>Ga0136642_1000218_pt1 | contig 34613 bp, 25 predicted proteins | sample LowCatLa1302831Y_FD_115313 | JGI IMG/M metagenome (GOLD analysis project Ga0136642, IMG submission 115313) | Freshwater microbial communities from Lower Cathedral Lake, Yosemite National Park, California, USA - 13028-31Y | ecosystem: Environmental > Aquatic > Freshwater > Lake ... | reverse complement strand
CTTTCAGGTCTCTGCCTGGCCCAGACCGGATTGGGGTCGGTCCACGGTCTCGCCCAACCGCTAGGCTCCTTTTTTCCAATTCCCCACGGGGTGGTTTGTGGGACCTTACTGGCGATCGCGACGGAAGCCAATATCGAAGCCCTTCGCCAGCGAGCCCCTGATGCGCCCCAACTTCATAAGTACGCCAACGTGGGCCGCGATCTTTTAGGCCAACCCGCACTGTCGGACGTTTCGGCGCAAGATGGATTGATCGCCGAGCTCAAGGCCTTAACCCACCGCTTACAACTTCCCAACCTTTCGATGCTTGGGGTTCTTGAATCCGATATCGAGCGCATCGTGCTTCATTCTCGAGGGTCCAGCATGAAAACCAACCCGGTCCTTTTAACTGATGGGGAGATTGGGCACATACTAAGGAGCCGGCTTTCATGACCCAGCACTCTTTTCGTGCTCGCCTCCCATGGGGCCTCCCGGTGCTTTCGGGTGTGCTCATTGGAACCAGCTATATCCCTTTCCCGCCGTGGGCCTCTTTGTTTGCCTTCGTCCCCTTATGGATTTTCTGGCGCGACCAGACCTCCCTTTCGCGGGTTTTTCTTAGTGGGCTTGTGACCTCGTTTGTGTTTACTCTGATCGGGTTCAACTGGGTGACTTATGTGCTCCATGAGTTCGCCCATCTTGATTGGTGGGTGGCCGGTATAGGGATGCTCTTGTTTGCCTTTTTAGCCCACCTTTTCGTCCCCCTCGCGGGCATTTTCTGGTGGCTTCTTCAGCGTCGCTATCGGTTCCAGCCTCAGCTTTCGTTGCTTATGATGGCGGTTTTAACGATCCTGCTTGAAGCCACCATTCCGATGCTGTTTGACTGGAATTTTGGTTATGCTTGGTATGGAGCGGGTCTCCCCCTTTATCACTGGGCCGAGGTTGTAGGCTTTCAGGGCTTGAGTGCCTTGACCATCCTGACCAATGTCCTCACCACGCGACTCCTCACAGAGCGAGGGGTCCTTCTAAGAGGAGGGTTGGCGGCGACTTTGGCATTCGGGTTCTTGGTATTCAATCTCAGCGGCCTCTGGCTTCAGGGACGTGTTCCAGTGCCAGATGCCAAGGTCAGGGTGCTCATGGCACAAGGCAATGTAGGGAATGCTGAAAAGATGGCGGCTGAGTTGGGTCGCGGCTACCAAGACGGCATCCTCAAAGCGTTTATGGCGGCAACCGATCAGGCCCTCAAGAACAATACCCAACCCGTCGATTTTGCGATGTGGCCTGAAACCGCGTTTCCGGCCATCTTGGGTGAAGGCCTTCGACCGGATCGATACCGAGTGGCACTGACGGAGTTTCTTCGGCAACGCCAGTTGACCCTCCTCACCGGCGCCTATGGTGTGGACTTTCCAAGTGGTCGACTGACCAATTCCCTCTTTGTCGTTAATCCCGAAGGGCAGGTGGTCGAACCCCACTACAGTAAGACCATTCTCCTGGCTTTGGGGGAATATATCCCTGGTGAAGACTGGTTTCCGGTCATTCGAGAGTGGCTTCCGCAGACCGGGTTGTTTGCCCGAGGCCAAGGCCCAACCACCTTGCTGCAATGGCAGGGTTTCAAAATGGGGCCACAGATTTGCTATGAGAGCCTCTTCCCCTGGTTCAGCCGAGAGCTGTCTAATAGAGGCGCCCAGTTCATTGTCAATGTCACCAACGATTCCTGGTATGGCGACTGGCAGGAGCCTTGGCAGCACATGGTGATGACACTGGCACGAGGTGTGGAATTCCGCCGCCCCGTCCTTCGGGTCACCAATACCGGCATTTCGACCGTGGGGCTGGCTTCAGGTGAGAGGATGGGTGAGTCACCGGTTCATGAAGTCTGGGCGGGGATCTTCGACGTCCCCTACCTTCATAAGCCGCCGGTGACGTTCTATCAAAAAGTGCCCTACCTGATGCCGGCTTTCTTCTGGAGCACGCTGTTGGGTCTTATCCTTTATGGTGAGCGCCGCCGGCAAAAGGGGGCTATGGACCGAAGAGCTTCATCAGGGGCTCTTTAAGTCTCGTCTCCCACTAGGACTTTGTGTGTGGGAGTTTTCGAGGGGCTGGATAACGGCGTTCAAGATCGTCGAGGAAACGGTTGACTTGCCGAATGCTGCTTTTAAACATCTTGGGCGATTGCCCCTTGAGCCAGCGCTCAGCGCGTTGATTCGTGCCGGGCCAGATGATCAGGCTTCCGAGGATCAGAAAGGGGGTTCCAACGATGCCGGGCAGGAGGATGCCGAAAACCCCAGCGGTGAACAAGAGCCAGCCGATGTCATGCGGTAGTTTTTCAATACGCTCAATAGTCGCGACATCGACGTTCAGTGCGACCAGACTCTTTTCAAGAGCAATGATCTCCTCAGCCTCTTGATCATCGTTCAACGGTCTAGCGGACGCTGAAGGACTTTGCTCGGTATGGAGGTCCCGCTGGAGGCGGCGAATAGGCTGCTTGAGGGGTGGTTTTGTCATGAATTCTGTCGCTGTAATGGAAAGATTCTTAACCGTTCATGCGGGGTAAAAGACGCCGCTGACTCCGACCGGACTCCTTGAGCTTCCGTTCGATTTGGCGATCCACATTGAGAACCCCTATGTTAGCAATGATCCCTGAGGTAATGCCGTTCAGAACACCGCCGAAGCCGCCAGCCACACAAAGAAGATTCGGGATGGTGGCCATCCCTGCACTTTTTTTGATGTCAGGCGCATAGGAGAGAGTGACGCTCAGCAGTTCATCGAGTGTCGCGTAGCAGCCCCCCATCAGGACCACATCAGCCGTGCGGGTTTCATCCGACAGATCTTCGACGGCAATCGTCGCGTTGGCGGCGTTGACCAGGAGTGGATTCTGGCTGACCAACCCTGCAAAAATGGCTTTGACACCTCGCTTTTGGAGACCCTCAAAGAACCGGCATTTCCCTTCTTGATCGAGATCACCGCCGGCCACGCTGATGCCGAGACGGTGGGCTAGTGCCTGGGTGTCTTTTTCAGGTTTGGATGAGATGAGAAAGACGTCATAGCCTTCGCGGGTGAGGTGAGCGATGGTCGCCTTCTGGACCGGTTCTTTTGAGTCGGCAAAAAGGAAGGTGGCCACCGGTTGGTCATCCATCAGGACCTCGAGCATCGTCTGGTCGCCCTGAGGCCCATTTCTCAACAGGAACTGATGATCGCCTTGCCGGGTGAGGATGCCCTGCTCATCGAGTCGGATCAGTTCTGGCTGACGTACAATCATGTCCTTTGCTTGAGCTGCCCGTGCCAGTGCTCCACTTCTGGCATCACCCAAGTAAAGCCCAGCCCCCGCGACATGGCGGAGTAGGTTGTCCGTATCAGCCAGCGGAGATTCGATACGGTGGACCTCGAGGTCCATTTCAGCGAGTTTGGGATCGTCGCCATCGATAACGATGCATCGGCATTCTGATAATTTCATGAGGGCGCTTGGACGCTGAACGACGGCGCCCATCCTCAAGGCACTGCGCATGTGGTGGAGCGTCATTAAAGGAACCGCGAGGAAAGGACCACTGACCCAATCCTGATGCAAGATGGCGCCGACCGTGATCAGGTCGCCGGCTACCCAACCAACACCTGCCGTGGCGAGGGTTGGCAGGGCTGTTTTGTCCCCCATCGACGCGACCTTTGCGTTCAGCGCCTTATCCTTAGGAATCACGATAGCGGCTTCGGTCAAGCGCTGGGCAATCTCTGCGGCCCTCGTATTGAGGCCGACGGCGGTGATCTTGAGGTCAACCTCGCCGCCAATGAGTCGAGACCCTTGATAGATCGCTGCACCCACGGATTTGAAAATGGGGTCAGGGGTTCCTCTGATGAGCGTTTCATCAACCAGGGCACAGCCTTTTAGGATCAGGCCGTCAGCGGGAACGATTTCGCCTCCCGAGAGGCGGAGGGTGTCACCCGATTGCAGTAATTCTGGATCAACCCGCTGCTCCTGTGCCTTTGAATCGATTCGCCGCGAATCCTCCATGATGGGCAGCGTCTGATTAATCGTCGCTTGTGTTTCATCGGCGAGACGTTGGCGCCAACGGCGCTGCCAGTAACGCAAAGAGAAGTCAGTGAGCGCAAAGGCCAGAACCTGTCCGGTGACGATCGAGCAGGTCAGGAGCGCGGTATGGAAGAGGGGGACCCCGACCTTCCCTTCGCTTAATTGCTGGGCGGCATCTTTGATAACCCCAAAATTGGTGACGACCAGAACCCCTGCGGCGATGGGTGTGACCGCCGGCAGCAGTAATTCGCCGACGGTACCGATGCCTACCGTTGTCCCCGAGACCTTCATTGGCACTGACTTTGGGTCCTTGAGATCTTGAATATCAGAGTGACGACTATAGGCCTGCTCAATAAGCGGGATCAGCTTTTCAGGGGTGATGCGCCGGGTGTTGTAGTGAATGTGAACCTGACCCTGTGGCTCCAGTGTGATCGACTGGATCCCTGTCAGGGTCCGAACACTATCCTTGATAAAGCGCAAGAGCGGTGACTTTGTCGCAATGAACGCCTCATCTTCAACGATCAGATGGCCTTCTTTAGGGACGCTGATGGTGAGCGGCTGAATATGGGCGCCTGCGCGGACCCAATGCATCATGGTGCGCGCCTCAAGGTTTGGAACCTGATCTTCGCCTAGGGCATCCGCCTCGGAACCCATGGCCCCTATCACCCGCTCAAGTAATCTGTTGTGGTTCTTTGGGTCTTTATGGTAGGTAATTCGCGCACGACCCTTCAAGGTATCGATGGCGACCGCCTCAACGCCCGGGACCGCTAGTGCGCGGCGAGCGAATGAAGTGCCCAACTTTTGGCCTTTCATCTTCAATAGATCAGCGTGTTCGATCGTTATTTCACCGGGCACAACATGGATGACGGGTTTCATGGGGGTCATTCGAAAGGGTTAGTGGGCGATGTAGGGCGTAATCAGGCCATGCTTTACCATCTCATCGAGATCGGCGACCACATGCTTATCTTCGGCATCGAGCACGTTATAAAGCTCCCGAAGGCGCCTTCGGCGTTGCTTCAGCTCATACCCCACGGCGGCGAGGAGAATGATCCCAAAGGCCGAGGTAATGATTTCAGAGACACTATTCATTCTTAGACACTCCTTCTTAAGTTTACCCGGGGGCGGATCGGATCAAATGAGGTTTTCAGCACCACCCCGAAGAACCTCGATAGCGCCTTCAAAGCCGTCTCGATGCAGCTGCTGCCGTATTTTGGCTTCGATCGAACGACTCTTACGGTGGACCGCCAGGAAATTGAGGAAATGCTGCAAAACGTCCATGGCCTTCTCAGGATCCTTGATGATGCCGAGGTTGAGATGGAAGCCATGGTACTCCTTAGCGCCGGTCGTCTTGCTGCCGTGGAGATCCCGCGCCAGTAGGATAGGGTCCTTGCCGATCAAATGCGGGTGCTTCTTGAGGAGTTCACTGGATTGCTCGCGTGAAAGAATAAAAAAGGGATCGTTGTTATGAAGATGCGTAATCATGCCCAGATTTTGGCGCATCAGTTCCGGAACCGGCCCAATCCAGCCGCTGTCGATCAAGAAAAACTGAAAGCGCGGTAGCTCCTTGACCGAATAGCTTTGGGTTGGGGCCTCCATGCCCTCAACCTCTGGGATGGAAGGTTCCGTAGTCGTTGCTTGCGGCCTTAAAAGATTGGGAGCCAAAGGTTTAGTTGTTTTTGGCGATGACGGAGGGGGGCTTTTTTGAGTCATATCATCAGTCCTGTCACTGTTCGGGTCTGCCGGTTATCACGAGGGAGGCTTTGGAAAAAGCCTAGCCCGCCATTTTTTTGCCACTTGAGGCCTGAGGTTTTGCACGAGTCGCGATTTTTCGGGGTTCACGGCGGCTCTTGGTGGTTTTTTCCATCGGGGGTGATACCTCTTTCGTGGCGGTCGTCTCCAGGGTATCTCCCGACGAAAGTGAGGTCTCGTCATGATGGGCGCTCAGTTCGAGATCGAGCAGATGACGGCGCTCGGCCTCAAGCTTTGCTACTTCCCGTAGCGGCCAGACGCCATTGGCGAGGGCGCCAATGGCGGCGACGTTGTTAGTCAATACGGAAACGCCGACACCAAACCCTAGGGTAAAGACCCCGGCCACACAGGCGAGGTTAGGAACGAGGATCATCCCCCAGCTGCGCTGGATATTCTGATCAAGGCTCCTTGCGATATCCCGAAGATCACAGAGCTTGCCAAGGCCTTGTTCCATGAAGACGATGTGGGCGGTATCCGTCGCAATCGTGGTTGCACCCCGGAGCGAAATGGACACGTTCGCTTTTTTAAGAGCAATTGAATCGTTGATACCATCGCCCACAAAGCAGACTTTCTTGCCTTCTGCTTGGAGTTGTTCAACATAGGCGGCCTTATCAGCGGGCAGGACCTGGGCAAAATAGCGATCCATACCCAGTTCTTCAGCCAGTTTTCTAGTCGGGGCCTCGTGATCACCTGAGATAATGGCGAGATGTTTGATGCCGCGCTCACGCAGCCCTTTGATGATCTCTTTGACCTCGGGCCTTAGGGCGGCCCGAAGTTCAAGGGCTCCGCCGAGCTGCTGATCAATGGCGACCATGACCATGGTGTCGCCATCTTGATGGACTGCATCAAGCTTTTCGTCGATCTCAGTCGGAATGGCGATGCCTTCCATTTCAAGATAACGACGACTGCCTACCCGGATGTTTTTTCCCTCGACACCCACGCTGATACCAAAACCGACTTTATATTGGGTGTCATCGGTCGGTGGCAACGTCAGCTTAAGTTCCTCGGCCTTGTGGAGAATGGCAAGGGCGATCGGGTGATGAAACTTTCTCTCAGCCGCTGCGGCGTAACGGAGAATGTCTTTTGGCTGAAAGTCATTAGCGGTCACGATATCACCCACCTCTGGACGCTCCCGCGTCAGGGTGCCGGTTTTATCAAAGAGAACCGTATCAATCTCGTTCATCAGCTCCAAGGCTCTACCATCCTTGACCAAGATTCCTTTCTGAGCGCAGAGGGTGAGGGACGACAACATCGCGAGGGGGGCGGCCATCCGAATGCCGGTTCCGAGATCACTGTTGAGGACCGCAACCCCAGCAAAGGGTCCAAGGGTAGAGAAGGCAAGACCGCTGACGGCGAGCGTAGGGATCACGGCGCGGTCTGCGAGCTTTTCGCCCTTATTTTGCGAGGTGAGTTTGTAACCTGCGGTATCGTTCAGAATCTGACTAATTTTGGCCGAAGCGGTTTCACTACCGGCCTGTTCGACCGAGACAAAAATTTTGCCAGCAACGAGGATCGTTGAGGCATACACGCGGTCACCGATCCCTTTTTCAGCCGGAGTTGATTCACCGGTGAGGGCATGCTGATCGACCATGGCCATGCCTTCGACCACGTGGCCATCGACGGGCACCATGTCCCCGGTATGGACCGCCACGAGATCCCCTTGAATGACCTTATCGAGAGGAACCTCAAGTTCAACCCCATCTTTAACCAGCCAGACCGTACGTGCCTGTTTACCGAAGGCGTTAAGGAGCATTTTCTTAGAGTTGTCCTCGGTCTTTTTAACCAGCAAGCGGCCAAAAGAGAGGCACCAGGACATCACGGCCCCTGGCAGGATCTGTAAGGTGCCTAGGCACCCAATGACCACTAAAGAATCAAGGACATCGACTCCGAGTCGTCGCTCTTTAACCAGCACATCATAGGCGCCCTTAATGCTGGGGATCGCGGTATAGGCGAAAAGCCCTGCAGCAACCGGCATAAGGGGGGGGAAAACAAATTGGGCTGCCGCGGCGAGCGGCAGGGACGCACTACAGATCGCAAGATCAAGATCGAGTTTATCGAGCTGTTCTTGGTGTTCGACCGCTGCCAGCGCGTCATTGATAATATCGATGACGCTGGTGGCATTCAGTCGGCGGGGATCAAAATCTACATGGATGGTCGACCTTAAAGAGTTGGTCTTGTAGCGGTCAACCCCAAGGACGCTCATGAGTTCCCGTTCAATGGCTTCAAAATAGCTGCTCTTGCGATAAAGGGCCGGGTTTTTGAGCTTAATCATTCCCGTCTTCTCGCTGATCACGGCCCATCCCGTCACAAGATGGCCATGGCGATGGTAATGAAGATTGCCGCCCCGGTCGCTGGCATACCGGAGGGATGAGACCTTGAGCTCCTTTCCGGCGTGTGGCTGGGTATCCTTGCGATTTGGCGGGGTCGCTGCGGCGTCCAAAGAATCAGCCAAGGCCATGAGAACCGACTTAGGCGCATGCTGTTTGGCATCAAACAACACCGTGGCGCCGTTCCTCGCTGCAGGAATTTCAAGGCTTCGAATAGACGAAGTTTCGAAAATACCGCGAACAAAGCGCAGGAGAGCCTCTTCTTGAAGTAAGCCAAGGCTACGAGCCCCGCGGATTCGAATCACGCCGGGGTGTTGGACCGAAATCGAGGTCTTTTGGGAGGACTCCACATCGGAACCCGGGCCCTTCTTCGTCTTACGTTCGCGCAAACCCATCATGAATACACCTTAATGACTAAAGGGGGCTTCGACTTAAGAAGCGAGGAGGGAGGATCAAAAAGAGAGCCTTCCTTAAATTAAAAAACGATGAATTTCTGGCAACTAAGCGGCTTCAGTCGGTTTTGATTTGGCCTCGTTTAAGGCTTCAATCGCTGCGCGCCCGCCATCGATGAGACCTTCAACGATGGGGTTTTCCTGAGGAATCGAGCGGGCAACGAAGACCGTCGCATAGACCAAGCCGTAGGACAACATGTAGGAACTCGTGTAGGTGAATCGGGACACGCTTTGTCCCATGCCTGCGCCTGCTTCCTTGACCCGCTCACGCGCGCGATGGGCGTCTTCCGAGGCATTGTGAATGGCGTCACGCATCGCATCGGAGATGGAGCGGAGCGGATCGTTTTCGACAGTATCGGCGGGTGCGGCTTTAGCCATGGGTGTTCTCCAAAATTCGTTAAGATAATGACGGCTCTGATCACGGGTTCAGCTCAATCTGGCATCTCCCCCTAAGGGACCATTGAAGTCAGCAGATCGCATCAGTAAAACTTTTCAACACAACTCGAACCCTAACATAGGCCGTTAAACAGCGTCCATCACGAAGGGTGTCACAAAGTGTTTCTTATGGGTTAGTGTGGTCCATAGGCAAGATAGTTTCCTTAGGTGCGGTCTCTTCTTTCTGGTCGACCAGAATCAGCTTTTCAAGCTTGAAGCCCATGGCCAACGCCTTCTGGATCAAGCGCTGCATGATGGCATCTTCTAGTTGAGGCTTCTTTGCAAGGATCCAGAAGAAGCGTTTGCTGGGTCCAGTGATCATCGCATAGGAATAGTCCTTTTCATCTAAATCAATAATGTTATAGCTGCCGTAGAAGGGTCCAAAGAACGAGACCTTCAGGCGGCCGCTCTCTGGGCCATCAATAAACCCGACTTTCGCGGTCGAAGTTTCCCAGCTGGTGTTCTTGGCATTGAAACCTTTATTGATGACTTTGAGACTGCCATCGTCCTTGGCGGTGTATTCGGCGGTGACATGACTCATGCCTTTTTCGAAGCCATGATCAAGCCGGGCGATTTCATACCACGTTCCTTGAAAGCGTTGCACATTGAAACCCTTGACGGCGCTGAGGCCTTCTGGAATGCCGAGCTTTCCGAACATGAGATAGGAGAGGCTGCCTATCAGGAACACAAGAATGATGCCGGAGAGTATTTTCATGATCAGTGCCTAGTGTGTGGTGGTCTCTAAAATGGATGTGGTTTGCCAGAGGGCGAGTGCGGTGGTTAGCGCGCTGAACGTGATGAAGATCCCCTTGGGCAGAGGCGATCCATCCCATACAAGGGGCGCTTCAAAGAGACCCAGACCCCCACTCAATAAGGCCAAAAGGGACCACGCAATCACCGAGGCGATCTGGCTCTTAAGCCAAGGGCGACAAGGCGCAAGATCATGGATCGTTAGAGTCCCGGTAACATGACTCGCAGGGGTTCGATCTTTGATCTCACGTTTTCTTTGCTTGTCGCGTTCCCGACCTTTAGCGCTTTCCTGCCGTTTGAAAAGCTCTATCCCTTTGGCAATCCCTTTAGTGATGCGCTTAGTTTCTTCTTTGGTTTGCCCTTCGACCTGAATCTTTTTGGTCATCCTCAGCGCTTCCGCCTCGAGGGGAGTCAAATCGGCGATTCCCTGAGCATTCTGGGTGGGGTTTATCTTTTTCATGCCGCCATTGTAATCCGACTCTTCGTTTTCAAGGAGACCACTCTTTATAGATCGAGCAAAAAAAACGGCCCGTCTGACAGGGGTCTGTCAGCGGGCCGTTTTAAGCGGACGTTCCTCAGTGAGAGGGCGCAGGATTGACGATGCTGGGGATCTCTGCAGCGTTAGCGCCCTCTGCCGTGTCGGTAGGGGTAGGCGGGTTGTTCATCCAGTCTTTGGGTGGATGTGGAACCCGGCCGTTCATGATGTCTTCGATCTGGAACCGATCAATCGTTTCGTACTTCATGAGGGCTTCAGCCATCAAATGCATCTTATCGAGGTTTTCCTTGAGGAGGCGGTCGGCCCGTTCATAGTTTCGGTCAATGAAGGAGCGGATTTCCTCATCAATCAGATGGGCCGTCTCTTCAGACACGGACTTGGTTTGGGTGACCGAACGACCTAGAAAGACTTCACCTTGCTCTTCACCGTAGGCGAGGGGTCCAAGACGTTCCGATAAGCCCCACCGGGTGACCATATTGCGTGCCAGCTGAGTAGCGCGTTCGATATCATTAGATGCGCCGGTGGTCACCTTTTCAGCACCGAAGATCAGTTCTTCTGCGATGCGACCGCCATAGAGTGATGAGATCTGGCTTTCAAGTTTTTGCTTGCTCGCACTGTAGTGATCACGTTCTGGCAGGAACATGGTGATGCCAAGGGCTCGACCACGAGGAATGATGCTGACCTTGTAGATCGGGTCATGCTCTGGGACCAGGCGACCGACAATAGCATGGCCTGCTTCATGATAGGCCGTCACCAGCTTTTCATCCTCGCTCATGACGGCGGACTTCCGCTCCGCGCCCATCAAGATTTTATCCTTTGCCTTTTCAAAGTCATCCATCTCGACTTGTTTCTTGTTTAACCGGGCGGCGAACAGGGCCGCTTCATTGACAAGGTTTGCAAGGTCTGCACCGGAGAATCCAGGCGTCCCTCGAGCGAGCCAATCTGGTTCGACATTGTCAGCGACGGGAACTCGCTTCATATGGACCGCGAGGATCTGTTGGCGTCCTCTGACATCTGGGAGGCCCACGGTGATTTGGCGATCAAAACGTCCTGGGCGGAGCAACGCCTTATCGAGAACGTCAGCACGGTTGGTTGCGGCAACGATAATAACCCCCTCGTTACCGCTGAATCCGTCCATCTCCACCAGGAGCTGGTTGAGTGTCTGTTCTCTTTCGTCATGGCCGCCACCAAGACCGGCGCCACGTTGACGACCAACCGCATCGATTTCATCGATGAAGATGATGCAAGGTGCGCGTTTTTTAGCTTCCTCAAACATGTTCCGAACGCGAGAGGCGCCGACACCCACGAACATCTCAACAAAGTCAGAGCCCGAGATGGAGAAGAAAGGCACTTTCGCTTCCCCCGCAATGGCTCTGGCGAGGAGGGTCTTACCGGTACCGGGTGGCCCCACCATCAGGGCGCCACGGGGGATCAGTCCGCCTAGTTTCTGAAATTTGCTGGGGTCTCTCAGGAAATCGACCATTTCCTGAACTTCTTCCTTGGCTTCATCGCAACCGGCGACATCATGGAAAGTCACCTTGACCTTGTCTTCCTCGATGAGCTTCGCCTTGCTCTTGCCGAAGTTCATCGCACCACCGCCAGCACCCCCTTGCATCCGGCGCATGAAAAAGACCCAGACCCCGATCAACAGCAACATGGGGAAGGTTGCCATGAACAATTGCATGAGGAAGGAAGGGTGATCAGCAGGCACAACCTTGATGTCGACATGGTTTTTAAGCAAATCATCGATGAGATGCGGGTCGCCTGGGTTATAAGTCAAAAAGCGGTCGCCGTCCGTCATCATGCCACTGATGATTTCGCCATCAATGCTGAGTTGCCGGATCGTTCCTTGATTGATCGCTGAAATGAAATTCGTGTAGGTCATGGCCGGTTGCTGCTTTCCGCGCGAACCGAAATAGTTGAACATCGAGAGCAACGCAAATGCGATGACGACCCACAGGAGGATGTTCTTGGTCATGTCTTTCATGTCTCTTCCTCTTCTTGGTATTAAAATCCAGACGTTACTCAGCTACCACTAGGTAGCGGAAGCTTTGGGGCTGCCTCGTCTGGTTCCCGTTCCTGAGTTCGGTTGCGGCCGGGGTTTCTAAGGGAAGAAAACCTCATTCCGCAACACACGGACCATCCGTGTCGTTTTTTTGCTACGGACGATCGTTTCCGGGGGTCATGACCTTGTCTGGAACCGTTTATTGCCGCAACAAAAAGTCAGACTAGAGCGCGATCAATTTGTTCAATTGAATTAAAGGGGATGGGCAAGGCCCATCGCCAGAATGACACGATGGGGATATTGACGCTATGAATTTAGTGGAGTCGGCCGTGATGGTGATGGGCAAGGCGTTGACGGTTCTCATCGTGCCGCCGTTTAGCTTGATCATGCTGGCACTGATCGGATCGGTCCTCTATCGGCGCTCTCCTTTAATCGCCCAATACATGGTTCAGGCGGGATTATGGAGCATTCTTCTGCTTTCAGTGCCCAACGTCTCCAAAGCCTTGATGGGGCTCATTGAACTTCCCTGTGACTCGATCGCCGCGCAGCCGGAGCGGGACGTCATCGTGGTCCTTGGCGGCGGCGTCCGGTTAAACGCCAAGGAATATGGGGGTGATGCCGCGGTTACGCCCTGGGTCCTTGAGCGCGTTCGCTATGCCGCTAGGCTTCATAGGATGCTGGGTCTTCCCATACTGGTTTCGGGCGGTTCGGTCTTTGGGACGGTAGCGGAGGCAACGGTCATGCGAGAGGTCTTTGAAAAGGATTATGGAATCAAGGTGCGATGGGAGGAAGGGCTTTCTAAAACCACCCGACAAAATGCAGCCTATTCGGCTTCCTTACTGAAAAATGAAGGATTCACCCGCATTGTATTGGTGAGTCAAGCTTGGCATCTTCGCCGCGCAGTTCGGGAGTTCCAGCGCCAGGGGCTTGACGTCAAGGCAGCCGCGACAGGTTGCGAGAGCCGACCGCAGGCGGATATCGAGGGATTTGTCCCAGATATCTGGGCCTTGGTTCGAAGCTATGAAGCAGCTCATGAAATCCTTGGCCTCGTTTGGTACGCGCTGATCTATCGATGGGTCGGCGATTAGAGGTAAGTGAGATGGATGTTCTCGGCGGCAAGGTAACCCACCTCAAGCTCCAGATCGGCGTTCGTGAGGGGGTGGTCTTCCAGCCAGCCCAGTGGGAACTTCAGGAAGATGGTGTGGCGATCGATCCTGATGGACATCGGCGGTGAATGGGTGAGCGCTCGGCTTCGGTGGACCAGAATCGCAATCCGCAGGATCAGGGCCAGAAAGGGACCGACCTCATCCCAGGGGGTAGCGAGTTCTTTGAACAGGCGAGCGGGAAATTTTCGGCGTTGTGACCGGACGAGCGTGGCCATCAATAGCTGATCTTGACGGGAAAAGCCGGGTAGATCAGCATTGGCGAGGATGTAGGCCCCATGTTTGTGATAGCCGCTGTGTGCAATATCACGGCCGATATCATGGAGCGCAGCAGACCACTCGAGCCATTGGCGGGCGGTCTCAAGATCAAGGGCCGGGGGGAGGATGACCTGGTCCAGAAGACGGCGGGCGGTATTTTCAATGAGACGGGAGTGTTCAGCTTCGACGTGATAACGATGCGCCAGCGCCTGAACCGTTCGATCTCTGATGTCGTGATGGTTAATTCGGCCCAATAAATCATGAAGCAGGCCTTCTCTTAGGGCTCCATCAGCAATCATCATTTGATCCATCTCAAGCAGTTCGAACGTCGCTTTAATGATGGCAAGACCACCGGGGAAGCTTTGGAACCGTTCGGGATCAAGATCGGGGAAATCGGTTCGGGTCATCCGGCCTGCGGTGAGGATAATCTCGGCCAACTGATCGATCCCTGCCGCGGTAATACCGTCGCGGCTGAAGCCCCGGGCGACCAGCAGCTTTTGGGTGGTTCGCAAGGTGCCGGAGGCGCCGATCGCCTGGTTCCACTGGCGGCTATGGAATAAGTGTTGGTAAGGCTCAAGCTCTCGTTCCGCGGCAATAATGGCGCGCCTGAATCGTTTGGGGCTGATCTTGCCATCAGCGAAATGAGCCATGCTCATAGCGACACAGCCCATCTTGAGGCTTTCTTTTTGAAGCGGTGTGTCATCAATTCCGATGATGTACTCGGTGCTGCCGCCGCCGATATCCATGATCAAACGGCGTTTGCCATCTTTGGGGAAACACTGGGAGACCCCTTGATAGATTAGTCGTGCTTCTTCAATCCCTGAAATGATCTCGATGGGGTGGCCCAAAGCCTTGACGGCCTCATGAAGCCAAGCGCCGGCATTGTGGGCGTCCCTAAGGGTATTGGTCCCGACGGCACGGACACTGCCTGGCGGGAGGTGGCGGAGACGCTGGCCGAACCGCTCAATACACTCAAGAGCGCGCTGCTGGATTTCAGGGGTGAGATGGCGTTCAGGGGTCAATCCGGCGCCGAGCTGCACCATTTCCCGTAATCGATCGAGAACGATGATCTCGTTAGCGCGCAGTTCAGCCACAATGAGATGGAAACTGTTCGAGCCGAGGTCGACGGCGGCGACCTGTGTGGGGCGTTTTAAGTTGATCAAGGGGTCTTCAGGTGATGTGTCAGGGCCAAGGTTCAGTTTGGTTCGGCTAGAATAGGTGAGGGTTTGATATTAAAGAGAGAGCATCAATGTTCTGGATGACGGCCGACCAAACCCCTTATTCTTACAAAAAAACCATCATAAAACACCCAAGATGAAAGCATTATCCCTGAAGGGATTGCGTAAAACCTATAAAAATGGGGCCGAAGCGCTGCGGGGAATTGATCTCGAGGTGGCCGCCGGCGATTTTTTTGCGCTTCTTGGACCCAATGGCGCCGGGAAATCAACCACCATTGGGATTATCAGTTCGCTGGTCACCAAGACCTCGGGATCCGTCAGAATTTTTGGTCATGATCTTGATCTCCAGCCTGATCAGGCTAAAAGAATGATTGGACTGGTGCCTCAGGAAATCAACTTCAACCAGTTCGAAACCTTGCTGGGGGTAGTGGTCAATCAGGCCGGCTATCAGGGAATTACCCGCAAAGAGGGCACCATCCGGGCCGAACGCTGCCTCGATCAGCTGGGATTATGGGAGAAAAGAAACACGGTTTCGAGAACGCTCTCTGGCGGTATGAAACGCCGCCTGATGATTGCACGGGCGCTCGTTCATGCGCCTAAACTGCTGATTCTTGATGAACCAACGGCAGGGGTTGATATTGAGATTCGTCGCAGCATGTGGGAGTTGTTGAATCGAATTAACCGCGAGGGGACGACGATCATTCTCACCACCCATTATCTGGAGGAGGCGGAGCAGCTGTGTCGCCATATCGCCATCATCAATGATGGCCTGATCGTGGAGCACACAACGATGGAGAATCTCCTTTCTCGCATGCACAGCAATCGGTATCTCCTAAGCCTTGAAGCACCCCTCTTGGCTTTGCCAAACATCGAAGGCTGCCCCCTTGAGCGGGTCGATGTGACGACGCTTGCGGTTGATGTCCCTCATTATTTGGGGCTCCATGGGCTGTTTGATGCGCTGAATCAACAAGGGGTTCGAGTCGCGAGCCTTCGGTTGGCGACGAATCGGCTTGAGCAACTGTTTATGGATCTCCTCGAAGGCAAATCGACTCTTGAGCGGGACTCCAAATCCCGGTAATTCAATTTTCCTTATGGAGTGCTGGCGTTGACGATGAGGCCGCGGCACGTTGTCGCTGAGCGTCCTCAAAGACCCGGCATTTTCTTTCCAGTCCTTCCCTTTAGATCGACGCTTGGCCATTTTTAGAATCAGCGGATGGGCCATCAGAAGAATACGGCACAAGGGCTCGGAGTCCTCATTGAAAAGCCTCAGATGACCGGCTTCTCCGATCAGTTGATGACTGGTAGGAAGTATTGCTCTGTGTCAGAATTCACCCATGATATCGATCTAATCTCAGGCCTTCTTACGAGCTTTCCCTTGGCCACCGGCTCGTCTTCAATAGGGGGTCTTCTTAGCGAAGACAACAGATACTGATGAAGTCTATGCCAAAATCCATAAGATTTTTTTTGACGGTGGCTGCCTTGTTGCTGTTTGGCTTGGCCTGTTCATCGAACGGTTTTGCCGCGGAGACGTCAGACTCCGGTCATGAAGATGCCGGAGCCGATTTCAAGGATTTCAGTAAAAAGCGACGTACTCTGATTCGTGAGCATCTCCATTTATCGCCGGAGACTTCAAAGCGGTTCTGGCCGCTTTATGATCAATTTCAGACCCAACTCGACTCCTTTCGACTGAAGCGTCGTGAGGTTTTGTTTGATCTTGGGAAGGGCCTCGATGGCATGAGCGATGAAGAGGCTAAGGAATACGTGAATGACCGATTGGAACTTGATCAGAAGAGAGCGGAGATTACCCGACAGTATTTCAACCAACTGGCCACTTTCATGTCTTACCGCAATCTGGCACTTTATATCCAATTAGAGACCAAGATCCGGGTCTTTGTGGAGGCAGGAATTGAAGAATCGATCCCCCTCATTCAGTGAATCCCGTCGAACGTCATCAGTCTTATTGCCTTAATTTGAACGATGTGCCCCCTTCGATTTCAAAAACAGCTCGATTGTGGATGGATTTTCTTTTTGCTGATCTTCGGAATCCATACCGAGGCCGCATGGGCCGATGAGTATTCAGAGCCATCGAAGGCTGCTCAAGGGCAAGAGGCCGATGACCCTGGCTTAGAGGCTCGGGTGGAGAAGCTTGAGGCCATAAATAAAAAGTCCTATGCGATTTTTCGGGAGTATGGCAGACGGCTTGGCCAAGACATGCTCAAGGAGGCGGGATATCACGAACGCCTGAATATCCGAGAAGCAGGGGGTTTCTATGCTTCCCTCGTCGATTATGCCCAGGCCCTCAGCAAGGATGATCAGACCGCTTTCTTCAAGGGGCGCTATGATCGTTCTCGTGCCCGGTTGCCAGAGAATATCGAACGTTGGCGCAGTGAACCTGATATTGGGAATCCAGGCGCTGATCTTGCGAACTGGCCCAACAGCGCTTTTACCCTGCCGCAGGGTAGGGTTTATATCGAGTTTGAACCTTTGAGTTTCAGTTCCGCAGTGGCCGTTGGAACGCCGCAGCCTGTGCAATATTCGATGGACTACCTGCTTCGTTATGGGTTAACGGATAACATTGAGTTGCGCCTCTTCGGTAATGGTCCGACGTATACGGGAGGCTCGACTAATTCGTGGAATTTTTCGCCCCTGGGTTTCGATACGAAGATTCATTGCTGGGGGGAACAAAAAGACATCTTCCTTCCTGCGATGGGTATTGAGGCCTTTCTTCAAACCGAATGGCTGGGGAATACCACGACCAACAGCGGGACCCAGCCTGGGGTTAGCTTCAATTTTGACCAGTCGCTTCCTTTTGAGATCGATTTTGAATACAACCTTGGCGCTGTCAGAACCCAGGATGTTACTTCGAACCAAAAAAACAACGTCTGGGGGTTCAGTTTTCAGTGGTCCTTGCAGCGCGATTTCTGGGACAAAAATCTGGCGTGGTTTATACACGGTTACTACAATGCGCCAAGCCTTCCAAGGGTACCCAATACCCAGGGGGTAAAAAGCGCAACGGGGACCGTGGTGGGAGAGCAACAGAATGTGGTGGGAGCAGGGTTGATCTGGACGATTAATTCAAGAGTGTCCATGTGGGGACAGACCAGTGCGGGCACCAACGCATCGACCCCATCCATGTTAAGTAATATGGGATTTGCTGTTGCCTTTTAAGAAAGCTGCGGGATCACTTTGGTGCCCCGCGGCCTCCTGAATTGACTTATTTCAGAGGATTTTTGGCTTCGGCGAGCTGGGCCATGATCTGGGCTTTTGCTGCTAGCCAGTCCTGCTCTTCAAAGCCTGGAGCGAACGCGCGTTTTTCTGCCAGAAAATAAGCGGCAACCGCAACCATTCCATTGATCATGTCCTGTCCGGGTTGAAGGGTTTTTGTTTTGGCAGCCTTCTTCTCCTTGGGGGCGGCAGCGGCGTTCACGCTGGCTACTGTGGCGCTTTTTGAGGCCTTTGCTGGTTTTCCCTCAGTGGCCGCTTTGGGTTTTGCGTCCGCTGTCTTTTTGGTCGGTTTTATGTCAGTGGTCTTGGCCATCTAGATGTTCCTGTGAGAGGTGGGTAATCCTATAATAAACAAGACCTTTTTAGGTTGGAAGGGTCTTTAAGGAAATACTTCAGTCGAAATCTTGCTGACTGTGACTTGAAATCTTCTTTGGACGTCCCAACCATGTTGAGATCGCTAACATGAAGGTACAGAGGCATGAAGGAACGTAAAGCAGAGCCAGATTTGAACCTCAAACTCAATCAGCACCAAGAGGGTGAGCCGCTTGATCAAGGCGTCCAAGAGATCTTTAATTTGATCAGTAGTGGGTTTCTGCCGCCAGCGGATACCGTCTTAAAGGACGGTCAGCCGGCCTGGGGCTTTGATACGCTCGCCAAAATTATTGGCTGTGAGGTGGCGGAGCTCTCTTTGCTTCTTAAGCGCCAAGGCGCGCGATTTAAGCCTGATGCGCTTAGGCACTGAGGGTGCCGGCCCCCTGCGTCTTTCGATTCTAGAGTGATCAAGGGCGAGGGCGGGGTCAGGCGACGATGTCCGCGTCGGCCGACAGAGCGTGAACGAAGGGAATCGCGAGCGCAAATCCCATCTTTATGGTGTCGAGGAAGGTTTTGCTGGTTGCCGCCTCCGTCGAATCCTCGTGGTGAAGATAACCAATCATGCTGAGAAAGGTCATCGCAGCTGTCTGGTAGGCATCGTAGGGATTTTTTCGAAAGATCGAAAGGGTTGATCCCATGGCCTCGCTCGCTTGCTCGGCGATGTCATCTTTAAATTTTTCACGAATAGCCGCTTGGAGAGCGCGGTATATTGCGGTCAGGGCCTCTTTGTCGCTCCGGCCAAAGAAATACATCAATCCTACGGTGACAGACAGAATATAGTACCAGTGGTACATGTCCGTTTTCTTCATCGCAGTATCTGCGATAAACAGAGTCGTCAGTGTTTCCTCTGAAATTCCGTGCTCGACAGATTCGTTTTCGAGTTTGTCAATCCACTCGGGGAATGCCTCTTGACAGGCCTTTTCGCAGTGCGTCATAAGGCCAAGAACCAGGGCCTCTGCAGTCATTGTTTTTCTTTCCACGGTATCCATGTCGGATGGGCGGCTCATCTTCGTTCAAAACGGTCTGGCGTTAGGGGTGGATCGCGCCATCAATACACAGCCATCGAATCATTAGTCCCCCAAGGTGCTGCATAGAGCAGTCAGACATTCTAGCATCTGCTTGCGGTAAATCTATGTCGGCACAGACTGTGTGAGCAATTATATAGTGCGCAAGGGGATGGGTTACGGGTGGCGGGAGTCACATTCGGTTCTAAACCGATCAGTTGGCCCAGATCAAAAAGATCGGCCTACACAATGACCTGGGGGCCCAAGTTGTGGGCGGAAACATTCCGCCAAAAGATAAGGGCCGTCTTAGGCTTGATCTAAGGGGTTGCGGCTTTCATAGTCGCAGAGCATCCATCTTTTTTGCCGTAAAAACCATCCCGTTCAGAGCGGGGATATAAGGCGGAGCGGATAAGGTTTTAAGGGCGCGGGGCCGGGTTTTTTTGTTCGGCGAGTGCGAGGGTAACCCATGATGGTTCCACGACTTGAGGGGTCGTCGCGATGATATCTTGGCTGTTTCGCCGCATCATTTCGGCGTCGAGATAATCCATTTCTGATGAGAGAGCGTAAATGATGCCCATGACCAAAAAGAGTGCTGTGTTTTTCATATCGAATTCCCTTGCTGAAGCGTCGAAAGAGTAGACGCCGGAATACGATAGCATGCGCTAAATACAAAAACAATAGCAAAAGCTCAATTTCTGCTATGGTTTATGACTGGTCACGGGAGGTGCGGTAACGGCGATGTTCCAACATGGTGCCGATGATTTCAAAAGCCACGACGTCGGAACGCAGTGAGGGGAAGTCCTCATTGAGTGGGACGAGTTCAATCACGGAGCGTCCCTGATGATCAATGCCACGAGGCCTAAATTTCTTAAAGGTAGCCTCATCCTCTTGGTTTTTTGCAACGACAAAGTCCCCAGGAGACGGTTTGATATCAGGATCAATCACAATGGTGTCACCCTCTTTAAAGTCCGGCTCCATCGAGGCGCCCCTGATCGTTAAGGCAAATGCATGAGGCCCGAGCGGGGTATCTGTGAGGAGGTAATCATCCCCAGCGCCAGGGGCATAAGGGTCAACGGCCTCTGTCCAGACCCCGGCCTGAACAAAGCTGATGCGCGGCACTCGTCTCAAACCCTTGGGTAGTTTGTGGTGGCTGTCATCCTGTTCAGGATCGTCCCCATAGTCCATCGACATAGGAGCCAGAGCCAACTTTTGCTCAATATTACGGGCGGCCTTTTCACCGAGATTTCGGTGGCCATTGAGCAATTGTGAGATGTAGGTCGAATCAAGCTCGTAATGTCTCGCAAAGGCGGCAATGCTCCGAAACTTTTGAATTTCTCGGCGCAGCGATTCAAGGCGTTTATTATTGATATCCATGGACCAAAGATAGCATAATGAATAGCAGATGTGAAGCTACCTTTCGATGGTGCTATAAAAAATGTGTGATGATATGAACCGTCGCTCAGATGTTTCTGGAACCCTTTCTCCTTCACATCGTCCGGCCCAAGAGTGCCCCAAAGCCCTTTTCACTCATGAAACCATGTCCTCCCTTAACATAACGCGAACCACTGATGGAACATCTTCTGATTGAAACCCATCTCCCGGTTTGGCAGGCCCTTTTTTTGGGGGCAGGGTGTGGCCTTCTGCTCACCTTCATAACCCGCTGGTCACGTCTTAAAGCGGGTGAAGGACTCAAGATCGAGCGGGCGGTCCTCGAGGAGCGGCTGTCTACCATGACTGACAGCGAAAATCGCCTTCGAGGCGACTATGAGACATTGAAACAACAGGTGGTGGATGATCGATTGCGTTTTGAGCAAGTTCAGATGGATAACGCTCGTCTAAAGGAAAAAGCAGATCATCTAGTGACGCTTGAGCTTCATTACGAGAGCCTGCAGCTTCGGTATCAGAACCTCCTCAGAACACAAACAGAATCAGATACCCTCCTTGAATCTGAACGTCACCAGCATGAAGACAAAGTGAGGCTCCTCTCGGAGGCCAGGGAATCCCTTAGCCAAGAATTCAAGCTGTTGGCGAATGAGATCCTGGAAGAGAAATCCAAACGGTTTGTCGAACAAAATGAAACGCATTTGTCGCAACTTTTGAATCCTCTCAAAGAGAGGATTCAAGCCTTTCAAGGGAAGGTTGAGGAAGTCTATGTCAAGGAGGGTCAGGATCGCAGCGCACTCGCAGAACAAGTGCGCCATCTCCTCACCCTCAATCAACAACTCTCCTCGGATGCCACCAATTTGACCCAGGCACTTAAGGGCCAATCAAAGGTTCAAGGTAACTGGGGAGAATTGATACTCGAACGGGTCTTAGATGCCTCGGGGCTGACCGAAGGGCTTCATTACCGCACGCAGGAAAGTCATCAGCGGGATGATGGCAGTAGGGCCCAACCGGATGTCATCATCCATCTTCCAGAGCAGCGTCATTTGGTGATTGATGCCAAGGTGTCACTCCTCGCCTATGAGGCCTATTGTTCAGTCGAGACAGATGTTGAGCGGGCCGTTGAACTAAAGCGACATCTGGAATCGGTTCGGAGCCATATTAAAGGTCTTGCGTCACGACAGTATCAAGATCTGTATCAGCTCAATTCCCTCGATTTCGTGATCATGTTCATTCCTGTGGAACCGGCCTTCATGTTATCCATTGCAGGGGATGAAGATCTTTGGCGGGAGGCCTGGGAGAAGAACGTTCTCTTAGTCAGTCCGAGCACCCTCCTCTTTGTCGTTCGAACCGTTTCACATCTTTGGCGTCAAGAGCAACAGAGCCGAAATGCCCAGGAGATCGCGCGGCAGGGGGGGGATCTCTATGACAAACTGTGCGGCTTTGTTCATGATCTTGAATCTATCGGCAAGAATCTCGAACAGGCACAAGGCGCTTATACCCAAGCGTTCAATAAGTTAAAGGATGGCCGGGGTAATCTTCTTGGGCGCGCTGAAAAGCTTCGGAAGCTTGGGGTCAAGTCTTCTAAAACCTTGCCCGCGACCCTTTTGGATCTTGATGAGGAAGATCTTGATGCCCGCGAAGAGGGGAGGGATGGGGGCTGATTCTCAGCGTTATCTAAAGCTCAGCCATCAGCCCGCTGTGTCGCTCCACGCGTTGCAGAACGGTCTTTTGAAGGATCGTCTGATCCCCGCTATGGACGAGGGTGAACCACTCGGAGGCTCGAGTGACCCCGGTATAAAGTAATTCCCGGGTCATGTTGCCACTATGATGGGGCGGAAGGATCAACGCGGTATGGGCAAATTCAGAGCCTTGGGACTTATGGACCGTCAGGGCGAAGACTGTTTCAACGTCTCCGAGCCGGCTTGGGAGGACCCAACGAACGCCATGGGCTCCTTCTTCTTGGAGGAAGGCAACCCGAAGGCTAGAGGATCCTCCTTCGCCCGGGAGCCGGAGGGTGATCCCGATATCCCCATTCATGAGGCCGAGGGCGTAGTCATTTCGAATGACCATCACCGGACGCCCGAAGTACCAGCCATCGTTCGCCGAGATCAGTCCTTCGCGGTGGAGGCTTTCCGTGATGAGGTTATTGAGCGCATCAACCCCAAAGGCCCCCTGTCTAACAGCGGCGAGAACCTGGAAAGTCCTATGGGCTTCGAGTGACCGGATGGCCCAGGCGGCAAATGTTTCAGGCAGTGCATCTTCTGAGGGCTCTGCTTGATGGATGATGTCAAGATAGTGGCGATAGCCATAACGCCCTGCCTCTTTGGAGAGGACGTCGCCCTCGATGACCAACTGTCGAAGCGGTTCGAGGTCCCTCTCGATCAGGACTACTTCAGCGATGTCCCTATAGCCCTCGGTCCGAAGGCGACGGAGTGCTTGAACATTGCCATCCCGGATGGCTCGACCGAGGGCGCCGATCCCACTGTCCTCCTTGAATCGATGGCTATCGCGCAACATCACGATGGCATGATCAATCGTCGTTGAGGCGGGATCTACCATCTTTTCTGGCAGCGTTTCCCCGGTGGTTTTAAGGAGCCATTCCCGCATCGCTTCAGAATAATGGCCCGCATGAGCGCGTTGACACATTTCACCTAGGATCGTACCGGCCTCGACCGAGGCGAGTTGATCTTTATCGCCCAACAGGATCAACCGCGCAGAGGCAGGCAGCGCAAGAAGGACGGCGTTCATCATCTCAAGATCAATCATCGAAGCTTCATCAATGACCAGAACGTCGATAGCCAACGGATGCTGCTGATGGTGACGAAAGCGTCTGGAGCCTGGCTGGTATCCCAAAAGACGGTGTAGCGTCAGGGCCTTTTGAGGTAACACCTTGAGGCAAGGGGCTTCATCCTGAAAGGGTTCCATGGCCCATGAGCGCATCGATTTTGCAAGGGATGCGTTGAGGCGTTGCGCCGCTTTACCGGTAGGCGCTGCCAATTGAATCCTGAGGGGCATTGAAGGGGTTCCCGTGTCACTGTCCTCGCTCCGAATCGATTGGAGCAGGGCGAGTAGCTTGAGGACGGAGGTGGTTTTTCCGGTACCAGGTCCTCCGGTGATGATCGTAAACCATTGTCGGGCAGCCAAGGCACAGGCGACTTTCTGCCAATGGATCGGCCCAATGCCCGGATCCTTAAAGAGATGGTTCAGGCGACGTGATAGATCTTGATCCCCGGTCGGATCCGACCGGGCCATGAAACGATCCACCCTTGCATGGATCGCCATCCGTACCTGGTTTTCATAAGCCCAGTAGCGTCTTAAGTAAAGTCGTCCTCGCTCGAGGACCAGAGGCGTCGATCCGGCGCCGGCGCTGATGAGCGCTTCGTGTTGAATGTTTTGTTCCCATTGTTCAACGTTGAGGTCCTTTAAGAGGATATGAGGGCGCTCTTCAAAGAGGAGGTTATCCTCCAACATCTCGCCCAAAGGGGGGATATGGAGGACTTCGCAGGGCCTCAAAAGGGTTGCCTTAAGGTCAAGGCAGACATGGCCTCGGCCAAGTTGGTGACTTAATAGCGCGCTTGAGAGTATCAGTAACGGGGGAGCATCGCTACATTCCTCTAGGAGAAAGCGTGCAAACGCCAGATCGACAGGTCTGATCCAGTGTTGTTGACGCCATGCATTCAGAAGGGCCATTATCCCTGCGGTTTTTTGTAGCGCGGGCTGAAGACTTAGTGTCTCGGTCTGTGACTTAATCGTCATGTGAAAACGCTGCTCTCCTGTCCATCAAAGAGCGCATCCAGGTGCTCGATCAATGCCCTCGGCGGGCGTTCACTGAAAAGTCCGCGAGTTTCTGCATGGCCCCCTCTGAGGAAGAAATAAATAGCGCCGCCCATATGACGGTCGTAGTCATAGTCTGGTTTTCTGGATTTTAAGTGACGATGGAGCGCAAGGAGGTAGAGAACATACTGGAGATCATAGCGTGCCTCGAGCATCACGCTTTCGATCTTATCAGGGGTGTAAGCAGATGAATCAGAGCCTAGGCGGTTTGATTTGTAATCCAGCACATAGTAGCGATCCTCATAGAGGAAAACGAGGTCAATGAAGCCCTTTAATAGGCCATTGAGCACTTTAGCCTCAAGGGGAGGGCGCTTTCGTCCTTTCAGGGTGTCACGGCAAATCCGGTCATCGATCTCAAGGATGGAGACAGTCCGGACGGTCATCCAAAATTCCATCTCAGATTGATAAATCGATAGGTCCTGAAGGGCCATCGAACCCGTTAGGATGGGTGAGGTGAGAGGCATCTTCAAAAGATGATGCAGCCCGTCTTCGAGCTGGTCGACCGCATGGCCAAAGCCATGGATCGCGCTTTTCCGAGTGATTTCTTCACGGAGGAGCGTCGGCTGCTGCACGATGGATTGAAACCCCTTTTCGGCGACCCATTCAAGAAGATCATGAAGAAAGGTGCCGGCATCTGCACCTGAAGGGAAGCTATGGAGTGAACCCTTTTCAACGGTTGTTGGCCCAAGGGTGTTTTTAACCGACCATGGTTCTTGGGATTCCTCTTGCAAGGCCGATCCGTAATGATCAGCATCGGGGGTTTCAGGGGGGGGTCCCCATGCTGAAGCGTCCCCCTCTGATGATCCTGTTTTTTTGAGTGAAGAATAGCTCGCAATCCACCAGTTTTCACGGAAACGCCGGACGGAAGATCGGGCTAAGAGAGGATGTTGCTGATCCTCTGAGCCGGTCCATCGTTGATCACTGATCATGGGGTCAACAATCAACGCAAGGCGATTGGAAGCCCCCGATTGAAGGTGATTCATGTGTTCGATGAACGCGCCCCTAGGGATCGGGGCGCCTCCGGTCAGAAGATAGCCCAAGGCACTTTGTTCAACGTTTTCGGCCGGGCCAAACCCGACCCATGTGGCATAGCGGGCCCGAGTCATGGCCACGTAAAGCTTACGAAGGTCCTCCGCGAGGCGTTCCTCTTGAACCCGCTCCCTCGCGGCGATATCCGGTGTCAAGCTCACGCACAGATCACCTTGATCATCGTGCCATCGAAAGAGTGCTCCGGGTTTTGAGGCCTCTTTGTGCAGGAGGGCAATGAAGGGGATGAAAACGAGGTCATATTCTAGCCCCTTGGATTTATGGATCGTCACCACCTGCACCAGGTCTTCATCACTTTCAAGACGGACTTGTTGAGCCGCTCTGCCGAGCCCTGTGCGATCGATAGATGCGCGTTGCTCCTGCAGAAAGCGGATCAACGCATGATCGCCATCGAGCTTTAAGCTCGCTGCTTGGAGGAGTTCGGCGAGATGAAGCACATCGGTCAGACTTCGCTCCCCAGAGCCTCCGGCCTCCGGGTCTATCGGGTGGACTTTGAGGAGTCTATTTGGGACATCAAAATCATGCAGAAGGCGTCTAAGCATAGGAAGAACGCCCCGTCGTTGCCATCTCGTATGGTAGTCCCTGAACTGGAGCATGCGCTGTTCGAGGGCCCTTTCATCGTGATGAAGGCGTCTGAGCTCCTGGTAGGAGCAGCCCAGAAGAGGCGTAGCAAGGGCTGCTCTTAGGAGGCGACTATCATCAGGCTCTGCGCACGCTCTTAGCCAGGCCTCGATCTCGGGGGCATGAGGGCTTTGGAAGACCGAGTCCTGATCTGAAAGGTAAACACTTTGAACGCTTCGGGCAGCGAGTTCACGGCGGATGAGACCGGCTTCTGTTCGGTTGCTTACGAGGACAGCCAAATCCTTGGGGGCGATCTTGCGGCCGCTCTCTTGAGATTGAAAGACCAAGGCGCCGGTTCTTGAAAGATGGAGAAGATGGACGATTTCACTGGCGCAGGTCCTGGCCATCGCTAACCGGTAGGCACCAGCGCCCCAGGGCTTCAGATCATCACGCTCGGGCAGAGTCCAGATAGAAAGTGCTGTCTTGGGTTCGGCATGAATCACTAATTGCTCTTGACGGTCCTGCGCATCAGCGGGAGAGAACGGAACCGGATTGGCATCTGGAGACCTGAACAAAAAGGCGCCCCGTCCGATAGGGCGAGATTCTGCCAAAAGAAATAAGTGATTGGTCGCCGCGACCATGGCGGTGGTCGATCGGTAATTTCGCTGCAAGGAATAAATCGGTGGCAGGCAGTCTTTCCGGGCCTTGAGATAGGTGTGAAGGTCTCCACCCCGGAAGCCATAGATCGCTTGTTTGGGGTCACCGATCAAGATGAGGGCCTTAGGGGTATTATCGTCGGGGGCGTTGTAAACCCGATCGAAGATGCGGTATTGGATGGGATCAGTATCCTGAAACTCATCGATGAGCGCGACCGGGAACTGTTGCCGAATCAGCGCGGCAAGATGGGTGCCGTTAGGTCCTTGGAGTGCGGCATCGAGATGGGTTAATAGGTCATTGAAGCCCATTTGAGAGCGCCTTGACTGTTCTTTATCCATGGCCAAGCGAACCCACTGAGCGGCATGGCCTAGAAGTGCTGGAAGGGCATTCGGGAGGGCTTCAAGATCTTCTCTGAAGGTCTCCATCGCCTCAAATGCGGGATGCTGTGGCGCCGATACTCCCTTGTCAAAGGCGTCTTTTAGGCCGCTTCGGGTCAGCCGCGACCAGGCCTTGGCGTCCACTTTGATTAAAGGCCAGATCAGCGTTTCATCATCTGTCCATTGCTTGAGCTTATCGAGCCACTCATTAAAAAATCGGGGCTGAAGTTTTTGACCATTCGCCGATTTATTGTCGACAGCGCTCTTTAGGAGCGTTCGGATCTCTTCAATCCAAGGGGACCATGTCTGCTTCATCAAGGCGAGTGTCTTAAGACGAACCCGTTCGGTCTGTTCGATAACAACGCGGGGAGGATCGGTTCCCTCTAACTGATGAGCTTGTTCGAGGAGACCTATCAGCCGAGGGCAAAGGCTCAAAGGGTCTTTGAAGAAAGCCCCGATGATTGTGGCTTCGGCAACAGACAAGGGCGTCATGAAGGTACGCCAGTAATCTCGGACGGTGTCCACCAGGAGTTGCTCCTTCTCGGCGACCAGTTCCTGGGTAAAAAGGGACCCACTGTCGAAGGCATGTTCACGGAGCATGCGCTGGCACCAAGCGTGAATGGTTGAGATGGCCGCATCATCCATCCACTCGGAGGCTAATTCGAGGCGCCTGGCGCATCCTGGCCAGGTGGCTTCAGGGAGCGATAAGCGAAGCTGAAGGAGTTGGGGGTCCGACTGGATGGGGGGGTCTACGCCAGGTTCTACGCGGAAGAGATGGGCCGCTTCAAAGAGTCGGATTCGAATGCGGTCTCTCAGTTCCTTGGTCGCGGCCTCTGTGAAGGTCACTACAAGAATTTCAGGTGGCATCAAGGAACGGCCAAATCCACGAAGATCGCCATGTCCAAGGACCAATCGCACATAAAGCGTCGCAATGGTGTAGGTTTTGCCGGTCCCGGCACTGGCCTCAATCAGGCGGCTCCCCGACAGGGGGAAGCTCAAGGGATCTAGTCGTTCCAGGGCATGAGGGGCGTTAACCACGTTGACGGCCTCGATCTTCTTGATGGAGGATCATCTGGTGCAGCGGCTCTAACAGTTGATGGGCCCAAGATTCGAAAACGCCCGTTTCAAACAGGGCTTTAAAACTTGGGAAAGCCCTTCTGAGATAGGGGTTTCGGATGCCTTCTCCCGGGCGGCTAGGATCCCCTTCATAGGCCTTCCTGGCCTTTTCATGATCGTGCTCTTCGATCCAGGCAAACCCGGTCTTTAGCGCCATGGGGAGGGGGCGCTGCATGCCCTCAAACCAGGCCTCTAAAAGGTGATCAAGATGATGCGCCGCCTCATCAGAGGGCAGAGGTTCTAAGACCACCGAGTCCATCTTGCTGAGGATCTGAGTGTTGATCTTGCGGCCTTCAAGATTGAGTGCCAGATGGGTGACCCAGTGCCGAGCGATGACATCCTTCCGGTAACGTCCATCTTTCTTGAGATCGCTCGCTTCAAGAACCAGATGGAGGAGGTCACCTTGATCGTTGAAACGAAGGCCCTCGACACTATCAACGAGACGAATGACCTGCCCGTCGAGATGGATTTCATGATGGATGGACAGCGCGTCATTGTTTTTTTCATGGGGCCATTCAACAAGAATGGCCCCCCAGGATGGCAAGAGAGCTTGATGGGACGTCTTGAGTTCTTCAAGAGCCAGATCGCCAAAACTATCGGAGACTAAGGCGCCTTTTGCCTGATAACGGCGCATAAAGACTGTGGCTCTGTCGTTCAGAGATGCCATGAGACCGTTTGATGGCGAATCGATGCCTTGGCTTTCGATGTTTTTAATGAACCCACGCTGATGCTGTATCAGTGCTTCCCCCAAAGACCAGCGATCGAGTGGCGATAAGGTGAAGGGTTCAACATCTTCCGAAGGCTCCTCATCCCCATGAAAAAATATGGCGAGTGCTTCTTGAAAAAAGGTCTTGGCCGGGCATTGGAGGAAGGCGGTGATCGCTCTTAACGTGAGCGGTTCGTCGAGAACAGGTGGCGGCAGTCTCTGTTCAATGGGATTCCCGCGGGGTGGTTCTTGGCTGTCTCGTTCATCGGCAGATGAAATCCATTCATGGGCGAAGCTAAAGAGGCCTGATGGGGGATCCAAGCGTTTGAAATAACGGGGACTAAAGGGTTGCAACGGATGGACCGTGGTCAAGGCCTCCATGAGCTGCTTGAAACCAGGCACGACATCATTGGCGAGGGACCAACCTGCCGCGAGGTGATCTCTTAATTGCCCGACGAGAACCGAGGGGGGTCTTTCCGTATGGTCGTTGATACTGTGGCCCACCCAGGAGATATGGAGATGCCGGCGGGCGGCCAGCAAGGCTTCGAGGAAAAGGTAGCGGTCATCTTCTCTTCGAGAGCGATCGCCGGGGCGAACATCGTGGGCCATGAGGTCAAAATCAAGCGTATTTCTTGGCCTTGGGTAGTCGCCATCATTCATACCAAGGAGACAGACCACCTCAAAAGGGATCGCTCTCATCGGCATGAGGGTTGCGAAGGTGACGGCACCGGCTAAATACCCCTGCGATAGACCCTGGCCCCCCAAGGCCGCAAGCCAATGGTCTTTCACTATCGACAAAGGGAGCGGCTCCTGATATCCAGAGCGTTCACAGGTCACCCGCCAGTCTTCGAGTTGACGTTCCATCTCAAGGACCGTCAAGCCATCGTCAGTGCCCGTCGGATCAAAGAAATCCTCTATCAGGGCATTGAGCGTCAGGGCCCATTCATCAGGGCTTCGGACCTCACTGAGGGCGCTCCAAGCTTTTTCAAGCTGGTCCAAAAATTCGATCAAAGGACCGAGTGACGACGCCTCAAGGCCTCCAATATCATCGGATGGAATAATCCCTTGCCATTCATCGACCGAATCCCCTGTGGCGTAGCCCAAAAGGAGACGACGACAGCCGAACAACCAGGTGTTCTGACCAACGGCATCCTCTGAGAGAAGCCCCAGCGCTGTTCGATGGGCACCGTGAAGCCCCCATCGAATATGGGCGTTGTGGATCCAGCGATGGTACAGCGGGATATCGGATGGTTTAATCCTGAAGCGCTGTCTTAAGGCCACGACATCAAGAAAGTCGAGCACCTCGCTGACCCCGAGGCGCGCGTTAGGGAGGTTGAGAAGCTTTTCAAGGGCTTTGATGAGGGGATCACTCGTCCGGCGATTTTGATCCGCAAGGGTGAACGGAATAGCGCGTTCGCTCCCCGGATCATGGAGGCCAAAGACCGCCTGTATATGGGGAGCAAAGGCCTCGATGTCAGGGACCATGACCATAATGTCTCTCGGCCGAAGGCTCGATACCTCATTAAGAAGCGCCAGTAATTGATCGTGAAGAATTTCCACCTCTCGAAGAGGGCCGTGGGCGACATGGAACCTGATCGAGTGATCTTGCCGTGGATCACAGGCGGGCCAAAGGGGCTTGCTTTCTGATAGGGGGCGGAGGTCCCGAATGTCATCTTGGAGTTGCTGAAGGAGCGTCGCTGTCCCCGGCGATTCGAAACAGTCGATGCGTCGATTTAGGCCTTGTAGGAGAGGTTGATACTGGCCACGAAGCGCGGGGTCATCGAGTTCATCGAGGAGAGCAATGAAATCTCGCCCCTGCCGCCCCCAGGCAGCCAATAAGGGATGGGCATGAAGATGTAAGAGTTCTTCAGACAAGATCTCTGGTCTATTGGCTTTTCGGGATTGACGCTGATGGCGACGAGGATTTAAGAGCTCACGGTCAGCAACGATGTCCGACCAATAATGTTCCGAAGGATTCTGGATAGAGACGAAGATCTGCGTCCACTTTGAGAGCACCTCGAGGACTTCCAGAGACTGCCGAGGAAGGCTTGAGAGACCAAAGATCATCAGTCGGCGTGGGAGTCTCGGTGGCCGCTCTAGTGAGCCCCAGCCCCTGGCCTTGTCGATAAAACGAGCATGGACAGAGGCGCGGCTTAAGACATCCTTGGGGGGATTTAGAGGCTCAGTGAGGGGATATTCGGCGACATCCAGTAAAAGGCTGCGCCACAGTGAGGGTTGCCAGAGGGCGGGTTCAGGCAGGGGTCTCTCGTGGCCTTGGTGGGTGATCAAGCTGTTAGACCCCCGTGCCCAGGCTTCTAGCCAATCCGATCGGTAGACCTGATATTGATCAAAGAGATCGGCCAGCCGCTCGGCCAGCTGATAGCGTTTTCTAAGGTCCTGATCGTCAGAAAGAAAACGGCGAATAGGTTCGTAGAGAGGCTGGTCCAAACACAGAGGCAGAAGCTTCATCAGCCGCCAAAGGAGTTCAGGCTTGTCAAAAGGAGAGGATTCTGGGACGTCTAAGGGGCCAAGCACCGCGCGGTACACCTGCCAAAGGAACCTTGAAGGCAGTGAAAAGGAGAGGGCAGCAGCAATCCCTGAAGCCTTAGCGTCTGGAGGATCTCCACTAGCATCCGCCATAGCCATTTTAAGCCACTGCGCCATGCCGTTACTTTGGACGAGAAAAACTTCATTTTCGAGGGGTTCAAGCGGATACCGGTCCATCCAGGCGAGAAGGAGGTCCCGGAGCGCCTCCAGCCGATTGCTATGGATCAGTAAGAGGCCTGGTTGATGCGAGGGAGGGGAGGTGTCTATCACAAGATGCCGGGTAGCGTCCGTCAAGGTGGTGTAGTTGCTCTGGCTGACTTCCGGTTCGATTAAAACCCGTGTGATTTTATCAAAATACTGATGTATAAGATCAATAACTTAGATCTTACTGTTCACCTTGAATCGAGAGTCATCCCATTCATCCCGCTACCAGTAACGCATCATGAAAAAGAAAAACACCCGATCAAGCCATTTTGCGCGGACTGCACTTGCGAATTTTGACCGCTCTTTTGCCCTGCTTGCATTCAGGAGCCTTGTGCTCATCACCGGCTTCGCATTGATGGTGCCTGCTGGTTATGCTGCGACCGTCGATATGGGAAGCAAAACGCATCAAGTTTCCGCCAATCCCTCCATGACCTTCCTCCAAGTGCTGGCCTCGGTCGGGCCCTTAGAGTACTTATCAGGGGCTACGGTGACTTTAAAGGATGCCCAGGGACAAGTGGTGGCTCAAGGGAAGACTAATGTGCGCGGCTCCACGATGTTCACCCTTGATGAACAACAGATCAGCCAGCTCCCCCTTTCCTTCATCACTTCTGGTGGCAAAATCATTGGCGCGACCGGTGACCAGATCAAGGGTCCTGCATTCAGGGGGCATCTCAGGGGTCAGATCAGTGATGTCGCTAAAGGGAAGCATGTCATGGCCTACCTCGATCTTCTTTCGACGGGGGCTTCTCTCCTTAACACAAAGGGTCTTTCATACCCCATGGCTATCCAGTCGATCAGGGCCGCCTTTGGGATTGGTAAGGGGTTTCCGGATCAGGGCCTAAGGTATCGCAATAACCATGTGGGGTGGACTGAACTTAAAGGCGCGATACAAAAAAACGGCGGACATGATCACTTCATTCGTCAGTTGGTTAAGCGGATCAGCCGCGGTGAATCCATCAGGGAGCTTGCACCATCTCGGCATAAGACGATCAGGCGAAATGCCGCAGCGACACAGTCCGCCGCCTCATATCCCCAATGTGATGTGCCCTTGGGCAATAGTGGAGGATCTGGAGGTGCATCAACCGATCTTATTAAGGCCTTTGGTGTCTTAGCCACGCAGAATCTTCTGCAGTACGTTGGCTACTTCCAGAGCACCACCTTTAGTGGTCTTCCGGTGTTCGGCATGCTTTTATACAACACGTTGTCATCGGGCCCCTCAGCGGACGCCCTCGCTGCCGTAGAGGCACAGCTGGCTTGCATCAGTGCACAATTGAATTACCTTCAGGAAGAGGTTGCGGCGTTGACGTTAATCACTGAAGTGGCTACGGCGACAACCTGTGCTGCGGACATTACAAATCAATATTATATTTATGGAGGCTTGGTGGATGGCGCGCTGCCAAATGCTGATGGGACCCCATCGCCTTATCCATTGACCGCATCGAACTCCAGCTTTATGGCAGATCTCCCCGCGTGGTCCCCTTCAAGTACGATGGTCTCTGCCTGTGGTGGGGGTCAGGTCATCAATAACATGCTGTTTGGTACGGCCGGCGGGCAGGGGTCAGCATGGCAGCAGGTCAATAAAAACTACCTGAGTAACTATGGGAATAATTGGTGGACGCAAGTGCAGGCGCAGCAGTTACAGCAGTTCCTTTCCTATTGGTCCACACTCCTCTACGATATATTCGTGTTGAGGAATGAGTACTTTAACTACTATGGTCAGACGCAAAATTCGATTATAGCGGCCGGCAATGTGCCTGAGTCATCCACGACATGCATTGCAGGAACCACCAATGTCACGCCCACATTTTGCGCATGGAATAGCAATATAGCGAATGCATTCCCGGGTGATTTATATAGCGACGAGATCGGCATCATTGGGTCAGGCATCTCGGTTATGGCTTATCCTGCGGGTCTTGGGCTAGGTGTTGGGCAGCTGGGTTTAAACACCCCATTCCTACTTAATAATTGGACTAATGTTGGTAATGGAAACGGTCAATATTATGCAACTCAGGCAGTCCAAAGCGCAATAGACCAATACGCTGGTTTGGGGGTCAATCCAAAGGGCTATGGCACTGCAGTTGAGGACTTTACAAACCCACAGTCAACCCATGGCTATACTTTAACAGAAAGCAACATATCGGCTCTAAATAATACCGGGGCAGGTGGATTATCTGCAATTGCCTTCTTATTCGGAGAGCTTAGTTCGCCATCGAGTAGTGAGTTTAAAAGCGTAAGCCTGTCAAATGTAAATTTTTGTGCGTCAAACTCAATGTATAAGGCTCATGTAGGAAGTGGTATGACTGGTTATTACTATACTGAGGCCGTTCATATCGATGCAGCACTAAATAGTACTGACTTTGATATATATCCGTGTAAGAATCTTAAGGAGTGTCATAATGTTCCAACTAATCCCATTATGAGCGTTCTTCTTGGAAGGTCTTGGTGGCCTGGTGCCACTACAGCCACGAGCTATGTGCCACCGAATCCTGCAACCCCTTAAAAGGGGGGCAGCATTGAAAATATTGCAGTACAAAGCGGAAGGGTTTTTAATAGGGATTTTATAATTAAAAAAATGGATAAAAAAACGTAAGCGTTCACGAGGTTTGATCAAGCAGCCTTTTTTTCGATCTGATTTGAGGCTGGGATTGAGTCAATCCACCCAAGTTAAGGAATTGTACAAAAAAACTTAGTTCCGAGCACGAAAGTTCTTGACATGTCACGCCGTCTGCGCGGCCGCCGTCCTGATCGCGACGGTTTTGGAGCGATCAGGACG
>Ga0136642_1000217_pt1 | contig 34659 bp, 47 predicted proteins | sample LowCatLa1302831Y_FD_115313 | JGI IMG/M metagenome (GOLD analysis project Ga0136642, IMG submission 115313) | Freshwater microbial communities from Lower Cathedral Lake, Yosemite National Park, California, USA - 13028-31Y | ecosystem: Environmental > Aquatic > Freshwater > Lake ... | reverse complement strand
CTGAGCGCCGTGAGTCGAGTTTTGTCTGAGGTCGATAGCGCACCAGGTTTTGTGATGACTTCGACAACTTCGCTGTCAGGGTCGGGATCTCCGGTTGGAATCAGGAACGCTTGGAACAGTCCGTACTTCAGAGCCATACTGAGGCTCTTAGACGTTGCCTTGTCGCCGTGATCCTTTCCCTCTCCTGCCATCGTCATCTCCACCATTGAACCGTCCTCTGCGAAGAACTGGTAAGCGACGAGGACGTGACAGGTGGTAACCGTTGACCCCTTCGCCGACGTCTCCGTGTCGTAGGTTGCGCTCAACACGTTTGGAATCATGACGACTCCGTGCTTCGTCATCGCTGAGTTCACACTTTGCACCGTGTCGTCAACCGTTCTGAAGTTGAATCCCTGACTGGCGTTTCGACCTGCCTTAGGAACCGACTTCGTATCGGCCATGACCTGCGCCATCTTCTTGAATATCAGTTGCTCTGTCATTTGGCCTCCCGTCGCGCTAGGTTGAGCGCCGTTTTTCCTTTTTGTGTGATTGCCAAGATATTTCGATTGCCGTTGACTCCAACCACACGAACGAATCCGCGCCGCTTGTGATCCGAGACCGACGATTGTGCGCTCTGAGGGTTTGGGTGTCCTGAAAGTTCTGCCGCCTCGCTTGCGGCTAAGCCGTCTGGAAACATCTCAAACACTTCCAGAACCTTGAAGCCGCACGTTCCAGCGAATAGATGATTTTTTTTCGGTGGACTGATCCTGGGTTGATTGGACTTGGTTGAACTCAACGTGGTTTCGTTCAGTTGTTTCAGTAGAAGTTTCCGCCGCGTTCTATTTTTGCGACGGATGCCTCCTTTGATATTTTTTCTCAACCAGGTTACTGATTCTCTGTCTAAGGTAATAGTTGTCATTTTCTCCCTTTCGGTTTGATCTCCATTTTTTTGAGCCAACGGTGAACAGTTCTCTGCTCCACGTTGTAGCCAGCCTCCGTCAATCGCTTGGCGATTGTCGGTGAGCCGACTCCTTCTTTCGTGTGCCACTCGACCAGCAACTTCTTCAAGCCGCCGTCAAGGTTGGCATTTATGTGGTCAAACAATGTGACCGGCATTCGTCTCCTTTCGTTGGTTGTCTCTTGTGAGATCTTAGTTGGACTTCTTGGCTATTGCGAATCTATTTGTTTTTCTCCCAAACAACATTCACCAGGCGAACGCCGTTTAGGAATCTCACCGAGTATTCGTTGGCCCAGATTTTTGCGTCTCCCTTCCAAGAGATTTTTTGTTTGAAGCAACTTGCCTCGGTGGTTGTTGAACGGGGAGCGCTCGGCAACCACCGAGACCTATTGGTCTCGGTAATCAAACTTCGATGTACCGAAGTTGTCCGTACATATTTGCGTGAGCGGCAACCTCGAAGTGGCCGGTCTCTTGGATGGCGTCAATGGCCGACTGAACCCACGCCCAACGATTGCTTTCGGTGAGTTCGTCCCAGTCCATGATGGTCTCCGCTAGTTGGTGTTCGATTTCTTTTTCTTGTGTTCTCGTCACTATCATTTTGTTGTCTCCTTTTTTGGTGGTTGTGTCAAGCAATCTCGGTTGCAACCGAGAACACTTCTTTCTTGAACTCTTCCGTTGATGAGTTGCTAAAACTAAAACCTTGGGCACCCATCTCGTCTTGGATTCGTTGGGCTCGGTATACGTCGCACCCGAGAATGGTGCAGATGTCTTGTGTCCAGATGTTCATGTTCTTGGCTCCTTTGATAGTGGTTGTTTCCATGAGTTCAGTATATACACACTTAGCCACCCTGTCTAGTCGTACCGTGAAACACTAGTAATAGCAAGGGTTTTGAGGGTTCATAATCTTTGACCTGACGCCTAACGGAGAAAATGTGTAGGTTCAGATGCCCATGCGCAACGCCGAACTAATCCTCAAGCTGCCGTGCGGGTGCCGCCACAATCTGTACGCCGGTGATGTGATTGGGATTCCGTTTCAACGATTACCCCTGGCGGTAGCCGAAGTGATTGAACGACTTGAGAAACGAGGTTGTCAATGTCCAGCGATCCAACACAGTTGAGCGTCGGTGACGTGATCTTTGCGCACGCGCGCAGAGACTTCATTGGTCGAGCGATTCAGTTTGGAGAGTGGCTTCGGTGGCGTGGCGGTCACAGGTGGAACCACGCGGCAATCATCGTCGGCGTTGAACCTGGTCGAGTTCGCATTGTTCAGGCCGAGAGTCGAGGAGTGACGAGCAAGTGGTTCTCAAGTCCAAGTGACATCACTTCCAACGGCGAGGTCGTTATCGTGAAGCCACCGTCAAGTTTGACGTCGGTGTTGCGAGCGGTTGACTTTGCCGACGCGCAAGTCTCAGACTCTTACGGTTTTGTCACGATCTTCTCGATTGCCGTGAGCATCGTCGTTCCCTGGTTCCTCACAATCAGAAAGCCTGGAACGTGGATCTGTTCGGCGCTAGTTGGCGAGTCACTTCGAGCCGGAGGTTGGATTCACGATTGGCGAGATGTCTACATGGTTTCGCCGGCGCAACTTTACGAGGCGCTCGCTGAGTAGTTTTGTGCTCGATTGAGTAGTTTGGTACTCAAAGAATCGCGAAGTCACTCCAGCCGCGTTCACCACAAGCTGAGCCTGCGACAAAGGTGAGCATTCCTGACGGCGCTGAGGAGCCGGTCTGCGCTGTCCACCATCTTGAGCCACCATCCATCGCTGGGGCTTGAATCCACGTTCGACCTGATCCTTCGCTGAGCGAGAGGTGATGGAAGTGTCCGGTCACCAGAATGTCCGCCGAGCCGACTGGCTGTTTGCCGTGCGCCTGCTTCTGCCACCACAGAGGAGCGCCACCCTTGATTTGATGCCCGTGAGCGAAGCCGACGGCAACGCCGGCGACGTCGAGGGTCATCGTGTGATCCTCGGCTATAGCTCCGCTTGGGACTGAGACGTTGCTGTAACGCTCGACGTTGTGGTCGAGGATCTCGGCCACTTGCTCGAACACGGCGAGGTCATCATTGTCGGTAAAGACGTTCGTGAAGGCTTTGCCGTTGCGTCGGTTCTCTCCGTGATTCCCTGGCACCGCTCCGAGTACCACACGCCAGTTCATCTTGACGAATCTTTCCACTAGGTCAAGGATCATTCGGCGAACGAGTCGGCATTGTTCTCTCCTGTCAAGATCCACCGAGAAGGTCTGAGCGGCGTAGTGTCCGTCACAGTTCTCGATGAGGTCTCCGAGTCCGACGATGTAGACCGTGTTGATCCCGTGAGTTTTCTTGAGGGTTTTGGCGTGCCGTTCTAACCGGTCAAAGGTGAGAAGCAATCGCTCAAGGAACTCCGGCGTCCCACCGTTCACGTCTCTCTTGCCAACCTGCCAGTCTGCGAGAGCAACTACCAATGCGCGCTCGCCGCCACTCACCTCGTCCAGTTGTGCGAGTGGTCGGCGGCGCTCAATGATCTTACACAAAGCCTCGATGTCGGCGCGTGATTCATCGTCGATGCTGGTCGGCTCAAGCCTCGCACGGTAGTACTTCATGCGTCCGCCGTACGTGTCCCAGGCTCGAATCTGAATCGAACCAGGAATGATGCTTACCGAGTTGGTCACGCCGAAGTCTTTGACAATCTCATTCCACAGTTCGTCGTTCGGTGCTTCCTCCATCGGCCCCGATGAGACTTCGCCGGTCTCACCGTTCCAGGTCACTCCAGGCTCCCAGCCCTTCGGGTGTTTTTGTGGTGGCCCAATGTTTCGATCCTTCAGGCTCATGACAAAACTCCAAACAGTTTTGATGTGGGGGAGCACGAACACGAACCCATAAAGTGTTTTCGCAACGTGTCGTCGGCAACTTTGTTTTCGGGGTTGTCAGTCGAGATCGCCCTTGCGATGCTCATGATTGAGAAGCCTCGACTGATCCATTCTTCAAGCGTTGCCAAGTCCTCGGCGTCAAGCCTCTCAACTATGAGCGTCGTTTTGCACGAAGTTTTGGATTGCTCCATAGCGTCTCGAAGTGCCATTGGTTCTCCCTGTTCGCCTGTGGGTTGCCTGGTGAAATACTACTAGACCCGAAGCCCAAGTGCGCGTCAATCGTCGAGGAGGTGATGATTACCATTCTTCGATCTCAATGTCAGGGTCGTCTTTCTGTCGACAGTCGCAGTCCTCGCACATTCCGTTGCAGAATCCGCCGTCCTCGCGAACGCCTGGAATGAACGTGACGTCAGGAAGCGTGATGGTCATTTCTCCGCCATCGCCGACTCTCGACCCTGATGATACGAAAGGTGCTTCTCAAGTCGAATCGTAAGTGAATCCAGTTCGACGCCTTGGCGATTCAACTCACACTCAATCCGATTCACTCCATCGGCCATGCTTGATCCGCCGTTTGGCTGAACCGCTTGAGCCATTGGTTTGATCTGCTCAACGATTGACGACAGAAGTTTTTTGTGGAAGTGACGATACGTTCCAAAGATCATTCCGATGATGAAGCCAACCGACGTCAGAATACTCAACCAGATGTTCCAGTCTCCCCGAGTGAATGCCAACATCTCAACCCCCGAGAGCGGCCCAAGTGAGCGGCCCACAAACGCCGTCGGCGGCTAGACCGTGCTGTCCTTGCCATTGGCGGAGTCGGTTGGCTGTCGCTGGCCCGAACTGACCGTCAACTACGAGTGCTCCGAGGCGTTGCTGAAGCACCCTCACGGCGTCCCCTGTGGCCCCCTGAGCCAACGCAGGTCGGTTCGTGGGGGTCGGTGACGGTGGTTTGGGAGAAGCGTTCATAGCGCCCCAAGTCTGCGGCCCAACGATCCCGTCGGCTGTGAGGTTGTGAGAATGCTGGAAGGCAAGAACGGCCCCTTGGGTGATCGGCCCCCATGCTCCATCTTGAGCAACTCCGACCTTCGCTTGAACCTGCTGGACACTCACGCCAGGAACAATGATGTGCTGTTGACTCGGTTGAGGTTTTGGAGCCGGTGCTGGCTGTCCTCCGCCGGTGGTGCTGAAACGAAGGAATCGCTGTGGCTGTCGCCCGTCCTGCGAGACTCGAATGTAGTTGGGGTCGCCCTGCTCACCCATTGAAACTGTCATAGGGTCGTTGCCTGCTTCGACGATCATCGCCGTGTGATCTCCCGTCCCTGCTCCGTAAACAACAACGTCGCCTGGCACCGCTTGGTTCTTCATGATCACGACGCCGTGTGAGAGAAGCGTGCCGGTGTATCCCTGTCCGTCATAGCCCTGACCGTTGGGGTCGGGCGCTCCGGCCCAGTTGTAACAGAGCGTCACGAACGCTGAGCAGTCACAATGGCACGGAACGCCAGGGTGACCGATGCCCTCCATGCGGTTGCCGCCCTCGGTGTAGGTGAAGCCAGCGTGATTGTCCACGCCCCATCTTGCCCATTTCACTATTTGATCTCGAACGTCTGTCATGTTTGCTCCTAATAGCCGATGATGAAGAACTGTAGTTGTGAGATCGTAACTGCACCTGGCGCTGTTCCTGCGGCGTTTGACACCAGGAACGTAACGGTGGTTGCGTTTGTAAACGACCCAAGAGTGAATGTTGTGTACCCAGGATAAGAACTTGAACCGATCTGCGTCATCGCCAAGATGGTGCCGTTCGGGAATCCTCCGTTGGGGATTGTGATTGTGCCATAACTCGAAGAGTTGAGGGTAACTGCTGTAAAACCGAAGTAACAGTAGAACGGTGGTGAGCCGTTTGCCGTTGTAGTCGCACCCTGCATCAAGCCGGTGGTCGTCCACGTTCCGACCATGCCGTTCATCGCGATTGCGGCTTGGTTCCAATCGGCTATCGGTAGCACTTCGCCAGCCGTGTGGGTGTTGATGCTGTTCCAGGTGTACGGCATTATCCTCCAAACGAATCTTGAGCGGTGCCGGTAGTATATGTCACCGTGTCACCCACGATGACTACGCCGGTGCCGGTGTAGCCAACCGATGTTGAAACTCCGGTTAGCGTCGCGGGGCCTATGACGTAGTTAGGAATGGAGGTCAGGATGCTTGAACCCGCCGAGGTGTTGGTCAACTTGCACCCAAGAATCGTCAATCCCGAAACGGAGGTGTACGAGCATGGCCAGTACGTAGGCCCCGCGACCGAGTTGGAGCCTGAAGCGACATACCAGAACTGACCCCCGTTGACTGGGAAGTTCGACACCGAGCCCAGCGTCAGAGTCACCGACGATGAAGTTGTGAGCGTCGCGGCAGTAACGGTGTTGGTGATCGGCTGGGCTCGGCCCGAATAGGAAGCTGGAATCGTGCCACCAGCGCTGGCGATTGAGATGTTACCGCTCGTCGGAAACTGCAAGAGCGCCAAAGGTTTGTTGATCGCAGTAAAGCCTGGACTCAGTTGGAGCGATGACGCACTTGACGACAGAGTTGTGGCAAATGAGACTGAGCCTTTTGCTGTTTGGAACTTAGAGTAATCAGCTGCTCCGGTAGAAGTTGAAAGTCGAAAGAACGAACCAGCGTTGACTGTTGACGAACCGTTCATTTCGTAGGGTGACAGAACAAACATGGTGCGCCAGCGACCAGGCTCCGCTTGATATTCGTGAGAGATGGATTCAATGACAACCGTTTGCGCGTAGGACGCCCCATACGCCGTTCTATTGAACACGACCTGATCCCATAAGTTTGCCCCGAGTTGTACGGCTTGATTTGGTTGCGTCGTGCCGTCGGAATAAGTACTTTCGATCATCACTTTCCGAGGACGCACGATTGGCTGTTTGTAGCGGTTCACGATCATTGAACCGAGTGCGTCAATGTCGGTCTGGCGATTCGCCCACATTTGGCCGCGTGAATAGGTTCTTGCTCCGTATTTAGCCAAGTAGGTTCCTGTTGGATCGACGGTAGTCGAAGTCTGTCCGACGGTGTTTGTGGTTTGAGCGATTGTCCAGGTGTCAAGGTCGTCAAGAACCATCTCGATTGCTGGGAGATAGTGAGCTTGCGAGGTGCTGGTTCCTGAGTCGGTGAACTGTGTCGAGTTCTGTGCGTGCGTCTGAGGATAAAAGCGTGGAAGGAATGTAAGAACTCCGGCAGGCGATTGGTAATAGAACCCGTTTTCGGTTTCTTCGTATTGAAAGCCATAGTCGAGAGCGCTCGTTGAATAGACTGCACCCTGCTCTAGTGCTAGTTGACTAATCGCTCCTGCCGAGTAACTCAGAGGTGTTGTTGTCAATGTGGTTGAACCATCGGCAGGTGCTAATCCAACCACCTCGGCAACGTCTTTCATTCGATATCCGGTTGAAGTTCCCTGCGAGTGCAGGACTGTTTCGTACGCGCTACCCGAGCCGCTTAGACCAGCGTTGACGGTTGTCGTGGTCGTCAAGACGGGTGGATAAAGTTTGACGCCGGTAAGGCTTGGTGATGTTCCTGACGTGACTCCGGTGTAGGAGATCGGATAAGCGTTGAAGGTTCCTCCGGTGCTCCCGTTAGACGACACGAGCACGGCTAATCCACCGCCAGGAAGAAAGCCGTTGGAGTTTACCAACGGAAGCGTCGTTGTTGAAGTGTTCGTAATCGCCGCAGAAAGAGAGATCTGTGAGATTGCTCCGTTCGCTCGAAAGAACGCACCGACCCTTGCTCTGTTGAGCGATGCTGGAGCGTAGGTTGAATCGTCCCAACAGAACGAAGCCTCCGAGATTGTGGCGTTACAGTTGGCAACCTGGTAAGGAACCGAAGCGGCAATCGCATAGATTCCGAGTGTGTAGGTTCCGAAGTTCACGGATGTCGGTGCGAGTGTTGCGATATTGCTCTGAAAGAATCCGCAGTTCATGCCGTCAACGTATGCATAGAAGTTGAAAGTGTTTGCGCTATTTGGCTCTGCTTGAATGTTGAACGTGACGAGATGCCAGTTCCCATCGGTTACCTGTTGACCCCATGTGTAGGTTCCAAGAGTTGTCGTTGTTGTTCCACCTGAGGTCGTTGTTCGTATTGACACGGTCAACTGTGACGCGGTGGAGACTTGAAGAACGTATGAATAGATATTGGGTGCCGAACGAATCGCATCAACGATCTGAATGAGTGAGTCGCCAGGCTGAGTCCCCTTGAACCACGCTTCACCCGTGTAGCCGGTGCCAGCGTTAGTGATTGCCGCAACAGAGTTGTAGTAAGCCGAACCGTTTGAGATTGTGATTCCAAGTGCAGGGTGTGTAACCCCACCGCCATTCGTCAAGTCGATTCCCTGAGAGGTCGGGTCATAGAGTAGTGGCCCATTTTGATTGAATGAAGAAGTGACAAGAGCGGCGGCGGCAGGTGCGTTTGCGGCAGTCATGCCGATGCCAACCGAGCCGGTAGCAACTCCACCGATGATGTAGTCACCTAAGTTCGTGACGTAAGTTTGCCCAGGTTGTGTCAATCGACAACCGGTGAAAGTCCACGCCGTTCCAGAAGAAGTGGCGGTGGTGTAAGCGACTGTGAGTTGTCGACCATTCGCCCAAAGTTGGAAGGTGCCGTTAGAAGGTTGGAGGGGAAGTGAAGTAGCGGTGGAATATCGGGAGAAGTTGATTGTCACGTTGCTTGTCGCAGAGAGCGTCAATCCCGAACCAGCGACGCCGCTTGTGATGAATCCACCCACGCCACTATTTCGCAAAGACACTTTGCCCGTTGCGAGTGAAGGTTGATCGTTCAGTCGAAGAACGTCAGGGGTGATGCTGGTGTTCTTGATTGGGTTTAGTGCCGTCTGCCAATAGAGCGATGAGTTGGATAGTCGAGTGACTGAAAGTTTCTTGAGCAGGTCGGTGCAGATCACCGTCGTGTCAACTTCAACTTCGTCAAGTGCGCTCGGTTCCCATTGGTCTACAAACCCGAAGAACACCGGATACGTTGTACCGTTCCAGGTTGCTGTGATCTTGACGGGAACTCCAACTTTCAGAATCGTTGACGACACAAGCGAGTCGGTTGCTCCGGTTGTGACTGAGGTGTAACTGAATGCTGATGTCGACCAGGGAAGCCAACGACCATCACGACTTTCAAGAATGAACTGTGCTGATGAGGATTCAGTTCGGTCTAGTTCGTGTTGACGACCCATTCGAGTTGATATGTCGCGAACATAAGAGCCTGTTTCGTACCAGTTCCACAATAAGATTATCTCGGTGCCGTCAGTTGTGAACGATGCAAGGGGGGGAGACGTTATAACGGGACTAGACAGAACATACTGACCGCCTACAAATAGCGCGCTGGAATAGGTAATCGTGTAAAGGGTTGAGCCTTTCAGAAGCGTCACCTGGCCGCTCGTCGTTTGGGGTGTGATACTTCCAAACGAATCAAGCACCAACTGTCCACCGAAACCTGCAATAAAAGTAACGATTTGACCGACGTTTGTGACGTTCACGGTCTGTCGAGAGAACGCCGTTGGTGTGACTCCGGTTTGGAGATCCGTGAATGCGAACTGAACGGAGATGGAGGGGAGCGAGAGATTCGGCTGTGCCATTAGCCCTTCACCCAGGTTTGCTTTCCACCAACATTCTGCCAACGACCCTGAGCTGCTTGACTGACAAGGTTCTGAAACGCTGGTGACTTGGTTCCTGCGTAACCACCGAGCACGTCACCCCACGCTCGCGAGTTATTCAACATACTGTTCCGCACCGCTTCAGCGATCCCATTTACGAATGCTCGGTTGCTGAGAAGTTTGCCAACGAGAACGTCAATCGGGATCTCTACGTTTACTTCGTACTCATCGGCCATTAGGAGAACCTCGCCGTGACAGTCACTTTGTTTGCTTTGCTCACGGCACTTAGGATATTGCGTGTGTTATCTGCTGTGCTTGATGTTGAGTTTCTGATGCCAGGAATACCGGCGAGGTGGTAGGCATGTTGCGCTGTGGTCGCCGTTGAGATTCGCACACCTTGAATGCCTGCGAGATGCGAGGAGTTCGTCGCTGTAGTTGCAATGTGAGAAACAACAGGCCCCATTAGATGAACCCCAGGAGCGTTTGAGATACTTACGCCCTTTGGAATGTCAACTTTGACTTGCGACTTGACGGCAACTCCGGCGCTGTTTAGGTCTGTTCCAACGATTCCTTGAATGCCAACCTTTGTCCCTGGCAGTAACGCCAATGGCGCAGGGGGCACGTTTGGCACACCGGCATTCCCACCCTGACGACCAGCGTGATCTATCTGCGCTCCAGTCGGAGCGGATACGCTCACCGGCTTTGCTCCGGTAAGCCAACTTGCGACGTCTGTTATTCCTCCCCAGATGCCACCGCTTTTTTGTGGAGTTACTCGACTTGAGGAAACAACCTCTGATGGGCTTACTGCGTTGAATGCGGCGTTTGTCGCTGGCCCCACAACATACTTAGCAAGTCCTAGAGCGACGCCCGCAACAACTCCTCCAACAATAAGTTCTGGCAAAGTACCAAGTCCAAACAATACCGGCGCACCCTTGACCAGATCTTTACTTGCTCCTCCTGCTCCACCTACGGCACCAGCACCGGCGTTACCCAACAGAGCGTCGGTATTTGCTTGCGTGGCAAGAGTGTTCAACTCAATGGGGGTATTCGCGACGCCACCCACGAACAGATTCTTTATTGCGTCGAAGGCTTTGACGCCCGTGTCCCATACCGATGCCATTGTCTTGCCAACCTTGAACGCGACGGCTAATGCGAATGCGCCAATCGCCGCGTCAGAAGCAATCTCTGAGATCAACGGGTGAGCCTTGAAGAAGTCGATTGCGTTCTTCGCCCAGTTCATAAGGTCTTGAGCGGCTGGCAATAAGGCGAGTCCTACCTGCGTCAACACGTCCTTCGTTCCTGATTCAAGTGTAGAGAGTTCGTTCTTGAAGTTCTTTGACGCTTCCTGTGCGGCTTTGACAACGGTGACGTGACGTTCTACCGCTTGCGTCGCTTGGTCGTAGGCCGGACTTCCGCCACGCATAATCTCAATCATGGCGTCCGAGGCTTTGCCCCAACCCAACGTCTGTGCCGCCGCCTTCGCTTGCTCGTCTGTCATACCCTTGAACTTCGGACTCATCTGGTCAATGAGCGCAGACATTCCAATGAAGTGACCGTCGAGTGTGTAGATGTTGCCGGTGAGATCGTGTTGTGCGGCTGTCCATTGTTTTGTTGGGTCTAACATTCCGCCGATTGCCTGTTGCACCTTCATCATCGTTCGACCCTGACCGACGCCGAGATTGTTCATATCGGCCATGAGCACGTTCATATCCTTCATAGAAGGAATGCTGATGCCTAAAGCGGCGTGGAGTTTTGTGTATTGACCGACAACCCCACCGATTGAAGTTCCACTCAAGTCGGAGGCAACGTAAAGTTGATTGGTAGCGTCGGCGACGTCCTTGAGCGGAGTCTGAAAGACCTTCATCACAGAGACGATGGCTTGCGTCGAGGAGGCGAGATCTATGTTCTTTGCCACCGCAAGATCAGAGGCACTTCGCATCACGTCCATTGTCTGCTTTGTCGTCAAGACGTGACCATTGAGTAATGTCAACTGACCGGCAACACCTGCGAATGCGGTTGCGAGTTCCTGTGCACTGAACTCACTCTTGAATGCGGTTCCGAGGAAGGCGTCCCCAAGTTGTTTGATTTGTTGCTGACCCATGCCGCTACTGTTTTGCACCTTGGTCATGGAGCCTTGGAAGTCCACCGCCATTTTCACTCCGACGGCACCGAATCCAACGCCGATGCCAATCGTGGCGAGTGCCATTTTGCCAAGGTTCTGTTGAATCCTGGCACCAGCTGTCGCTGATGCGGCATCGACCTCGGCCATCTTGCCGATAGCGCCGTCCATCTTTGCGGTGAACTCTTTTGTGTCGGCGAGAAGCGTCGCAACGACGGGAGGTAAGAACTCAGCCACGAAGAACACCTGCCCACACGCGCTCAGATATCTTTCTTATTTCGGGCATTGACTTCTCGAATCCTGGTCGGAGATATGGGTAATCATACTTCCCCTCTGGGAATCCGAGTTCTATCCTTCGCCCGTAGATTGCTTTCGGGCCAGTAGAAGTTGTCCATCTGCCGGTTCCGATTTCCTCCGGTCTGCTTGATTGAATAGAGCGAGCAAGATAACCGGTTCGGACGTTTGGCGGCCCACCTTCGGGGCCAACGTGTCGTCCCTTTCGTCCGTTGCCTGGCTCGGTGAACATCTCACGCGAGTTCTTGGCGATGACCTGGCCGCCTTCAACGACAATCTGGCGTCCGGCCATTCGCATTTTTTGGTTCATGACCTTGATTGACTCATTGAACGCTTTGACGCCGGAGATTAGTTCTGTTGCCATTCTTCTTCTACCTCAATCCTTAGTCCGTCAAGAGTTATCGTCCAGTCAATCACGCTCGTCGGCTCGTCCATGAACTGCTCATGGCTCATCGGGATCAAAGCGCGATAACGGTACTCTCTCCATTGGTCGGCGATGTCGGGGTCAACTGGTTCGAGGCCACGTCCGAGGAGATGAGCGCGGAGACGTTCGAGTTTTCTGTAAGCACTTTTGGGTCTGTTGCACCCTCCACTCCGCTTGCCTCGTCGCCTCTGGAAAGTTCAATCGCCTTCTCACTCAACTTTTGATAGGTGGTCGCCGGTAGTAAGTCGCCAACGGTTTCCATCGTTGGGAGATCTCCAAACGTCCACGACTTGACCATCTCAACGATGCACCTGTCCGCATATCGCTCGTAGGCTGTTTCGTCGATGCCGAGATCCTTGAGGTTTCCCCACGTCGCAGGATCGGCTTCGTCAAAGCCTGAGGCGCTCATGATTCCGGCTTGCTCTAGCCAACCTCGCAGAGCTCCACGAATCCTTCGAGCCTGTCGCTCGGTGAGTTCGTCGTAGTTTCTCAGAACTGCGCTTTGATTATTGGGTAACTCAACAAGCATCTTCTCTCCCTTATTTAGTTGTCTGTTTTGTTTAGTAGACGGCAGATATCAGGTTCGTTGCCGTGATCTTGATGGGCGAGTACCCACCACCGGCACCGGATACGGCGTCGGTTGTGTTGGCCTGAGCATCGAACGATGCGTCAACTTCGACAAACGCTTTGCTCCGGTCACGCTTGGCGTCCTTGAACTGACAAGTGGACATCTGAACGGTGATCGTGTGACCGCTCATTGGGTCGGTGAACACAAGGCTCACAGGCTTGGGAGCGTCGCTAAGTGCCAGCGACCCAACCGCGACTGTGTCGGTGGTGGCAGTTGGCGTGAACCCTGGGCCATTGACCAACAGAACACCGGTGAGAGTTGAACCGGAGGTGCTCGCGTAAGAAAACGGGTAGGAGACTCCGAGGTGCTGGATAACTCCGGTGCCACCACCAGCCGAGAATGCAGAAGCAGAGGTGACGGGAAGCGTTGCCGACGTCGTTTGTGACAATGCGGCTGGTGATGCTCCGACGGTGGTGGCGTTAGAAGTCGCCCAGATAAGTTGGTCGGTGTTTTCAACAACGAACTTCATGGTGCCTTTGACGTCCAACGGGCCAGCGAACAAACGATAAGGAGCGTTCGTTCCTTGTGCTGTAAAGATCGGTGCGGTGGCTCGTGAGAGAGTGATGTCACCCGACATAAGAACCGACGTTGCGACTCCGCCGATGGTTGCTGATACGTCCCAACCTGGCACGAACGCTTCAGTCGAGAACGATGCAGTCGGTGCGGCAATCGTGGTGAATGGAAGTCCCATGAACTTTGCGTCGTACTCGAACGCCGCTTCAGCACCGAACGTCAACTTGAGTTCGCCGAGTTGAGCGTCAAGGATTTGGAATGGTGCGTTGCCGTCAAAGTCTTGAACGGTAACGGCTGGCGGTTGCGACGAGTTGGCGGCTGAGTTGTAGAGCGAGATGACGTGCGTGTAAAGCGTCGAGCCCGAAACGCTGTCGAATCCGAGAGCGGCTTTCGCAATCAGAGGGAAGGTGTCGGCGAATGCGTATCCCTTGACTGAGTATTCATCGTGACGAACTCCGAGGACTTCGTTGTAAAGTTTGACCGGAGATCCCCTGAAGGCTTCGTCCCGAAGGAACTTCTGCATCGGCGTAATCTGTGGTGTCATCACGGGAATGAACTTCACGTTGCTTGACGCGGTGCCACGTGCACTCTGGATTCCGAGTCCGACATAACTGTTGACGCTCATGAATGGCATGTTGACTTCTCCTGTTTCCTAGTGTTCTGGTACCTATGCCACCGGTGAAGCAGCTACGGGCGCTTCTGGGGCTGGCTGAGGGGCTTCTGCGACTGGTGCTGGATCGGCTTTTGCTTGCTTCGCTTCGAGTGTTGCGGCTTGCGGATCAACGTCAAGGGTCACGACGTCGCCTGGATTGACAACCAATGTCGAACCGTCGGCGGCTGACAACGAAGGGAACACCGTTCGCTCGTCACCCGTGAACTTGAAGTCTGCCATGTGTTTCTCCTAGGAGTCGATTATCTCAACGACTTTCGTTCTGATCGTAGCGTAGACCTGCGACACTTGGCCGCTACCCTTGAGCGTTCGTGGGTAGAGAGCGTCAACTTCAATATCGGGGCTTCCAGGGAACGAACCTTCGCCCCATTGAAATATCACCGAGGCGTTACCAGCGTTGCGATCTGCTCGAATGTAGGCAACCATTTCGTCGAGGAAGGTGTCGCTATCGGCTCCGGCTGTTTCAGACTGAGGTGCCATAGACCGAATGAAACAGTCCATCATGAGATCGTATTCAATAACCTTTCGACCATGATGCGGCCCACCCAATGCCGCACGGGTTTCGTGCTGGCGTCCAATGTAAAGAAACAACACCGCTCCGGTTGTGTGACCAGGATCTTGACCCTCAAAGAAGTCACCTTCTGGCGTGAACTTTGCAGGGTGCGAATAGACGTTGCTTAGGAATGAGATGTGTGAAGTGGTCGGCGCTAGGTAGGAGGCCACCGCCGCTCGGACTGTGGCTCTGCTCATGGTCGTCGAGTGGTCAGGAATCCGAGAACACAAACGCCACAGGCGACGCTCAAGATGATTATGTTGATCGTGGAGTGTTTCATTAGGTGCGACCCCAGACCTGGAGGAATGCGTGGAGAAGATCACGAGCTCTGGCGAGGTCACTCGACGATGTGATGTCGTTGCTGGTTGCCGCCGTTGGCGCTCCTACTTCAGCGATGACCAACCCACCCTCACCACGCTGTTTGATTGCCGCAACGATCAGGTGAATGACTGCCTGCTTGACCGTTGCCGGTAATGCTGAGACGTTCACGGTTGATGCGTGAGCGTAGGTGAGCGCCGAGTAGGTCGGCAAGGTTGTTGAGGTGCCGTTCCATGATGTGCCCACAATGATTGTCTCGGTGCTTGACCCGTCCCAGATTGTGAGAGGTTGTCCGGCGTAGACTCCCGTGATGCTGGCGACCTGGATAGAAGTGGCTGAGGCCGAAGCGGAGGCTGTGAGGAATGTGTTGGCGAAGCCGTTGACGTAGGTGTAGGTGCAGAACTGCGCTTGGTTGGAGAATCCTATCTGGCCGAAGTCCAACGGGCCGACGGTGGTGGTGGTTGAAGCGTTTGCCGTGATGGTGAACTGACGTGACTCGACCCAACAGTTTGACGATGAGACCGTGATTGGAGTTTGAGCCGCAGGGAGGGAACCGATTGCGAATGAGTCCACTTCGAGGATCGGCCAGTAAGCAGGGTGAACAACGATAAAGCCTTGACGGTTTGCTCGGTAACGTCCTTGCTCGGTGTTGATTGTGGCGCAGAGAGTTCCGGTTGCGCCGAGACAGATGTTGTCGGCCTGCGCTGAAGCCATGTAGATCAGTTGTTGAATGGCGGCTGTTTGAGCGCCAGCGTTGCCACCTGGAATCAGGTTGGAAAGATCAACGCTTGAAGCGATGGGTGAGTTCTTGACCTCGTTGATCGTGACATAGGGAACTCGATTGTCGTAAGTGATGTTCGCTGGATTGACCGAGGGACTCATAGTGCTTTCATTTCTGTTCCGTCACAACGACCACAATGGTCTGAGAGGAGTGCGATGAATCCGCAGTCTTGGCACTCGTATCCTCTTGCCGTCTTGAACGTAGTGCCGACGGTTATGAAGTCACCTGACTTTCGCATGAGTGCGGCGGTGTTTGCTCCGACGTGGAACGTGCCGTCACCTGAGCGACGAACGACGGAATCGCCGATCCCCACCTCTACGTTTCCCTGTGTGGGGCCAAGTAATCGAGGCATGAGATCGGCGACTCCTTTTGTCGTGTTCGTAGTTTCGTTTCTTAGATAGCAGGCCAGCCGGAGCAGAGGGTCGCGTTGTGTGGAGACAACCGCAGGGAGCGCGGGTGCGACTTCTCTCTGCCCCGACTAGCGAACTAATCCTAACCGGTGATTCCGGTGATGGCTCCCGACCATGCTGGCGCTCGGTGAAGAAGCGTGTTCAGCATATAACTGGAGGCATCATAACTCATCTGTATTTGTGGCCAATCCAATACCATCAAATCTTGGACAGATGCAACTTGCGTGGTTTCCGCAACGCCCGAGTCTGGGAATGGAAGCGTCTTGCTCCACACCAATGCGACACCGGCTGGTGCGTAAGGGTGTGCGATCAAGTCGACGAGTTTCCCAGTCGTCTCGTTGGCGAGCGCCGAGACGACAGAACCGATGGTCACGCCATCTGCTCCGGCTTCAAGGTTCAAACGGTAACCAGTCTGGCTTCCCGATGCTTGTTGCTGAATGTTCTTCGCAAGCGTCCTACGGATGCTTGGAGAAACGAGCAGGACATCTGGGTCGGCAAGCACGCTTGAGAACAAAGACGCGAAGGCATCTTGAAACTCAGCGCCAGGCTCGGACGTCGAAAGCGCACCATTGAGTCGCTTTGTGTATCCGGCTGTCGATGCGTCGGTGTAGGCGGCGATCAAGCCGTCGTAACCAACTGTGCTGGCTGAACCATCTGCAACAGGAGCCGTGAAGGTACCCGCACCAGGAATAAGAACGGTAGCGGAAGATCCGACCACAGTTGTTTTGTTGGTGTAGACACCCGTGCTGGTTCCCGAGTAGATGTTCCAGGCGATCACGCTGGCAGGAAGTGCCGTTGGCGCGGTGATCGTGACCGAGTTGTTCGATCCTGAAACGGCTCGTGAGCCTTGGGCTGATGCGATTGACTCGCCGAATGAAGTTGACACGGTGATCTTGTAGTACATCGTATCGGTTCCACCAACGAAGGTTCCACCTGTGGTCGTCGCGGCAGCTGAAGTGTAGTCACCAACTGTCGGGGCGGCGAGCGCTCCGAGGTAGCCGGTTCCAGTTCCTCGTCCGTTCAGCAAGTTCCTTTCTTCGCCAAGCATTGTAGCAAAGAGAAGTGAGGTGTGGCTGAGTTGACGCAAGTCGGTGTATCCCTGGCCAGCGAACTGGGCGGACATATTGACTTCATCGCTGACACCCGATTCCACATAGGAGACGACTTTTTTGTCGGCGGCATATGCGATCTTCGGTGGTCGTTGCAGGTAGGTGCTTGAGCCGGTTCCACCGAACGGACCGTTGTTTGCTGACGCAGAGTTGAAGAAGATGCTCTGGTTCGAGACTCCTCCGGTACCTGAGTTAGAAACACCGGTGATTCGACGGAACTCTTTGGCCTGACCGATTCCACCGATGCGGCTGATCGAGTTACGCAAGATGAACGAGCGTGGTACGAGAAGCGCGAGAGCAGGGTCGAGGTCGTAGGGGACAAGTCCGGTGACGCCAGAAGTGCTGTTGTTCAACGGGTTCGTGAGCGTCCAGTCCTTCTGAATGTCGGCGAGACGATCAAGCGCGTTCTGTACGTCGGCAACTTGGTCAGGCCCCATAGCCTTGGTTGTCATTTCGGCACGGAGTGATTCGATGTTCACCTGAGGAGCGACGGCAGTTTTTACGATGCCTTCTCCACGAATGAACTGAGTTTCTCCGCGTGATGCGGCGACGAGGGCTTTTGAGTGACACTCTGAGAGTGCACTTTTGTAAGCCTCGAAGCGATCAAGACGTTGGTCGGCAGGAAGTCCGCCGAACATTTCGTCAATGCGAGGTGCTTGCATAGACATTTGATTGTCCTTCTTTCTTGAGAGTAGTTATGCGCCGAGGATTTCGGCGGCTGATTTGGCAAGACTGTCGGCTTTGTTGAGGTACTTGACCTTCAACTCTGCGTCTGTAACTTGTCGGGCAACCTGGCGGAGGCGTTCTGCCTCTGCCGTCATTCGCTCAGCGTCTAATGCCTTAGAACTTTGAGCGTGGGTTCTGGTGATTGCAGGCCCACCAGGTGCCGCCATCTCTTTGATGCGCTCCAGTTCAGCCTTCAGGAAGTCAACTTCCTCTCGCTGAGCCGCCTTAGCGATCTCGGTTACGGATTCTGCGAAGTCCTCAAAGCCTAACGCTTTGCGGATCTCGTCTCGGAGTGCGGTGACTGATTCTTTGTCGCCAGTCTTGGCCGCTTTGATTGTGTCGGGTGAAACACCCATAGCAACGTAAGCCATTTCATTCTCCTTGTCGTCGTAATCTTCTTCCCACTCAACGAACGGCGCTTCTGTTTCGCCTTCGCTGGCTTCGCCTGTCCACCAGTCGAGGAATGTCTTGAGCGAGATGAGGAGGTCGCGAACGTCGCACACCTCGTCCTCCATGCCCATGTCAATCTCGTCGAGTTCGGCTTTGATGAGAGCGATGAGTGAACGTCGGACTGCCATGAGGTCGGCGGCGTTGTGCTCCACCTTCTCGACTTCAGGGACTAGTGCGAGGATCTGAGTTGGAAGGCTCTCTCTGATCTCGTCGGCCTTTGCTGTTTCAGCTGCGGCGTCTTTGTTCTCAGAGTCCACGATCTCATTCGGTGCGATGCCAGCCTCGGCAGGCTCGGCGTCAACGCGTCCGGTGCCTCCGCAGTTCTGACATTCAGCGCCGGTCTCAGGGTACTTCCCAAGTCCGTCGCAGACAGAACATTGGTAGTCCTCTGGGTACATCTCTGGATCTTTTGTTTGTCCAGCGCTGGCGTCCCACTCGGCTTCAACGGCATCGCCCGATTCGGTGATTGCGTCTTTTGAGATGTCGTCAATCTTCGTGATGAACTCAGTCGAGTCAACCGAGGACTCAACTGCCTTCCAGGTTCCATTCACGCTCTTGGCTATGTTGGCGATTGCGGTTGGGTTGCACGGGCGGTCAACATAGGAGACTTCGACGATTGTGCCACCGACGATTCGACCACCCTTTGCCACGTCATCGTGAACGACTTTCGCACCTTTGATCCCGATGCTGTAACCCTTGAGCGCACCGGCTTCAATCTTCCTTGCCGTGTTGTCGTCAACAACCTGTGACTTCAAGAACCAGTCATCACCTTCAGCGTTCAACTCTACTCCAATGCCTGCGGCGATTGGCTGGTGCATCTCTCGCACGTTGCCAAACTTGAACCACTCAGGGACGGCAGTTTTGAGCCATGACTCGTCGCAGACTTGCTCGTCGAGGTCAAGGTCGGGGCCTGTCGCTTTGCCATAGACCATCAGCGAACCATCTTCGTCTTGCGTCTTTACGATGTCTCCGGCGTAGGCATAAGTGATGTTGTTGCTCATGTGTTGTCTGTCCTCCTGAGTGAACCTGTGAGAAGCGTAGTGTCTGCGCGTGAGACTTGGGCGCTAGGTCGTCAAGTCATTGTTGTTGGAGTTACTCTCCGCTCTGTGTCGCTTCACCTGAGCCAACGATGGAGCACCGGCAGTTCGGGTGATCGGGTGGTTGATCGGAGTCCATGTCCCAAGGGTTGTTGTCCTCAAGGTCTAAGCATTCTTCACACGCTCCGTCGTAAGCAAGCCAATCAAACTGATTGAATCCCATCTCTCGAAGTTGATCCGACGTGGCGTCTGTTTGTGCTCGGTTGGCTTCGGTGGTGGCAATCATCTCGGCTCGCGCTGGGTCGTCAATGTAATCTCTCATGTCTCTTGCGATGTCGTCTGGGCCAATACCTTCGGCGAGACCGTCCGAGAGAATGTTGCCAAGCCGATTCATGGTGGTGTCGTCGATGCCTTTGATCGTGAGGTTCACTTGATCGAGTAGGTCTTTGAGTCCACCGTCTGCGGTCTTGAGTGCGGCTTCGGTGTCGCCTGGTTTCCATGTGTCCCAGTCGATGCCAGAACTGAGCGTCGAGGTCGGGCCGATCTGTTGGATTCCGATGTCAGGGTGTGAGTCTCCAGCTGCCTTGATGCCCGACAGGTAACCGTCGGCGGTGATTGAGCGCAGAACCGATTGCATCGGCGCTGGGTCATAGATGATGTTCTGAACCGCCGCTATCGCTTTGCTCGGTGATTGAGCGTGGTGGATTGACGAGAGAAAGTCTGTCTGCTTGTAACCGGCGCTGAGTGCTTTTGAAATGAGCGGAGCGTAGTGAGCGACGATCTTGTCTAGTCGGTCTGCTCCTGGTAGCTCACTCGGCGACCTGCGCTTCTTGTCTTTTTTTTTACGTCGGCCTCAGCCTGCTCGTTCAACACCTTTGCTACGTCGGCGTCAACTGTCTCAAACACAAAGTCACGCCACCTGCCCGCGCTCTTGCGCTTTGAGACGAACGACTTGAACGCTTTGATCTCGTCGGCTGATTTGGTATCGGGCTTTCGATAGGTGCCACCACGTCGTTTGTATTCCTGAGTGAGCCAAGCATTCGCAACTGCGGACGGGTAGACGTCAAACTTGTCTCTCGCTTCGCCTTTGATGCGCTCGTAAAGTTCGGTGTTGGTCGGCTCTCCCTTTTGATCTCCGATGAGATCTTCCCACTCGGGATCGTCAACTTTGTTGTCTGAATCCACGATGCCGTTCGTCCACGCCTTCGCCGGATCTCCGCCCCACGCCGCCCACGCAACGCGACCTGGGCTCGGATAACCCTTGTCTCCTGGACTCCAGCCCTCTCCCTGTTTGTCAACTTCGTGTCGAGCAAGGTAAGAGGCAATCCGCTTCATCGTGTCCATGCTCACGGATCGTCCGGCGGCTAGGTCGCTTGCTCGCTTGCGTCCGACATCTGTGAATCCTTGACCGGCCTCGCCGTCTGCGATCCAGGCAAGTGCTCTCTTTGCTTCTTCACGAACGCCTTGCGGTGGAGTGAATGAGTTGTCTGCCGCTTTGATTACAGGCTCGGCAGGCTCAGCAGGCTCGACGGGTGTTGCGTCTCCGACCGTGCCGGTGGTTTCTTCTGCTCCGGCGGTTCCGACCTGCGCTGTAGTCTCTCCGCTTGCTGAGGTCTCTAACATTCCTCGCAGGAACGTCACGGTGTTACCGGCGACGATGAACGGCTCGTCGGCTTCGGGCATATCGTAGAGCGGTTGTCCGAGTTCAGACTGAACGGTGTTCAGAGTTTTCTGACCGGAGTAGAGCGACGTCTGAAATGCTTTTGCTTTCTCAACGCTCTCTCGAATCGTGCCAGGGTCAGCAAGAACAAAGGTGACAGAGCGGCTGGTCTCAAGGAATCGACGTGAGAGTGAGTTCACCATGTCAACTAAGAACGCTTCAGTCGGACGCTTGCTCATCGTCTCGGCGTTATCCTGCTCTCCCTCGGCCATTCCCTTACCGCCAAGTCCGCTCCGAGGAAGGATTCCGAGTTGCGTTGGCGTGATCCCAAACGGTGACGATATGCGCTTGATGAGGAACTCGTCGTAGTCGGCCTTGTATCGCTCGTCGATGGTTGGAGCAAACACGGGGTCGAACGACTTGGGAAGCATCTTGATTCGGTGACGCTCGGCAGTTGAGCCGGTGAGCGTGTCGTTGATGACCCGTTCGAGTGATGCGAGTTTCAGGTGGTCAAGTTCCTCGCTGTCGGTTTTCATGAACGTGGTCGGCATCGTGCCTTCTGTGAACTCACTCTTGAGCCACATCTGACGCTCCAGGTAGAGCGACGCCGCAGGGATTGACTCCTCCGTTGCGCTGTAGCCGTAAGGTGACCAGGTTCGTCGGTTCTTGACAAAGTAAGCAAGTTGGTCTCTGACGTATTCGCCGTTCTGTCCCTTGTCGGTAAAGAACTCACCGTCGTTTGTTGGGCTGGCTTGATATTCGCCACGAGGGAATCCCCAGAGGATTTGTTGGTAGGCCGGAGCTGGTGGATGCGGTATGTCACCTCGGTTGTCAAGAAGCGGTTTGATCGTTGCGGCGTCAATGATCTCAAAGCCAATGACGTCTCCACCCAAGTTGTAACGCGGGTAGACAGGGATTGCGTCGTACACAAAGTGTTGCCAGCAAGCCTCGGTGATCCATTCGGCCCAGCCTCGGTCTCCGTGGACGTAGGGGTTCTCCCAGAACTGCTTGAGCCTGTCGATCTCCTCGCCGAACTCGTCTCTCGCTATCATGTTTGCTTTTGCGTGACCGACGCTCTGCTCTTGCATGATCTTTGAGATGGCGTGGTCGGACACGGTGAAGTCCCATTCGAGACCAACGATCTCTGAACATTTGATCTCGATGCAACGGTGAACGACGTCACATTGTTCGGCGAGCGCACGAAGCGTTGACCAGGGAACGTGTTTGTCGTTGAGGTTGAGGTTCTGCGCTACGTCGTATTGGTAGCGACGTGGCAAGGCTCTGCCGCTATCGTCGAATACCGGATCGAGCGGTGCTGGCAGGTATGGCATCGCTGGCCCAAGTTGCGAGCCGAACGAATCGCCTGGTCGGGGAAGCGGCATCGCCGGAGTTCCTGGAGTCTGAAGTAGACCCGACGCTCCGGCTCCGGTGTAGCCCGATTGGAAGCCTGGCATCGTAGAGACGACAGAACCACCAGCCGCCGCAAACGGGTTCATGGCCTTTGATACTTCTTCGGCGATCAGTTTTGCGAGATCCTCGTTTGAGGTCTTTGACTTGCGATTCCAGATTGCCATGCGTTACTTCGTGATCCCTGCGACCTTGAGTGCGGTCTGTGCGTTGCGTCGAGTGACGAAGTGAGCGATCTGTGAGCCACTAGCCATGAGAACTGACACCGAAGCAATACTTGCTTGAACCGATGCAGGCTCGGTGAAGCCAGGGTGGAAGATTGCGACTGCGGCGGTCACGGCAGTTGCGAGCGTGGTGAGGTTGGCGACCCAAGTGTTCGGGTGCTGAATAATCTTCAACGCAGGAAAGATTGACGGTGCGGCTTCTTGGATTCTTGCTTCTGGTGTACTCATGCACGTTCCTTCCTATGCGCGCCACAGTTGTTGCAGAGCGCCTCTGATGGGTTCATGGGGTGTGAGCATACGATACACGGAGGAGCGATCTCAGCGAACCACCTGTCTGCCGACGAACCTCTCGCCAAGTTCAGTTCAGCGATGCCGTGAACCAACGCGTCAAGTCGGTCCGGTGACAATCCGCTATCGGGCACCCAGCCGCACAGTTGATCTTCAAGTGCCGTCAGAACTCCGACGTGGTGAACTCGACCCTGCTCGTAGAGCGCCGAGATCGGTTCGGCTCTGAGTCTCTTGCCTTGCTTTGCCGTGACGCCTTTGTAGGGAATGTGAGGATCAACTGAGCGCAACACGTTCTCAATCAGGTCGCCTCCCTGGTTCTTTTCGCCGACGATGGTGCCGATCTCTCCAAACTCTCTGAACGCCGCAATCGCTTTATTCGCCCAAGCGTTTGGTGTGTCTCTGATCGTGCGGTCTGCGAGGACGTAGGCGTCACCATCTTCTCCACGCCCGACAACGACAATGCCTGTCTCGTCCGCGTTCTCACCAGAGGTCACGGCAGGGTCAATGGCTACGACGATGCGTGTCATCTGTGGAGCCTCAGCAACTCGGTTGTCGTCGATCGTGTTCATTGTCCATAACGCACCAGGTACGTCGTCGAGCATCTCACCGAACAGCTCCTGTCGGCCAAGTCGAGTGCCTTCGTATCGAGCAAGGATTGCGGTCTGAACGGTTGGAGCAAGGTTCTTGAGATTGTCGTAGGTTGTGCCTCTCGTGATGACGGTGTTCTCATCGGCGATGATCCTGCGAAGCAGGGGAGTTGGTCGAGGTGTTGTGGCAATAGCAATCTGTGGAGCCTGGCCAAGCCGAAGTCCGAACTGCGCCATGTCCCAGGTGTCCTCGTATTGCCAAGCTGCCAACTCGTCAGCCCAGATGAACTCATGTTGTGGGCCTCTGAGCCTGTCGGGTTCCTCGGCGCTGAATAGTTTGATCCTGCTTTTGTTTTTCAGCGTGATCTCACCGATGGAGCGGTTGTAGTTGTCGAGCATCTTGTATTGCCGGAGCACCGAGAGAATGCCCGACTCACCCTCTGCGCAAGTGTCCCTGGCATCGGCATAGGTTCGAGCGATGATCCCTGCTCGCACGTTTGGCTTCTCACAGACCTTCCACGCCAGCCACTCAGCGCAGGAGCGAGTCTTACCGGCTCCTCGACCTGCGAGGTAAAGCCACGTTGTCCATTCGCCTTCGGGTTCTAACTGTTCTCGCCTTGCAAGGTTCTTGATCCACTCGACTCTTGTGCCGCCGAGGTAATCAAAGTCAGGCTCGTTTTGCGTCGAGTTCTCGTTCAATAAGGTCACGAATCCTCTGCTCCCTGTCTGGATCGACGTTGTATATCAACACTTCTCCCTGGATCTTGGTCGGTGCGTTCAGTCCGAGGAGTCGAGCGCGAGCCGCTTGCGCTTTCAGGATCTTGTCGATTGCTTCCATGCGAACGCCTTCGTCGATGATGACTTCGCCTTTGTCGTCCTTGACTACTTTGCCTGACGCTGAAACTTTCGGTGGTGGATTCCTGATGATCCTTTGTAGTTGACGCTCAGACGAGTCGATCTTCTCTAGTTCAATCTTCCTGACTTCCTCTGCTCCCTCCGTCGGGATCTCCGCAACGGCTCGACGAACCATATCGTGTGCGGTGCCAACTGAGACGTCAAACTGATTGGCGATTGCTTGATAGGTGTAGCCAATGGATCGGAGGTCTGCCGCTCTGCGGTCTATGGCGATCTGATCCGGCGTTCTCACGAACTTGCCGGTGGTTTTGTGTTGAATGGTTTTTCCGACGGTCATAGGGCTTCCGACGGTAGCACTCAAACGTCCCAGACGAAGCCACACTCCGGACACATGAGTTCAGCCATCGGTTCTGATGGTGTTGGTTTTGGTTCTTCTGGCATGAAGTCAAAGTTGAGAGCGTCAAGGTCGTCCTCGTCAAAGCCGGTGCCGTCGAGACCCATCTCTGACTCGACAAGCGCCTTCAGCATGTCAATCAGACCTTGTTCATCGTTTGTTGCGAGGTCGCTTGTTTGATTATCGGCAAGAAGGATTCGGAGTGCCTGGTCATCGTCAACGTCTAGGACGTGAGCGGCGATGGCGTCCCAGCCGAGAAGTCGAGCCGCTTGTGTTGTGTGATTGCCTGCACAAACTCTCATGCGTGACTTCTGAACAACGATTGCTCTGAACTGTCCATGAGCCTCAAGTGACTGCATGATTGCACCGATGTCACCGTGTCGCACGTTGTCGGGGTGTAGTTCAAGTTCTTTGATGTTTACGTCCTCAACTTCAAGCCGTGTGAGTTTCTTCACATCGTCTCCTCTGATAGTTCCTGGATCATGACCGAGTACGCGTGGCCAAGATGCCTCATAGCTTCGGTGAGTTCGTTGAAACAGAGCATCGCTGTTTCGCTGTTGCTTTCGTTGATGAGCGTGAGAGCGCCGTTCAAGGCTCCGAGGGCGTGATTGTAAGCGTCAAGAATAATCTCACATTCCGCCAGCGTCGCCGCAGGATCAGTCGGCTTTCGCAAGTAGTCACTCACCGTTGATCCACGTCATGTGATCGGTGGTGCAGTTGCGATCCTTGCACCGGCCTCGGATCTCTCTTGAGCGATAGATGTTTGATTCATTGTTCTCATGCGCTCTGAGTTGGAGTCCATGCTTACGGCTCCACAGAGGGTGCGTGGTGGCCCAGGAATGGCAGGGTCGGCAGAGTGACACGAACAGTTCCGGCGTCAGCCACGAGTTCCTCATCTGTGAGCGGTTGATCAGTTCGTGAACGTCGGTTGCGTGGATCTCACAGACGCCTTCGATCTTGGCTTCGCAGTCGGGAGCGCCGACAAGTTGGATCTGGCGGAGTTCCTGGCGCTCTGGGATCTGAGCCCAACGCTTTTGAGAGACTCGACGGATTGACGTGCGCTTCATGGCACCCTGCGACAGGTAGAACAGGAGACGTGGCCATAGGAATCAGTATCCCAGTCATGTTCGCATTGGTTGAGCGGCAGGTGACGTTTGCCGCAGGGAACGCAACGCAGACGTCCTTCGCCAGCGGCTTTGTGGCCGGTTTTGGTTTTGCATGATGGACAGTAGTAAGTGGTCATCGGGTCTCCCTTTGCCAGAGAGTCTAGCGAAGAATCTCCACAATGTCGTCCCAGTCCTTCGGCCTCCACAGGTAACTCTCAACGCCAGCACCTGCAAGATCTTCCAGCCACTCGCCTTGCTCTTTCGAGAGGCGTCCGGTGTTACTTTTCAACTCTGCAAAGATCATGCGCTTCGGCCTGCCTTTCGTATTGAAGTCTGGTCGCACGAGTACGAGGTCGGGGAACCCTTTGCCGTCGGCAGAGACCGGCGTGCGCCATTGTCCTTTTGAGTTTTGCGCTGGTCGAAAGTGTGCGATCCGATAACCGAGAATGTGAGCAAGTTCAATGACCTGGGCTTGGAAGTCTTTCTCTAAGGTGTTGACGTTCATTCTTAGAACGCTACTCGTCGCCTTCCTCAAAGGGGTCTGCGTCAACTTCTTCGTCCTCGATCATGTCATCCTCGTACAGTAGAAGTGCGATGAGCGCGTAACTTGCGAGGTCGAGAAAGGTGTCTCTGGCGTTCTCGTTTTGCAACTCGTTGCCAGCCGCAAGAGTTTGGAGTCGTGAGTATTTGTCGCCGAGTCGAATCATGCAACCGACCCAGGGGTCAACACCAAACAGAACCGAGCCTCTGAAGTTGAACAGAGGATCTGCGGTTATGAAACTTTCAATGTCGTCCTCATCGTCATTCAGTCCGTAATCGTTCGACTTAGCCGAGTGCATTCCGGCGAGTTCGAGGAGCAGATCGAAGAACCGAGAGTCTCCGGTTGTGTGGTTTGTGATCTCGTCATGCTCGCCCATGCGGACGATTCTAGGTGGTCAGCCGAGGTCTTGGATAGCCCGACGGATCTCTGAGGCTCGGCCCGCATCTGCGATGTCTGAGTTCTCAATAATAAGAATCAACTCCTCGTCCATGAAGTCCACCAGGTCTTGTCTGAGCGTGAGTTTCACTTCGTCCTTGACGTCATCGTCTGAGTAGATTCGAGAGACCAACACGGCGTCTCGGAGTTCCTCGGCGAGTTCAGTTGAGCCTGAGCGAAGGTATTGCTCTGCCGTGATTGCGATGTTTGTGAGCGCCCGATATTCGGACTGAGCTATCTTGATTGTTGGTTCGTCGTTCATGCTGTCCCGATAATAATGCCAACCACCAGCCCGACACAGAGACCCGTGACCAGCGCCAACCAAACTTCAGTCATTCTTCCTCCTGTGGCACCCGAACCAACTTGAGTTCCATTGAAGCAAACAGAGCCTCCAGAGCGTCCCAAACACCGGTCTCCAACTTCTCTGTCTCAACTTTGAGGATCTCCAACTGACGTTGCAAGTCAGCCGTCCGGCGTTCGAGTTGGTCAATCAGGTCACGTTTGCTCATTTGTTGTCCTCCGTAGCAACTGTTTGTTCCGTTGTTTGACGTCGAGCTACTCGATCACGATGCCGCTGGCGTTCAGCCTGGTACTTCTCTTTAGACTGCTTCATCGCCCACTTGGGCCCTGGTGTTCTCTTGCTCATGATTGCTCCTCGCTTGACAGTTTGACGTTGGTAGCAGGGAGGGTGGCGGCAGAACGCTTGGTACGTTTCTTAGGAAGAAACGTGGAGACGCGTTCCGCCACCTCCTCTCCCTTGATTAGTTCAGCACCGACGGCGATCTTTGAGAGATCGAATGACCATCGTGCCGCCTCTGTCACATAGAGGAAAGATCTGAACATTTCTTTGTCACACTTCACCGGATATGCCTTGCAGGATTCCGGCGAGATCTTGATGACGATTCCTCCCTCGACTTCCGGTGGCGACTCAGCAAGTGAGACCTCCGTGTCGTTGAGCAGGTAATACCGGCGCTTCATTACTTCGGTTCGTCGCGCTCGCCAGGTCGCTTGCATCTCTGCGAAACGGTAGGCGGCGAGCTGGAGTGAGACCTCAGCATAGGCCTTTGATTCTTTCCTTGACGTCTTGAAGTCCATGATGAGCGGCACACCGTCGATCTTCAAGTAGCCATCACAGGTGCCGGCGTAGCGATAGGTCGGCGAGAATAACGTGACTTCGTTTGCGATCCAATCCGGTTGGAACTCTTGGCTCCACTTGTCAAACTGCTCAACGTAGGGGACGACCTCAGAGCCGTCGTGAATGATTCTCCCCGTCTTTGCGTACTGCTCCAACGCCGAGTGAACTGCGGTGCCGAGGTCGCTGGCGGAGAGCGAGCCGTCGTCTCGACGATTGCGAGCGCCGGACAGATACTTGATCGCCGCTTCCTCTCCGTCAATGTCGATCATTGACTGAACGTGCTGAGGGTCGGCCACCGCCAGTTTTGCCGTTTCACTTGCGGCCCAATGGATCAGCGCCGGTTTGTCCAAGCAACCGATGAGCGTTGTAACTGAATACATACGCTCGTCGTCGTCCTCGGCTGTGTCTACGTCAACTACCGATGCTTCTTCAATCATTTTGTCTCCCCTGGTTCAGCGTGTTTTGTTAGGCATTTCCAGAATCCGGTTTTGCTATGACGCCACTCACGACCTTTCTTCGTGATGGTCAGTCCACAGTTCTTGCAGACCGTCATGATTGCTTGAGGTGGTCGGTGGTCCTGCGCTCACAGAGAACGCAAGCAAGCGAGCCGGTGGTGCCGAGTTGTCGGTGCGGCGTTCGCTTCTTACAGGCTCGACACTTTCTCAGTACGTTCATATTTGTTCCAGTATTTGATGCCCGATGAACTTTGTGTAAATAGGAGGTATTGCTTGATTCAGAGCTGCCATACTCATCCAGTCAATACCCATAAGTCCTTCTCTTACTTCCTTGGCGGGAGTGTATCCCCCATGACGCACCTTCTCAGCGTGATGGCGATCAGTTGACCCCCCACCATAAACACCACCGATTTTGTATTGTCGATCCTTGAACCATTTACACATGCACTTACGTTCTTCCAGCGTCATGTTTGATTCAAACTGTCGGTGTCGTTTGAGAACCAATAAGTCACCGTTGATGTCGTTTGCTGTCAGAAAGAACGAAGCGCCACACATCACAACCGAACCAGGCATTGAAGCCCCTGGAACATTTTCGATGACATAGGGCAAGCCACTAGCCACTAGTCGCTCACGAGTTGGGCCTAATAAGTCAGGGTGTTGTTTTTTGTGAGAATGCTTTGTGATGCTGTATGCCTGACATGGAGGCGAAGCGTGAATAACGTCGAACCCTTCTAAGGGGAATGTCATAGCGTCTGCCTGATGAAACTCGAATGGATAATCTCGTTGACGTTTGCTGTCAACTCCCACTACCTCGAATCCAGCGCGATGATATCCCATCGCCGCACCACCAGCGCCACAGAATAAGTCAAGAAGTTTCATAACCAGTCGCCTTTGTCATCGTCGCGTCGGTCAAAGTCCGGCACGTCGAGTTCGTTGTCGGCGTGGCAGTCACAGTCACACTTCTCACAATGACAAGGCGGCATGTCGTTTGGCAACCCGTGATGATTACAAACTACGTCCGACGACGCCAACAACTCGGGCTCGCTCTCTGACTCGCATGGACAATCCTCGCAACCATCTGCGCACGGGCTTCCGCTCGACGTGTTGCCTTGACAGTCCTCGCACGAGTGACTCACGATTGCTCACCTGTTTTCAGTTGCTGAAGCATCTCGGTCAGGTTCTTGAGTCGCTCGACTTCAGCAAGCAGAGCCAGCACCGCTCCCTGGGACGGGCCATCGTAGTGACCTTTGATGTAGTTCTCTCGGATCTTGGCGACGCTTGGCAACGGCTGGCCATCTCCCCCCTTGTGGTGGCGCTCGGTCATCGTGTGACCTGCTGACGCTTGGGTCGGCGTGTCACTCGCTCTGCGAGGAAGGTGCGCCACGCGTTGCGGCCACTTGAACCACCGACGACGGTGATCTCGTCTGGGCGCTTGGTCTCAAACTGCTCGACCCACATCACCTTGAATGTTCCGCGCTCACCTTTGATCCGAACCAGATCTCCGGCCTTCATGTTTTTGTATTCTGTAACTTGCATCGTGTCTCCTTCGATGTTTGTTTTCCTTCGAGGCAATCTACCTCTGTGAGTCTTGAGCGTAGGATCTCAAGACTCACAGAGACCGGTTGGTCTCTGGCTCTAGTAATCGACGTTGTTCATGACTCCACTCGACTTGCCTTGGTCTCGTCCCGAACCGTAAGAGCGCGCACGTCATGAGTGGTTCCATCTTGATTGGGCTTTGATTTCCGACGAGCAACTTGAGCCGCCCGTTCTTCCGACTCACTTGTTGAATCTATGTCCCACACATATTCGGTGTGAGGAGCCATAACGCTCATACGAGGATCTGTTGGTTCCACAACAATACTTCTCACCCAGGGCATTTTCTTTTCTCCACCGATTGAGTGAACCGTCTTGCCGTCAACACGAAGTTCGATTCTTGGTTTCCCCTTGTTGTCCAAGACGCGATGTGCCGTCGGTTCACCCAATGCTGTTATGTGAAGTCCCTCGTCGCCCAAAGATCGGTAGTCTCCCGTTATCGTTGTGATTCGGACTTTGGTTGTTGTGTCCATTTTGCTGGCTCCTTTGCCGTTTGTCTCCATGTGTCAAAGATACCACACCTAGCCACCCTGTCTAGCCATACCTGAGAACCCTTGCGGTTATTGGTGTTTGAGCCTTTCCTCAAAGCACCTCTCCTCTCATGACGTCAAGTTCTCGAATCAGGCTCATCGTGCCGGTGTCCACGATCCGCGCTTCCTCCATGTACGCGGTGAGATGATCGGCGGCGAGCCGCAGAATCTCTCTGACGCTTTCCGGTGTGCGCTCCTTGAACACCGCTCCAACCACGCGCTCAGTCATCGTGCCTCCCAGATCATCACGGGTCGAGAATGACACTCGACTCGACTTGACTTCTTGTAGCGGCCAGTTGCAACGATGACTCGATTTGTTTTTGCTTCTCGAATCATTGCTCCGAGTGCACGCGGTTCGTGCGGTGCGTCGATGCCGAGCGTTTCCAGGTAGAGCCACACGTCGTCTGTCGTAAAGAATCCGAGATCGTGCGCCACCTCCTTGATTGCTCGACGAGCCTGGCGCTTCCATTCCTCGTCGGCGTTGCGCTCAACCTGTGAGATTGCCTGCTCTGTGACAACCCTTGCGAGCATCTGGTTGGCGTCATTCACCACTTGAACGGCTTGGTCAAACAAAGAGACGTTCATACTCCACCTTCAATGTGTTGTGGAACTCCTGAACCGTTGTGACGTCCAGAGATCTCGAAGTGACCAGTCTCGATGATCGACTCCTCGGCTTCAATGCACCAGAACATCTGATTGCTCTCGGTGAGGTCGTCCCAATCCGTGACCATTGTGGCAAGAGATGAGCGCACCACAGAAGGCCGCATGATGATCCGTGTGACATCTCCGGCTGGCACAATGATCGTCACCTGCTCACCCGCAAGAGGATTCACCAGCAACGACGTGCCCCTATGGAACTCGACTGTGGCTTGGTATGTCCGATCAAGCGCGTCGGTGATGCTCACCACGTCACCTATCTGAAATGATGTTTGCTTTGTTTCTGTCATCGTGTCTCCTTCGATGTTTGTGGAGGCAATCTGCCTCTGAGACCGTCGAGCGTAGGATCTCGGCGATCTCAGAGACCGGTTGGTCTCTGGCTGTTACGCCACCTCTCTGATGTAAGCGCCAAAGTTTCCGTCAATGTATTTGACGAGGAACTCTGAGTAGTGCATCTCGCAGAGCGTCATTGGCATCGGCGCTTGACACACTTGAGTCGTGTTGCCGAACTCGTAATCGGTTCCTTTTCCGACAAATCCCATGTGGTTTCCTTGTTCGGCAGCTCTTTCACACATTCTGCAGTTATTCATATTCTTGGCTCCTTTGATAGTGGTTGTTTCCATGGTGTCATTATAGACACGATGTCTAGCCCCTTGTCAAGTACCCCTCAGAACCCTTGCTATTACTAGGGTTTCGCCTACCAGCCACCGGAGCAACCGTTCTGGTCTGGCGGGTTCGACTGAATCCTTTTGGCAACGATTATTTGCTGATCCATCGTGGCCAGCCCTGCGTTGGGAGCGAACTCCGCGCCGCCGTACGCGAGCCACGAACTGTTTGCGAATCCCAACCCTCCTGAGAAAGAGGAGCCGGTCATCTGCCAGTTGCCGCCGGTCTCGCAGACTGCAACTTTCGACCACGCCACTCGATCTGCGTCGGTGACCTCGGTGCTCTGAACTATTGGAGTCGGAGCAACAACGGCTGGCGCGCTGGACGTGGTGGTCGGTGGTGATGCGACATTTGATATTGGCTCTGGAATCGGATCTGGCAACGCGTGCCCGAAGTGCCAAGCTGCCGACGAGCTGATCGTCGAGGTCGGTTGGATTGCGTGTTGCTGATCTGCGGCAACCGATACCGGCCAGACGGCGAATGCAATAAGTGAGATTGAACTGATTATAAATGTTGAGATGAGTGCGGCTTTTGCGCGCATGGTTGACTCCTTTGTCTCTGTGGGGACACACCTTTGGCCGGTGTTGCTGGTTGGGCCTCGCGGATTAGTAACTGCTCCAGCGTTCGCGACGCTTCGAGGTTGGCAGGCGTTTTATGTCCTTCGGATTAGTGAGTCAATCTGATTCTCCTTCGCTGGCAATAATGAAACGCTAGTGCGCCTCGGCGAACGTCACAACACCCTTACCCCCACAGGTCTGGCATCGGAGGACAGTTCGGTACTTCTCATCTTCCTCCCAACCTGTACCTTCGCAGGAGTAACAGGCTTGCTGTGAGACGGGCCTAGGAGCCTCTGTAAGAGATTCTGTAGTGAGGAAGGTGGCATATTGCTTCGATATTGCCACAGGCGTGATTAGGGCCTCTGGCCATTTTTTCCGGTAGGACTTGGCTACCTGGCGAATCGAGTCCGGCGTTGCCTCAACATCTCTGAGATCCTTCACGGCTCGGTTGATCGGCCCTCTGGCGGTTTTGGTAATCGCTTCGACGCTGATCTCACAGACTTCAATGAGCGTGTCGAAGATTTCGTCGCGATTGTTTGAGTTCTTTTCTGTTCTAATAAGTAGTGTACGTTTCGCGTCACGCGTCACGTTGTGTTCACCACGCGTCACGTTGGTTGATCGTGACTCACTACGCGTCACGTTCCTATCGTTGCTCTTGACGTCGAGGAACAGGAATCGGTGACGCGCCTTCCGACCTGGTGCTGGCTTCTGAATCACCTCCAAGAATCCGTCCTCGACGAGTTGTGCGTAGCCTCGGACTATGGCTGAGCGATTGAACGGCCACTCGGCCATGAGAGCCTTTTCCCCAACCCAGAGCTCGTAGTCGTGTTGTTGGTTGGCGATGTCACCGAGGACATAGTGAAGCCAGAATGTTTGACCCAGATAGGGACTGAACTGCTTGACGTAAGTTCTGCACTCGTCGCTCATGCGATCTCTCTGTCCCAGAACTTCATGAGCGCTTTCTTGGCACAAGCAATCGAACAGATCTTGACCGAGCCACGATGAATCGGTGCTGTCGAGACGTCGGTGTGCTTCTTCACTTCGAGCATCTGCCAAGTACGAGGGAACGATTCGCTGATTGCGATTTGACCGCAACCGTCACACTCCCTGACTCCGTTAGCGAGTCGCTTTTCTTGCTGTGTTGATCTCAACTTTGTCTCCTTCGATTAGTGCCATGTGTGCCGTCCGGATTGAACGCTTGGCGATTCCCTGCTCCCTCCGCACTCTACGTCTCTCAGAGACCGTCATGCCACCCCAGAATCCAAACGATTCCCAGGTGAGCGCGTGGGCGCGACATTCTTTCAAGACTGGACACTCGTTGAGACAAACATCTCTGAGTGCCGCGATCTCCTCTTGGTAGTCGTCGGCTTTCAGGTAGAACGCAGCTGTGTCCTCACCTCGACAAGCGGCGTCATCTTGCCAGCCGGTTTCAAGCACGTCGGATTATTTCTTCTTTGCTCGACGCTTGGCTCGATTGTCTCCGTAAGCGATTGCCGCTTTCTGCTCGTCGAGGAGTTCAATGTAAAGAATCCCCATAATCTCGGCGTCGGTCAGCGGCTTACGTTTTGTCGGCTGTCGCCCGATCATGATGTCCCAGAACTCATCAGGCAGATCGGCGGTCTCAACGAGTAAGAGATAGAAGTCTCTTACTTCGTCAATGACCCCACCGACTGCTCCCTCTGTTTTTGTTGTGGTCACCAAGGACTCCTCTTTATGTAGACGTAGCGACCAATCATGACAGATCCGAGCGACACCACCAGCGATGCGAGCGGCCACAGAACATTCAAGAACGAACGCTCCGAGGTTGTTGCCAGCCCGACGCCCATGATGACCAACGCCAGTATAAGCCCGACGAACCGCCAGCGATCTCGGTAGTGAATCGCCTGCGCCTCTTTGTCCATGAATCTCAATCGGTCAAACATCTTCACCTCGCTTCGCTCGACGATGCGCTCGGCTTCGTTGACAACCGATCCGTCTGACGGGTGCCAACTCATTAGAACGGCTCCTCGGAGAACGTCTTTGCCTTCGGCGCTTCGGCAAGGCCGGTGTAACTCTTGAACCGAAGTGACGCTCCGAGTTCGTCGGCGATGAAGCCGATGCTGACGCCGGTGGT
>Ga0136642_1000216_pt1 | contig 34666 bp, 30 predicted proteins | sample LowCatLa1302831Y_FD_115313 | JGI IMG/M metagenome (GOLD analysis project Ga0136642, IMG submission 115313) | Freshwater microbial communities from Lower Cathedral Lake, Yosemite National Park, California, USA - 13028-31Y | ecosystem: Environmental > Aquatic > Freshwater > Lake ... | reverse complement strand
GCCGGAGGCGGAGTCACGCTTGGGGCTGACGGGCTCGGTTCCGTGGCTAATTTCAGGGCTCCGAAAAGGATGACCCTGGATAGTGCAGGGAATATCTATGTGACGGATAGTGGCAATCACACCGTTCGTAAAATCACCGCCGCCGGCCTAGTTTCTACCGTCGCAGGCAAAGTCGGCGTCTACGGCTCGGCCGATGGCGTCAGGAGCGAAGCCCGTTTTTTTTACCCGGAGGGGATTGTCATCGATCCGGCGGGGAATCTTTACGTGGCCGATAGCTTCAACCAGCGCATCCGTAAAATTACACCAACCGGAGTGGTCAGCACCATGGCCGGTGACGGGATTTATGGTTATAAAGATGGGAACGGCCTAGCGGCTAGATTTTACGAGCCTGCGGGCCTGGCCATCGATCCGGCCGGGAATCTTTATCTGACCGATAGATTTAACCAACTCATTCGCAAAATCACTCCGGCTGGGGTCGTCACCACGCTCGCCGGTGCTGCCGCGAGTTGGGTTAATAAGCTGATCTATTGCCCCATCGATCCGACCTTTGAAACGGGGCTCCCAGGCCATAAGGGCTCGATCGACGGCGCCGCGGCCAACGCCTTATTTAACTTCCCCAACGATATCGCGATCGATAAGAACGGCGCTCTATACGTCGCGGATGCAGGAAACAATGCGATTCGAAAAATTAGCCAAGGTGCGGTCACCACTTTAGCCGGCACCCCGCCCGGCAATATCAATGCCGAGGGCAAAAATGCTTCCTTTAGTTACCCCGCGGCCATCGCAGTTGACCGCGATGGCAATGCCTACCTCACCGATACGCAGAATTATACGATCCGCAAAATCACCCCCGAGGGTCTGACCACCACCTTCGCCGGCCAAACCGGCGCGTTTGGCACGCAGAACGGCATCAGCTCGCAAGCCCGCTTTGATGAGAACCTAGGGATCGCCGTCGATCCCAGTGGCAATATCTTTGTGGCCGACGCCGCGAATTTTTCCATCCGGAAAATTACCCCCAATGGGGTGGTCTCCCTTTACGCCGGCATTCCCGGGAACTACGGTGACCTAAATGGTCCTGCGCTCCAAGCCACATTCAATAATTTACGTCATCTCGCGACCGATCGCTCTGGCAACCTCTACGTGGTCGACCAAGGTAACTTCATCGTGCGTAAGATCACGCCCGCAGGCCTGGTTTCCACTTTAGCCGGCATCGCCCGTCCAGGATTCCCCCTTATTTCAGTGGATGGCATCGGCACGGCCGCCAAATTCTTGGTCATGGAAGGTATTGCCGTAGATTCGCTCGGTAATGTATTCGTCACCGAGAATTTTGACGGTGCTTGCATCCGGAAAATCACCCCCGAGGGCGTGGTCTCCACCTTTGCCGGTGATCCGACGACGAAGAGGGTCATCGATGGGGTTGGTTCCGCCGCGCTTTTTAATTTCGTCACGGGGATTACGATCGATGCGGCCGACAATCTTTATGTGTGTGAACCCTACGCTAATGTCATCCGGAAAATCACTCCTGATCGAGTCGTCACCACTATCGCCGGAGAGAAGGGTCCATACGGGGGTCCATACGGTTATAAAGACGGCGACGCGCTCTCCGCGTTGATGTATTCTCCTTCGGCTATCGCGGTGAATAAATCGGGCGCCCTAATTGTGGCGGACACCAAAAATAGCGCCCTTCGGCTGATCAAGCCCATGGACGTGGCTTCCGGTAGTTTAGCTTATCCCTCGATCACGAGTCAGCCCGCAGCCCAAAACGTCACTGCGGGGGCTGCCGTTACACTCTCCGTCACTGCCAGTGGCACCGTTTCCACCTACCAATGGTACTTAAACGGAGTCGCGGTGGCGGGTGCCACGACGTCGACCTACACGATCTCCCGCGTTACCTCCACTAATGCCGGCACCTACACCGTGGTCCTCAGCAATAGCGCTGGTTCCACCACCTCGAACGCCGCCACCCTCACCGTGAGGGCAGCTGAAAATCCAGGCCGCCTCGTTAATCTTTCCGTTCTGTCCATGACCGGCCCCGGCAGCCAGTTACTGATCGTGGGCTTCGTTTCCGGGGGTAGCGGCACGAGTGGCTCCCAAAATCTCTTGATCCGAGGCACCGGCCCCGCCTTGAACCAGTTTAACGTCGCGCCGGTCTTGCCCGATCCCACCCTGAATTTACTGAGTGGCCAAACCATCATCGCGACAAATGACAACTGGAGTAGCGATCCTATAAACACGACCGAGGTGAACGCGGCCAACCAAGCCACCGGAGCATTTGCCTTAAACATCGGCACCCTCGACGCGGCTTTAGTAAAAAATGTTACCAAGGGTTCCTACACGGCCCACCTCGCTAGCAAAACTGCCGCTGCGGGCTTCGCCTTGGCCGAGGTTTACGATACCACCAGTGCTGAAAACTACAGTGCGATCCAGCCGCGGCTCATCAATGTTTCCTGCCTGCAGCAGATCGCAGCCAACGGCATTCTGACCGCCGGCTTTGTGATAGGGGGTACTACCGAGGTCAATGTGCTGATTCGGGCGAGTGGCCCCACGCTGGCCGCCGTCCCCTTCAACCTACCCGGCACGATGCCAGACCCAAAAGTAACGGTTTTGAATAATTCCGCCCTCATCCAAGGCACGAACTCGGGCTGGCTCGGCGCCGCGACGATCATGGCCGCTAACAACGCGGTGGGAGCGTTTAATTTCGTCAGTCCAACTTCGAAAGATTCCGCCGTCGTTCTCAAACTTCAACCAGGGGCCTACACCGCACAGGTCACCAGCGTGAGTGGCGCGGCCGGTATCGCCTTGATCGAGATTTACGAAATCCCCGCCAATTAAACGGACCAAGCCCGCTATCCTCTGCTTAACTTGCTGATCCACCCCGGGCGGAGGCAAGGGGAGGGGCGGAAACTAAAGCGAGCAACCCCGCTGGGCTTGAGGATCAAGTTGCTTTCTGAGTGCCCCAAAAAATGAACCCTTCTGGAAGCAAATTCGAATCTTAGATATGACCAGAGCACTACGGCAAGCGCGATAGCACCACTTCGAGAGCGTGTGCCAATTAACTCCTTCCCGCTTAGCGAACTGTTCAAGAGTTAAACCGCTCGCGCGATAGCCCTCCACCAGTTTTTCGCGCCTCGCCACCGATGTGATCGGCCGACCGCGGCGGTCTCGCTTTTCATCCTGCACCTCTGTCTCGATTGTTATCATCTCGACAGATTACACGAACGCCGATCATCCCGCTATGAGGTCTCCGGCCGGACGCTTACCTAGAGTCGACGGAAAGTGGCTAATAGACCACCACTTGAAGATTAGGCACTCGTTTAAAATGTCGGAGGTCTCGGCTGACCAGTGGCAGACCGAAAGCCAACGCGGTCGCCGCGATCCAGATGTCATTATCCCCGATGTGCGTACCCGCTGTCTTGAGTTCGCGAGCAATGCGTGAAGCGGTCCACGCGACCCTTTGGTCGATCTCGACCACTGTGAAAAGACGCAACCCCACCTGTACGTCGGCTGGCGCGGCACAGCCCTCTGCAAATTCCGCCCAGCAAACCCGGGAAGTGTAAAGGGGGGCGTCGAGGTGCGCGCGCAGGAAATCCACCGCTGCAACCTGTTGTTTTCGCCCGCGCTGTCCGCAAGCGTGAATCAGAAAGGCACTGTCGAACAGCATCAGGCGGAGCGCAATTGCCGTGAACGACGCCGCCCGGCGACCGCTCGCTGAACAGCGGTCCAGTCCACGCCGCTCCCGAAGGTTCCTGCCTCAACTTCGGCAAGAAGGTCCGCGGCGGTCGCTTTCGCCGGGGGCAAAGTAATGCGACGAACCACCTCGGAAAACGACTCTCCGAGGTGACGAGTGGATTTCAAGCGGTTGTAAGCATCGACTTCTAAGGATATCGTCTTGGAAGGCATATTATGATGATACACAGACGGTCTGTGCAGTCAACCCCCGCGTGATCGAACCAGCGCGCTCCGGCAAAACGCCATTTGCCGGGCGTCACTTCATCCCGGCCCTAAACGGCCGGGCTTTCGTGCCGTCCCATTGAGGTAAACGTCACACAATAAGCATGGCGTCGCCGTAACTAAAGAAGCGGTAGTCGCGGGCGATCGCTTCGGCGTAAATATCCCGGAGCCAGGCGATACCCTCAGTGGAGCCCGGGGTGAGAAAGGCGGATACGAGGCCCAGCAGCGTGGAACGCGGCTGATGGAAATTGGTAATGAGGGCGTCGATTCCGCGAAACGCGCGTGGGGGATAAATGAAAATATCGGCCTCGGCTCGGTGCGCGTAGTCGAGCGGGGCGGCGTGATGAGCCAAAAAATCTTCAAGGGTGCGGACCGCGGTCGTACCCACGGCAATACGGCGACCGCTCAGAGGCGCAAACAGAGCGCGTTGGGCGAGGACGGGCATTTCGTACCGCTCGCGGTGAATCGCGTGCCCTTCGATAGTAGCGGTGGTAATCGGCTTAAACGTGCCTAGGCCGACGTGCAGGGTGAGATCGGCATAGTGAATGCCTTGAGCGGTGAGGGTGGCCAGCAGTTCAGGCGTAAAATGCAGGCCGGCCGTGGGGGCGGCAACGGCTACTTGGCGCTCGGGGTTAGCGTAAACGGTCTGATAGCGGGCGCGGTCCGGGTTGGTCAGGACGGAGGGGTTGGATGGATCGCTCAATGGCGTTGCAGGGCGCACGATGTACGGTGGGAGCGGAATTTCGCCGAGGCGGTTGGCGAGACTAGTGACGGCTTCGTCGCCAGGGGTGTGGAAGCGCACGTAGGCCGAACCATCGGGCTCGCGGGCTATGATCTCGGCGTGGAAGGCGCCGGTCGGTTCGGCAAACGTGGCGCCGACGGGAAGTTTTTTCCCAGGCTTGATGAGGCATCGCCACGTCTGGCCGGGGTGAGTTTCAGAGGGGCGCAGCAGGAAGCACTCGACTTGGCCGCCGGTGGGGCGACGGGCGCGCAGACGAGCGGGCAGCACCGCCGCGTTGTTGCGAAACAAGGTGTCGCCCGCGCGTAGGAAGCGGGGGAGATCGGCGAAGGTGTGGTGCGCGAGCGTGCGGGTGGCGCGGTCGATGACCAGGAGGCGGGATTGGTCGCGCCGCGCGGTAGGGGTCTGCGCGACGAGGTGTGCGGGCAGGTTATAATCAAAGAGTTGGACGTCGAGAGGCGGCACGGCGGGAAAATGAGGCTTGCCCTTGCTAGGGTGGCGAGTTTCTTCCGCTGTTCGCGCAGTTGCCCCTGCGCCGTTTCAATTCGCCGACATAGCTCAGTTGGTAGAGCAGCTCATTCGTAATGAGCAGGTCATCGGTTCGAGTCCGATTGTCGGCTCCATTTAGAGTCGCGCCGGGAGTGCGGGAGGAGGGCGGGGGGCCGGTTTAAAAATCGGCCAAGGCGCCCCCCCTTAATTATCGGCTATATTTTCGTCGGCGAGGCCACCTTGGAGTTTACGCCGCAGTTTGATCTGCTCGATGTCGCGGCGCAGCTCGCGGTTAAACAGTTGGAAACGGCGGTTTACATCGAGGGTTTCCAGCAAGGTCTGTTTCAGGGCCGGGTTTTCGCACAGGCTGAAGGCGGCGATGTCCACAAAGGTCTCCGGGTCAGTCACGCTTTTGAGATAGCTGGTCAGATTGTCGGCGGGGTTGTCGGCGAGTTTAAGTTTAAGCGCAATGAGCCGGGCGAGCTCAACGCGGAGGCGCTGGGTTTCATCGACCGAGGCGCCAGGTTCACTCGTGAGGGCGCGGATACGGATGCGCCGATAAGGCTCGTCGCTCACAATCGAATCAATCTCAGCCCGGCAAAGCCCTTGAATCAGCAGATTGGAGGTGCCATTGTCATTTTTTTGACAGGCGCGAATGATACCGATGCCGGCGACTCGGTGCTGAGGCTCGGGATCGCCGGTTTGGCCCAGCTGGCTCGCATCAAGACCAGCGATGGCAAACATGCGGTTACCCGCGAGTACGTCGCGGAGCATTTGGCGGTAGCGCGGCTCGAAAATATGCAGCGGTTGAAGGGCTTGCGGAAAAAATGCGACGTTGGGCAACGTCATCACCGGGACTTCATCTGGCACTATAATTTCCGCTTCCATTGTACCACCTATACTCAAATTAGGGCAGAATTCAACTGTGCCGATATTGTGCCACGGGCACGGCACGAATGGGTGAAAAGTGAGACAAATTGGCCTAAATAAGCCGTTTAAATTCCCGAATCTTAATCTCTATCGTTTTTTAAAATACTGAATAACAGATAATTAAAATGATTCCGGGCGGTGGGCACGTACGTTGCTTATAGTTTAGCTTATGAGCAGAATTCTAGGCATCGATCTGGGTACCACCAACTCTTGCATGGCGGTTATGGAGGGCGGCGAGCCCGTTGTAATCCCCAACGCCGAAGGCGCACGTACGACTCCCTCCGTCGTCGCTTTCACTAAGACCGGCGAACGTTTGGTCGGCCAAGCCGCCAAGCGCCAGGCTATCACCAATCCGCGCAATACCGTTTTCTCCGCGAAGCGTTTCATCGGTCGCAAGCTCACCGAAGTGAGCGAAGAGTCGAAGAACATGCCTTACAAGGTTGTCGCCGGCAAAAACGGCGATGCCTACATCGAAGTGCTTTCCGCTGAAAAAACCGAGCAATTCGCCCCTGAACAAATCGCGGCCTTCGTCCTCGGTAAACTGAAAGCCGATGCCGAAGCCTATCTGGGTGAAAAAATCACCCAGGCCGTTATCACGGTCCCCGCGTATTTTAACGACTCTCAGCGCCAAGCCACCAAAGACGCCGGCAAGATTGCCGGACTCGAGGTGCTACGCATCATCAATGAGCCCACCGCCGCCTCCCTGGCCTACGGCTTGGACAAAAAGAAGGACGAGAAAATTTCCGTGTTCGATTTGGGCGGCGGTACCTTTGACGTCTCCGTGCTCGAAATCGGCGACGGCGTGTTCGAGGTGAAAGCCACCAACGGCGATACCCACCTGGGCGGCGACAACTGGGACGAAGCTCTCATCGGCTGGCTCGTTGAGACTTTCAAAAAAGAAAACGGCATTGATCTGCGCAAAGACCCGATGGCGCTTCAACGCCTCAAGGAAGAGGCCGAAAAAGCCAAAATCGCCCTGTCCTCTACCCAATCGGTCGACATCAACCTGCCGTTCATCACCGCGGATGCCTCGGGCCCGAAGCACCTTAACGTGCAGCTCAGTCGCGCCAAGATGGAGCAGATCTGTGAAAAACTTTTCGAGCGCTGCATGCAGCCGTTCAAAAACTGTCTCAAAGACGCCGGCCTCTCTTCCGACAAGATCGACGAGCTCGTGCTGGTCGGCGGCATGACCCGCATGCCCAAGGTCGTTGAGATTGCCAAGACCCTCGGCGGCAAACCTCCGCACCAAGGCGTGAACCCAGATGAAGTCGTCGCCATCGGCGCGGCCATCCAGGGGGGCGTACTCAAGGGCGATGTCCGCGACGTGCTCTTGCTCGATGTCACCCCGTTGACCCTGGGCATTATGACTGCCGGCGACGTTTCGACGCCCATGATCCCACGCAATACCACGATCCCTTCGAAGAAAACCCAGACCTTTTCCACTTACAGCGACAACCAACCGGGCGTTGAAATCGTCGTGCTTCAAGGCGAACGCTCCATGGCTAAGGACAACAAGACTCTCGGCACCTTCAAACTCGACGGAATTCCTCCCGCACCCCGCGGCACGCCCCAAATCGAAGTCACCTTCGACATCGACGCTAACGGCATTCTGCACGTCTCCGCCAAGGATCTCGGTACGGGCAAGGATCAGAAAATCACCATCCAAGGCTCCTCTGGTCTCTCTAAGGAAGAGGTCGAGAAGATGACCAAGGAAGCCGAACTCAACGCGGCCGAAGACAAGAAGCGCCGTGATGCCGTCGAGATCAAAAACCAACTCGACAGCACCATTTACCAGCTCGAAAAGACGCTAAAAGACACTGGCGATAAACTCCCCGCCGAAAAGAAAACCGCGATCGAGGCCGCTCTCGTCGACGCTAAGAAAGACCTCGAAAGTAACGACGGCGAACGCATGAAAGTGGCCATGGAGAAACTCTCCAAGGTCGGCGCGGAACTCTACGCTGAAGCGCAAGCCGCGGCGCAGGCCGCCGGTGCCGGTGCCGGTGCCGGTGCCGGTGCGGGTGCGGGTGCCGATGCCGGTGCCGATGCCACGCCACCCACGGGTGGAGCCACCAAGAAAACCGAAAAGAAAGCCAACGTCGTCGACGCCGACTTCGAAGTCGTCGACGAAGATAAGAATAAGAAATAATTTTCAAACCTTTGCGCTCCGTGGCGGTTAAATCCGAGCGGTGCGCTTTGTTGAAACCCACAAACATAAAAAACCCAACCTTCAGCCCAAAAACAAAAATCCATATGGCCAAAGTAAAAATCAAACCCATCGGTGATCGCGTTCTCGTGAAGCACCTCGAGGAAAAAGAACAAGTCCGCGGCGGGATCATCATCCCAGACAGCGCCAAGGAAAAGCCACAGGAGGCCGAAGTCATTGCCCTCGGTTCTGGCAAGAAAGACGAAGCCGGTAAGCTCTCCACCTTCGAAGTGAAGGTGGGCGACAAAGTCCTCATCAGCAAATACGGCGGCACCGAAGTCAAAATCGACGACGTGAAGTACACGCTCGTGCGCGAAGACGACATCCTCGGCATCCTCGCCTGATTGCGATCCCCTGAAAAATTATTTAATCTCAAACCCAAAGCTAAAAACACATGCCTGCTAAACAAATCCTGTTCGACGAGGCCGCTCGTCAGAAAATCCTCCGCGGCGTTGAGCTGCTCTCCCGCGCCGTCAAGGTCACCCTCGGGCCCAAAGGCCGTAATGTCGTCATCGACAAAAAATTCGGATCCCCGACCGTCACCAAAGACGGCGTGACCGTCGCTAAAGAAGTCGAATTGCCCGACCCATACGAGAACATGGGCGCGCAGATGGTGAAGGAAGTCGCTTCCAAGACCTCCGACAGCGCCGGTGATGGTACCACCACCGCCACCGTCCTCGCTGAAGGCATCTACCGCGAAGGCCTCAAGAACGTCACCGCCGGCGCCAACCCGGTTTACCTCAAGCGCGGTATCGACAAGGCCGTTGAGGCCGCTGTCGCCGAGCTCGCACGCGTTTCCAAGAAGGTCTCCGACCGCGAAGAAATCCGCCAAGTCGCTACCGTCTCCGCCAACTGGGACGAGACCATCGGCGACATCATCGCTGACGCCATGGACAAGGTCGGCAAAGACGGCACCATCACCGTCGAAGAAGCCAAGTCCATCGAAACCACCCTCGACGTTGTCGAAGGTATGCAATTCGACAAGGGCTACCTGTCGCCCTACTTCGTCACCAACGCTGAGAGCCAGGAAGTCGCCCTCGAGGACGCCTACGTGCTCATCCACGAGAAGAAGATCTCTAACCTCCAGGAGATGCTCCCGCTGCTGCAGACCGTCGCCAAGACCGGCAAGCCCCTCTTGATCATCGCCGAAGAAGTCGAAGGTGAAGCCCTCGCCGCTCTCGTCGTGAACAAGATCCGCGGTACCCTCAATGTGTGCGCCGTCAAAGCTCCTGGCTTCGGCGATCGCCGCAAGGCCATGCTCGAAGACATCGCGGTCCTCACTGGTGGCAAATGCATCACCGAAGACCTCGGCCTCAAGCTCGAGAACCTCACCCTCGCCGACCTCGGCAAGGTTAAGCGCGTGGTCGTCGACAAGGAAAACACCACCATCGTCGAAGGCACCGGCAAGAGCTCTGACATCCAGGGCCGCGTGAAGCAAATCCGTCGCCAGATCGACGAGACCACCTCCGACTACGACCGTGAGAAGCTCCAAGAGCGTCTCGCTAAGTTGGCCGGCGGTATCGCCGTCATCAACGTCGGCGCCGCCACGGAAGCCGAGATGAAGGAAAAGAAGGCCCGCGTCGAAGACGCTCTCCATGCGACCCGCGCGGCCGTTGAAGAGGGTATCGTTGCCGGCGGCGGTGTCGCTCTGCTGCGCACCATCAAAGCCATCGAAGCGCTCAAGCTCGAAGGCGACGAAGCGTTCGGCGCTCAGATCGTGCGTCGCGCCATCGAACACCCCATTCGCGCTCTCTGCACGAATGCCGGCGTCGACGGCGGCGTAGTCGTTAAAGAAGTCCTCAGCTCGAAGGGCAATATTGGTTACAATGTCGCCACCGATAAGTTCGAAGACCTCGTCAAGGCCGGCGTGGTTGACCCCACGAAGGTCACCCGCACCGCGCTGCAAAACGCCGCGTCCATCGCTGGCCTCTTGCTGACGACCGAGTGCATGATCACTGAGATCCCCGAGAAGAAGGAATCGGCCGGCGGCGGCCATGGCCATCCTCCCGGCGGCGGCATGGACTACTAAGTCCCTCGCCGCTCTTACGATCAGGCTAGGTTATCACTTCAAGGCGCTCCGCTTTAAAGCGGGGCGCCTTTTTTTTGCACCCCATCCGCGGCGATGGGCGAGTCTGCGTCTGCGGGCTGGCGGCGCGGGGGGTTTTGGGTTTTCTTGGGTTTAATTATGGAGCTCATTTTTCTCGGTACCGGTACCTCCCAGGGCGTGCCCATGATCGCGTGTGATTGTGCGGTGTGCTGCTCAAGCGATCCGCGTAATCGACGCACGCGCACCTCCGTGCATGTGGTGATGGACGGATTGCACATTCAAGTGGATGCGGCGCAGGAATTTCGTCTCCAGTGCTTGCGGGAAAATATCCGCCAACTCGATGTGTTTATCCTTACTCACGGCCACACCGATCACATCACCGGTATGGATGATTTACGGCGCTTCTGTGATCTGCGCGGCGGGGAAGGCCTGCCGGTGTATTCGACCGACGAAGGGATTAGCCGGGTGTTGGCGATTTATCCTTATGCGATCATGGAGCGGCCCGTGGTGAAGGGCTATCCGGCTTTTAAACTCAAAGAATTGCCGTCCTTACTGGAGTTGCCGCAAGGCACGATCCAATCGACCTTCCTGCCGCACGGCGGGGTTAATACCCTCGGGCTTGTTTTTACCGAGCGCAGCAGCGGTAAGAAACTGGTGTATTACACCGATTGCAAACGGGTCCCCCGTGAGGCGGTCGCCCTTGCTCGCGGGGCCAATCTGGTGGTGCTCGATGCCCTGCGGCCTTTGCCACACCCCTCGCATATGAGCATCCCAGAGGCGCTCGCCGTTGCCCAGGAGATCGCCGCGCCTCGGACCTTGCTCACTCACCTCACGCATCTGAGCGATCACGCGTTGCTCGCCGCTGAATTACCCGCCGGCATCGAACCGGCATTCGACGGTCTGCGGGTTAAGCTTTGATGGTTTTATCACGCGGGTTTCCTCACATAAGGTGAGCGGGTGGTATCCATCTTACGCGCGTGAATTAGCGGTGTTTCATGGAAGATGTTTCGACGGTTCGGGCATAAACTACTAGTGCCATTGATTGATTTATTTAGTGTTTTAGCCCTTATAGGGATAAAATAGTGCCAAATCAAATCTCAGAACACTTGGGCCAAAAGAAGCCATAACCGTACTCAATTTTCGAGAACAAGGGCGCAACGTTGTATGCGCCAAAGAGGTGATTGAACTTTTAGGAAAAGAATAAACGGCACCGAAGGTGTGATTCGAAACCTGCTCAAAAAAGGTTGGCTTACACGCTTAGTCGCTGGCCGCTATTTGTTCCTGCCACCGGAGCATGGATCAGAAAATCTCGGGGAGAATAATCCCCTCGCCATCGCATCGGCGGTAGTCGAACCGTCCCTTAAACCATAGGCATTCATCGCAAAGCTTTTTTGGCCGGTTGCGAGGAACGCGCTAAGCGCCGCGCGAACAGTGTTCGCGGCTAGCCTGCGGAGTCGCAACGCGGGTCAAGGCGCCCGGATGGGGCGACTTTGGCTGCATGCGTCGATTCCCGCGCGGCAGCGAAGCGAGGGCCTTTAGTCGGCTTAGATTCGAGTAATGCCGGTTGGGCACCTGGGCTTTCAGGAGGCCGCCGAAGCGCTCGACCGGATTGAGTTCCAGACGGTGGGGCGGCAGACGCAGGTTGGCTGGTGCGCGCGGGTCCGTTGGTTGCAATTGGAAGCTGGCCTGGTCGGCGATGATCCCCTTGACTGCGGGCGATTTGAGGCTTGATTTAATTCCTACTTAACTAATGTAGTTTAATTTAGTAGTGATATGAAGCTCTCCAAAAAAGGCGAATACGCGCTCCGCTCGCTCATCAACCTCGGCATCGCCGTGGAGGTGAAGCGCGCTCTCGTGCAAGTCTCCGAACTCGCCGATAGCGAGCAGATCCCGATCAAATTTCTCGAGCAGATCATGCAGGCGTTGAAGGAGGCTGGGCTGGTGACGAGTGTGCGCGGTAAGTTTGGCGGCTACCGTCTCGCGAAGCCGGCCCGCGAGATCACCATTGGCCAAGTGGTTCGGTTGATCGACGGCCCGCTCGCTCCCATCGGCTGCGTCAGCCAATCTGCCTACGAAAAATGTACGTGTCCGGATGAGGCGCACTGCGGTCTGCGTATGCTCATGCTTGATGTGCGTAACGCGATCGCCGGTATCCTCGATCGTTACACGCTCGCCGATGTAGTCGAGATCACGCTGCGCAAACTCCGGCGCGACAGCCTTCCCTTGCCTTTCTCCGTTGAAGCCGACGCCGCGGCCTCGTCCGCACGTCTCGCGCGTCAATTGTCCCGTCGCTCCGCTCACGCCCGCCTCGATGAATCCGAGGGCGTACTCCACCAGATTCTGGGCGAATACAGCATCTAAAATATTCGTGGTCTGCGCGCCTCATTTTTACCCAAGTGAAAAAGCTCTTCAGTTTTTCTATCGCGCTGTTCGCATTTTTTTTCATCGCGTCTTCGAGTGCGAAAACGATCGAGCTGCTCAACGTCTCGTACGATTCCACGCGTGAATTTTACGCTGATTTAAACCCCGCATTTGCCGCGCATTGGAAAGCTCAGACTGGCGACATAGTCGTGATAAAACAATCTCACGGTGGCTCCGGCAAACAGGCCCGCGGTGTGATTGACGGGCTCCAAGCCGATGTGGTCACGCTCGCTCTCGCGGCGGACATCGACGCGCTCCATGAGCACGCGCAACTCATTGCGAGCGATTGGCAAAAGCGCCTGCCGCGCAACGCTTCACCGTACACCAGCACCATCGTTTTCCTAGTGCGCAAGGGTAACCCCAAGGCGATCAAAGATTGGGGCGACCTCGTGAAACCCGGCGTATCCGTCATCACCCCCAATCCCAAAACCTCGGGCGGCGCGCGTTGGAATTATCTCGCCGCTTGGGCCTACGCGCGGCGCCACACCGGTAACGAAGCGGGCGCACAGCAATTCGTCGCGAATCTCTTTAAAAATGTTCCCGTGCTCGACAGTGGGGCTCGCGGCTCCACCACGACTTTTGCCCAACGCGGTATCGGGGATGTGCTGCTCACTTGGGAAAACGAAGCGCATCTTGCGCAAAAAGAATTTCTTACCGAGGGCTACGAAATCGTGGTACCCGCGTTGAGCATTCTCGCCGAGCCGCCGGTCTGTCTCGTTGATAAGAATGTGAAAAAGAAAGGCACCCAAGCCGTCGCTCAAGCTTACTTGGAGTATCTTTTTTCAGACGAGGGTCAGCGGATCGCGGTGCGGCATTTTTATCGACCGAGCTCGCCCGCGATCGCGCTCAAGTCCGCGCCGCATTTTCCGCAACTTGAACTCGTGACCATCGACACTGAATTCAGCGGCTGGACCCAAGCCCAGAAAACTCATTTCGCCGATGGCGGCGTATTTGACCAGATCTACGCCCGCTGATGTCCCTGCTCCGAAAACAGCATTCGGTTCTCCCGGGTTTCGGCCTCTCTCTCGGCTTCACGCTGGCGTACCTCGGGCTGATCGTGCTGGTGCCATTGTCGGCTGCATTTCTCAAAACCGCTGGCATGTCTTGGGCGGACTTCGTTGCCGCCGCGGCCTCACCGCGCGTGCTAGCGGCGTATCGCCTGAGTTTTTTGGCGTCTTTAGTCGCGGCGAGTGTGAATGCATTTTTCGGTCTCATCGTCGCGTGGGTGCTCGTGCGTTATGCGTTTCCGGGCAAACGCATCGTCGATGCGCTCATCGATTTGCCGTTCGCGTTACCCACGGCGGTCGCCGGTATTGCTCTGACGGCGATCTACGCGAAAAACGGCTGGCTTGGCCAATGGCTCGAACCGCACGGCGTAAAAATAGCCTTTACCGAAATCGGCGTGTTTGTCGCCCTTACTTTTATCGGCCTGCCGTTTGTGGTGCGAACGCTGCAGCCTGTGCTCGAAGAGCTGCAACCCGAAATCGAGGAAGCCGCGGTGAGTCTTGGGGCGAATCGTTGGCAGACGATCGCCCGAGTGCTGTTACCGGAGTTATTTCCGGCCTTGCTCACAGGGTTTGCGCTTTCATTTGCCCGGGCCCTCGGTGAATACGGATCAGTGGTTTTTATTTCGGGCAATATGCCCATGCGTACCGAGATCGTGCCGCTACTCATTATCACAAAGCTCGAGCAATACGATTACCGCGGCGCCACGGCGATCGCCGTTGTGATGCTCACGGCATCGTTCGGCCTGCTTCTACTCATTAACCTGATCCAGAAATGGAGCCGACGTCATCACCGCGTATGAGCACGTCCGCTTTCATGCTTTTCAGTCTGGCGGGCGGATTGCGTGGCGGTCTCGCATCCATTTTTTAATATGGCTGTCGTCGTCACCTCTACTCTCGTTAAGCCTCGTCCGCTCGCTGGGGCGCCGCTGCGTGCGACGCAGGATCCGCGCTGGGTGCGGTGGTTACTGACCGGGATCGCGTTGGGGTTTCTCGCGTTCTTTCTGGTGTTGCCGCTCGCGGCGGTATTTGGCGAGGCGTTGCGGCGAGGCTTGGGGGCGTATTTTGCAGCGGTGGGTGATGCCGATGCGCTCGCGTCAGTGAAACTCACTCTGATCGCCGCATTGATCTCCGTGCCGGCCAACGTCGTCTTCGGCGTCGCCGCGGCCTGGTGCATTGCCAAATATTCGTTCCGCGGGAAAAGCCTGCTCATCACGCTCATCGATTTGCCGTTTGCGGTTTCGCCGGTGATCTCGGGTTTGATTTACGTGCTCGTTTTTGGTGCGCAGGGCTGGCTGGGGCCTTGGTTAATCGAGCACGATGTTAAGATCATCTTCGCGGTACCAGGGATCGTCCTGGCGACGACGTTTGTAACGTGTCCCTTTGTCGCGCGCGAACTGATCCCGCTCATGCAGGCGCAAGGCAGCGAGGAAGAATACGCCGCGATCACACTTGGGGCCAATGGTTGGCAGACGTTTTGGCGCGTGACCTTACCCAATATCAAATGGGGCCTACTCTACGGGGTAATTCTCTGCAACGCGCGCGCGATGGGTGAATTTGGCGCCGTCTCGGTGGTGAGCGGACATATTCGTGGGGAGACCAACACCATGCCGCTGCACGTCGAGATTCTCTACAACGAGTACAACTTCGTCGGCGCGTTTGCGGTGGCTTCGTTGCTCGCAGTGCTAGCGCTGGTGAGCCTTGTACTCAAATCCATCGTCGAGTGGCGCCACGCTCACGCTCAGGCTCAGGCTCAGGCGCACGCCTGCTGAAGCTCTTCGCCGTATGAGCATCCACGTCTCCAACATCCGTAAATCGTTCGGCGCTTTCATCGCTCTTGGCGGCATCAATCTCAATGTCCCGGACGGCAAACTTGTCGCGTTGCTCGGTCCTTCCGGTTCCGGAAAAACGACGTTGCTGCGCATCATCGCCGGACTCGATGAGCCTGATTTTGGTTCTGGGCACATCGCGTTGCACGGTGAAGACGTAACGCGTGTGCCGGCCGGTAAACGCAAAGTTGGTTTCGTGTTTCAACATTATGCGTTGTTCCGGCACATGACAGTGTTTGAGAACATTGCTTTCGGCCTCAACGTGCGGCCGCGCCGTGATCGCCCGCCGGCGAGTGACATCGCAGACCGCGTGCACCGGTTGCTCAAACTGGTGCAACTCGAGGGCCTCGACGCTCGATTCCCTAGCCAGCTCTCCGGCGGCCAGCGTCAACGCGTCGCCCTCGCCCGCGCCCTCGCCGTCGAGCCCAAGGTGTTACTGCTCGACGAACCCTTCGGCGCACTTGACGCCAAGGTCCGCAAAGAACTGCGGCGCTGGCTCCGGCGTTTCCACGAGGAGTTTCATCTGACGACGCTTTTCGTCACTCACGATCAAGAAGAGGCGCTCGAGATCGCCGACGAAGTTGTGATCATGAACCAGGCTAAGATCGAGCAAGTCGGTACGCCGCAGGAAGTCTATGACCGGCCGGCGACGCCCTTCGTTTATCAATTTCTTGGCAACGTAAACGTCCTGCGCGCCCCTGCGCTCGCGCCCGCCGTGACGCTTGGTACGCCGGCGCTCGTGCGCGACGGTCAGATTTTTGTGCGTCCCCACGACATCGCGATATCTCCTTTTGTAGCGGGTGCGGGTGGAGTTGAAGCCGAGATTCGCGGGATTCACGCGGCGGGTCCGCAGGCGAGGCTCACGCTTGAACAGCTGCCCGGCCGCGAACTGATCGAGGTGGAACTTTCCCGTTCCGAACTCGTCGGGCTCGAGCTCAAGTTGCACGACCGAGTTTGCCTCCGCCTCCGGCGTTCTCATTCCTTCAACGAGGACTACGCGATTTGATTTTCCCTCGGTAATTTCCCCCTAAAACTAACTCATTCCCACCATGGCTAAAATATACAACGACATCACGGAAACGATCGGCAACACCCCGCTCGTGCGGCTTAACCGCACCGCGGCCGCACACGGTGCGCAGGCGGAGATCTTGCTCAAGCTCGAGTTCTTTAACCCGCTCTCCAGCGTAAAGGACCGCATCGGCTTCGCCATGATCGACGAGGCCCTGAAGAGCGGCAAGATCACTAAAAATACCGTCCTCATCGAGCCGACCTCCGGCAACACCGGCATCGCGCTCGCCTTCGTCGCCGCGGCCAAAGGCCTCAAGTTGATCCTCACCATGCCCGAGACGATGACCATCGAGCGGCGTAAACTTCTCAAAGTCCTTGGCGCGCGTCTTATCCTCACCGAAGGCGCCAAGGGTATGAAAGGTGCCATTGCCAAGGCGGAGGAACTCGCCGCCAAGATCCCAGGGGCGCTCATCCTCCAGCAGTTTGCCAACCCCGCCAATCCTGAGATCCACCGCAAGACCACCGCCGAAGAAATTTGGCGCGATACCGACGGCAAGGTCGATTTCCTCGTCTCGGGCGTGGGCACCGGCGGCACGATCACCGGTATTGGTGAAGTACTAAAAGCGCGCAACCCGGCCCTTAAAGTCATTGCCGTAGAACCCGACGCCTCACCCGTACTTTCCGGCGGCTCCCCCGGTCCGCATAAACTTCAGGGTATCGGCGCGGGTTTTGTGCCGGCCGTGCTTAACACCAAGCTCTACGACGAAGTGATTCGCGTGAAGGAAGCCGATTCCGGTCCCGTCTCCAAGCAGGTCAACCAGCTCGACGGTATTCCGATCGGTATTTCTTCGGGTGCGGCCGTGTGGTCGGCGTTGCAACTTGCACAGCGGCCCGAAAACAAGGGTAAGCGCATTGTGGTCATCATCGCCTCGGCTTCCGAGCGGTATCTCTCGTCGTGGTTGTTTGCGGATATTAACGTCGAGAGCGATTCGATCGATGACTTGCTCGGACCAGCGAAAGCCTGATCCGTCGCTACCAATCTTTGGGTTGCCAGACTGACCGGTCATAGACCGGTCTTTTTTTTGTCGGCTGAGGCCGACCATTTGAAAAAGCACACCCCGAAGCCGGCGAGGGCGACCGACAGGCCCATTAGTTTCATGCTCACCCCAGCGAGCAGTTGGTCTTCGGCGGCGCTAAAATTGGCCACTAGCCGCGGGGCATATTCGTAGGTGGGGTAAAGAATATCTTCGGAAAAAGTAATGTAAGCAAAGACCGGGGTCATCGCGATCAGCACGCCGAACAGGTAGATCATACGGGCGCCATAATTAAGCGGGGGGAATGCGTGCGAAGGACTGAGTAACGGCCACCAGTAAAGCAGGCCCGCACCGAAGAACATAAGGTGTTCCACCACGTGGACAGTTTTATTCTGCAACGCCCAATCGTACGCCCATGGCAGGTGCCAGAGGCTGATAATGAGCGTGTAGAGAAGACCGGCGACCAAGGGGTTAAAAACCAAGCGAAGTGGCCCGCGCCAAGCCGTGCGATCGAGCAGCGGATCCACCATCCACTCCGGCAGACCGCGGAGAAAGAAAATAGCCGCGCCGTAAATCAGCAATTGGTGTTGCAGCATGTGCACGCTAAACAGGAAGCGTTCGCCGATCTGGTCGAGCGGTGAACCGACCGCGAGGTAGAAGATTATGAGCGCGGTGTAAAATTGCGCAGCGTGGCCGCGGGGGTAGGGCACACCGGGAGCGAGGCGGGCGCGCAGTGGCCCGGCGAGGATCGCGTAGAGCCAGCCGAGCAGCACCAGCCCACCGACCAAGTAGGGTTCATTGTGCCAGTGGCGCCAGTCGATCATGGTAAAAAGAAAGGCGGCCCGGAGGCCGCCGTGGTGCTTTTGAGTTATCTCTGTAGGCTCGGTCGCTTTAGACTGGCAGCGGCAGACTGGCATCAGCCATGAACAGCTGAAGTAGGGCCCAGGTGGTGCCGCTCGCCAGTACCAGCCCGATAAAAAACATGATCGTGCAAAAAGGTTTATCCCAGCGCAGGTGCATGAAGTAAAAGATCACGTACATGAACTTCACCACCGAGAGTACAACCAGACAGGTCACAATGATCCATTTGGCGAAGGGCAGGTAAATGCCGACGATCTCGACGCCGGTGATGACGGCGAGGAGCATGGCGATCTGCACGTAGATCTGAAACTTACTTTCGTCGTGGCCGTGATCATCGGCGGCCGGGGCGTGGTGGGCGGGAGCGCTCATGGTAATTATCAGAGGTATTCGAGAAGGTAGACGGCGGTGAAGATGACGATCCAGACGATATCAACGAAGTGCCAGTACAGGCCCATTGATTCGACGTCGATAGCGTTGGCTTCACCGAAGTTCACTGGTCCGTTCGGACGGGCTAGGAAGATACCAGCAGCGATACAGGCGAGCAAGCCGGCCAGCATGGCGAAATGGCCGCCAAAGAAAGCGCCGAGATTTTCGCCGGTGTGCAGGGTGTGCACGAGGGCGAGCGTCGAGAAAATCGCCAGCAAGATGGCTCCAATGATCACCGCAATGTGGACTCCGTGGCGGATAAACCAAGCGGTGTTGCGGCCGGCCTCCGGTGGCTGGAAGGAGCGCACATACATCAAGATCAACCATAACACGCCGATCGCCACGTGGGTACCGTGCGTACCGGTGAGGGTAAAGAAAGTCGTGCCCAACATGCTGTTGGTGATCGTCATCTTTTTAACCTCAATGAATTCTTGGAATTCGTAGACTTGGCAGCCCAGGAAGATCGAGCCGAAGAAGATCGTGGTCAAAATTGACCAACGCATGCTCTTGAGGTTGCCTTTCTGGATGGCGGTGACCGCGAGCGCCATCATCAGCGAGGACATCAGCAGGATGAACGTCGAAAACGAGGTCAGCTCGATGCTGAAGATGTTCTTCGGGGAAGGTGCATCCGGCATCGGGTGCAGGCGGTAAATCAGATGCGTTGAAATGAGCGCACCGAAAAACATGCAGTCCGAAGCCAGGAACGTCCACATCAGCAACTTTTTGTTGGGGATGCCGGTCGAGGTGCTCGGATCGTGATGGTGGTCAATGGTGCCAGCGTGACTGCTCATAGAAATTAAATCGGGTTAGGAGGCGTGGACGGTGCGGGTGGGACGAGGCGCAGCTTAGTGCTTAGCGGCGTTTTTGTCGGCGGGGGCGTGACCTTCGTCGTCGAGATGGATGTGATAGCCCTCGTTGCCCTCTAGGGCCCAAAAATAGATGCCGGCGAGCATGACGACTCCGCCAATCATCGAGAGGCCGATTTTCTTGCCCCAGAAGCCGGGGCTTGGATCGTGATCCACTACGGCGATACCCAAGCCGGCAATGAACAGTCCTAAACTTGCGACGAATGGATAGATCGACTGGTGCGGCATGTGAATGCCGCCGTGCGCAGCTTCAGCTTTGGCGTGTTCCGCTTCCTCTTGAGCGATCTCGGCTTTATGCTGCTTGTTGTACCAATAAGCATCACGGGCGTGCACCGTCGGAATCACCCGGTAGTTATACTCGGGTGGGGGATTGGGCAGACTCCACTCAAGCGTGCGGGCATCCCATACATCTTTGCCTACTTTCTCACCCTTCAAGAAGGTGTACACCATCACGGCAAAGTAGATGAAAATACCGACCCCCAAAATGAGGGCGCCGATCGTGGCAATGAAGTTGGCCGAGTTCCAGCCCAAGTTGGATTCGTAGGTGAAGTTGCGCCGGGGCATACCGTTTAGTCCCAGGAAGTGCATCGGGAAGAACGTGATGTTGAAGCCGGCGAAGATGACCCAAAAAGAGAGCTTACCCCAGAACTCGCTAACCTTACGGCCAAACATGAGCGGGAACCAGTAGTGGATGCCAGCGAGGAGTGCAAAGAGCGAACCTCCGATCAGCACGTAGTGGAAGTGGGCAATGACAAAGTAACTGTCTTGTTGCTGGGCATCGGCGGGAGCGGCCGAGTGCATGACCCCGGAAAAACCGCCGATCATAAACATCCAGACGAAGCCTAGGGCAAACATCATGGGCGTGCGCATTGAAATGTGACCGCCCCAGAGCGTTCCAATCCAGTTGAAGATTTTTACCCCGGTCGGCACCGCAATGGCCATGGTGGCGAGCGAGAAGGCTGCAGTGGCCATGGTGCCCATGCCGGTCGTAAACATGTGATGGCTCCAGACGGAGAAACCTAGGAAGCCAATCGAGGCGCCGGAGAATACCACGATCGGGTAACCGAAGAGGGGCTTGCGCGAGAAGGTCGGAAGAATTTCCGAGACGACTCCCATCGCCGGCAGAATCAAAATGTAAACCTCAGGGTGACCGAAGACCCAGAAAAGATGCTGCCAGAGAATCGGCATACCCCCGTTGGAAACTTCGAAGAAGTTGGTGCCAAAGAGCCGGTCCATCATCAGCTCAACCAGCGCGATGGTGATGAAAGGGAAGGACAGGACGATTAAGAAGGCCGTGATCAGCGTCATCCACGTGAAAACGGGCAGGCGCATCATGGTCATGCCGGGGGCTCGCAGATTGATGATCGTAACAATGAAATTGAGCGAGGCCGCGATCGAGGCGACCCCCAAGAGTTGGAGGCCCATCACCCACATGTCGATCGAGTGATCGGGCGCATAGGTCTTCGAAGTAAGCGGCGAGTAACCGACCCAGCCGCCGTCGGGGGCGCCGTCCTTCATGAACCAACCTAAATTAATGATGATCGCGCCCGCAACGAAGGTCCACAGCGAGAAGGCGTTCAAGCGGGGGAAGGCGACGTCGCGCGCTCCAATTTGGAGCGGCATGATGAAGTTGAAAAACGCGGCCGACAGGGGCATGATGGCTAAGAAGATCATCGTCGTGCCATGCATCGTGAACATCGTGTTGTACTGCTGCGCAGTGAGCACGGTGCCATTGGGATACATTAGCTGCAGACGGATGAGCAGCGCTTCCACGCCGCCGACCAAGAAGAAGAACAGCGCGAACACGCCGTACAAGAAACCGATCTTTTTGTGATCGACGGTGGTCAGCCAACTAATCAGGCCGCTCTGCGCGGTGGGGCGCCAGAAGAGGGAGGATTTCGCGGGCGCGTGAGCGTCCTTCGCGTGAAGGTCGGTTTTAAGAATGGCTTCCATGGTGCGAGATTACTTGAGGCTTTGGAGATAGGCGACGAGAGCGACTTCGTCTTCGTTTGAGAGCTTGATGTTATTGTCGATGTAGCCTTTGGCCATTTTATTGCCGGGTTTCACCGCGCCGGGATTGTGGATCCAACGCTGAAGTTGCTCGGCGTTGTTCTCGATCAGACCGGCGGCGATCATCGAACGCGCCCCAATGTGAGTCAGGTTGGGCCCAGTGATACCGGCCGCACCGTGGCCACGCACTTCATGGCAGCCGGCACAGGTCTTGGCCACAAAAAGGGCTTTACCTTGGGCGATCAACGCCCCGTTTTCGCCCTTTTCGGGGAATTGCTTGGCTTTCCATGCTTCGAGGGGAGCGACATCGTATTTATCCGTGATGCCGGTCTCGTTCTGCTTAAACGTCCGAAGCGAGGCGAATTGGGCCTTGGGGGTCTCGCCTGCCTTGGGCGCGACGTTGCGGGCGGGGGAGGTTTGTTGGGCCACCCAGTCAGCGAAATCCTTCGGCGAAAGCGCGATCACCCTGAAGCGCATGACGGCGTGGGAATCGCCGCAGTACTCAGCGCATTGACCCCAGAAATACCCAGGCTCGTCGGCTTGCATCCAAAGAAAATTGCCTCGGTTGGGTATCATGTCGACTTTACCGGCGAGCTTCGGGACCCAGAAGCTGTGAATCACATCGATGCCACGCACATTGACCCGAATGGGGCGGCCGGCGGGGATGACTAACTCGTTGCCCGTAGTGAGGGATCCGGTCCCAGCGATCTGCTCGCTAGGATATTCAAATTTAAACCACCATTGATACCCTGTCGCCGTGATTTCGTAGGTGTCCGCCTTGCGCTCTTCGGGCACGTCGTAGGTGTACCAAATGCCCTTAAGGGTCGGGATCGCGATAATGACCAGGGCCAAGACGGAGGCCCCGATCAGACCAAGTTCAATCAACGGGTTGCCGTGCCCTTGCTCGGGCGGAACGGCTTTCTCTTCAGCTTCGGTCCGAGCGCGGAACTTCAAGGTCGCATACGCGAGCACGCCCCCCACCAAAATGAAGATGACCAGCGTCACCCAGCAGGTGACGTAGAACACGTCTAATTGGGAGCGGGCCACCGGTCCGGCCACACTAATGGTGGACTGGTGTCCATCCATTTGCCAGAAATTATAATCGCAGCCAGATAACACGGCAAGAGCGCCCAAGGCGAAGCTGGCGCGGCCCCAACGGGCGGTGGAGGTGAGGAGGGAGGACAGACGCATGGTGCGGTTCAGGAAATTAAATTGAGGCTAGTGGTGTCGCCAAATTCTGCTGAGAGTCCGCAACCCGTTCGCCTTTTCAAGTAATAATACGATAAAGGTCGTAAAATCGTGAACTTTGTGCGGCGCATCGCAACCTAGCGGACGCCATTGTCTTCACCTATTAACACGGCTCCGAGGGCCATTAGTACGGGCGTTTACCTCCCCTCATGAGGTTTTTTCACACCCGTGCGCGTTCCCACTACTTTTGCTTCCTTCGGGTTTGCCAGCCCCCAAAGTCTCGTTAAGGGTAAATCTGTTTATGAAAAATCGCATTCTCTTCCTCGCCTCCCTCTCCGCTCTATTTCTCTCTGGCCTCGGCCAGAGTGTTGCCCTCGCGGCTCCCGCCCCGCGCGTGATCGAAATCACCGCCGGTGATAATATGAAATTTAGCCTCGCCTCCATCGAAGCCAAGCCTGGCGAAGAGCTCAAAATCACTCTCAAAAATATTGGTACCATGCCCAAAGAGGCCATGGGCCACAATTTTGTTATCTTGAAGAAAGGCTCTGATTCCACCGCCTTCGCCACCGCCGCCACGACCGCCAAGGCCACCGACTATATCCCAGAATCCCTTAAGGGCGAGGTCCTTGCTCACACCCCGGTGCTCGGGCCCCGCAAATCCGCCGAAATCACTTTCAAGGTTCCTGCTGAGGCCGGCGATTACCCATTCCTGTGCTCATTCCCAGCTCACTTCATGGTCGGCATGAAGGGCGTTATTTCCGTCAAATAAGCTCGTTTTAGTTTTAAAAAAAGCCGGGCCCGCCTTGGGTCCGGCTTTTTTTGTGGCCGTTTCACTCAACGTGCGGCTGGCCACCACTGATACAAAAAGAAATAAACCAGTACACCGGTCACCGAAACGTACCACCAGATGGGAAACACCACTCGGGCCCAGCGCTTGTGACTCTCAAAATCGCCCTTAAATGCGAAGGCAAAGGTTCTCGGCACCAAGTAGGCGATGCTGATCGCAAGCGTCACGTGGGTGATCAGCATCACATAATACACCCAGCGAATCGCCCCCTCGCCACCGAACTGGGTGTGCACTGCTTCACCTGCCCCGACCGCCATGCCCTTGAGCACCTTGTGCGTGACATAGCCCACCAAGAAAACCGCCGACACGATCCCTGCACTGAACATCGCCGCCCGATGCGCGACCTTGTGGCCGGTTTTGATCAGAACAAAACCCGTCGAGATCAAGACCGTGGCAACAGCGTTGAGCGAGGCGTTCAGGGCTGGAATATCGTTGAGTGTCATAAAATCGCTTGGGTTTTCTTAGAAATTAACGATTCGGTCTGCCACGAGCGCTCCCAGTACGAGCGGCAAGTACGCAATTGAACACAGGAAAAGTTTACGCGCCGCCGCATCACGGCCCTCGGCCCGCAGAAAAACTCCGGCCCGCACCATAAACCAAAACCCGCCCGCTACGGCGACGCCGCCCGACCACGCCGTGGCCAGACCCATCACCCACGGTAACAGACTCACCGCCACCAGCCCAAGGGTTGTAATAAAAGACCACGCTGCAACCATTCCGCCTTTCTCATCACGCACCGGTAACATCGGGAAATGCACCCCCGAGTAATCGCGCCGGTACGTCCACGCGATCGCCATAAAATGCGGGATCTGCCAGAAAAATAGCAGGCCAAAAAGAATCCACCCCAGCGCGCTCACGCGACCCTCGGCCGCCGTCCATCCAATCAATGGGGGTAACGCCCCCGCCACCGCCCCGATTTCCGTACTCCAACGCGACCAACGCTTCGCCGGCGTGTACCAACATAGGTACGCAACCATCGTCAATAAGGCCATGCCCGCGCACAAATAACCCACCCGGGAAAATAAAATGAAGAGCGCTCCCAGGCACATCAGCCCACCCACCACAAACGCTGAGCCCGTGGCGATTTTCCCGGAGGGAATTGGGCGATCTGCCGTACGCTTCATCAAGGCATCCGTGTCCGACTCCAACCACTGGTTAAGCGCCGCGACTCCACCCGCCGCCAATGAAGTTCCTATAATCAACAACCCCAGCTGCGCGGTGGAGTATACCGGCCTAGCCGCGGCGTACGCCGCCAGCGCCGTCAGCACCGAAAGCAGACTCAAGCGCGGCTTGGTCAGCTCTAAGTAGTCGGAAAATTTCGCGGGGCTCTCCGCGATGGCAGGTTCGGCGGTCATAGTCATTTATTTCACAGAATGTGCCTCTACGACGTCGCGGTGCGCGAGCCAAGTCAGCCCAAAAGTAGTGACCAGCGTCGCCGCGCCCACCAGCACGTGCCCCGTCGTCATCGCCGCCGAGCGTTGGCTCCAAATAATCCAAGCCCCCAGCAACACCTGCAAGGCCAGCAAATTGACGAGCACCGCCGCACCGCAGCGCAATAGCAGGGTCGCCCCGCGGTCCCGCCAGATTTTCACCGCAAACCAGACGAGCGCCACGGTTAAAATGACCGCCATGCAACGGTGCGTAAAATGGATACCCACCCGAAAATTCCATGCTGGCGGTAACCAACTGCCATCCGGCGCCGAAGCCGGAAACGTTGGGATCGCCATTCCAGCGAAGCTGTGGCGCATCACCGCAGCGATCGCAAGTTGGCAGAAAATCAGCCCGCAACAGAGTGCACCCACGCGACGCACGCCATAACTGACCGGTGTTGACCGCGTGATCCAGCCCTTCGAGAGCGCGCACGCGATAGCGATCAACGTGCAGGCAAAAAGTTGCGCCAGGCACGCGTGGAGCATCGCAAACAACCGGCCCACGCTCGTGTCCACCATCGCGACCTGCAAGTGATCGAGTAATACCCGCAGCCCACCCACCAACGCCTGGGATAAAACCAGACCAACGGCAAATAGCGCGAGTTTGCGTAGCCATGAGCGCGACTCCGTGCGCCACAACAGTACGGCGAGGATAATCGTCACCGCACTCATCACACTTGCGCTCAGCCGGTGCGAATGCTCAGCAAACTTATCGATCTCCGTTAGCCAGCCCGCTGGGTTCAACGAACCATTCGAGAGCGGCCAATCGAGAAAAGCCATGCCCGCTCCTATGCTGGTCGTGAACGCTCCGAGCGCCACCAAAATAAATACCCACGCGCTGCCCAAATACGCAAACCAAGCGACGGCGGGCTTGTAGGTCGAAGTGCGAAGAGGGTGGGCGGCGGTAGTCATTATGAAAACGAAGGCCGAACAGAACCCACGCTGCTGCCCGCGGCAAACCCTTTGACAAAATTATGCCGCGGCGAATCCGTAGTGATATGAACTCTTATAACCGGCTCAGCGGCTGGATCACTTGTGCAGCAGGGCTGCTCGTTCTTTGCGCCTGCGGCCAACCACCACCGCCCGTAGCTTCCGGGGCCGCGCCGGCCTCCAGCAAAGAGATTACCCCCCGCTACCCTTTGACCGGTGAAATCACCGGGGTCGACGCCACGCGTAAGGTGCTGATCGTGCAACATGATGAAATCAAAGGCTATATGCCGGCTATGACCATGGAGTTCCTGGTCAGCGCCGCCGATCTGGCTGTAGCCAAACCCGGTCAACGCATCCGCGCTGAGATGATCCCAAGTAAAGAGGGTGACTTTTGTTTGGAAAAAATTTGGCCCGATGACCGTGTCGCCACCGCCGCCGTGATGGCCGGCGCCCGTGGCCTGCGCGAAAACACCATGAACCGCGGTAAAAATGCCTACCGCGAAGTCGGTGAAGCCATGCCCGATTTTACCCTGTATAATCAAGCCAGCCAGGCGATCCCCAGCGGACATTTTCGCGGTAAAAAAGTGATGATGAATTTCATCTTCACTCGTTGTCCGGTCGCCACGATGTGTCCGGCCTCAACCGCAAAAATGATAGCCACCCAGAAACTCGCGCACGAAGCGGCCGTCGCTGGCATTGAATTTGTTTCCATCACCCTGGATCCCGCCTTCGACACGCCCGCCGTGTTGCAGGAATACGCCACGGTGCGGGGCATCGATACGACCAACTTTTCGTTCCTCACCGGGCCCGAGAGTGCGATCCGCGATTTGCTCACCCAGTTTGGCATCATTGCGGAATTCGAAGGTGACTTACTCAAGCACACCCTCGCCACTTTGCTCATTGATGAGCGCGGCAAAATCATCCACCGCGCCGATGGCAGCGTCTGGGAACCGCGGGAGTTCGTGGCAAAAATGAAGGTCTCCAAATGAGCCAGCCTCCCGTGGGCTCGGCTCTCTCGCTCGCGCAACGCCGACAGATCGCCTGGATCAGTGCGGCGGCGTTAGCGGTTTTTTTATTTTTCCGATTTTTACCCACCGGCACTAATCTTAATCACATGGACTTCCGCCTGAGCGGAAAAAATTCTGTGGAATTTTGCGACCCGGCTAACCCCCAGTTTATTCCGGTCGTTGCGGTGCGTTCGCCGGTGAAACTGACCTTAAAAACAGTGGCCACACCGAGGAGTGGGCAAGAACTTCGGATCACCCTGACGCTTTTTACCGCGGCGGGAAAACCCATTGCGCCCGAGGACCTACTCGTGATGCACGCAAAGAAACTACATCTGTTGATCGCGGATCCCACCTTGAACGACTATCAACACGTGCACCCTGAACCGACGCGGCGCGCCGGCGAATGGAGTTTTTCCTTCACGCCGCAGCACGGTGGCACGTACCGGATATTTGCGGATTTCACCCCGGCGGCGACCGCGCGCAGCCTCTACGCTAACACCGATCTGGTGGTCGCCGGCGCGACCCCCGGCACAGAGGAATTGGCCGCTGCGAGCGCACCTTCATGGAGCGCAGAGCGATCCGGTTATCGTTTCACCCTCGAGCCGGCTTCTTTGCCGGTGCGTGCGCGGCAGGTGGCGGATTTGAAATTTAGTGTTAAGAAAATCGACGGCGGCGTCGTGCCGCTTGAGCCGGTGATGGAAGCCTACGCGCACCTCGTGGCCTTTGATGCTAAGCGCAGTGGTTTCGCGCATCTTCACCCGATGGAAACCGATCTGAGCCGTCGGCCGGATGCGACCCAACCGAAGTTGGCGTTTAAAATCACGATTCCTGAAGCGGGACGTTATGTGATCTGGGCGCAGGTCAATCTCGCAGGGAGCGAGGTGTTCGTGCCGTTTTGGTTCGACGTTGTGCCCTGAGTAACGTTGCGCGGCGCGGGCTTTATTTTGCCAAATTGGTTCTGAGTTCCCGAGTTATTGACGGCCCAAACGGGTGTTGCCCCGTGGGCGCACGTGGCCAGAGCGAAAAAAAACCGACGCGCGCAGCTCATGGGTCGGATGGGTTTAACTAGAACCGGAGGTGTTTTACGGTGAGCCCCTTGTTGATTAGTTGCTTTAAGGCAGCGATGCCGATTTTGAGGTGGTCGTTCACGTAGGTGGCATCGACCTCCTTGTCGCTCTCGGCGGTTTTTACTCCTTCCGGAAACATCGGTTGATCTGAGACCAGTAGTAGCGCGCCGGTTGGAATTTGATTAAAAAATCCCGTCATGAAGATCGTCGCCGTCTCCATATCGACGGCGAGCACGTGGATTTTTTTTAAGTACTTTTTAAACGCTTCGTCGTGCTCCCAAACCCGGCGGTTGGTCGTATAAATGGTGCCGGTCCAGTAATCGCGCGAGAAATCGCGGATCGTGGTTGAGATGGCTTTCTGCAGCGCGAAGGCGGGCAGCGCGGGCACTTCGGGTGGGAAATAATCGTTGCTCGTGCCTTCGCCCCGGACGGCGGCGATGGGTAAAATTAAATCGCCGATCTCGGCCCGGTGCTTAACGCCGCCGCACTTGCCCAGAAATAAGACGGCCTTGGGTTTGATCGCGCTGAGTAGATCCATCACCGTCGCGGCGGTGGCGCTGCCCATCCCGAAATTAATGATCGTGATGTCGCCCGCGGTGGCGGACGACATGGGTTTGTCTTTTCCCTGCACGGGCACGCGGTGCCACTGGGCGAAGAGTTGCACGTAGCGGTCGAAGTTGGTGAGCAGGATGTAGTCGCCAAACTTGTTTAATGGAACCCCGGTGTACCGTGGCAGCCAGTTCTCGACGATTTCGCGGCGGTTCTTCATGCTCGGATTTGTAACCCTTTGCGACCCGAAGGACACGAAAAAGTGCGGGGTATGGCGCGAGGGTTTTTTAATTTTCTCGTTTATGTCCGCCCCGGAGTCGTGTCTGCCTGTGGGGTGCCCTTATCCCCCGCGCCCCAATCTTTATGAGCCTCACTGGAAAAAGTCTCCTTGCCGGTCAGCCCGGCGCCCTCGGCGGCGTGACCTTTCGCGCGATCAATCCGGCTACGGGCGAAACGCTCGCGCCTGATTTTCATGAAGCCTCGCTCGGCGAGGTCGATGCGGTACTCCACGCTGCGGCGCGGGCGTTTGAAGATTACCGGGAGCGACCCGCGGCGACCCGCGCGCAACTGCTCGAGGCGATCGCCACCGAGATTGAGGCGCTCGGCGACCCTCTCCTAGAGCGCGCCTACGCTGAGACCGGCCTCCCGCTCGCCCGTCTCACCGGCGAGCGCGCGCGCACCTGTGGCCAGCTGCGCTTGTTTGCCGCCGTCGTGCGCGACGGTTCGTGGGTGGATGCGCGCATCGATCCCGCTCTGCCCGAGCGGCAACCGCTCCCACGGCCTGATCTGCGCCGCATGTTAATCGCCCTTGGGCCGGTCGTCGTTTTTGGGTCGAGCAACTTTCCTTTCGCGTTCTCGGTCGCGGGCGGTGACACGGCATCAGCCCTCGCGGCGGGTTGCCCCGTCGTCGTCAAAGCGCATCGCGCGCACGCGGGCACCGCTGAACTCGTGGGTCAGGCCGTGGTGCGTGCAGTCGCGGCGTGCGGTTTGCCAGCAGGGCTTTTTTCCCTCGTGCACGGCGGCGGCGCGACGGTCGGTATCGCCATGGTGAAGCATCCGGCGACCACCGCGGTGGGCTTCACCGGTTCACACGCAGCGGGGCGCGCATTGTGCGATGCGGCGGCGGCGCGGGCGCATCCCATTCCAGTGTTTGCGGAGATGAGCAGTTTGAATCCGGTGTTTCTTTTGCCCGGTGCCTTGCGTGAGCGCGGTGCGGCGATCGCGACGGGTTTATTAGGTTCGTTCACCCTCGGCGTGGGACAATTCTGCACTAAGCCTGGTCTCGTGTTTGTGCAGCGCGGCGTGGAGACGGACGCGTTTCTGCAAGCGCTCGCGGCCGGCGTCCAAGGCGCCGCCTGTGCGACCATGCTGACCCCCGGAATTCGTACGGCGTTTGAAGAGAATCGCCAAAAAGTTACGGCGCTTGCGGGCGTCACGGTGCTCGCCACGGCTCAAGCCGCCCCCGCCGCGCAAAAAACCGAGGGCCAGCCAAGCGTCGCCCTCACCAGTGCCGCGAATTTCCTCCAACATCCGGAGCTCGCGACGGAAGCCTTTGGGCCGTTTACCCTCGTCGTATGCGGGGAAACTCCAGCCGAACTCCTCGCCTGCGCCCGTGCGCTCGATGGTCAACTCACCGCGACCCTCCATGCCAATACCGAGGACCTCACCGCCGCGCGCGCGTTGGTCGCTTCGCTTGAGCAGAAAGCGGGGCGCCTCGTCATCAATGCCTTCCCCACCGGCGTCGAAGTCGGCCACGCCATGCACCATGGCGGACCCTCACCGGCGGCCAGCGATGCACGTTTCACCTCGGTCGGCACGGCCGCGTTGCTGCGGTTTGCCCGGCCCGTGTGCTATCAGGGGTTCCCGGCCGCGCTGCTGCCGGCGGTGCTCCAAGACGCCAATCCGCTCGGGCTCATGCGACTGGTTAACGGCGTGCGCACCACCGCCCCCCTATAACCATTCACTCTTTTTCTTTATGAAACGCGCTCTTCTCATCGGGCTGGCCTTGCTTTTTACCAGTGCCGCCGCGGCCTCGGCGGCGGTGCAACGCGCCGTGGTTGGGCGCACTCCCGAAGGCGTTGAAGTCGAGAGCTTCACCCTCACCAATGCCCACGGCTCCTCCGCCAAGATTCTCACTTTGGGCGCGACCTTGGCCGACCTGCGCATGCCCGATCGCACCGGCAAACTCGCCGCCATGGTCAATGAGATCATCCCGACCCCCCGCGGCTTGGCAGAGGGCTTTCCGCAATCCGGTGCTGTCATGGGCCGCGTCGCCAACCGTATCGCCCAGGCCCGCTTTACGCTGGATGGCCGCACCTACGCACTCACGCCCAACTCGCCCCCGCACCACATGCACGGTGGCAAGCGTGGCTTCAAATTCGTGGTCTGGCGCCCCGAGGTGCCCGACGCCGGCCGCTCCTCGAGTGTGCGGCTCAGCTACATCAGCGTCGCCGGCGAGGAAGGTTACCCCGGCACCCTCAATGTTTCGGTCACGTACACGTTGACCGACGACGATACCCTGCGGCTCGAATACTCCGCTACGACGAGCGCGCCCACGCCGCTCAACCTCACCAATCACGCTTATTTTAACCTCAACCCCGGCGCCGACGTCATCGACTACTTAGTCGAGATCGCCGCCGAGCGTTACACCGCCGTCGATGCCGAGAAACTCCCTACCGGCGACTTGCCGGCAGTGCGCGGCACCGTCTTTGACTTCACGCGCCCCACTCGCTTGGGCCGCAGGGCAGGGGACTTGGGCCCGCGCGCGATCTACGACCACAACTACGTCATCAACCGCCCCGAGGGCGATGCCACCCTGCGCTTTGCCGCGCGGGTGGTCGATCCCGGGAGTGGCCGCCAAGTCGAGGCGTGGACGACAGAGCCCGGGATGCAGCTGTATACCAGTGCACTCAATGCCCAACCCACAGCGGGGCGGATGACCTTCGTTTGTCTCGAGACGCAGCATTTCCCCGACTCGGTCAATCACCCCACATTTCCCTCCACGATTGTGCGCCCCGGCACGCCCTTCCGCTCGACGACAGAATACCGTTTTTCCTCGCGGTAACTCCCTCAGGGATAAAGAAAAAAATAAAAACACTCCGTTCGCTGGAACTTTCGGCGATCTGTGTTATCTATATAAGTCAGCATAATTTCTCCTCCGCCTAGCGGGGGAGATTGGGGTAAGTAAGAAAGCAAAGGCCGGTCACGTAGGGGTACGTGACCGGCCAACTTTTTTAGGCCACGTTGATGTTGTTGCGCCTTGGACCGATTCTAGGCATGGCTTAAATCGGTGCCTTGGACCGCATCGCCCACCTAGTGGCGCCTCAGGAGCGTTACCCTACGCATGGCCTGTGACCTTCTAAGCCGCCAATCTCTGCCGACCTCAGGTTGGCCTCACGAGCAGTCCCGTCTCCAGCTTGAGCGCATCGATGAAGTTTTTCACGGTAGCGGAGGTTTCATTTTTCAACCACACCGCCCTGATCTGATATTTGGGGTCGCTTTTGTTCACCTGAATGGGGCGTTCCACTATGCCCGGCGGGGGCTGTATCCGATACAATTTCGGTCCCATCGTCACCCCTTGAATGCTGCTCATGAAGGCGTACATGCTCTGGAAGCTATTCAAGTGCTTTATTTTGGCCGGCTTAAGAGCGTGCTTTTTAAAGATGTCCCTCACGAGAGTTGCATGGCGCCCCTGGCCCGCATTTTCCGACAGACACAGCATCGTATCCTGCGCCAGCTCAGTGATCTTTATAATCTTTTTTGCCGCGAGGGGATGAAACCTAGAAAGCAGCACAATGGGATCTCGCTCCAAGATAACGTGGTGTTTGATATGGGGAATCTCTGGGTCTCCCGCTTGGTTAAAGGTAAACGCAATCTGAATCTGCTTGTTTTCGAGTTGAGCGATCTGATCGTCAGGACCGATCTCCTTGAGCGAAACATCAACGTGCGGATACTTTTGCGCGAAGCGTGTGAGTGTGGCGGGTAAAAATTCGCTACTCACTGGCCCCAAGATACCCAGCGCCAACTTGCCCGTATGGCCGCCGACCGCTCCGCGCACCGCTGCGACCGCCTCTTTGGCCTTGGCCAGCAAGGCCTCGGCTTTTTCTAGAAAAACCACCCCGGCGCTCGTGAGTTTGACCATCTTCGTATTACGATCGAAGAGCCGCGCCTCCAGTTCGTGCTCCAGGTTCTTGATCTGCTTGCTCAAAGAGGGACTCGCCACACGCAAAATCTCCGCCGCGCGTCGGAAATTCAATTCCTTCGCGAGGACGACGAAGTATCTAAGATGCCTAAGTTCCATGGTTGTTGTTAGTGTAGTAAGGTTGGCATGAACTCACATCGTAGCTCTTACCTCTGCAAGTTTTAGCTACCGATTAGAGTCCCAACCAGCGCTTGAGCGCGGCGTCCACTTCGCTCCGAACACGAGGGTCAAACTTGCCGGGCGCTTTACGAATGAACTCGGTGAACTTCACCGGCTGGAGGCTTTGGGCGTTGATGTAGCTTTGCTCGCGCAACCAAGGCACGTGCGGGAGCGTGACCTCGTAAGGTGTGTCTTCAAATTGAGTGGTGATCAAAACCACGCTGCCCAATGCCAGTCGGGCATCGATTTTTGCCGCCAACACGAGCACATAACGTGGTTTACCTACGAGGCCCAAGTCCACGAACCAAACTTCGCCCGCTTGCGGCACCGTTTTCATACTCAGAACTCATCGGCCAGCTGATTGCGGCGAGCGGCTGCACTCAGCACCTCATCTTCTGGGCTGTCCGCCTGGAGTGGGAAGGGGATGGCCCGCCGCTTGATAATCTGGGCGTAAAAGAGCTCTAGGGCGGCCCGTGGTTTTAAACCGATTTCTGCCAGTACTTCCTCGGCCTGTCGTTTCAGCTCAGGGTCTATCCGGCTCTTGGCAACGGCGCTCATGGGACCTAATTGGGCCCAAATGTGGCCTTATGTCAACTGCTGGGTTGGCGTTAAGTTGATCATGATAACGACAGCCTCGGGCCGTAATGCTCGGCAACGGGGCGGGGCGACGGAGGGCTGAGGTCGGGCACTATTAGTTTAAAGCTATCACAGTGCGACCAACAAGGTCGTTCACGCTGTGTCATAGCCTTGCTAAGATGGAGGTGTTTCGCGTGAGCCAGCCCGCTCGTCGGATTCATCTCCTATGCTTCACTCTTATCTGTCGCTTCATCATGCCCAGCTTCGCTCTGGGTCGCGCCTCGCTTTTAACGCAATTCTCGCTACTGGACTCGGTCGGTGCCGTTTTGGGCTTCGGCCGAATGGCCCGCTGAGCCGCCACCGCGGGTCGCTGAAGTATTGGGCGGGGTTCGTTGTGGCGCTGGCGCTCTCAGTTGTTGAGCTGTCTGCCGCTGTACCTAGTGCTCCGACCACGGTTGTGGCTGTGGGCGGAGATCGGGAAGCCGTGGTGAGCTTTGCCCCTCCTCAAAATTCCAGTCCTGATATTAAAAATTACACCCTCACTGCCAGCCCGGGTGGGCGCACGGAGAGCGGAAAATCTTCCCCCCTCACGGTCACCAAACTCACCAACGGCACCGCTTACACCTTCACCGTAACCGCCACCAACGCGGATGGCACCAGTGCCGCCTCCAATACTTCTGCCCCGATCGTTCCCTCGGCGGACAGTCTGGTTGGTATGAATATCGGGATCAGCGGTTCGGTCATACGGATAAATAGTACGGTGATCGATTCCGCCGGAAATATCTATTTGGCCGGTAGCTTTGACGGTAGCACCCTGCTCTTTAACGGGGTCACTTTAAATATTTTACAGTGACGGATGACCAACATTTTTCAGTGTTAAAAAACTCTGGTTAT
>Ga0136642_1000215_pt1 | contig 34718 bp, 28 predicted proteins | sample LowCatLa1302831Y_FD_115313 | JGI IMG/M metagenome (GOLD analysis project Ga0136642, IMG submission 115313) | Freshwater microbial communities from Lower Cathedral Lake, Yosemite National Park, California, USA - 13028-31Y | ecosystem: Environmental > Aquatic > Freshwater > Lake ... | reverse complement strand
TTATATGGAGATGAAGCAGCTTCGCTGTCTAAAGCAGCTTCGCTGTCTAAAGCAGCTTCGCTGTCTAAAGCAGCTTCGCTGTCTAAAGCAGCTTCGCTGTCTAAAGCAGCTTCGCTGTCTAAATCTGAAAAATCAGGCTCTTCTGACACAGCATTCTCTGCAGCTCTGATATTTAGGTCTTCTTGATCTATGCTATTATGATAGATTGCCATCAACTCAGGACATATGTATTCTAAGTAATAGTTTTTGTAAACATCTACATGATACAGGGACACAGGAGCAGGAAAATCCAACCTCATGAGGCAATTATTCCTTAACGTGAGCTCACATAGGTTAGTCGGCGCCCCTCCACGAAACGTAACCTCATAAATTTGGTTATCAGGTGCTTCGACATATTCAATGGTATGGGGAAGATCCAACCTCTGAATAAAATTGTTTTCACAATCGAGGCGTACTAACGAGTCTGGTACTGTTAGGCTCCTTAAACCGACGTGCACAAGCTGAGCTGTCTTGATACCTTCCGGGATATCAAAATGATTCACATATCCACTCAATACCAAGATTGTATCGATATCTGGTGGATAAATGTAGTCTCTCAAGAGATCATCTGTTGCGTTATAGAAATTAATCTGACGATACTTAGATTCGTGGACTGCCACGAATGTAAATGAAGGCGGTCCTGTATACTGGTTTTTATTCGCCATCTTTTTTCTAATACTACTGTAGCCACATCTGCTTTATGTCCCTGTTACAAAGCTTTGCAAAATTAAAAAATACTGTCCACAAATATCGAAACTATGTCGTCAAGCCAAGATTGCTAAAAAATGACAAAGTCGCAACTGAATTTGTAAGCAGAATTGTCGGATATCTCGATGCTTTCAATGATTTGCTAAGACATCAGCCTACATCTGTTCGCGACGCATTTTGGATTGAACATGTAGCCAATATTTGCGTGATTCATGACTCCTTAGTGGGCAAGTTTGCAAAAACGTTCACCATTCGCCAAGACATCGATCAGGCTTTGCGCAATCCAATCAACCAACTGTTTGGACTCTTTTCGAAAAGACCTTCATTCGGTTACCTTCCGACTGTTTTATTTAATGAATTTTGTAAAGGCATTACCTATTTTGATAATGAGGATATCCATGAGCGCCCATCCTATCATAGAGATGCTTCATGTGGATCTGCAACAAAAACAGCTATAGAAAAATTCAGTATTCAAACGAAGGACACGCCTGAAGAAGTAATTCGAAAGAAAGCAGCTGTACGTTTGTGCTATATCGAGCGGCTTATTTATGATGACATTTACAGAACAATTCTCTATTCTCAAGATATTTCCCATTTGTTTGAGAAACAAACCATGGATCGTTTACATTCAGAATATTTCCCCAGCGACAACATTACCGTCAAGTTAATCTATAATGATGTTGTATTCCCAGTAGTATTATCCGTGACAACTGTAAACTCGACGAATGGATCGACAACTATTGAAACGTATGCAAAGCCGTGGAAAGGCACGACTGTAAAATGTACAAAAATAATGGGTGAAAAATGCTACAATAAAACACAAGAGTTTTCAAAGAAAGAAGAATGGGGTCAGTAAGTAGTGCCGATCTAGATCTCCTCCTCGCCTTTAGTACGGTTTCCCCCGCGACTCGACATAAACTCGTTCTGTTTCGTCGTCTCGCACACACATCCCCCGGCGCAACTATAGGCCGACGGGCAGCAATCCGGAGAGCAGTTATTAAAAGAAAGCATCGCCATACTGTGAGGTGCCTGTTTGGACCCGTCTACGCTAGGGAGATTTCCGTCGTCCTCCCAGCGAGTGCTGAAGTCTTTCAGAGGCACCGTCGCTCCCTGGACGAAATTGACATCTTTTGGGCTTCGAATCACGCCCTCGCGCCGGTTCTCTTCGCAAACCTTGACCACTGTCTGTCGCGACGCTTCAAACGCCTCTTGGCGGAACTGGATCGCATAAATGAAAATCAGCAACACCATGAGTACCGAGAAAATGATGCCCAGCGACAGGAAAAATTCTTCCATGTTTCGATGGTTGTTTTACTTTAACATCCACAAAGAAATTATTAGAGGATTTAGAGCATCGCCATCAACTCCGCACGCGTAATGACCTTGACCCCGAGCTCTTCGGCCTTATCGAGTTTTCCGCTCTTTACATCCGCGTCCTTGATCACCAAGAACTGCACCTTTTTGGTAACACCCGAAGCCACGCGTCCTCCCGCAGCCGCAATCGCCGTTTCCAAGTCCTTGTCGCGGAACCCAGTGAAGACGAAGGCTTTGTCGGCGACGGCCTCGTTTTTCTTGGGCGGGCTCTTTGCCACCGCAGCAACAGGGCTGCTCTTCGAGCTGGTGCTTGTAGGGGCAGGCGCTGCCGCTGCCACTGGACTGTTTTTCGCGCTATTTACGAAGAGCCGCTCAAAGTCGTTTGCCTTGACAAAGGCCCAGAATCGTGGCAGCCCCGCCAAGAAGGCCTCTGCCGACTTCTTCTCAATCCCGGGTATGGCGACGAGCTCTTCGACCGACGGCGTCTGACTCTTCAAAAAGGTCGGCACATGACTCAAGATCAGCTCAAACTTGCGCTCTCCGAACCCGCGTCCGAATGCGTTGCTCGCTACCAGGAGCTTGAGCGGCGTCAATTGGCTCATGCTCTCGCGAATGGCCCCCGCGATTTTGGCAGCGCTCTTTTCCTTGACGCCGTCCACTTGCAAAAGCCGCGCCTCCGTCACCACACTGATTTCTCGGATCGTCTTGAGCCCAGACCCATACATCTTGGTCAGAATACCTTCGCTGACGCCGGGCACATCGACCTTATTAAAGAAGTGAACGATCTCTTTGATGGCGATCTCGTCCAAGACCTCGCCTTCTGCATTGCTCTTGTCGACCAGGATGTCCACGTTCGTCTCGTTCCATGTGTACTTGAAAGACGGCATGCTAGGACCTCCGGGAGCCGGTGTTAGCACTTCAAGGATATGCGGAATCACATCTCCCGCGCGGATCACGACGATATGCGACCCCGGACCGATGGCATTGGCCTTGATGTAAGCCGCATTGAACCCAGTCGCCTGCTTGATCTTGACACCACTGATGTTGACCTCGTTGAAATGCACGAGCGGCTTGGCGTAGAGGTCCTTGGACAGATTCCACTCGACCTCGGTCACCACCACCTCTGCCCGGTCCTGGGTCACGAGGCTCTTAAAGGCAAATCCGTACTTCGGATTCCCAGACGTGTTACGATTGTGGACATGGTCCTGCAATGCCACGATGCCGTCGATCACATACTCGCCCTTATCGCGGCGCTGGAGCAGGATGTCCGAGAGCCTCTCGACGCCGATCTCGTCAAGCGCCACACTATGCGCAGGCTTGAAACCCATAGCTTTCAATTTAGCCAGCTGCTCCGACTGCGTGAAACGCCCAGGCGACACCCATTCGTAAGCGACGCAATCGATCATACGCAAGATCTTGGGTTTGGGCGTCTTGGCTCCAAGGGCTCCCGCCACGACATTGCGAGGGTTGCTGCCCAACTTTTCGTCCCAATGTGCCTTAGACATGATCAACTCGCAGCGCATAGCAAACTCGTCGAACTCGGCGAATGCCGATGCCGGCGGGATATGATTGATATACTTCATCATATGCGAAATATCTTGGCCGACCTTCCCATCTCCACGCGTGTAGAGATTCAGTTGACCATTCTTCCAATACACGAGCCCAGAAATGCCGTCGAGTTTCTCGGTCACGACATAGGGGCCTGCATACTTGGCGGCGAACCTGGCCAAGACCGCCGCGTCGGCCTTGATCTTATCCATGCTCCCCATCCAGTAGGGGAGTTCTACTTTGACCTTATCTTCTAAGATTACGGCACCCACCTCTTGCAAAGCAGGGTTCTCAGGATCTATCTCCTCGAGCCGCTCTTTCACGTGATCATAGAGGTCGTCGGAGAATCCCTTGATAGGCTCGCCATTAAAGAAAGCCGCCGAAGATTTAGCGACCCAATAAGCAAGCTCATCTTTTGTAAGGGTTTTCACTTGCGCAAGGGTTGGGATTTTAGCGGCTTTTGTCTTGCCCATGAATTTAATATTATAAAGGAATTTATTTAAATCCTTTTTCCGCTTAAAGAAGCCCGTAATTTGTTGTTCTGTCAAAAAAACTATGCTCTACGAACGCTTCCTACGCCGGTATGACCCCAAATGGGAACGCCTGTGGACATCGCTATCAAAGAGACCACGTATCTGCCTTCGAAAACGCGACGACGACGGCCGCAGTCACAGCCTGGCCTCGGAAGCCAGTGTCATCTGCGCCATTCGGCGTATCCTGGGACCGACCCACGTGCGCACCGCGTCGACGGCTCGGTCTTGGTACGACGTGGCCATCACCTTTGGAGACAAAACGCATTACGCCAACATCAAGATCTCCAACGGCGGCTGCGACAACGCCTTCAACAAAAAGGCCCTCGTATGGTCATTGACCACGCTACACGCCGACGCCATCCCAAACTCGATGAGCATGAACGAAATGCATACGCTGATCATGAAGCACCCGCGTAAAAAACGGTGCCCGGGGCAAAAGGAATACTTCTTCATCTATGTCGACAAACGGGACGGCACGATCCTCATCAAATCGATCATGGATATCCGTCATTGGTGTTCAAATCCCTACAATCTCCTGCAAATAAATTGGAGAAAAGAGAAGGCGTCTGCGGCTGAAGGCCGCTCCAGGACATCGATAGCAATGTGCCGCGAAGCCATCTTTGCTTGCCTGAGCCAATCTCTACAAGATTATGTGGATTCGGTAGATGCCCTATTGCGCTAAGCAGTGGCTCGGCCAATACTCATTTATAATTTTCGCCTCAGTAGGTAACGATGATATGAATCTATGCCCACGTAGTAAAAAGAAGATGAAGCGTATCTATTTAAACATTGCAACATTCATATGGCATAATAGGCCAAGAAACATGAATACTATCAAACGTATCATGTCTGCATATACTGTATTAGTCGATGCCTATCAATATTGTAAGAACCTATGTGGTGGTGGTCGGACATACTTATTCAATAAGTATCTAGATGAACAGATCATATCCGTTAGATACATCGACCTAGAAAATCGGAAAGTCAATACGTTATATAATATATTCTATCCATGGTTATTGCCGTGCTATTGTCTACTACGTAGCTCCGTATGGCAAATATTCAAATATGGCTTTAGTATGAAAAAGGTTTCCGAAGGAAAAGGGCTCTATGAATTCAGTATTTGTCACAAAGGAAACATTCTCATGGTCGTTGCACGCCGAGAACAGGTGTCGCAATGGATCGAAAACAAAGAGTTCACCGGGTCCCTGGATGTAGTAGATCACGAAGCCGCGTGCCAGTACCTCATGTCTACTTTGTCGAATCGTCATAAAGCACAGATATATGTAGCGCAGGCTGGGGAAATCGATGTTACCGAAGCGATATCCTCCATAGTGGCATCCTTTAACAAGGACTCGGCTTTGACGGCGGAGGAGTTTTACGGCTACTTGACCAGCGTCCATGGGAAAGACCGCTTCCCAGAAACCAAAGAAGTGGTGCTCAATATTATGGATCCGGACAATTTAGATACTACTTCATTTAAAGATAAGGATGTGATTGTACTTATCGACTGAGCATATTTTATGTCGTCCATAGAGCTTACGGAAAAGTTCCTCAACGATAGTTGGAGTTTTTATTTCCATAGTCCGAATGACGAAAATTGGAGTCGATCTTCCTTTCAAAAACTCACCGATGTAACGACTATCGAAGAGTTCTGGGGTCTCAATGAGCTGGTGAGCCAGCGTCTTCATCAGGGGATGTTTTTCCTAATGCGAGAGAATGTGTTTCCTTTGTGGGAGGAAAAAGAAAATCGCGATGGCGGGTACTTGTCCATCAAAATACTGAAAACGAAAGTCCCCGAGGTGTGGGAAGATCTGTGTGCAAAGCTGTTGTCAGAGAACCTTTTAGTTGGCACGCATGCTGTCAAATGGAGTCACGTAAATGGCATCTCTATCAGCCCAAAGAAATCTTTCTGTATAGTGAAACTGTGGATCAAGACAAAAGATCTCGCTAATCCAAATATGTACGATATCAAAACACCGGATTGCAGCGAGATGCTTTTCAAGGCTCATGCTTAGGTTAGGGGCAAGCCCCTAAAACCCCGTGTGGGCAATGCTTAGGTTAGGGGCAAGCTCCGAGTGGGCAAAAGCCCCTAAAAAACACAAAAAGTCGCCCAAATATAAATCTGCCCCTTTTTTTACCACACCGGCTTGACAAAGTGTTCGGGCTTGATATAGCCGTCAAACTCGAACGTCTTGCGTACAAAGACCCCATCCATTTTCTGCAGCGCGAACACAGTCGTCCTGTCGATCATCGTGCTGTAGTGCAAAGCCACTCGCATCCACATCCCACTCGGCAACTGCATGTCGTCGAGGATCCCCTCGTGCAGGAACCAGGTGTCCTCGTTCAGTTGGCGCTTGAGAGTCGGCATTGCTGGCATTATCATCGTTTTGCTCATCTTTCTTGAGGGTTCTAGAGAAAAATCAACGGTTTCAATTTTTTCCGACACTCGCCCAAAACCGAAAAAACTCGTATTGGGATACGAGCTCGGCTTAAAGAAACTAGATGGCTGGCTATAGGTCACCATAAAACACATAATGACTCTGCCTTTCAGTGCCCGCTTCCACTTCAAATACCCCAATGTCTCTCCCAAGATTGGCTGTTATCATATCCATGCCCCTGAACATATCTCTACGACGCATCGCCTCGGTGCTCCTGGTTTTGTCATCGATCGCGTAAAACCTCCGCGCATCGCCCGTCATCGACGCTCTATCGAATTCGAATGCCGCACTCTCAACGTGCCCATGCACGTCTTTATGCATCGCCGGAGCGCCTTCGATTCTGAGCTTGTATTCACGCGCATCGCCAAGAAAGACACGACACCCAAGATCCTCGCACCCGTCTTTACCGATGCACATTCAACGCATCTTTTCCCCGCACTTCTAGCCGGGAATCACATGGAAAAAGAAAAAGCGTTCCTGCGCCTGCTGTTCAAGGTGCAGCCTATGGCGGCGGTGAAAGGCCACGAACTGAGCGTCACGTTCAGTTTCTGGAATCCTCTTATTTTCTTTCTGGTCCCACTGTTTCCTGTCTTCGTCGCGATCAATGGCATCGAAGACATGTTTTATCTACGCGAACTAGAGGAAACCGGGATTCCAAAGGATCAAGGGACGTGGTTTGATGTCTACCGCAAAGGGGTGATATAAAGAATCCTCATAATTATAATCATCAATGTGCTTGGCCAAAGCAGGTGTGTTATTGATCCTGATACCAATCATCGTCGGAGTTGTGCTGATTAGCGCAGCGGCGTCGTTTTGCACCCGGCTCATGGATTCCACGACCCCGTGTATTACCAGAAACTACATAATAGAGTGTTTGGATGAATGTGTCCAAACATGCAGCGGGTTTGAAAGCCTATGGATCGATTTGCCCACATCTAAGAAAGTCCACGTCTTGCATTGGAAGCGCGCGACAATTCGACGCAACCGGTCGCCCTTATTATGCATCCCTGGGACAGGGAGCTATTCTCTATGTTACGTTGATATCGTTCTTGCGCAGAACACATATGATGACATATACGTGATTGATCTCCCAGGGTGGGGGATAAGTGACTCGCCGTCTGCGATAGACATCAAGCACAGCAAGCTGCATGACATCCACGTCTATTATTCACAACTCATAGCAGAGCTGTATTTGAATATCAAAGAACGGTCACGATCTACCCGGGTGGATATTCTAGGACATTCTCTTGGAGCCTATTTGGTTATCCAGTTCATGAAACGCAACATCAAAATGATCGATGGAGCGTCGATCACCCTCTTCTGCACCCCCGGTATGACTGCAAAAATGAGCGAGTATGACTGGTTCTGGGCGTGGCTCATAAAATTTAGCATCCCAGAGAGGTATATGAAACAATGGAACCTATGGCATTGTGTTCGGTGGTGGTTTGCAGAACACACGGACCCTCTCACACGTTTCCATGCTATAGCTCTCTTCAATCCAGAAGGCGAAGGGTACGACGTCTTGGCTAAACACATGAACATTACATTGGATGCCGATTGGAACATCAGCACGAGATGGGAGCCAGTATGCATTGATGAGTTGATCTGTGTGGCCAAAGCCAATGACAGCGTCAAACTATCGATTGTATGGGGAGACATGGATACACTAGTCTGTCTAAAAGAGGACGTGTTGAATGCTCTTCAGAAGGCCGGGATCAAAAATCATATTGTTGATATGGAACATGGCATAAGCGATGAGCCATATACAGTGGCTGATGTATTAACAACAGCTGTGAAATAATGAAATGCGCGCACTTCGACCTAGTCGTCCACTTCGACCTAGTCGTCCACTTCGACCTAGTCGTCCTTCGACTGCGTCTGCGGCGCGAGACACATCTTGATCTCACCCAGAGACGCGACGGCGTACCGGACGATGAGCGGGTAATCGTTTTTCAGATACAGCTCCACCATCTTGGAGAGGTTGGTCGCCTTGGTAAATAGGCACAGGAACTTGAGATTGAAGACGCCCTGGACAATCTCCATCTCGTTGTTCTCGTGCTCTACGGAAACGCTGTCGCTGTCTCGTAGCACAGTCTCTTGGCTACAGAAGTCGCCTTTGCAGGCCAGGATGAGCTCCTTGTTGATCGTCTTGATCTCCACAAACTCGGCGAGATTGTGCATGTCGCGACAGATTTTCTGGAACTCCGTCGAAGGCAGCGTGATGACCGAGTTGAACACAGAAGGTGGAATCTCCATCTTGGTGTTATTGAGGTCGAGCAGGTTGAGTTTGTAGGTCGTCTTGGTGTTCTTCTCGCGGTTCTCGATCTCCACCCCGAGGTGATTGTGGTCGTTCTTTTTCATAAAGAGCGTCAGCGTGTCATTGCTGTTGATCGTCTTGATGATTTTGTAGAAATTGAGCATGTTGATGCCGATCGTCTTGGGGGCGTCGCAGTGATAGTGCTCGAACTTATTGGCATCGAGCTTGAGATGCACGAGGATGACGTGGGTATTGTCGAGTGTAACTACCTTCAACCCCTGATCATTGATCTCGATCACGGTATCCGTCAAAATCTCCTTCAAGGCCTCGACGAGGATCTTGAAGACCGATGATTGAACGGTCTTGATCTCGAGAGAATAGTTGGGGTTGCCTTCTGTATCAGACATCTGATGTGGTGTAATCCAGAATCAGCGTGTATGCTTTAAATACCTTTTATGGGATGGGGGGATGCATCGGTGCATTCGCACCTCGCCCCCATAACCCCCATTCAGTTATGTCTGATGGATAAAGAAACGAAGCCGGAGGCGCTTGAATGAGATTCTCATGCAGATACGCGGCCGGAGGCGCTTGAATGGGGATTATGGGGGGTTGCCATGCTTGGCTCACGACGTGAGCCAAGGGCAACATCCCCCATTACACAGCCCCCATAGGTTGCAATAAACAAGACCGCTATCATTACAATGGTGATTGAGTAGCACGGGCACTGGAAGAAGAACAGCGCTGTCGCAATGATACATAGAATGACCAAGATCTCGATGTAATAAGTAGGGCGGCGACAGCCGATCGTAGAGTGTTTGGCGGTGTGGTGGTGCTTTGTGTCGACGGCATCGTCGCCGATGCGCATTTGGCCCTCCTTATGCTTGTGCATGACGTACTTCTGATGATGGATCACAATTTCAGGAACCGCGATCGGATCGTCGGCCTTGAAGGACTTGACCTGGTTCTTTTCCTCGGCGAAGCGAACACGACGCGCCTCCTTGACAGGCTCCGGCAAACCCGGGTCGGGGATGATAGCGCCGACATCTGACCACGGCCGCTCGATAGATTGCGGGCACGTGTGCATATCGCGTGTGTTAGCTCCGACGTCGAAAGTAAATGTTTGAGAATTCAATAGACACGCTGGAACAGACATGGTCCTTATCCTTTATGTTATCGCATAAAAAAAAGCTCCCCCTCCCTCTTCAGTCGCATGTTAAACGGAGTTGAGGTGTAATGTCGCTCCCCGTGTTCTTAAGGTAAATATGGCTGTTGTTTTTCACGCAATCGTTCATGTAGACGCCGTTGGCAAAGAGCTTGTCTACCGGCTGGCCATTGACCTTAAACTTGCAGTCGTGGCATTGCATATAGCCGTTCATGAAATCGGGGTTGTACGAGCAATGACCGCAATTCAGGAGCTTGCAAGTGCCACCACACTGTTTCGGCAGCGGTGTCTCTTGCTCTTCCTCATCGTCCTCTTTCGTTTCACGACTCCGGTTTTTGAACCCCTCCACCCCAGGAAGACTTGACGGGGTCATCATACGCATTCCTACGCCTTTGGCGCCTTTTGCACCGCCCTTAGAAAACGGCGCCGGGGTCGACATGGCGCGGTCGTCATTCAGGTTGTACGACGTGTAGTCGCCGTCTCCGTTGCCGCTATTGTCTTCGACGCTCCCTTCGATTGATTCCACAATAGAACCCTGTGCGTCATACATGTAATCTCTGTAATTGCGACTCATTGCCGTATTACAATATAATAACAAAATATCGAGACCGAAGAAGAACCTAATGCTTCGCAGTCTTCGATTGGCACCAATTATAGCAGCTGATGCTGACCTCTGCAGTGTCGATTACCACATCTTTGATAGCGACGATGTTCAGGCGCCCTTTAGCCGCATCGAGGAGCGCTTCGACGACGTGCTCTACAATATTGTGCTCGAGCATGACGCTTAGCATTTTGAGGTTCTCAGGGGCGATGAGATCATCAGCAGTCCCGGCGACGCCGTCCTTGCCACGAGCCACGATCTCGAGAGCATGAATCACGCACCGTTTGCGGTCGGCACCGTTGATGGCTGAAATATCGCGAACTAGCTCCATTCCCGAGCTGATTAAATCCATGGGATTGGAAAGAATCCCACCCTCACGACCGTAGCACTTGGCAATAATCTTTGCCGCGAGCTCGTCAGCGTGTTGAGCTGCGACGTTGTTGTCAGCGTGTTGAGCTGCGACGTTGTTGTCAGCGTGTTGAGCTGCAATGTTGTTGTCAGCGTGATGAGCGGCAATGTTACTGTCAGCTTGATGAGCGGCGATGTTAGTCTCAGCGTTGTTTTGTTCCGCCATCTGTACTTTTAATCAGTGTGTGTACATTAACGCAGTGCCTGCATTTTTAACCAAATAAAATTACAAAAAGGGATTGCACATATTATCACCGACAGGGTAATATATGGGGGCTATTTTGAGTTGCGGTTGTTGGCAACACCGATACGAAAAAGCGAGTATTCACTTTACCGTGAATGAGTGGGGATTACAAGAGAACGGATTTGTTTATGTTCAGCACAAGTTTAGGGCGGTCGGCATCACGAATCCGCATGTACATGGATTGGCCTATACGCACATCCGGCATTTCTTGAAATCGACAAAGGAAAAGGACGTATATTGCGAGGTGACTGGGGATTTGAAGGCGGGGACGGATATGTTTGTGCTGGTCTGCTAAATGGGATGGGGGATGCGGCCCTAGTGAGCACTACGTGAGCCAAGCATGACCACCCCCCATAGCCCCCATTGAAGGGCATTCGGCATTTTTCTTTTCAAGAGCTAGGGGGAATTTATAGAATGGGGGTTATGGGGGGCGAGGTGCGTTCGCACCGACGCATCCCCCATTTCAAATAAATGTCTCCCGAGTTCCACGCGTCCACAAACGTCATCATCCAACTGTACGCCCTGACTGTCTCTTCGTTTTTCAAATAGATCGTATATACATTCATTTGACCCACTGAGCTCGTCGTCAATGTGCTCAGTTCCACGCGAAGGATATCAGACAAATTCATCACATATGCGACGGCGTCATTTTTCGTAGACTGGTGAAATGCACACGTCTGGCTCTTGACCCACGTAATAGTCTTGGACTGCGAGGGCCCGTCTTTCGGCATGGTCCATGTGATCATATGCAATGGAATATCTGTATCAGTGGCCGGCATACGCTTAGCACTCACAAACCACGTCCCAGACGTATTGCTGTAAATGCGCGCTTCGTTGGCCACAAACCACTCTGTGTTCGTGCTGTTTTGCACAATGAGCATCTGATGCGGCGAAGATTCAGGGCAGTTTTCAGTGTCCATTTACGTCAACTCGAATGCAACATAAAAACGATGTGGGCTCAAATTTTTCGGGCATCTAAAGGAAGGCGATCGAGCTGCTTCTCGATGGAGCGCGCGTGTTCGCGCAGCGCCCTCAAGCGCTGTTTCAAGTCGTGGATGTCGAGTCGCTCGCGTTGTTCGTCACAATGCTGCTGGCGTTGCTCGTAGCGTGGGTCGGTACGCGTCAACTCCTCAATGTTGCAGATGTCCACGAGGTCCTGGAAGTTCCGCGATTCCGTGTCCACGTACTTGTGGATACACCCGACTTTGTGCGAGAGCTTGTGGTCGAGCAGTTCTTCGACCAGCTTTTGGCAAGCCACGACCCGGTCTCGTGGGAGCTTTGAAGCCTGAATAAGTGGAAGCAGTTTACGGATGTGCATTTGAACTATGCGAATATTAAAATGGGGGTTTCTCTAGCGCGATGCGCCGTTGTAATATAATATATACCTCTCGATAAATATGGAGCCTCCCCTCGCCGCATACAAAGACTCCCTCGGAGAACCCCGCAAAGGGTTCCACGCAGCGCGCATCCCCATCCTCGACGTCGCCTTATGGGACACTCTAGGGACTATCGTCATCGCGGCGCTCGTCGCCTACGCCTTTAAATGGTCAGCGTGGAAAACCATCCTGGGCGCCTTTGTGCTGGCCGCGTTCTTGCATTGGCTCTTCGGAGTCCGGACCAAGATGACGACGACGTTGGGGCTTCTTTCGGCGGCGGAGGATGAAAGCACTTAAAGTTTACAGACGCATCTTGGATTATAGTACACATACATAACAAAATGTCGTCCCAGTCTACCGGTATGCCGAACCAGACGTTCAAGCTTATGCACGGCAACGAGGCGTTCTCTATGCCGACCGATTTCAACCAGCGCCCGTATAACGAGGTCCTAGCAGTGATGGTGGCGGCTGTCAAGGAGCATGGTTTGGACCCCAATCAGCGTTACGTGGCGATTGGCACCTACGGCGACTGCGTGATCCTGGACGGCGGCGAGGTGCTCTTGGTGTCGGACGCGGCGTAAGACGAAGGGCTATGCCATGCACAAATTCCTCGATTAGAGGCGACCCCGTGGAAAAATTGAAATCACATGGTCCCATCAAATAGATACTCAAAAGGACTATGGCTTCATCTTATTGTTATAATAATTATCTTCAACACGCTTCTCCAGAGGCTCTCAAGGCCATCGGCCCCGCTCACTGGTATCACACCGTCCACAACGGCATCGAATGCAACGGCTGCAGCGCCTTCCCGATCCTGGGGATCCGATACGCGTGCATCCACTGCGAACCCGATTTCAACCTCTGTCAGAAGTGCCATGCGTCGCGTCGCGACGCGATGCCCTGCACCCGGGGCACCACTTTGCCGAGATCAAGACGCCTTTCGCGTCCACCTTTGCGTTTGACCACCCAGAGGGTCGCCCGAGCCGTATAGCGCCGTCGGGGCGCCCTGCAAAAAAACAAAAAAAGTAAGCAATAAAGACTTTCTCTAGGGGAGAAAGAAGACTCCGACTCTTCCTTTTTCTCATATACTTGTTCTATGAAAAATGTGTGATTAGTATAATGAGTTCGACAGCGACTTATAGACCAAAGGGTAATATACAATCTTCCAAAGCATTTGAAGCCTTTAAAAAATTAGAAGATGTAAAATTATTCGATACTCCTGCACCCGTTTTTAAAAGTAAGTCTGAACGTAGCATATCTGATCCATTTTTTATGTCCTCAGAAAAGCACTTGCCCAAAATCACAGAGCTGTTCAAATGCATGAATCTGATTTTTGAAAATGCAGAACAGGGGAAGGCGTCGGTAGATCTTAAAATCGATGACGCCGCAGGTGGCATTCAGACAGGCTCTTTCATCACTTTAGATGAATTTTATAATGGTCTAAAAACGCCTTTGAGTTTTGATGACCACCCACTACTCTTACCTGAGTTTGTATTGTTTGTTAATCTATTTCATTATGTACTTACATTTTCAGGAGAATATATCGATCAAGCAACTGTCACGAATGGTCTAGACGCGTTAAAAAAAAGAATATCTAGTTCTAGAGATCCGAGGGATGTACGTGTCATGGCAGATCGGGTTTACACCTATATAGTATACGACTTGTACGACAATATAGGGGGCAAGCATGGGGAAAAAGAACAGAATGAATACATAAATGCGATTATCGCTGATATGAAGGCGAAAGAACCGCTTCCAAACAATATAAAAGAGGACAAAAACATGATCAAACAAATCCTGCTCTATAAACTGCATGATTACATTCAAACAAATCTATGGCCGCGTGTGAGCATGTATTCTTTGGGAAAGGCATTATCTAATACATATGAGTATGATATCGCAAATCTAAAAGAAACTATGACAGATCAGAATCCTTACTACGATAATGATAAGAAGACTATGGATGCACGTCTTTTCAATGTAGGCTGTTTAAATACTCTGTTTGATATAATCAACACCACATACGACAATAAATATAACCAGTTTATTGACATATTTGACCTCTTTTTAGTTAAAGATGCACCTGATATATTTACCTCATCTATAAATGGTCAAACAATATTTGAAACTCAAGCAAATCTAATTATTGAAACAATAAAAACGACTGTCGCAACATATATATTGAAAAACACTACACAAAATGATGGTAAACTATTCAGTTTAACAACTTGCTTGAATTCTGCAAAAAATGATATGACATACAAACGTAGGCTAAAAGAGCCCGAAGCTTGTAATGCTGCTATGACAAAACAAACGGTGCAACCTATTAATCTAAATAGCACGAAGAGTATTAATCAATACATTGCTAATGCAATTCAAATTATAAATGCTTGTAAATACGATGATATGGCGACATGTGACATATATTTAGATACAAAACATAAAAGTGAAGTTGGTGGCATTATAACTAAACAAATTATTGCGCTTCCATATCATATCAACAAAACCCCTGCATTGACCATCATTAGCGAAATTGATCGTAAAAACTATAGTGACATTTTTAGAAAGATGTTCGATGCTATGTTTACTCTAAAATTTACTCAAAATCTAGACAAAATTGACAAAGCACATGTGAACCCAGATTATTTTAATAAAATCTCTGCATACCTAACATCATTAAAAGATATACAGGTTGGTTATAACATTCCAAAAGAATGTCATGATACACTTCAAAATGCGATTCGGTATCTTGATGCGTCTAAAACATTTCTAATCAATTTAGAATTGTTTTTGAATAAAAACGACTATGAAAATGATATGAATAATAAAAACAGCGACCCTTGGAAATCGATTATAGGCTTCCAACAATATATACGAACGAATAGTTGGCAAAGTATTGTATTAAATAAAGAAAACAGAGAAACAGCTAGAAGGCGAGTTGCTGCGAACAAGGAAATGATAGACCTTTTCCGTGATAGGTTTGTCTTTTCTAAAGCGTTGAACACATATGCTTCACAAATAGCAGCTCGGGATAGCAAGTTAGACAGTTTGCGCACGTTTTTCAGGAATAATCCTGAGATTTTGTGTAACGCAGGGCTCGGCCAGTTGTCGAGCGAATTATGTAAATTTGGCAACATGTTCTGTTATCAACAAAAACCGATCTTCTATAAGAAAACACAGGACACATACACGTTTGATTATGATTGCAAAAGCCTATCAGAGAAGACTGCAGAAAGGCGTGGTAGCATAATTTCAAGGAAAGGTGGCATTCGCAAGGCGGCCATAGGAAAACCTATTGCCAGAATAAAACAGAAATGAGGCTCAGCCGGGATTGAACCAGCGACGTTCTGATAACCGCGCGAACTCTACAGTCAGATGCTCTACCACTGAGCTATGATCGGCTGCCTATATTATAGGAGATGGCTTAGCTTTATATGCTTTTTGCGCTATTCACGTACAAGGCCCAGTCTCGAACAGCTCCCTCGTTTTTTCATAGATGAAGTTGTTGATGTAGCGGACGATCTGCTCCGACATCCGCTGCTTCTCCTCGTCGCTCTTTTTATAGTCGTAGTCGTACTCGTGGCCCGTGAAGTCGACTTGGAGGGCCTCGCCGACGCCGTCCATGAACTTGTCGGCTTTGCGCTTGGGGATCGCCTCGAGAGAGTCGATCATCTGGGTCAGGTTTCGTACAACCCCGTGGAGCACGTTTTGCGCGACGACGCGCGCTTCGCGCCGCTGCCACGTGGCCCCGTCGAAATAGTGCATGACCTCATCGTGCTTCAGCATCTTCTTCACGTTGTGGTTCTCGGGGTGGTCGGGGTGGAAGTGCTTGAGGTAGATCAGATCGCAGACGCCGTCCTTCTCGCGCTCAAAGACCTTGGAGACGAGCTTGTGGATGTTAGAACCCTCTGTGAAGTAGGATACGTCTTCTTTGCCGAGGCCATAGATGTTGATCGTCTGGTTGTTCTGGGTGTTGTTGGTTTGGTTTGTATTGTTAGTGATAGTATTATGGTTTCCATTGACGGTGGTGTTAAGAGTGGTGGGGGTGGATGGGGTTAGGGCGGTGTTAGTCGATGGGGGTTGTTGTTGAGCCAGAGGCTGGGGTTGGACGACGGCGAGCTGGGTTTCTTCAACAAAGGGCTTGCAGTTGTTTCTTTTCATATGTTTGTATTTGGCTGGACGTGTTGTAAAACGAAAACGACACTTAGGACATTCAAAAGGATGAACACCTTTGCAAAACCCTTGATGAATAAGTAAGTTCTGTCTCTTTGAAAACGTGATTTTACAATCTTGACAAGTGAACACCTCTGATTGTAAGATTGACTGAGGTAAATTATTAGACTCAGCATTGGCTATAGTGTTCACAACGTTGGACACAGGGTCTGCAACTATGTTCACAACGTTGGCTATAGTGTTGTCGTCATTGTTTTTGATAATCGGTTGTAAAATTACATTACCATCATCGAGCTTCTTACAAGGGCGCTTGCGGTTCAGATGATCTTCATAGCTGCTCTTTTTATTGGTCGTATAGTTGCATTTGTTACATGTATATTGTACTCGTTGCTTCATGTTTATTTTTATGTTATAGAGAGATTATCTTTAAGTAGAAAGCAGATATTTAGAAAAACGCAGAGAAAAAAGAGCAGAACATGAAGGTCAGAAACATCTGCCGCTGCCGGGGGGGGGGGAATTTGAATTTGCAAAAACCCGATTTTCTCGGTAAAACCCTCGGTAGGCTACTGGAAAATACAAAACTTTATTAAACGGTTAAAATAGCCCGGCTATAACCTTTCCAGAAAAATCTTTTATTTCCACAAATGCGATTTCCATTTTTTGAAGACATCAAAGCAAGTATTCTCATATGAAAAGGAAGGTTCGGAAAGAATACAAAGAGATGGTTACAAAATACGTTCCACGATTAAATTCATATTGGCACCACCTCCTTGATTTCCAGAGTTGTTTAAGGGCACAAATATGTTAAAACCTGATAACACGTACGTGGTATTCACTGTCGGGTTCACATAAGCGATTATACATAGAGCCCCTGGCGCAGGAAACGTATTGATTGCGGATCTAGTGATTTCGGTACCACCTGAGGTTGCTAAAATCATGATCGTACTGGACCCAGCAAAATTAATATTTACGTACACACTCCCAATGGCGGTGATTTTCCAAGTTCCAGGCGACAGATTGATACGCCCTGAATTGCTACTTGTGTTAATTCCAGGGAATACATCACTCGTAGAAGTCGACATATTATTTGAAATGATGGCAGAGCTCGCAGACCCACCTGCATCTGTAGGGGGTCCAAAGGTGCAGTTTATTGAACCTTGAGAGATGCATGTGATGCCTCCGTAAAAGAAGTAGGTCGAAGGGAGGGCGCTCATGATTCCCGAGCTAGTAGCTAAACCGCTTCCTACCTGGACAACACCAGGCACGCTTGCAGTGGCCAGGCGTGGTACCACCACCGCATTCGAAGACATCGTCGTCGTGCTCAGCGTATTCTCGATCGCATACGGCCGGAACTCATACGGCGTCGCGTTCGATCCTTTTTCTAGCTGCACCCCCGTCAGCAGCAGCGAGTTGCCAAGATTCCCGAGGAACGCGTTAGAGGCACCGAAGACCTGATTGCTCGCTGTGTAATAGAGGCCGTTTTGCCACGTCGTGCTAGAGCTCGAGTAATTCGAGCCGGCGCCGAGGCACAGAGTCAAGTTTAGCCCCGTCGTGTTATTCGCGGGCCATGTGCCGGTCACGTCACCAGGGAGAGTGAAGCTGACCTTGGTCCAGGCATTGGCGGGAAGCGTCGGAGTCGTATACAGCACGCTGCGCGGCACGTAGTTAGGGAAGGGCGCCGTCGAATTCACGTTATACAAATACAGCTGCTGGATCTGGGACGCAGTGAGAACCGAGTTGTAGATGCGTGCGTCGTCCACGTAACCGTTGAAGGTCCCGTATGTGGCATTGCCAGATGTAGCACTCCCTGATAGATAGACTCCTGTATTGCTATATAGCGTCGCGCCTCCCATAGCCATGCTTCCTTGGTAAATGCCGTTAAAATACAAGCAGGCATTCACACCGTCCCATGTCACCGCAGCGTGATTCCACGAAGCGTAGGTAGGAATCGCTGCCAAAGAATTTACACCCGCACCACCACCAGTAAGTGTATTAGTGCATCCATTTGTACGAAGATACAGCGCACCACTCACTTTTGTGATGTACAATATAAGGCCATTGCCATTAGTGCCAATAGTCATGAGATACGTCCAGTTCACCATTGAACTAGCTGTATCTGTCCCCCAGAACCAACAACTCATCGTGACCTGGTTATTGGCCAGCGTGAAACTTGTGTTTGCGAGGTAGTTCACTTGTGCTGCACCCGTCGCATTTCCACTTATTGAAGCACAAGTCGTCCCCGTCTTGTATTGCGCGCTCGTCGCTGTGGCTGTACCGTAAGCGGTCAAGGTATAGCCGTTTCCTGAGGAATCCGCGAGACCGTTGTCGAATGTGTAGCAGGCCATGGGAGCGTTGCTGAACGCGCCGTTGTTGTTGACCGCCAGAGTCAGCTGTTGGGCGTTGCTCGCGGTGCTCACGTTCTTGATCCACGCCGACACCGTCACCGGCTGCGCCGCGCTCGTCCCCCACGCGTAGTCGGCCAGCATCTGACCTTCGATCGGCTGTTGGTAGAGGACGTACCCGGTGTTGGGCGAAGCATAATACAGGCCGGTGACTTGAGAAGTCGTGAGGGCGATGTTGTAGATGCGGAAGTCGTCGATGTAGCCGGCATAAGGGCGTGTTTGGCCGTTGTTGGCAGAACCACCCAGTTTCAAAATGCAGCTGCTGCTTCCCGCATACACGTTTGTTGTGTTTGACCCAATAAATACACCATTCACATACAAACATGCGATTGTAGATGGCACCCATGTGACGACAACATGATACCACGTATTCGCTGCCCATGTGAAACCACTTGTTTGATTTCCGGATGCAGCTGTCAATAAAGTACCATTGCACGGAAGACCCAGGTATTCTACTCCTGGATTTGCAAACTGCCATGGAATTGAAAACCCGGATGCCATTTGCGTGCAGTACAACCAGCAAGCCACTGTGGTAGACGCCGTTAGATTGTATGTGGTATTCTGGAGATAGTTGGCCGGATTCGTTGCATTTGACACATTGGCTTCGTTCGCCAAATAGACAGCTGTTGCACCAACTTTGCCAGAAACGTATTGAATCGTACCACCCGAAGTCAATGTTAGATTACCCTGGGCGTCCGCAGTCGTGTTGTCGAACGTGAGCTGCGTCGTCAAGTTTGTCGCCGACGGCGCCTGAGGGATGCCGACGCTGCCGGCAAGGGCTGCAACTTCGCTAGCCGACAAGGCGCGATTATAAATCCGGACTTCGTCTATGTACCCGTTGAAGGCGAACGAGTTGTCTCCTCGAGACCCTAGACGTAAGTTGCCTGTCACAATGTTTCCCGCTCCAACATTCGCCGATGAATAGAAGGCGCCGTTCACATACATGATGTTTCCTCCAGTCGTATTCACAGCAACCGTCCCACATACATGAATCCATTTACCGGCAGACAAGGCTGGAACACCACTCACACCGGTCGCTGTGGCAGTGCCTCCTACATTGAGATCGCTATAAATATAGCCCGCTCCAGTGATGCAAATGTCATACGTATATGAAGAACCAAAGCAGAACGGTGCAATATAGTTAGAGCTCGGTAATGCGTTCATATACATCCAGAATGAAACCGTCATTGCACTTGTGATGTTGAGACTGGTATTTGTGTATGTGACATACGTCGACGCGGTCCCACCGGCGGTGTTTGCCGACAGATTCAGAGAGGCGGTACCAACGGTAAAGTTCACTGTTGAGTACGCGGCCGTTCCTGTCCAAGTCGGATTTGTTAACGCTCCCAGAATGTCTGTAGCGCTGCTCCCATCAAACGGAATATATGCGATGAGTCCGTTCATCGGCACCTGGCTCAAATTCGTCGCTTTGTTGAAGGCTCCACCGGTTGCGACTTGGTCCGCCGCGCTCAAAGTCACTTGCTGGGCCACGAGAGGGCTCGACGCTGGGCCGGTCGCCACCTGCCATCGGTCGACGACATTGCTCGCCGCTCCTAACGCCGCCGTCATGGATCCGATTGCGATCGCATTCGAGGCTGTCAAGGCCTGATCCAGGCGCATGTCCCCGTTGATGACGCGATTTCGGTATTGCGTCCCGGCGCTGATCACGTTGCTGGCGTTGGCGACGATCGAGGTGCCGTCGATTTGCACGACCCCGGTGTTGCTCGTGCTCGCAGCTGCAACGCTGAGAGTCGATCCTAGCATCGAGAGTGGAGCCGTCGCCATGTAGTTGATCGGCAGCCCCGACTGGGTGTAATACGTGATAATGACGACACCACCGGCGCCTGCGGCTCCAATATTACCGCCTCCTCCCGAAACATTACCGCCTCCTCCTCCACCTGCACCATATGCTGAACCTGCCTTTGCAGCAGTACTCGTGTACGAACCCGTACCGCCTCCTCCAAAATACGAAGCCCCTCCGGTTCCACCTGATGACCATTGCACGTATGGGTTGTTATAAGGACCTCCAAAGGTGCCATCACCACCATTATTTGCGATATACGTGCTTAAATTGCTTACAGATGTAGACCCACCCAACCCTCCACCACCTTCAGTTATAGTACCGCTGCCAATTTGTCCGCCTCCACCCCCATTTGCTGTTAGCGTAATAGTACCATATGATACAGTGGTCGCAGATCCTGCATTACCTGCAGCGGAATTGGTAGATTGTGCAGCTCCACCTGATCCTGCTGTATATGTAATGTTCGAGCTTGCTGTGACATTCATCATAGCACGTATGTATCCACCCGCGCCACCGCCACCGCTGCTATATGAATTACCATTACCCCCTCCACCACCACCACCCACCAATTCTACCTGGACCGCTGTCACACCCGTCGGCACCGTCCAGGTGCTGCTGCCACTCGTAAAAACGACCTGATTCGGCACCCCCATCCCCGTCGTGGCCACCAAGCCCAGACTCGCGTTCATGCTCATCAGAGCGATCGAGTACCGCCCCTTGCTTGCGATGCCTCCGGCACCCGTCGAGCCGTAGACGCCCCCGCTGGCCACATAGAACTGAACCGTGTTCCCTGTCGAGAGCGAGATAGGATAACTGGCCGTTGCGGAATTGCCCATCATATCGGTCTCCACGTTGATCGCATACGTGGTATCCGTTGTCGAGCCGTTGACGCTCACGTACATCGTCGCCAGCGTACCCGTCGACTGATTCTCGATGTTGTAGGCCGAGACCATGTACGTCCCACTGACAGGGGCCGTGAAGGTCATCGTGGTCGTGTTGAGAGCAGTCGAGGCGTTGTTGTACGTGTCTGTATATTTGAGGACCGTCGTCGTCCCCGAGGCACCCACGAAGGCAGGCCCCGTCGTATTCGCCGACGGCTGGAAGACGTACGAGATCTGGTATGCGCTTTGGGCCGTGAGATTCGAGCCATTGGTCATCAAGTTCCCGCTGAAGTTGATATTCCCAACGACGTCGAGGGCCGCGATGGCGTTTGATTTGCCGATAGCAAGATTCGTGCCTGAGGGGAGATACACGTTGGAAGTCGCGTACGTCGTGAATTGACTGCCGCCGCCGACTAAAAATATCGAGCAGCATTGCGACTGTATGTTCCCGGTGCCGCCGGCGCCACACGTCCCCGAGGCCACGTAGAAGCCGAGCGTATCTCCGACCGCGCAAACCACCGATACGCTCATGCTGATGCTGTTTTGGTTGGTGTTGCCGTAGCACATAGCTCCTGGAGCGACGGCGGCCCCGTTGCGATACACATAAACGACGTCGTTGACCGTGGCGATGGCGCCGACAAAGTTGCATTGATAGGTTCCTGCAGTGGGGCATGTAAACAGGCCTGTGGTCGCGGAGAAGGGCGTGCCGACGTTTTGGACGACCGTGGAGCCGTTGGCGGTGAGGCCGATGTAATTCGAGGCTGTGACGTTGGACGTCGTGTACCAGATGGCGTTGGTCGTGGAGCCGCCGCTGCCACCACCGCCCCCTCCGCCGCTGCCACCACTGCCCGTCGAAAACACAACACCATTCGAGCGCAGCGTCCCGGTGAAATTGATGTCACCTAAAATATCTAAAGAAAAAGTCGGATTCGATTTGCCGACGCCCACCAACGCATTCGAGGCCACGAACAGGCCCGTCACCGCCGAGCTCGCACCTTGACCCATGATCTGCAAGGGCCCCGAAGGATTCGAGAGACCGACACCCAAGTTGGAGCCAGAGGCGAGCGTGATATTCGAGACGGCGTTGGTGGCAAACTGGGACCCGACGTAGGCGGCGCCGTTGGAGCGGAGAGTCCCCGAGAAATTCAAGTCCCCGGCGACGTCGAGGGCGAATGCAGGAGCTGCCTTGCCGATGCCCACGAATCCACCTTGAGCGTTAGAAAACGTCACGTTGCTGGTCGCGACCGTCGTCCATTGAGACCCGACGTAGGCGGAGCCGTTGGAGCGCAGCGTCCCGCTAAAGTTCACATCGCCGAGGACATCCAGGGCGAAAGCCGCAGACGCTTGCCCGACACCGACTTGTCCCAAGCTATTGATAAAGAGCGCCTGAGCCGTCCCGGCGATGAATTGCGCCAAAGGTTGCGCGGTCGTCTCTTGTTGCGACACGTAGAGCGCAGGGCCCGTGCCGGCGTTGCTGATCCGGACATTCGACGACTCAAAGAGCGTATTGTTCACGATCGTATTATTGATGATATTGCTGCCGGCGACGGTCAAGTTGCCACTCACGTATGCGTTGCCGAGCACGTCCAGCGTATAGGCGGGATTTGTTTTGCCGATGCCTACGTATGCATTGGAGCCGACGAAGAGACCGACTGTGGATGCGCTCGCACCTTGGCCCATCACCTGCAACGGGCCCGCCGGGTTGGTGAGGCCGATACCGAGATTGGAGCCGATCGCCAAGGTAATATTGGAAACTGCGTTGGTGGCAAACTGAGACCCTACATACGGAACTCCGTTAGACCGGAAAGTCCCCGAAAAGTTTAAGTCCCCAGCGATATCCAAGGCATACGCTGGCGTCGTCTTACCGATACCCACCAAGGCGTTGGACCCCACAAAGAGACCGACCGACGCAGCGCTCGCACCTTGTCCCATCACTTGGAGAGGGCCTAAGGGGGTCGTGAGACCGACACCGAGATTGGACCCGGTGGCGAGCGTAATGTTGGACACCGCGTTTGTGGCAAATTGAGAGCCCACGTACGGAACCCCGTTAGACCGGAAGGTCCCGCTGAAGTTCAAGTCCCCGGCCACGTCGAGGGCGTATGCTGGCGCCGTCTTACCAATACCCACAAACGCATTAGAGCCGACGTAGAGACCGACCGACGCGGCGCTCGCCCCTTGACCCATCACATGCAGAGGCCCTGTGGGGGCTGTGAGCCCGATGCCCACACACGCGTTCGAGCCGACGACAAGGGCATTGGAGCTATTATTGGTGTAAACGTGCAATGGTCCAGATGGATTGCTGAGCCCCACACCCAGGGTGCTCAGATACCGTGGAGCCAACGCCATTTAATGTAAAAGGTGATTTTATTTAGTGCTGAAAATTTGAATCAAATCATCTCTAGTATGCTTCATACATAACACAATGGGCAACTGGGCCTCGTATCACTCTCCACCTGCTCCACAGGTCTATGCACGGACCCAGCTCAACGCCTGGATCCAATTCGCGAATTGCCAAGGCAGCGATGACAGAGCCGCCGTCAACTCTATCGTGGCCAAGATGGATCCACTGGTGCTCGATCGCCTCGATCAATGTCGAAATAACCAGGAGGCCGAGCTCTATATCAACAAGAAAATCGACGAATGGACCAAGGTCCTTGGAGTCCGCGATGTCATGACTCTCCGTCATATTAAACACGCGAAACGGCTGCTGGCCAATTCGATTCAAGAGATGGAGCCTATGGAAGACTTGGATTTATTCCAACACTCCACAATAAACTCCTGTTAACATAAAAGACAGCACAATGCCACCGACGCCCCTAGATCCCGCTCTTTATGCCCGAGTCAAAGCCGAAGCAGATCGCCTTTTTCTCAAGAGCAGCGCCTATAAATCGGGGTGGATGGTGAAAACATACAAGGACCGCGGCGGCAAGTACAAGCCTGAGGACAAGCCCCGCAACGCGCCGACGACGGGCCTCAAGCGCTGGTTCAAGGAAAAGTGGGTCGATCTGAACCGAAACGAACAGCCGTGTGGCCGCGCCAAGGCCTCACTCAAGGGCACGTATCCTTTGTGCAGACCAAGCATACGCGTGAACAAGCTGTCGCCGAGGACGCCGGAAGAGCTGTCGCGCCAAGAGATTGCGAACGCGAAGAAGGAAAAACAACGTATCAAGGAGAAGGGCAATATAAGGTTTGTAACAAAAGTGTAAGAGTAGATTTATACATTTGTCTGAAAAAGCTGCTCTAAATTAGATTTTCATATCGCGGACTGCTTCTTTGCCCAATGTCTTGTAACATCCTTTTATGCCTTTGAGATAGAGTGCTTCTTTTTTGTAAAGAATGTATTTTCCCATCTTTCCTCGGTGGACTCTATATCGATGGCCATTGTAAGATACGTAGCTATTCTTTTTAGTTTTTCCTCCACGTGCATTAAACTTGGAGTCGTTGACTACTTCGGCAAGGGTGGATGCAAGGTCGTCAATTTTAGAACACAAGACTCTGTGCGCACGTTATTCAATGGGTTGAACCCCATCTCGCTAGCGTTGCAGAGGCTCGCTCCATGTGCTGAGTATACAATTCGCGGCCTTACTTACGACGACGTTGAGTGGGGTGCCAACAACACCACGGACATGCCTTCGCGAGAAGCCCTCGATGCTATGGTCAATACAGTCATTGACGATTACACCAAAAAAAGTACGTATGTCCCGCAACGCGAGCAAGCCTACCCCAGTATCCAAAATCAGCTCGATATGCTCTATTGGGATATGGAGAAGGGGACTACCATTTGGCGCGACACTATCCGTCAAATCAAAGAACAATATCCTAAACCTTAAAGCGCTAATCCAGGGAAGTATGTCATGGATATCGCTGCTCCATTCACCGATGCAGTTCCAGCCCAGTTCGCTACACCTAGTCCAATAGTATTACTCCCTGCATTCAATTTCGCGTGTGAAGTATGAGAGAAGCCATACCATAAGCCAGCGTTCGGATTGAAATTATACCACATCCCTCCGTAGCCACCATTTAGCGTTGCTGCACCCTGGGTTGTGCTATCGGTTGCAATATTTACTGGCCAATTACCATTCACAAAGACACCGACAGAAATATTTCCATTTGTTACAGTGCTGTTCGTGTGTCCTGATGCGGAAATAATTGCATATCCAGCAACTGGCGCGTTGAAAGTAAAGCTCCAAAGTTGGGTCATTGATGTTGAAGTTGTACTATACCCCCAATTTGGTGGGGAGTAAAATACATCTTGTTTGTACGTGTTTCTCGCGAGAATGTTGTTTCCACGTATTATGCCGGAAACGTCAAGAGGATAAATGGGGTTGCTCGTGCCGACACCCAAATAGTTGCTTGAAGAGATTGACAGATAGCTGTATATATTGTAGCTGGGTGCAAGTGCGGTCAGCGCATTGTACTGTGCCAACACCTGAGCGGGCGTCAAAACTGTATTATAGACAGCTGCAAAGTAGGTCGACCCCTGGAACATAGCATATAGAGGGGTGTACGTGTAGGATTCTGGGATTCGTGTGGCGGATACTCCAGATGTCGAACCGACACTCACCGCCACACCGTTCTTATACATGGCCACCGTCCCGTCGACAGCCATCGATGCAGTGAGCAGTATAGTTTGATTGAGTGTGAGAAGCGTCTTGCTCGTTGACAAAGCATAGTTATCGCCGTCTGCTTTCACTTGGTATATGAAGAAAGATCCCGTCGGGTGATTGCCAAACTGCCATCTCTGAGTGCCACTGCCAGATAATGCAATTATCTGCCCCCATGGATCTATGGCCGTTATATTGACCAAAGCCGAAAGCGTGATGCCTGTTGATGCAGATGTCGTAGTGATGGTACTCGGCATCGTCATCATAGCTGTCGTCGTACTGGTTGACTGAATCGCATTGCCGCTGAGAGACGCTGATGTGTAGGTAATTCCCGTCGTCGCAGCAGCGATATTCGAAGTGACGACCGAGAGCGGTATGATCCCCACGTTGGGGTCCTGGTTGACCGTCAATGGGATTTGTGCCAGTAAGGCACCGTTCGCCAAGCGCGGCACCACTACACCATTCGAAGACATTGTCGTCGTGCTCAAAGTGTTCTCTATCGCATAAGGCCTGATCTCATATGACGTCGCAAGCGTTCCTTTTTCCAACTGCACTCCCGTGACGAGGAGGGAGTTGCCGAGGTTGCCGAGGAAGGCGTTGGACTGTCCGAAGACCTGGACGTTCGAAGTCAGATATTGGGCGCCATTCCATCCTGATGCAGACACGTTAGTCATGTAGCGGATGATGACAATACCAGAGCCGCCGTTGCCTCCTGTTTGAGCATTTGTTCCACCATTGGCACTGCCACCGCCACCACCTCCCGTATTGGCTGTTCCGTTGACACCGCTTGCTCCAGCTGTTTGACCTGCGGCACCACCTCCTCCAATTCCACCTTGGCCACAGTAGGTAGAAGTCGATTCGAAGGCACGAGAGCCGCCGCCTCCACCTCCGTAATAGGTCTGTGTGCCCGAAATACTGAAGGCCAGTCCGGGGCCGCCGTCTCCACCTCCCGTCGCTGTGCCGTTGCCTCCGACACCCCCGATGCCTCCACCACCGGCCGAACTACGGATGGTCCCTGAAACATAACCGGTGCCTCCGGCATACCCTTGACCTCCGACAGTCGCTGAACCACCCACTCCTGGAGAGCTTACATTCGCATGGCCTCCTCCTCCACAGCCTCCATTCTGTCCATTTCCGAAATAGCCTCCGCCTCCTCCACCATACGCGGTCCATACAGAGAAGGACGAGTTTCCACCGTTTCCACCACCAGGTGAGACTCCATAGCCGGTACCCGCACCTCCACTGCCCACTGTAACAGCATACGTCCCAGCGGCAATCGACACGTTTGTCCCGTATATCGCGCCACCGGCGCCACCTCCTGCAGCGCGATCACCAGCACCGCCACCGCCTCCGCCGACGATCAATAAATCGATGAGGCCGGGCGCTGTCACCGTGAAAGTGCCGGAGCCGACGGTCGTATAAGAGCAGATTGTGTAACCGCTAGCGGTCGTCACTGTAGCGCCGGACGTGGTTGCGACGACCTGAGTCGGGACGTTGTAGTTGTTGCCGGCGCCAAGAGTCAGAGCCAGGTTGAGACCTGTCGAGCTATTTGAAGTCGCCCAGGTTCCGTTGGAATCTCCCGGGACCGTGAAAGCCACTTTGGACCAGGTATTTGCCGGGATCGACGGCGTCGCGTAGACATAAGACCTGTTGTTGGCGCCGTTTTGCAGCGACAGAGCCAGCTGTTGAGCGTTGCTGCTCGCCGCGCTCACGTTTTTGATCCACGCCGACACCGTCGCCGGTTGCGCCGCGCTCGTTCCCCAGGCGAGGTCCGCGATGTTGACGCCTTCGATCGGCTGCTGATAGAGCACATAGCCGACGCTGGGGCTCGCGTAATACATGCCGGCGATTTGGGCTGGCGTGAGTGCTGTATTGTAAATGCGGACGTCGTCGATGATGCCTTTGAATGGATAGTTAGTGGAGGCACGTGTGCCGATTGCTAGCTGTGTACTTGTGGCGCACGATGCTCCTGAAACAGGAGCGGAAGGCACTCCATTGACATAAAGGATCAGGGTTGTCGCTGACAAAGTAGCGGCGATGTGATACCAATTTCCTGCCGAGATTTGCGGTTGTAATGAAATCGTCCCAGAAGGTGACACGACCCACGATGAATTCCAGGTTTGGGCATTCACACCATACGTCGAACCACTCGTGGAACCCATATTGAGACATATTTCGATATTGGTCTGAGCTGTATTTGACCCACACGAAGAGAACGGTATGCTTTGATATCCGACGCCTCCGAGACCACTATAAGCAGAAGGATAGATCCACAATGAGACAGTGAATGTAGTGGGTGTATAAGAAGGAATGGAATAGAAGCAGTACGCAGTGGCTTGTCCTGTCGCCGATGTATTTCCTGTTGCTGGATTCGCGGTGCAGTCGAGACTGGCTGTTCCCACTTTCGAGTTGCTATTGTAAGCGAGTCCGGTTGACGACGATAACAGAATAGTCCCCATCGCATCAGCCGTCGTGTTGTCGAACGTGAGCTGCGTCGACAAGTTTTGGAGGCCGGACACGGCAAGCACTTGGACTGGGGTCAGGGCCGTGTTGTACACTCGGAAGTCGTCGAGGTATCCAGTCCAAGATTGACCTTGAGAATTATTATCACCAATGTGGATCGCGTTATTTAATGATCCTCCATTCGTAGTGGTCGCATAAGTGGAGACAAATAGCCCATTCAAATAAATGGAAAATCCGACCCCTAAATTAACGACCAAAGTAAAGTGATTCCATGTATTGAGTGATATTGTTGCAGCAGTAGGACCTCCGACACCTTGCATAAATGCCGTAATCGAGGTTCCGTACATTTGAATTCCGTATGTATTATTCGTCGTTGTCGTATTCGTACGTAAAACGACAGGGCCGTTCGCAACAGCATACCCTGGATTCATGCCATAAAACCAGAAGGCGATAGTAAAGCCTCCTGTCGTAGGGAAAGCATAGCTCGCATTGAGTTGATTGGGCGCCGTTCCACTTGCACTTGTCTGGCTACTGTTATTGAGATAAATCGCACCAGTGCCTACTCTACCAGTCACAAACGAATAAGAGCCAGTCGCCGTCAAGTTTACGGAATTGCCGCTCGAATCTGATATACCGTTGTCGAATGTGTAATATGCGGCAAGGTTGGTCGTGGTCAGCGTCGGCGGCACGCTTACGTTGCCGGCGATGAGTGCGATCTCGGGGGCGGTTAGGACGCGGTTATAAATCCGGAAGTCGTCGATGTAGCCGGCGAAGGGGGACACGTTGACCACATTTGTGTAGTCGCCCAAGCTGAATTTTCCATTAGCGCTACCAAACCCACTAGGAACACTGCTGGTCCAGGCTCCGATATACACTCCATTCACATATGTACTGAAAGATGTGCTGGGGATATATATGCCAACGACGTGATACCATGTATTTGTAGATATGGCGGTCGACGGGCCAACGCCCACACCCGCATAAGATGTTGAAATTGTAGCGGTCGTCGAACTTGTTGAGTATGTCTGCATAGATAAGGATTGTGCAGATGCGCTTCCGAATGTCCATGGCACGGCGCACGTAGACGCCGTTGATGAGAACGCCTTGGCCAGAATCCAGCAAGACACCGTGATGGGAGTCGATTGAGTATACGAGTACATGAGGATGTTGGACGCTCGAGTTTGGGCTGTTACGTTGGATTCGTTCGCTAGGTACAGAGCAGTGCTGCTGACTTGGCCGCTGACGTATTGAGGTGTGCCGTTCACTGCAGGAGCCGCAAGGTTGCTCGTGGCATCGGCAGTGGTGTTATCGAATGTCAAATAGGCGGCGTAGTCGAGGGGTTGGACGTAATTCGCGGGAGGAGCTTGCGGGATGCCCGTGTTTCCAGCGAGGGCCGTGATTTCTCCGGCGGAGAGAACGCGGTTATAGATGCGGAAGTCGTCGAGATATCCCTTGAATGTGTCTCCATTTGCACCGGGTTCAGCGCCGAATTGAAGCAGAGTCATTGCACCACTCGATGGCTGAATATTTCCGGCAATAGTGCTGAAATTTAACACTGATACTCCATTAAAATAGAGAACACAAGTACCATTTGTGGATATCGTGTTGCATACATGAGTCCAGGTATTAGCAGTGATAGTGCCAGTTGAAGGATTGTTATATAAAGTACCACTGACTAAAATAGTTGGATTAATACCACCATTATTGAACACATGTTTCAATGCGAATCCACCACCGCTATTTGCCAATGCAAAGGGTGTTTGGTAATTGCTCGTAGGATTCGTAGAATAAATCCAGTAGGCAACAGTGAGTGTTGTAGTTGATACGCCAGAAATCGTATATTTCAACCCAGTGTTGTAGGTCGACCCACCGGCACCATTTGAAATCATATTCAGGCATTGCGAACCGATTTGACCATTGAAATAGGATGGTGTACCTGTCCATGTAGGATTTGTTGCTAGACCCATCACATCCGCCGCGCTATACCCGTCAAATGGAATATACGTCGTCAGCCCATTCACAGGCACCTGGCTCAGCATCGTGGCTTTGTTGAAAGCGCCTCCTGTCGAGACCTGATCCGCCGCGCTTAAGGTCACTTGCTGGGCCACGAGAGCCCCTGACGCTGGACCCGTTGCCGATTGCCATTTGTCGACGACCGCGTTGGACGCCGCTGCCGAGGCCGTCATAGATCCGATGACGACGGCGTTCGAGGTCGTGAGGCCCTGATCCAGACGCATATCACCGTTGATGACACGATTGCGGAACTGCGTCCCGGCGCTAATCACGTTGCTTGAGTTCGCGACGATTGAGACGCCGTCGATCTGGACCACACCCGTGTTGCTCGTGCTCGCGTTGGCGATCGAGAGCTGCGTCCCCGAAATGGACAGGGGCGCTGTCGCGGTGACGGTGTTGGGAATTCCCGTCTGCGTGAAGTAGGTGACGATGACGACGCCACCGGCACCTGCACCACCAGAACTACCACTGATGCCTCCGCCACCGCCCGATCCATACGCTTGACCGGCGTGTCCCGTGAGAGTGGTAAAAGAGCCACCCGTTCCTCCGGATCCGAAATACGACGCTCCACCAGTTCCTGCGGTACCTCCCCAAACACCATTATAGTAGGAGCTAGACGACGTCCCGTCCCCACCGGTTGTGGTAAAGGTCGTAACGGCTCCTGTGGTAGTAAATGTGCTTCCTCCGTAACCTCCGCTCGCCGATTGACGATCGTTTGTGTTGAGTGCTCCTCCGCTTCCACCCGAGGCCGAAAGATTCAGAGTCGCACCGTACGTGAAGCTCGAAGCCGACCCTGCATTACCGGCGGTGCTACCGGTTGGTGCCGCGCCCCCGCTTCCCACCGCAATCGTGTAACTGTTTCCAGCGACCACGCCTACGGTCGCCCTCAAATACCCGCCGGCGCCCCCGCCACCGCATGTGGGATAGACCCCGCCAGTATTCACCAGCGCCGATGCTCCAGATGCGCCACCACCCACGATCTCGACTTGCGCTTGCGTCACTCCCACGGGGCATGTCCACGTGCTGCTGCCGCTCGTAAACACGACCTGATTCGGCACGCCCAATCCCGCAACTGCTGTCCCCGACGTGATCAGAGAGATCGAGCAACCTTGGGTCCCGGAGCCGCCGTCCGCACCTTGGATCGTCCCCGCGGTCACGTAGAAGCCGAGCGTATCCTGGGCATTGCAGTACACGGCCGCCGACAGCGAGATGGCGTTGTTCAAGTTACCGTAGGTGAGATAGCCTGGGGCCACCGCCGCCCCGTTGCGATACACGGTGACCGTAGCGGGAGACACGTAGGTCGTCGTGGTGAAATTGCACTGATAGGTGCCCGTGTATTGACAGGTGAAGAGGCCGGTCGTCGTTGCGAAAGGCGACGTACTCGTCGTCGAGTTGTTCTGCACGATCGTGCCTCCGTAGGTGGTCGTGCCCACGTAATTAGCTGAAGGCGTATTGGAGCTCGCGTACCATAGGGCTTGACAGACGGCGCCGAGGGCGTTGCTGGTGCTGCCCGCGCTGCCGCTGCTAAACACGACGCCGTTGGAGCGTAGCGTCCCTGTGAAGTTGACGTCTCCGAGAATGTCGAGCGAGAATGCCGGGTTCGATTTGCCGATGCCGACGTAGGCGTTGGAGGCGATATACAGCGCCTGGGTGGAGCCGGCGACAAACGTGGCTACGGGGTTTGGTGTCGTCTCTGTTTGCGTCACCGACAAGGCCGGTCCCGTCCCCGCGTTGTTGATCACGATATTCGAGCTCTCTAGGATCGTATTATTCACAGTGACGTTGTTGACGACGTTGGACCCGGCCACGGTCAAGGACCCGCCGATGTAGACGTTGCTCAAATAACCGATGTTGCTGGTCGTCGACGTCCATTGCGAGCCGACGTAGGCGACGCCGTTGCTGCGAAACGTCCCTGTAAAGTTGATGTCCCCGAGCACGTCGAGGGCGTAAGCGGCGGCTTTGCCGACACCCACGTTTCCGGTCGTGGAAATCGTCCCCACGCTGATGTTGGGAATCCCGGAGAGACCCCCGGCTGTACCTGTGATGTTACCTGTAACATTACCCGTGACATTACCAGTGACGGCACCAGTGACATTACCGGTGACATTGCCAGTCAAAGGTCCTGAGAAGCTGGTCGCTGTCGCCGTACCAACCGTGATGTTGGGCGTTCCAGAGAGACCACCGGCTGTGCCCGTGACGTTACCTGTGACATTGCCAGTGACGGCACCAGTGACATTGCCAGTCAAAGGCCCTGCAAAGCCCGTCGCAGTGACCGTGCCCGCTACTTGTAAGGCTGTCGCCGGCGTCGACGTCCCGATACCCACGTTCGACCCCGTCGGAAGCCACACGTTCGTCCCAGTCGTCGACCATTGCGAACCGACATAGGCAGCCCCGTTCGAGCGCAGCGTCCCCGTGAAGTTGATATCGCCAACGACGTCGAGAGGATACGCGGCGTTGGACTTGGCGATACCGACACACGCATTCGAGTTGATGAACAAAGAGTTGGAGGTGGGTCCCGAACCGAAGATCGCCGCCATGGCCTCTTTAAGGTATAGAGAGGTTGTTTTTTACTTTTGCGGTTTTCGTTGCGCCCTTTTCTTTTTGTAGAGATCCCCATGGACGCGTTGCATGAGAGAATCGTTGATCGTGTCCTTGTACATCATAAGTGTTTTTTCAACTTGGAGAAAATAGACGCGCATTTCCTGTGCATTCTTGGAGCGCGATTGCATGATCATTAATTTTACGCAATCTGGTGTAAGCAAAAAGCATTTAGCTTTGCGATCCTTGTCTACTACTTTGTAATCTACGTTCTCTACATAACTATGTTTTAAGGTTTTCAGTAGACTTTGTTTCTGTGTTTCAAGAAACTGCGCAACCACATCTAGATCAATTACAAAATCATTGTGCCTATATTTCTCACTGTATAAGTCGTGAATTAATTTCATTTAACTAAACTTGAGAAATTAAGCTCAGCAAGTCATTGGTCAGATACATCAAAAATAAACAGAGACGAGTTCGAGAAAAGACTGTTATAGCACAAAGGCAGGTTCGGAGGCAGCTTACTTTTTTTGTACAAGATGCTCGTGCCATCTATGACAGATTTGACTTGCCGATAGGTGTCCGTTGTGACGGGGGCATTTTGGGACATCATGCGATTTAACGGGGCTACGTCTATGGCCAAAGAGAGGTCTGAATGATCCAGACTGGTCGCTAAGTTAAGAATGTATCGTATAGTGAAGTAGGCGTCTCTAGGCTCACCTACATCCAAGCTCGATTTCTCGAAGTCCATAATCACAGCGAAATAGCTCCCGAGAGGCAAGCTCACCTCCCCATAGTCGAGCTGCTTCTTCGTGGTCTTGCGCACTAATATGTTTTGCAGATGGAGGTCGTTATGCACGAAACGGCACGTCTCGAAACTGCGGAGCACCGCGAAACACGCCTGTGTCAGCACGTTTTTCAGGTCCTCGAAAGAGTCGCGGTTCCAGTGTATTTTGTTCAGATCACGTAGAGCGTAATAAGGCATCTGATGGATAGCCGATGCTCTGGGCGCTAGTCGTGTCACACAATCCCGGCTTCTTGCCAATCGCCTCTAGATCGTCGTTGCATGCGAAAGTACAATAATACTTCAGGTCCGAGAATTGAAGGATATCATCACTCAATTGATCAGAGTCCAGAGTCAGAACCAGACGCCTATCATGCATACCGTTGTAGAGGCTCCTAATACAAAAGAAGCAAAACCGAAGAAAAGCA
>Ga0136642_1000214_pt1 | contig 34929 bp, 38 predicted proteins | sample LowCatLa1302831Y_FD_115313 | JGI IMG/M metagenome (GOLD analysis project Ga0136642, IMG submission 115313) | Freshwater microbial communities from Lower Cathedral Lake, Yosemite National Park, California, USA - 13028-31Y | ecosystem: Environmental > Aquatic > Freshwater > Lake ... | reverse complement strand
ATACGAAGAAGAAACTAATCCCTATGTTGAAGCGTGGTGGCGTTGGTGGCCAGAAGTTAGCAAGACTCTAAACATATTACGTATAACAGGCGGAGAGCCTTTACTACAACAGTCAACATGGAGGCTACTAGATGACTTATATAATCATCCTAAACCTAATCTTGAGCTCAATATTAATAGTAATCTGGGAGTGAAGCCTATATTAATAGAACGATTGGCTACTAAAGTAAATGCATTGGTTAACGAGGGCAAGATAAAACATTTTAAATTGTTTACCAGCATTGACACATGGGGAACTCCCGCCGAGTACATCCGTACAGGATTAGATCTTACAGTATGGGAAAAGAACCTAGATACCTATCTTACTAAAACTAACCAGCCTATCACCTTCATGTGTACATTTAATATTTTAACTGTTACAAATTTTACTTCCTTATTGATTAAAATAAAAGAATGGCGCAAGAAATACAACAGTTGTTTTAGTCGCAAACAACGTATCCGGTTTGACACACCCTACTTAAAAGAACCCTTGCAATACGATATGAATCTGTTGCCCAAGGACGATTATATACCTTACATGGAAATATCATTAGAATATATGCGTAGAAATAAATTTTCAGAGTTAGAGTATGAGAAGTTTAGTCGTGTTGTTGACTATATGAGAACTACAAATTATGATAAAACAAAACTTGATGAAGGTCGTAGAGACTTCTATAATTGGTTTACAGAATACGATCGCCGCCGTGGCACGAATTTTGTCAAAACTTTTCCAGAAATTGAAAAATTCTACTACGACTGTAAGTCCTTATCTAGTTAACTTTGTATTTGAGTTAAACACATCCGACAGGCGAGAAAATCTAATTGCCTGTACGGATATCAACACGTCTGGTATGAGTAAAGTACATCCTAGTGTGCTGGCCGCAGTTACTATAGACTTTGATTATCTCAAAGGAACCAGTAGCCTTAAAAGAGATATTAAGAAAGCTAACTTTAATTTTGGTAATCATCCTAAGCCTTATGTAATTGCTGTGGGAGTTAGACATCACCCTAAGGACTGGGCTAGAAATTTATTTGATTACATAAACGATGACTATCTAAATGATTTAAGAACAGGACAGGCAGTTATAATGTTTGATCAAAGCCTAGAAGGATACCATATGCCTTGGTTATGGCAATGGTTCCATGATAGTTGTAAATCACACAATATTCCTCCACAATCTGTTATCTATGTAACAGGGGATTGGTTTGCCGACACTCATTACACCGCATGGTGTAACACAAACAACACTATAGATAGAATCAACCCAATCTCTTATGCACACTTTGAACGTTATGTACAGTTTCTAACAACACAGCAGAACTTAGAAGCTAATTGGGATTATGCAATCTTCTATAAACAAACAAAGCCAATTAAAGTTTATAACTGTTTACAGAAACGATTAAGAACACATAGGATTTGGTTCTATTTAAAATTGTACTCATCGAGCATGTTAGACAAAGGTCTAGTAAGTATGAACGACTATACCGACCTAACAGGATTTATGGAAGGACGACGTCCAGACTCGTTACTCCTACAGGAAGCAAGATCTGTGCTACCTTTAGAGATATACGGAGAATCAAATTGCCAATTTGACGATCGATATTATATAGACCGTATTAGAGATAGTGTGTGTTTGGACAGTTGGATTAGTGTTGTTAGTGAGCCTATCTTTGCAGACAGCGACATAGCGGTATTCATCAGTGAAAAAACATTTAAACCAATTGCGTGTATGCACCCTTTTATCATATTAGGTGGCCGCGGAAGTCTTAGAGCTATTCGTGAAATGGGTTATAGAACATTTGATAACTTTATAGATGAAAGCTACGATGAGTTACCTACATTTGAAAGAATGGATGCAATCATACAAGTGTTAAAAGACATTGATTCTATAGACAACAAGCTACAATGGTTTGAAAGCATGCAAGATGTGCTTGAACATAACTACAATCTTTTCCACAGTAAACAAGGTATACGCCCGCCAGCATCACAAAAATTATCAGATTATTGTAAAGAGTATTTTAATGTTTAAACTTGCACAACCAACAATTAACAAAGGGGACAATGTAATCATTGGACTCGGTGATAGCTATACACAAGGGGTAGGGGCATATAGTGATAGTGCATGGACCGCAAATAATGGGAAGATTAGTGTGGCCGCACATGACACGACTCTGATAGCAGAGCAGTATGAAGGCAGTTGGGTAAACCAAATATGCCAAACACATCTTAAAGGATGGGTACCCGTGAATCTAGGGCATGCAGGTATTGGCAATAGAGGATGTGTTAAACAGTTGTATCTTAATCCCGTTGGATTGGAAAAAGCCAATCATGTTGTTTTGGTTTATCTATTGAGTGGACTTGAACGATTTGACTTTGTTAGAAAAGAGTTTGGCAGTGAAGAACATTATAACTTTGAAGCTATGTGGCCTAATCATTGGGATACAAACGCATCAAATCCTGGACTATGGAAAGCCTATTCAGAAACTATATACTCGGACAAGTTTATAGCGGTAGAACTAATTTTAAACATATTAGAAGCACAAACATATTGTAAAGCACACGGATATAATTTTGTATTTGCAAGTGCATTTGATTCTCGTGCAAACAAAGCATGGCTGACTAGAACACTCTGTGGATTAATTCCATTACTTGAGCCCGAGCATAAAAAGATAATTAATCAAATTGATTGGGACTGTTTCTTACAGCCCGGTGGCTATAATAGTTTTATTGATCTACTGCTAGACTTAGATGGGCATAAGGAATTAGCCGGGGGACGTTTCTACGGACACTATTCTAAATTACCTTACCCTAGTACCTACATAACAAACTGTGTGCATCCTACACGCACTGGACACAGCGTAATGGCAAAAGAGATTTATAATTTTATATCTTCAAAGTATTTGCCAACAACCTGCATGCTGGTGTAACTTTGAAACTAACATGAACAAAAAGAAATGAAAATAGATACTGAACACTTACATTATTGGATGCAGGCCATTAGGCAAAGTCCTGATCCTATGCGTACAATGGATGCATTCTGGCAAGGACAAATTAATAGCAAAGCGTGGTTAATCTCAAACCTATACAATAATGTAAAATCATTTGTGAATATAGATATTCACGGAGGGTGGATGGGAGTACTGGCCAGTATGCTATTTCAAAGCAACATAAGTGTTAAGAATATTCGCAGTATTGATATTGATCCTATATGCGAACCTATTGCTACTATGATGAACAAGCAAGAAGAAATGCAAGGTAGATTCAAAGCTATTACAGCTGATATGTGTGCTATCCGTAGCGATGCAGATGTTGTTATCAATACCAGTTGTGAACATATTACACAAGATCAATACGACCTATGGCTTAGTGGCATGCCTTATAACAGTATTATAGTATTGCAAAGCAACAACTATATTATAGACGAACACATTAGACCAGCAAACAGTTTAGAGCAGTTCATAGAACAATGCCATCTTAGTAAGATACTCTGGGCAGGAGAACTTGAGCTTCCCCTATATACTCGTTGGATGATTATTGGACATGTATAATTTAGAAAATATTAAAGATATTCATCTAGAAGTAACAACAAAATGTCAAGCACGTTGTCCAATGTGCCCGCGGCGTATCAATGGAGGTGTTTTAAATCCGTTAATGTCATTAGTTGAAATTGACATAGATACTTTCAAAGCATGGTTTAGCGTAGACTTTATTAAACAGTTGAACAGTTTGTTTATGTGCGGCAATCTGGGAGATCCTATCATTGCTAAAGACTGTTTAGAAATACTAGAATACTTACGAGAAGTAAATCCGAATATACATTTAAGCATGCATACCAATGGAAGTGCTAGGAGCATACAATGGTGGGAGAAATTAGCTTACACAAGAACTAGAGTAGTGTTTGGTATTGATGGATTAGCAGATACACATGCCCTATATCGTATTAACACAGACTTTGATAAAATTATAGAAAATGCCACATCATTTATACAAGCAGGTGGCCAAGCTGAATGGCACATGTTAGTGTTCAAGCACAACGAACATCAAATTGAAGATTGCCGTGTGCTATCAGAACAACTAAAATTTAGCAAGTTTCAAATGAAACATACAACTAGGTTTACAGATGTTAAGTTTCCTGTCTTAAATGATGACGGTAAAACTATATATAATCTATACCCAAGTTCCAAGACAGAAACTCTGTTGCCCCAGATACTAAAATATTCAAGAGACTTGCCATCAGAACAAATAGTTTCTAACTGCACTATAACCTGTAAAGCAGTTAAGTATCAGCAAATTTATGTTGCCGCAAGTGGAAACATAAGTCCTTGCTGTTGGATTGACTTTAAAGAAAAGTTACATAAGCAACACACTAGGATTGACTTCATGGATAAGATAGGAGAGTTTCCTAACCTACATGAGCAAACATTAGCAAGTGTATTTAATTCTGGATACTTTAATAGAATTGAAGAAACATGGAACAGCGATCCGTTACATGAATGTGCCAAGCAATGTGGTAAGTTTGATAAGTCAGGCTCGCAGTTTAGTTAAAGGAATGTCTGCCGCACAGGTACAAAAATCACGATCGCACGTAACTGGTTCGGTAGGTACAACAAAGTTACCTTCGTAGATATTTCCTAAACTACCACCAACTCTACAAGTTGCTCTGTGTACATCCCCGTCCCAATTTATCATTAGGCTTTCGATGCCTGCGTTGCAAGTCCAGCCTTTGTATTTGTTAAGATGTTCTTTGATAACATCGTTAGCATGTTTTGGTATTTGTGCATAATCGTTATCTAGCCAAATAATAACATTAGTCTTAACAGTTGCTTCTTGTTCCATAATCCACTTAAAGTCATCGGGATGATATCGCATGTCATCAAATATATTATGATCACCTTCTGTCCATCGTATCCTGCGTACAGTAAACGGATTCTCCATAATTCTTAGATATTCGGCAACGTCTTTAACATTTGCCATATGATCATGATGAGCCATTAGTTGTACAACTATAGATGTCTTGCTAAAATTCTTAAGGCTTGTTATTGTATGAATGACTTTTTTATAGTCGTACTCAAAATGCACACTAAACACAAATTGATCTACACGTAGTCTATCATACCATTCAGGTTTACGTGTACCATTTGTAGTCACGCTGATCCAATGAATCCCAATGTGTTTAGCATAATTGATTAGCTCTTCAAACTTAGGATGTACTGTTGGTTCTCCGCCAGTAAAACTAAGCCTAATAGGCTTGCCTAGCGTGACTAATTTGTCTACAACACCTTTAAGTACTTCAATATCTGTATGAGAGCTGATAGTATCGTGTATGCTACTTGGACAATAGCTACAGTCGTAGTTACAGCGTTTACCTAAGTTCCATTCTACTTTAATTGAACTTTCGTGTCCCCAACGGCCAGTAACTTTAAGCATGCGGTTCGAACTCTGGAGTAACATCAAAAAAACTTTGATTGCGTGTCACGTCTAATCTACGATTAAATTCAATGCAGTCTTTCCATTTGTTGTGTTGATCTTTTGCGGTTAAGTAATTGATCACTCCATCAATTTGTTTTAATGTTATACCTAATAATATTGGATTTTCTATAACGTACTTGAAATCAGGTACTTTTAATTTTACTGCTTGTAGTCTTTCAATAGCTAAGTCTTTTAGTTCTGCCGGTAATACTTGTACAGATAAGACATTTGGGTGTTGCACCATGTTGGTATAAAATACAATACCCATCTTGTCAAGAAACTCTTCAACCATCTTATCTAGTATTAAGACATTACTAACCTGTACTGCAACAGCGCCAACTATACGACTGACGTTGGGGATCGTTTGGATTTCTTTAATGTTATGTACAACTTCTTCCCAATTACTGTTACCACGAATGTACTCGTAAACAGAGCCAGTGCCGTCAAGACTGACGTTAACGGCAACGCTTCTAAAATGAGGCCAATAGTCATGTATAGTTCTTCCTTTGCTTATACCCAGTGTTGTGCCATTAGTGGCATATTTTATTTCTATGTCTTTACCGTAAGGCTTTAACATATCTAATATCTTATAGTGTTGCGGATCCATCAGTGGTTCGCCACCTGCAAACTCTACACGACGGAAATAAGGCAACAGCTTTTCAAAGCTACACCACCAATTTGATGTATCGTCAAACGGTCCTATGTATTGCCCTGGCTTGTTAACTAACTTTTGTATTGTGGGCACAAGGTAATTGTTTTCTTTCTTATAAAACTCTTCAACTTGGTCCCAGTCCTTCCAGTTAGTGCTGTCCAAAGGATTACACATGCGACATTTAAGATTACATAGATTATTCAGTTTAATTTCTATAGTAGGAAACTCAAACGGCATTTTATAATCGACACCTAAGTGATCTAATGCATTTGGGTATAGATTAATTCGTGCTTCGGGAATAACACCGTTAATATGTCTTTGACGTAGGCTTTCAACACCTTGATCTTCTAATTGAAAACAAGGCATGCATTCTGGAGGACGCTTATCGTTTAATACATCTTTGCGTATCCTACGCATAGCGTTGCCATTCCATATCTCTTCTACGCTATTATTCTGAATAAACCCAACAGGTTGGCTACGACAGCAAACTTTAACAGCGCCGTCTTCTCTAGTAGCTAATCCTGTAAAAGGGTGCATACAAAATGTTTTACTATTATTCATGGAAATATTTACCCTATTATGTAGGTACATAAATATTTCCATGAACAAACAATTTTGGATACAATCAGATGATACACAAGTTGGTAAATGGCAAAAGACTTTAACAGAGATATCTGGATCGCCTACTTTCTGTGTATTGCCGTGGATACACTTTGCTACAAGACCGAACGGCGATATGCGTTTATGCTGTAGTGCTAATGCCAGTGCTCCCGGTGTAGATCATACAGTTGGATTAGTTAAAAATGAAAAAGGTGAGCCTGCAAACTTTGGTCGCGAAACACCTATGAGTGCATGGAACAACGAATACATGAAAGATGTAAGATTGACCATGATGGAAGGCAAAATACCAGCAAGTTGTAATAGATGCTTTACAGAAGAAAGCAGTGGTATAAGTAGTAAACGTCTTTGGGAATCGTTGTTTTGGTCACAGAGTGATGTAGATATTCCAGAACTAATTGCAAGCACAACAGAGGATGGTACAGTTCCTGAGAAGCTTATTTACTTAGACTTACGACTAGGACATACATGCCAATTGAAGTGCGTAATGTGCAGTCCGCATGATAGCAGTAAATGGGTAGACGAACATGCCAAAGTATATCCAACATATCAAGCAACTGAACTAAAACGTTTTATGTCTTGGGACAAAGCATCATTTAATAACTCGTGGCACGAGAATCCAGACTTCTGGAAAGAGATGTACGCACAGATCCCTAACCTAAAGCAAGTGTACTTTGCAGGCGGTGAACCGTTGATTATTAAAGAGCATGCATTATTCTTAGAAGAAATTATAAGACAGGGTTACGCTGACAAGATTATGATACGTTACAATACTAACGGATTATTGATCAGCAAGCGCATGGTAGACTTGTGGAGCAGTTTTAAAAAGGTTAGAATTGGATTTAGTTTAGATGCAACGGACATGCGTAATTGGTACATTAGATACCCTAGCGAATGGAGCAACGTAATGGAAAATCTAACCATGTTAGATAATGCACCTGACAACATTGAAACATCTATTGTGCCTGCAATACAAATACTGAATGTTAAACATTTGCCCGATTTTGTAAAATGGAAAGTGACCAGCGGCTTTAAAAGGATTAACTTAGACCTTAACCCAGAAGGTATGCTCTACGGCGGCGGTATCTTTAATATGCACGTTGTACATATTCCTACATGGTTAAATGTGCAGGTGTTACCAGCGGCAGATAAACAAGAGATTGTGGAAAAGTTTGCAGAACTAAAACAATGGCTATGGGATAACTACACACAGGACGATGACTTCTGGAAAAATAATCCCTATGCTTGGCCTAGATACGAAGCATTCTTAAAGTTTATGTTGTCTAATGACAAGAGCCATCTGTTACCTGCATTTAAAGAGTATGTAGAAAAACTTGATAGCCATAGAAAAACTAATGCTAAAGAAATCTTTCCAGAGCTTGCACATCTGCTATGAAATTTAATTGTCTAACCACTACCAGTTCAGATCCTTTTATGATAACCTGGGACTTAGGCAGAAGATGCAACTACGACTGTACATACTGTGCGCCAGTACATCATGACAATTTTAGTAAGCATGCTACATTAGAACAATTGATTGCAACTGCTGATTTTATATTTGATTATGTTAGTACTGTTGCTGAATACAGAACTCACAAAGACTTTCATATCAGCCTAACAGGAGGCGAACCAACTGTTAATCCTAAGTTCTTGCATTTAGTTAATCATCTAAACAGCAAACAGCTATCTAGTGTAAACTTACATCTAGCATTAACTACAAATGGTGCAATGGGCAAACGTGTTGCAGAAGCTGTGGGAAATACCTTTAGTTATGTAACAATAAGTTATCATGCAGAAGCAGATGCTAAACTTAAGAAACGTGTACTAGAGCGTGTAAGCCAGTTGCACAATAAGACAACAGTGAAAGTTAATGTCATGTTCCATGCACAGTACTTTGACGAATGTGTTAATGTATGTAATAATCTTAAACAACAAGGAATACAATACATCCCTAGAATGATTGGAGAAAATCCTGCAGGAGAAACGTACGGTCATCAGTATACGGAAGATCAACTTAAATGGTTCAATGATTACTGGAATGTAGATTCAAATAGCTCGTCTGGATTTGGCGCAGAGATAGGTCGTCCGTGTTGTGGAGGTAGAAGTATGAAGATTAGTAACGATACTGACACACAAGAAGTAAAGTTCCTAACCTATAGGAAATTTAAAGATTGGCATTGCTCAGTTAACTGGTACTTTTTACATATTGAACAGCAAACAGACAGCGTGTATCATCATCAAACATGCCAAGCACGATTTGATGGCACAACTGGCCCTATAGGATCAATTAGCAATAGCAACACTATACTTGCTACCCTAAGAAATAACTTAGTTAACAATACAATGCCTATTATTATATGCCCTAATACGTTTTGCGCATGCGGGCTATGTGCTCCAAAGAGTGTAGGTCGGAAACAGTTAATATCTACGTTAAGTAATATTGTAGATACAGGAGTGTTTGGTGCTGAAGAAAACTGATATTAAGATTAACAAAGAATTGCTCACAGATGCCGTTAGTAATATGCCATCTGACGAATTTCGTTTGACGATTAATACACCAACTGGAGATTTCTTCTACGATCCTTGGACAATTAAAAAAGAGTATAAGAATACCGTATGGGAACAGTTACTATCAGGATTTGATTTTGCTATTGGCGAAGCACGTATTATTATATTAAAGGAAGGCGCATGTTATCAAAGTCATGCAGATATAGATGATAGATATCATTTAAACATTGCAGGCAACGACAGCTACCTAATTGATTTAGATACGGAGCAGATGAATTTATTAGTTGCAGATGGTTATTGGTATCTGATGAATGCAGGCAAGAAACACACAGCCGCAAATTTTGGCCGTGGAGATCGCATACAGTTAGTAGTGCGCCAACTGTTAACTAGAGTAGTTAATGATGCGTTAGTTTCAATCGAAATACAGGCCACTGGCGATCATGTTAGACATAAGTTTGATGCAGTATTGAGTCCTTGGCTTAACAATGTTAATAAGATGCGAATGATTAGTGATTTTAGCATCACATCAACAGGAGTCAAATTTAAAATATATCCTGCAATTATTGATGTTCTTAAAACTGTATTGCCAGAAGGATTTGTCATAGTATGATAATCTATACTCCAATAGATATTTCTGTTAAGTTGCCCAACTATACACGATTAAAAGAATACTTTAATATTAATCGCATGTACAATCTAAAAGAGACAACAGGATACACATCTCAAATGTGTGCAGTTGCATCTAGGAATAGTGTAAGTAATTGGAAAGATGCTACAGATGTATTCAAACCTGATAACGATACCGACTTTGACCTAACGTACAATAGCATAATATATTATGCTCCAGGAATACAGGAACAGTTTCCAGAGTTAGTGGACATACTTAATCTATTGCCTTATAAACAAATAGTAGGAGCCGCACTGAACATGCATACTGAGTTATTACCTACACATAGAGATAGAATATATTCTGAAACAGCAGTTAGCCCAGCACGATATAATGTTTTATTGTCTCCGCACTTTGGACAAGATTCGTTTTATCTAACTAACAATTTTAACAGTAAAAAAGTATACCCTACTATCCTTGAAGAGTATCCTATCTATGCGTTTAATAATAATGATGTATATCACGGTGCTGATATTATACTTGACGATCGCATAATTTTAGTGTGCATGGGTGTGTTAGATAATGGGAAGCACCAACAACTAATTGAACAAAGCACAACAAAGTTTAAAGAATATGTTATACACAATTGATTGGCAACAAATTACAGATGCTCTTGATTTAACGCAAGGCGAAATAAGATCATACGGAGTTAGATTTTACCAAAACACCGATGGAAGATTTAATCATATCATTAACATGTGGCAAACAGCAGGATATGATAAGACAGGAACAGTAGAGTGGATTAATTTCTATCCCGGCAAGCACTTTGATAATACAGTAGTTGAGAAGTTTGCACAATTTACTAATACCACATGTGCCCGCGCATGGATTAGTTGCATACGACCTGGCAAAATGGCTCCGTACCATCAAGACATTGATGACAAGGAAGAAGAATACTTAAAACAGGGTGAGCTTGTTCGTTTTTCAGTTAATGCTTGCAATGCAGAACACGGACAACTCTTTATGGTAGCAGATAAAGTGCTATACAATCAACCAGTAGGAACAGTATACAAATGGCCGCACTATCTTGCGTGGCATGCTGGCGGCAACTGTAGTTTCAAACCCAAGTTCTTGTTTAACTACTTAGGAATTAAAAAATGAAATATATTGGTAACTGCTCAACTGCTATTGATATCCCTGCACTATTAGTCCATCTAAGTAAGCAAGAGCCGCGCACACGTGGCAACGATCAGCCGGATGATATACATGCTAATCCAAAAGTTATAGAGCTGAAGCATGCTTGGGAGCAAGCAGGATATGATACTGAAAACGGGGTTTGGTGGTTAAATTACTATGCTCCTAAAGACATAGCTGAAAAGTTCAGTGAGTTCGTAGGAGTTAAACTATTGGGCGGCTGGATAACTTGTGTACCTCCTGGATTTTGTGTGCCCTGGCATTATGATATAACAGATGACGAAGCAGACTATCTTAAAATGGGACAGCCTGTTAGATACACATGCCATCTTAATACTCCTGCATTTGGACAAGCATTTATGTTAGAAGGGCATATATTCTCTAACGAAGAACAAGGCAATGTCTACCAATGGGATGATTGGCAACAATGGCACGGTGGAATTAATATGGGACTTGAACCTAAGTTCTTATATAACTTCTTAGGAATAATACCACATGAATGATTACTGTTTTGATCTAACCATTCCGGTCCCACATCCGTTAGCAGATCCTAATGTGCTAACTTGGAAGCACGAAGCAGAGCCAAACATATGGTGGGCTGATAAAACTAACATCAGCAAAGAGTTTGTTGAGTTCTTAGACAGCGTAGGATTAACAATGACATATCCTATACTGCTATTCTATACTCCTGCAATGCAAGGTATACCTATACACATAGATGGGTCCAATCCATTAAGCAATCGAGCCGTAATGAATTGGTGTGTTGGTGGTAACGAAAGCGAAATGCTTTGGTACAAGTTAAAAGACAGCATCGATGCAGATGTAAAAGAAACTACCGCTGGTACACCTTACACACGCTACACAGACGATCAAGTAGTGTTCCTGCATCGTCAAGCAGTAAAGTGGCCAAGCATTGTACAGACAGGCATTCCGCACAAGGTAACTAACTACGGGGCAGATAAGCGTTGGGTATTAAGTTGTGACCTTAGTCTAAAGTCTGCACCTAATGATGGACTTACATGGGAACAAGCAAAGGAAATATTTAAACAATGGATATTATAGAACAAGCACGTAAAATTCTAAACACAACTTACATTCCGTGGCTTGAACTTGATTTAGAATTCCCAGTAGATCTATGGAAGCAACAGGTACTGGAAGTTGAACCTTACTTTAACGAGTATAGACAAAGCGACAGCAGTCAGTGGTCTAGTTGTTGTTTGCACGGACTAGGTATAGATAAAACCTACACCGCAGACAACTACGGCTATGACGAATACAATGCGCCCTATCAATACACTGACCTAGCATATAAGACTCCTGCTATAACAGTCTTTTGGAAATATCAGTTTCCGGCTGAAAGATACAGCCGTATACGCTTTATGAAGATTGGTCCCGGTGGACATATTGATTGGCATAATGATGGTAACTTACCTCCTGGCATTGAGCCATTAGATGCTGTACTGCCTATTAACTTAGCCATCACACATCCACTAAACTGTGAAATGGAAATAGAAGGACACGGTGTTGTTCCTTGGAAAGAAGGTAAAATCTTTATGATCAACATAAGCAAAAATCATGCTGTGTTTAATCGTAGTAGTAAGTCCAGGGTGCATATGATTGCTAACATTATTTTAGGTAATCGTAAAAAAGAGTTTTGCGAAATGTTTGTAAGATGTTATAATAAGCAATATGGTCAAATTTAATACACCCGCAGGATCTGAAGATATTGTTTTTATCTTTTTGGATAGAATACATTCCTGCCAAACTGCTTGGACTGCTGAACTAATGAAAAACCTCAGCGACTTTGTCCTAGGTAAAATTATTGATAGCGGATTCAATGTTATACAAGGCCTAGACGAAGACGAAATGCTACGCGAAGCCGCAAAGGATTATACACATGCTGTAGTACTAAGCACAGGTACAGAATTTATAAATGGTGACGAATTCTTTAATGAAGTTGAACTTGCAGTATACGGCGCTGACAATTTTTTCTTAATGGGACATATTCCGGATAGGGATGACGGATATTATGAACTACATGATCAATGCTATATTATTAATCTTGACACATATACAGAGTTAGGATGCCCATTTGTAGGTGAATTTGCCTATTACAGCGAGCATAATCAAATAGAACCTGCACGTAGCAACATTAATATACACGATGACTATACACCTCTTTGGGTATTACCAGGCACAACAGAAAGAAAATACAAACATAAATGGCACGGGTGGAATATTATATCTGTTGCATTATCAAACAATAAGATAATAACAGTATTCCCAAGTACATTTAGAAATAATAAAGTTTACTATTATCCCAACTACGAGCCATCTTTCATTCCTAAGAGCTCGTATCTATATGGAAAATATAGTGTAGCAAGTCAGACATTGTTCTATCCTTATAACACAGAAGAGTTTGTTGCAATAGACTTTCAAGGACCTGTGCAACAGTTAGTAATACAAGCCAGCGGTTTACAATGGTATGAGTACTTGCTGTACTACGGATACGATGAAAATACTACAGTTAAATTTGTTGACTATAATTTGTTTGCTCTTGAGTGCATGTTTCGAATAACCCTAGATTGGGATGGAAAACAAAACTATATAGAGTTTGTTCAAGACTATGTGAATAGTCGTAAGGAGTTTCTAAGCTCGGGCGGTGATCATATGATCACTATGACCGGTAGCGAACAAACCGTAGATGCTCGTATGTGGACTGATATGATCAGTAAAGTTAAATTTGAATTTCATCATCAAGATCTTGTGCTCAACACAGCATTGCCTGTACACACTTGGGTAGACAATGCACCTAGTACAATTATACACCTTAGTCATATTTTTAATTATGACCCAGTCGCCCCATTTGTTCCGTTAAAACACAGGATATACAACGAACGAGTGTTACTAGACAAACTAAAAAAGCACGTTCCAGATGCTACACTGATTATGGTAGGTAATGTATCGGATAAGCTACAAAGACCTACCTGGCATACAAATGGAGACTGGAATGGAATTTAAGTCAGTTGCTGTTACTGGGCATACTACCGGAATAGGTAAAGGTTTATACGATTACTTTGCAAGCAAAGGGTGTACAGTACACGGCTTTAGTAAGTCTAATGGGTATGATATCAGTTGTAACGATGATGTCATAGAAATTATAGAACAAACGAAAGACTGTGAGTTGTTTATCAATAATGCTTATTACGATAATCAGCAAGCAGTAATTGCACTACAATGGCATACAGTACATCAAGATAAAGAACACTATATTATTAATATGAGTTCTTTGGGTAGCAGTGAAAACATTGTACACAAGCTAAACATAAAGAACCCACACATTGTTGAATACGGTAAAAACAAAATGTTATTGAACAATGTTGGTAACACTATTAATCTTAGCAAGTCGCCTGCTAGATGCATTACTGTAATGCCGGGTATTGTTAATACTGGTTTCATTAGTACATTTCCGTTTGATGAAGGCATGGCAGAGTTCTATCAAAGTATAGAAGAGCGCGGAACAATATTAGAAGTTAACGATATAGTAGAGTCTATTGCAAATATGTTGTCCTTTGCGAATAGTCGTAACTTTATATCATCATTGACAATATCGAATGGATAAATTTAAACAATGGGTTGATCACATATCAACTCCACAACAGCAACTTGATAACATGCCTGTGTGCCCTTATGCTAAAGGAACCCAGTACAAAGTTATTGAAACAGATGGTACTGACATTAGTCCGCCTCCTTGGGACTTTGATCTTATCATTTATAAACTACCAGATCATTATACTGTAGAAGAAGTTATAGACATTTCAAATGAATACAACAACTTGTACCCTGAAATGGTGTTTCTTCCTGATCACAAAGACCGGGATACTTATATAAACGGTGTACAGACCAACAATGGCAAATATAATATTATATTATGTCAGTGGCGTGACAACTTAGAAAACGCTAGAACTAAGTTAGCCAACACATCCTATTATAGTTTTTGGGATAGCGACTATCTAAAGGAAATATTAAACACATGAGCATTTATACAAATTGGGATCCGTTACAAGAAGTCATCGTTGGTGACTGCTATGCGCCCGAAACATTAGACAAGGTGTTGCCCAAGGGCGCAGAGCTACAATTTAATAAGATACTTGAAGAAACTAAAGAGGACTTGCAAAACCTTGCAGACTATTTGACTAGACTAAAGGTAAAAGTACATAGACCTAAGGTTCCTGAATATAAACCATATGTTGATCTGGGATATTTTAAAATAATAAATCCAACAGCACCTGTTGTTCCCCGTGACCAATACCTCGCATATGGAAAAACAATATATCAAACATATACAAGTATGCCCGATAGATACTTAGATAGTGTTAATTATAATCACATATTCAAAGAAAAGTTTGATGCGGGTTATAATTGGATTAGCCAACCACCACCTGTACTAAAAGCATTACAACAAGACAAATGGTGGGCAAATGGGCAAGACATTTATCATCATACGGCAAGCAATCGTATACTATGGCACACAGCTACAATGTTTAAGTGCGGCGATAAGTTAGTAACAAATACAGAAGGTCCGGGCACAGAAGCAGGACTAGAGTGGATGAGCCGTAACTTGCCTGCTGGAACTATTGTTAGTGCTGGTCGTAATTATCAAAAGAGTTGGGGACATATTGATCACGGCTGGTTTATGACCAACGACAATTTAGTATTTTGTGCCAACAAGTCTTGGGTTCCGGAACCGTTACGTAATAAAGAAATAGTAGAATTTGAAAATCTAGTTGATAAGTTTGACGATGAAAAGTTTATTGCCAGCTATACAAAGACAGGTGGCAAGTTTACTAAAGAATGGATTGACACATGGCTAACAGAATGGAAAGGCTACGCACAAGATGTATTCTTTGACAGCAATGTATTAGTTGTTGATTCGCAGAACGTTATATTTTCTAACACACAGCCTAAACTCTTTAAGATGTTAGAAGGACACGGCATTACTCCGCATGTTGTTAAACAACGTCATGGACTGTTCTGGGAAAGCGGCATACATTGTATGACTTTAGACTTAGTTAGAGAGGGCGAAAGTCGTTCTATAATCAGTTAATGCTTGTAAGAATCGATACTCAATATCTTCAAACCATGTAGCAGGTGCGTTGAGCGGAACTACAAACAATATGCCTGTACCACCCTCGTTCCACATACCTGCATTTATTCCGTACTGATACAAGAAGCGTTCAAACGTGCTGTCCATAGGTTTCTCGTTAGGTAACACTAGGTTAAACAACAGTCCGTAGTTACTATAGTCTTTGATCAAGCCCTTGTCTTTAAAACGTTCGCACATCTGTTGTCCCTTACGTTCTAGTTTAGGTTGGTTGACTAACAGTTGCTCTTGTTCTAGTGCATCTATATATACTAATGCAGAATAAATCCCACTTAGACTAAAGCTATAGCTAAAGCCGTGTATAAAGACGTCATACTTCACACGATCAAATATTGTTGGATTAGCACATACAGCACTAAGAGGAAAGTAACCGCCAGTTAGAGCTTTGCCCATCGTAAATATATCAGGCTGTATCCTACCCTGCCACCCAAAAAAAGTACCTGTTTTCCCACCGCACATTGCGATGTCATCAACAATAAGGACTATGTCTTTATTGGTACATATTTTACGTAGACCTTTCCAAAACTCTTGCCCTGGATCATGTAGTCCGTTTTGCCAACTGGCAGTTTCTACTACAATAGCACACAAGTCATCTGTGATATTGTCCAGAGTGTAATTGCTGATAATACAGCGAGCATCTTTACCAAACGTGTTAGTCATATATGTTGCATCGCTAACACTACTGCTTAGGTATGTACTGCCGTGATAACTATTTGTAAATCCTAAGAACTTGTTGCGCTTATTATACATCTGTGCTAGACGTAGTGCGCCTTCTACTGCATCACTACCGCTTAGTGCAAATGCAGTCTTGTAGCCTCCGCTTAGATTTGCTATCTTATCAGTTAACTCAATTACAGCGGGATTAGTAGTATAGAACTCTCCGCCACAAAAAGGATTGTTAATCATACGTTTTGTAACAGCTTCTATGATATCGTTACGTTTAAACCCTAAAGGAAAGCAGCCGCATGCACCTAGACTTAAATCTAAGTACTCGGTACCGTTTTCAATAAAGCCGTAGTCAGTATACTGTTCTATACTGCGCACAGGTTGATTGTCATTAGTTGCATATGGAAATATTATGTTGGTATTCATCTGCTGATACTTACACTTAATGCAATCCTTTTCTTAGTAGGATCTAACCCTAACACGCTGTGTATTATACTTATATCTAACTTGTGCCATTGTCTTTCTGGGATAGGCTCTGATACTATCTCATTGAGCTTGTTAAATGGTATAAGTGTTCTAGCGTAGGCTTTTTGATGCGACCATTCTGGTAATACTTTGTAAAAACATGTACGCACATCCCCGCCTCGCTCTAATGTATAGTTTAAAGCATAGTGTCTAAGCTCATCAACATGTGGTGTAATGATTTCCCCGCTATGCATAACTTGTAAGTTAACACCAATTATCTTTTCCGGTATGTTGACACTTACCCAATCCATTACAACTTTATCAACTGGTATAAAATCAAATCGTGCTAATTGTTCAGTAAAAAACTCGTATGCTGTTGGATCAGTAAACTGCCCCCCTAAAGTATCTTCTTCGTTGTATTCTAACAATGAAATGGCATCTAAGGTGGCTTGGTCTGCACCTCCCATTAACATGTCAGCTTCTTTGAGCATACGCTCCTTAAAGTTGTCATCGTAAGTAATTGGATTAGCACCTTGCTCATCTAATATCTGATAAAGATGTGCTTCTAGCCATTCAGGCAATGGGGGATAGTCTTTATATTCTAATGCACTCATGACTGTATTTAATGCGTACTTTATAGGGTAAATATGATCATGGATATTAAAAAGATAGCAATCACCGGACATACTAAAGGAATTGGTAAAGACTTGTACGAGCATTTATCAGCATCCTACAATGTTGTAGGTTTTAGCAGATCTAACGGATACGACATTTCAAAAGAAATGGATATACTCCGCATAATAGATGAAACTCGCGAGTGTGATATCTTTATTAACAATGCTTATCATTATGATCAACAAACTCATATAGCAGATATATGGAATACCACACATCACGGACAAGAACATTTTATAATCAATGTTAGCACTCTTGCTTCTGATCCTATGTTTAATGTTGAAAAACATTTACCACATCTAGTTCCATATGCAAAAGAGAAACATAGATTAAATCAAAAGACCTTTGACATCTGTGATCAGCGAGATAGCAAATGTAAGGCTATGAGTTTATTGCTGGGTATTGTTGAAACAGGCTTTGAGAACCCGTACGGCATTGATCCAGATAATCTGCTAGAACACTATAAAGATTTTAAAGAACGCGATGTATTAATCAAAGTTTCTGATGTAACTAATGCAGTTGACTTTATGATTAATTCTATTAAAAATAATTGTTTTATCTATAGCATATCTTTGCTCAACAGGATGTAATATGCATCACGCTTTATTTTTCAACGTTCATTGGCTCGGAGTACGTCGCCCATCAGGCCCGTATCGCATTGCATCCTTTCTTCGAGAGCAAAACTGGGACTGCGAAGTAATTGAATATGCGGCTAAATGGAAATTTGCCGAGTTGCAAGAAATTTGTTATCGTAGAATAGGACCTAATACAGTATTCATTGGCTTTAGTAGTTTTTTTGCATTTTGGACTTCTGAATTAGATAAGTTCGTAGATTGGATTAAAGCAACATTTCCGCATGTGAAGATTGTGATAGGTGGACAAAGTCGTCCGCGTATTGAAGCTAAGAGTGTTGACTACTATATCCACGGCTACGGCGAAATGGCTATACTAGAATTAGTAAAGTACATGATTGGCACACCGGGAGTTAAGATAGCATTTGATCCTTTGTTCTTTGGAGCGAAGCGGGTAATTAGTGCTAATACTTCTTATCCTAGCTTTCCTATGAAGAGTCTTAAGGTAACGTACGAAGACAGGGATTACGTACAACCGTGGGAGTGGTTAACTGTAGAGTTTGCTAGAGGATGCAAATTTCAGTGCGACTACTGCAACTTTCCTGTACTAGGAGTTAAAGGCGACTACAGTAGAGATGCAGAAGACTTTGGTATAGAGATGCGAGACAATTACGACCGCTGGGGCGTAAGCAACTACTATGTTGCAGATGAAACGTTCAACGATCGTACAGAAAAAATACAGAAATTTGCAGATGTTGCTGATCAATTATCATTTGATACATACTTCTCTGGATTCATACGTGCCGACCTTATGGTGGCAAGAAAGCAAGACTGGGATCCAATGGCTAGACTAGGATTCTTTGGACACTTCTATGGTGTAGAAACTATGAATGCCGCTACAGCTAAGGCTATTGGTAAAGGTATGGCTCCTGAGAAATTACAAGCAGGATTACTAGAAGCCAGAAAATACTTTAATGCTAGGGGACACTACAGATCATCAATGGGTATTGTAGTTGGCCTCCCGCATGAAACAATTGACAGTCAGACAAAAACATTACAATGGATTGAAGATAATTGGCAAGGCGAGTCTATACATGTTTGGCCTTTAGAAATTCCGTTAGATCCAAAACAAGATGTATTAAGCCTTATATCCAAAGACTTTGAAAAGTATGGATACAGACAAGGTACAGAGGAGCCTCCGCCACCTCCTCCTGAGTGGGAAGCGATGGGATCGATTACTCGTATCAAGCATGGAATATCAAACATGAATTGGGCTAATGATAATATGAGTTTTGCAGATGCTTGTAGAATTAGTAATGATTTTTATAAAAAGGTAATTGATAAGAAAATACAGATGGGTATTTCAATGTACGCTTTTAGCGATCATGCGTTTTACGGTTTAAACATGGAAGAGATAATGAAAATAGACTTTACAGAACAACCTATGAGTACTTCTGATCCAGAAAAAGCATATCGTATAAGGAAACTACAGTGAGCACAATAAACATATTTCCATTTAAAATTTATCATGTATCAAGTGGATTTGATTGCCAATGGATGATGGATACGGTTAATGGTATGTTAGAGCAAGCATATAAAGAAGCTACAGAGAATAATCAGGGTTCTATGCGGGGCAACGGAGTGTGTTCTTATAACACATCTAGAGAACTACATACTCGCCGCGAATTTACTCCACTGATTGAGTTTATTGAAGCTCATGCTCAAAACTACTGGAACGACTTAGGGTACACAACTGCACAAAAGCCAGGTGTCTTTGAAATGTGGACAAACGTTTATAAGAAAGATTCTTTTATTGATATGCATAGTCATAGTCCTGTACAGATGACTGCGAGCTTTTACCTACAACAACCAGAGAATGGCGGGAACCTTGTGTTTGAGCATCCAATGATGCATCTTATGAAGCATCAACCTTACGATCCTAACTTGCTTAGAAATCATCCAGAGTTTTGGGAGTATGATGTACATGTTAAGCCCGGTGACTTGATATTGTTTCCTGGATATATGAATCATAAAACCCGCCCTAATCAATCGGAGCAGGACAGAATAATGATAGGCGCTAATATATGCAACGTATTGTAGAACCTGAATTGATGGATGACATTGATCAAGTTGTCGCCTATAATGCTGGAAATAAACAATTTGGAATTGACGGGTTCTTACACTATTATGAAAAGAATATTAATCTCATTAGGGGTAAAATTGTTGACCTCGGTTGCGGCACTGCTGATTATCTAGTAGCCTTAGCTAAAAAGTATCCAGAGTTAATTATTGTTGGATACGACGGCAGTCCTAATATGATTAAACAAGCAGAAAAGAATGTACAAGGTTATAACATTACTGTTATATGCAAACAGTTTACTGACGTAGAAGATACTGCTGATTGTGCAATATCAATCAACACACTACACCATTTGCATAATCCCGCAGTCTTGTGGAACGCTATTAGATCAATATCAAACAAAGTATTAGTTATGGATATTGTTAGGCCAAGAAGTGTAGAAGTTGCAGATGCAATAGTAGAAATGATAAACGGTCAAGACCCTGAGATTTTTAAACGAGACTTTCATAACTCGTTATTGGCAGCATTTTCTTTAGAAGAGTTACAAGATCAAATTAAAGATACTAATTACATTATACAGTTAGACGGCAACCCAGAGTACTTTCAGGTTGCACTGATACACGGAGAAGCATATGAAAGTAAGTAAAATGCCAGGATGTGGCAGATTTGGAATTTATATTGATGATGTAGACTTTGAGCATCTTACAGAAGAAGAATGGATGGAGATTGGCAAATTACATTTGGATAATTTAGTTACGGTTATTAGAAACACTAACATGCCATTGGACAAATATCAAGAATGGATGGGCAAATGGGGCAAGCCTAGATTTTCTGAGGCTGCAACTTTATTAAAACATTATCCACAGGGAATGGATTGGATTCATAACCAGCTACAAAAAGATAGTGATTCAATCAGCGAATCGCATAAGACTTATCTCCAAAAAGCTCTTCGGACCATATACGACGGACAAGTTGTACGTGTTACTGGAAGATTCGCTGAAGATGGCGCATCGCTTGGATTATTTGGTTCAGGACAACTAGGCTGGCACAGCAATGAAGGCGGCCGATTGCACTTTGCTCCTGCGGTTGCGTTATTGTCGGGGGAGAACATGGTCGACTCTGCAACTGGTTGGTTAACAACTACTGATTGGTACGAAAAACAGTCTGAGAGTTTTAAGAGTGAACTAAACGAAATGGTATTAGTGCATAGGTTTGATATGGAAACTCTAAACCCCGGAGGCACTAGAGACTTAACGTTACTGTATTATCATAATAGTGGCTGCGGTGAAAATGACTCTGAAGTTCCGTTAGTAATTAAAAGCCCTGCAGGTCATATGGGCATACATCTATCATTAGAGAAAGTAGGTAGAATAAAAGGCTTGTCTGATTTAGATAGCAACAAATTTATTAAATGGTTATGGGAAGAACTATGTCAGGAGCAATATACGTACGATCATTGGTATACTGCAAATCAACATGACTTATTGCTATTTGACAATAGCATTGTTATGCATCGTAGATTAGGTGGGTCAAACCCTAATAGGCTTGCATATAGAATACAATACGATTATACATACTTGCAAGAGTCGGCATGGCAACCATATATTCAGCCTTATTATGCAGAAAAATACAAGAACGAAATTACAGAAATTGTAACGTTACTTGGTATAACTGATTTTAAACTTCCTTAATGTCTTTTTACAGTTCAGTAAATGTAATTCAAATAGAACACAGTAGTATGTGTAATGCCGCATGTCCGCAATGCTTAAGAGAATGGTGGAATGGTGACTACAGCAGGATCAATCAAACATACTTGCCTCTAGAGTTCTATCAAAACAATATTCCTAAGGAAGTGTACAAGAATTTACAAAAAATCAACTTCTGTGGTACAGTTGGTGATCCCTGCACTGCTCCTAACTTTATAGAAGTATGCAGATATATCAAGACCAATTATCCGCATATTGAGTTGGTTATTGCAACTAACGGTGGGATGCGTAATGCAGATTGGTGGAGAGAGTTAGCTGAAACTCTAGCACCAAATGATATTGTTATATTTGGAATTGACGGATTAGAAGATACAAACTATATCTATAGAGTAAACGTGCGCTGGACAAAGCTAATGGATAATGTTAATTCATACATATCTGCAGGCGGGGTAGCATGGTGGCAATTCATTGTGTTTGAACATAACGAAAATCAAATGGAACAAGCAACTGCATTGTCTAAAGAACTTGGATTTAAAAATTTTTATACCATCTATAACAATAGATTCCTAGTTGAAGAAATGTTTGGCCGCACTGCTTCAATTGGTGGTAATGGCCAGCCATTACGCCCACCTACAGCTAGAGATAATGTGTCCCCGTTGTTACGCAGAGATAAGCCTACAATTCCTTCTAAAGAAGAGTGGTTAGCATCTGCAGAACAAACGTGCATTAAATGCCAGGCACAACTAACGTTTGAAGCATATATAGACGCAGAAGGACATTTATTGCCGTGTTGCTATCTTGCAGGAGCAAAATTTACTTTGAAAGAAGACGATGTTGATGGGTATTACGACTTATGGACAACATATGGTGCTGACAAGATAAACTTGACTTACAATCATTGGGATAGCATAATAACAGGTGATTTCTATCAAGCCCTTAGCGCCTCGTGGACTAAGAGTTTTATTGATGGAAGACTATTAGTATGTTCAGGAGTTTGCGGAAACAAAGAAGTGCAGTTTTCTATGTATAAGAATAAGAGTCAAGAAAACACTCTATCATAAATTTCAGGTAATACATCGTCTGGCCATTTGATATATTCTTTAAATGCCTTTTCTCGTAGTAGACGCATATCCATATCGATTGCGCCGCCTATCATTAATTGCTTAACCATATTTTCTCTTTCACTATTAAACAGAGGCATGTACATTTCCATGGCCATAGGCTGTTCCCCGTATCTAGAACTTGAAAAGTGACCAAATGCTTTAAGTTGTTTATTTGTGTTAATGAAAAAACATTTAGGATACATTGATAATTTACATATACCTTCATTATTGAGATCTATACACATCTGTTCTAATTGTTGCTTCCAGTTAGGACAATAATCTTCTAACTTTTCGCCCTTGTCAATTATTTCTTGGCATAAGATGCCGTCAAAATGCAAAAATATCTTATATCCTTCTCGAGTCTCGTCTGCAAACTCGGCACACCATTGATATTTTGAAATAGGAGAACAGGAATCGATAAAGTTTAAATCTCGTATAAAGCAAGATCGCATCAACATTGATCCGTATCTTTCCTTAACTTCGTACTCTTGGCATAAAAATTTATTGTCCGTGCTCTTATAAAGATTATATACCCCAGTCTCTATAGGAATCCAATTCTCACTCATCATATTAATAGTTCTCCAAATGACTAATACCTAATTTTTTACGAAACGCTTCTGTAAACTTACCGTCTATACGTAAACTATAACTCTGTTCCATTATACGCTCGCCGCCGTGCCAGTCTACATCATTCCACCAAGCCGCACGACAATTTAAATATGTCTTGTCCTTAGTCTCTGGATCCCACAAGTAAAAGGCTTTCTTTGTGTTAGGGCGAATATGTATAAATTCATTTCGATGGGGTTTAACAACATCTATACCATTCTTAGCATCTAAGTCGCGATGTTCGAACGGAATGCCATCTGCCTCGCAGTGGAAGAATATAACACGACCAATATGCTCAAACACACCTAAAGTAATCAAGTCTTCTACCCACTTAACTACATTAGGAAAGTGCTGTGCTTCTTCTGTAAGTTTGCGAGGAGCAGTACGATCGTCCCACGAACCTTCTTCCCATAGGAAATAGTATATATAAGGATCGTATGCACCCATTGCCATCTTTAAGTAACGTGTAAACTTATTTCTTTGTTTATAATCTTTAAAATCTTTAAAAAGATCTATACCGCCCCGGTATATAGGATGATCTGTCGGCAACTCCATGAACTCTTCCATCGCCCGGTATATGGGTTTCCAATGCAAGGTATAGCTCATGTCCTTAAAGGTAAAACCAGGTTTCATCCAAGTTCCTTCTTTGGCAAATTCTCTAGCTTCTGCAAACCCTCGAATAATTTCTGGTTGTAGCTGATCAAATTCGTCCATGTTAATATATGGAGTCATATCAATATAGGGCTGATTGTTTATTCCTTTTATCATAGGGTATAGTTGTGTATAATGATAATTATCATTTATGCAATATGAATACTACTATAATAGGCTTGATGGCAACCATTGGCGCAACAATCTAATCTACACAAGTTTACTGTCTGCTGACAAGTCAGTTTTTGTACAGTGGTATAACAATGATACTGATTACCACAAAGGTCAAAATCAAGTCGTAGATCCTGATGTAATGGAAGAAAAATGGAATAGAGAAGTAAAGTATCTGTCATTAATGCACGGAGCATATCCCGATATTGTTCCAAAGATTTTAGATATAGACTACAAGGCAAGAAAGATCTATCTCAAGGTAGAGGGTGTGGATTTTTGGCAACGTAGTCTGGATGGTAATTGTACGTTTGACCAAGTATTGCCAGACTGGCAAGATCAAATGTTTAACATCATTAGTGCTCATAAACATTTAGGATTGCACAAATATAGCATGCATCCTAGTAGTTACTTTGTAGTAGAGGGACGATTAAAAAGTATCAATTACTTTTTTACCTATCACAAAAACGAACCAAACATTAGCATCAGTCAAGTTGAAAGTCACATTCACTCAGGCAGGCAAGAAGAACTACACAAGTATCTAGTAGAATTAAATGTAGATTGGAACACTCCTGCTCCGTGGTCAGTGTTTGATCGCCTGTGCTGGGAAAGTTTTAAAACTAACTATCCTGCGGACTTTATTGAAAAATGTATAAACTAATACCGTGGTCTGCGGATTTAGATCTAGCAGAGTTTTATGCAGAAGCTGAGAGACGGGGCTTTACTAACAACTCCAGTCAAAAAGCAATGGTGGATTGTTTTCGCAATGAGCGTGAATGGTGCGTGTGGATTCTTTACTACAACAATACAGCCGTAGGCAGCGTAGCCGCACATTCACTAGATGATGGCGGGTACCGAATCTGTGCAAGAACTTGTGCATTTACAGATATGATGCCGTTACATCACTTACGTACTAGAGAAGGCATTATATCACATCAAAATGTCACAGCACAATTTTTTATACCCCAATGTGTTGAATGGGTAGGAGATCAGGATATGTATATTACTACACATCCTAGTGAAGTTGGAACACAACGATTAGTACATACTGTTTGGGGCCCTGCATTAGAATTAACTGGATGCTTAACACTTGCAGATACTAAGTTCTACAGAGGGCATAGGCAAACTTTTTGGCGCTTAAATAAAGATATATTCTTAGAACAACTATCAAAAGGTCCAAGATGGAAATAACAGTATCATTATGTGAACATTGCTATAGGCACGTCCCAGCAGAAAAATTTGAAAGAGATGGATCTATATGGATGCGTAAGACTTGCTCAGAACACGGCACAGTTGAATATATGATTGAACGAGATGCAGACTTCTATAAGTCTTTAGTGTACGACGCTAAAGGCTACGATACTCCTAGTGGAGTGTTAATTGAAGTAACTGATCGATGTAATCTTAAGTGCCCGCATTGCTATCACGAGCCAGAGAATGCCACTACAGACAAACCTATTGATCTTGTATTAGCACAAATAGCCAGCTGGCCAGATGATGTAGGTAGTGTTATTCTTGCAGGTGCAGAACCTACACTTAGAAAAGACTTGCCTAATCTAATATCTAAAATAACTGAACAGCAACAACAACTAGGAAGATTGCACCAAGACATTACGATTCTTACTAACGGGGTCAAGTTATCTGATGCAAACTGGGTAAACGAAATTAAAGAAGCAGGCGCACGATCAGTAATGATTGGACTTAACCATCATTCCTATCAAGGCAAAACAGTCCACAAGAAACAACTGCAGGGTATACAAAATTGCAAAGATGCTGGCATGATTATCTACTATGTTGGATATACATTAGAAGACATCAATCACATACCCGAAGTATTAGAAGAAATACAGCGTATTGGTGAAGGAGTATATCAATATCGTATACGTGCTGGCAGCGACATTGGCCGTAGTCCCGACGAGCCCCGCTACTACCTAAGCGATCATGTAAAGTCTATTAAAGACTATGTTGACAGTAAAGGATGGACTTGGGAGAAGATCCCAGGCGATGATAACTTATATCACTATATGGTAAAGATCAACGGTATCATGCATAGGCTAATACAATGGAGTGATCCTAAGACTATTGATATGGAAGAACTGCGTTGCGGTCCATGGTGCGATTTTGTTCCTAATAAACCCATTACTAACTTTTTACACCAAGTTATGCTACGTGACGCCGCAGTTAATAAGGGAATGCCGCTTTGGGATACTGTTGCAGAGCGTTACATATATCGTAGCAGAGAAGATATCTGGATAGATCCCTAAGCCTGCCGTTCTAACCAAGTTTCTTTAATAGTTTCTGGTTGGAACCATTCTTGTACAAAATTTTTTACCACAGCGGGATCAAACTTTTTACAGCTGAACAAATCAATATATCCTTCGCATGTAGCATCTACAAAGTGTGCAGTGATATTACTTGTTGATATCATTTGCATCACACTAAAGCCTGCGTTAGGGGTTCTTGGTAATAGGTATTCTACCATTGGATCCCCAATAGGAGTCATGCCAATCATTGGTATAAGTTTATGAAGAAAATCCTTAATAGAATCGTCGCTGGTAATCATATGACGATTACATTTTCCACAGTCTAGTATCAAGTGATATCCCCAAGTCATTGTATGTCCTTTAAAATTAATCGTGCCAATGCTTCGTGCGCATCTCTTCCGTAATGTAGGTAAGGCATCTTAGTAAAACCTTGTTCCTCTGCCCAGTCTTTATAATTAGTGTGTCCTTGAAAATCAAACCAATTATCAAAATTGCTTGCAGTATGATTGAGCATTAAGTGGCATACATCTTTGCATGCCATATCAACTAATAATGCTAGAGAATCTATGTCATCATGTGGATGCAAGAATTGCTTTACGTAAGTATCGTTAATAGGATTATGCAACTTAGTTCCTTTGATATCTTTTTCTATTGGCCCGTACCATTGCATGCCTACTTGTAGATATTGGTCTTCATCATGACCTAATAAGTTTTTACCAAGATAGTAAAATTCATTTCGATCAGAAGAAGTGTAACCAAACAATACAAGACTATTTGGATGGTCGTGCAATGCCTGTCCTAGTAATCGCATGCTACGTTGATTACTGCCACCTGTCATTGCATAGTTATAGTACTGTATCCCTAACGCTTTCGCAACAATAGCCGGAAACGCTAACATTTTACCAGGAACATCAGCCGCCTCTAAAGAAATGTCTCCACGTAAGTACATATCATACGTGCTGTTGCTGGTTAATAATTCACACCCTGCAACGTGGCTGTCACCAAATGCTAAAATGGACTTGAAATGTTTCACGTGTAGTTTATAGGCTTAAATATGTGCTATGTTTAATGTGATACTATTTACCGATGCTCCATACCCGCATCATAAGATTCGTGGCTACGGAGTACACAGGATAGCCAGCCAAATTAGAGCCAAAGGATATACTTGTTTAGTAGTAGATTTTAGTTCAGCTTTGACCTTTGACAAGTATAAAGAGATTATAGATGCCAGTGTTGGCTCTGATACTTATATGATTGGGTTCAGTACTACATGGTTGCCTTACAGATGGCCAGAATTACCAGGCGAATACACTAATCAGATTCCTGGACATCACATCGGTGTAGAGCATGAGATGAGTAATAACAAAGACGAACAGTTAGATTGGCGCAAAGACAATCTTGTGGTCAAGTTTGGTAAAAATGAAGTCGCTGAATGGTTACAGTATCCTAAGACTGTTAATCCAAAACTCAAAATAGTCCTTGGCGGCGCAAAAGCGGATTTTTACATGGATTTAGAAAATGTAGATCATATTATATTTGGTATTGCTGAAACTATGACTATAGATCTATTGGACAAGTTAAGTGGCAAGACTAAACGTATCTTTAGCAAATACTTGGACTACGATCGTAAAGCACACGCACCCTCTTGGGATTTTAGAGAAAGCAGTACACGCTACACAGAGTGGGATTTTATACAACCACAAGAAACACAGGTGCTTGAAGTAGGAAGAGGTTGTAGATTTAAATGTGCGTTCTGTAACTTTCCTTTAATAGGACAGAAGAATGTTAAGGATTATATCAAATACCCTACACATATACGCGATGAACTATTAGAGAATTATGAACGTTGGGGCACTACCAAGTACTTTATAGTTGATGATACATTCAATGACAGCACAGAAAAGTTAGAAATGCTGGCCAAAGTTATGAGTGATTTGCCTTTTAAGATCAAGTTCTGGTGTTATACCCGCATTGACTTGTTAGCTACACACCCTGAACAAATGGAACTATTAAAAGAAATAGGAATCGCAGAAACGTTCTTCGGACTTGAAACATTCAACGACCGTAGCAGTAAGACTATTGGAAAAGGCATGCCAAGTATTCGTCGTAAAGATACTTTATATAAGGCCAAAGAGGTATGGGGAGACCGAGTTTGGATGGAGGGTGGTTTTATGATTGGCTTGCCTTACGAAACTCGTGCCAGTTGGAGAGAAACAGTTGATTGGTTAAAGCAAGCGGATTGTCCGTTAGATATTAGCACCTGCTATCCTTTAAATATAGTTAAGAAGTCCGAACGTAATAAATGGTTCCCTACCAGCTGGTTTGATAACAACTATGAAGACTTTGGCTATTACTTTCCGTATGATGGAGTAGAAGGCATGCTATCTTGGAAAAAAGATGACGAGGGCGATATCCCTTCTTTTGAAATTGCACAGCAAATTGCAGATGAAACTTTGATAGAACTTAAACCATATCAACGAGAGCGTCGGGGTGACTTTTATGCCAGTAGTTACAATCATCCTATACTTAGAGACAGAGAAGCTACATTAAATATGTCACCTGAGGAATACAGAAATGTTATAAGCCGTATTAATTTTGATGAGCTTTATTATAATACCGTGCATTCTGATTACTTTAACCTTTTATTGACTAAATTAAGAAATGCCAAAATTTAATGTAATTATATTCGCTGATACACCTGTACAAGACACTAAAACTAGAAACTATGGTGCTTATCGCCTAGCCTCTCATATCAGAGAAAATGGATACAGTTGCCTAGTAATTAATTTTGCATCTGCGATTGATGGAAAAATTTACAACGAAATATTAGAATCAACAATGGGAGAAGAAACCTTTATGGTAGGCTTCTCAACAAATTTTATGCCTATGCGAGTTCCTGGTGCTCCAATAAGCACAGAAGTTCCCGGTAGAAGTAGACGTGATACTGATATTATTCGATTTGATACAGAAACTATGTATTCAAAACGGCTTATAAATGAGTTTGCAAAAAATAAATCTGAATCTTGGCTAAACCGTATTACTGACATCAACCCAAAGACTAAGATTGTGTTTGGTGGATCGGGAATAGGATTTTATACAGATTTTACAAATGTAGATAATTTTATCTATGGGTTGTCTGAAACTATGATAATTGATTACTTAGATTCAATTAGCGGTCGTTCTAAAAAAAGACTCTTCAATAAGGTGCTAGACTATGACTATAAGGCTCAGGCATCAACCTGGGACTTTAGATTAAGCAAAACAACTTACACTGACTACGATTTTATTACGTCAAATGAAACTCTTTCATTAGAAGTTGCTCGTGGATGTAGATTTAAGTGTACCTATTGTTCTTACCCGTTAATTGGTCAAAAGAACATTGATGACTATTTAAAATTTAAAGACGTGTTAAAAGAAGAGTTATTAGACAACTATCATCAATGGGGAACTACACAGTATTACATTATGGATGATACATTTAATGATAGTACAGAGAAACTATTGATGTTTAAAGAAGTTGTAGATTCTTTGCCTTTTAGAATTAAATTTTGGTGCTATTTACGATTAGATTTATTAGCACTACATCCAGAACAAATTCCATTGCTTAAAGACGTAGGGTTAGAGCAGGCATACATGGGCATAGAAACATTTCATCCAGGAGCAGGTAAAGCAGTTGGTAAAGGTATGAAGGCTGAAAAGCGAAAAGAAGCTCTAGAGAAGTGTAAGACAATTTGGGGTGATGACGTCCATATTCAGGCTGGGTTTATGGTAGGGCTTCCGACAGAGCCAGAAGAATCAATTGTTGAAACTGCAAATTATCTAAGAAATCCTACGTGCCCTGTACATGAAGCATGGATATTTCCTGTTAATATATTTGATGGCAAGCACACAGGTCAAGGTAACAATTGGATATATAAAAGCGAGTTTGATAAAAACTACGATAAACATGGTTACTATTTTTCTTATCTTGATGAGAATAACAGACAGCCATACGAGAGTGTTAATTGGCTGAAGAAAGAAGACGGTAGTGGAATAAATGGGTTTGAGCAAGCTACCTATGTGGCCGCTAAACATGATCGTACGGTTCCAAAGAGGATTTATACCGCTGACTTTTATAAATCGTCTCTTAATCATCTAATACTATCAAATAGAGAACTAACGAAATCTATGTCTCAAGAAGAGTATAAGAATCTAATAGCCTCTATAGATATGACTAACTTATACTTTAATACTGTAATAGAACAATATTTTAATCCTTTACTTACAAAACTGAAGAATGATAATTCCCCTACAGCAAATTAACAGCTTTGGCCAGCAAACACTATTAGACAATCCAAGATTTAATATAAGTTGGATACTTGGTAGATTTTGTAATTACAAATGCTCTTACTGTTGGCCTTATGCTAGAAGTGATGTTCAAGATTACCAACCATTGGAAATATACAAATCTACTATTGACGAAATTAAACGCCAAGCTAGGTTAAACGGATTTACTCAATTCCATTGGAGTTTTAGTGGAGGTGAACCTACTGCTTACAAACACTTACTAGAATTAATAAAGTACCTAGATGAAAAGGAAAGTACATATCAAAGTGTACATATGACTACTAATCTAAGTCCAGGGATCAAATGGTGGAAGAGTTGGGCAGATAATACAAGTCTTCTACAACGCCGTAGTGTCACAGCCAGCTTTCACGATGAATTTGCTAAAGAATCTGAGTTCGGAGACAAGTGCTTACAACTCATGCATGAGCTTGTTCATGTAACAGTTAACCAAGTTATGGTTCCGGACAAGTTTTACCATACGCTCGAACGCTGTAATCGATTACGTGCTAGAGGGATTAACGTAACACTTAAACCGCAAAGTAATGATACTGCAACCGCAATAGTTGAAGGATATACATGCAACATGATTAAGATCATGCAGGATAACTTTGAACAACAAGAAGGTTTTCAAATTAGACTTACTGACGGAATAAACAACTATTATATTGACCAAGCAGAGCGCTTTAACGCACTTGGGTTTAACAAATTTAAGGACTGGAAATGTTCTGCAGGATTTCAAGGGCTTATTATTCGTGGCAACGAAGTTAAGCGTGGATATTCGTGTAAAGAAGAGTCGTTAGGTACATTATCTAACTTTAATTTATTAAAACAGCCTGCGGTGTGCATCACCGATAGTTGTGTGAGCTCAGCAGACAGCAAGATGCCCAAGCATAAATAAAGATATAACTGGATTAATGATGCTTGATATTCTAACACAAAAACTACTTTCGTGGACTCCTGAGTTAGCCGATGCGTTTTACAACGGAGTAGAACGCTACTCTAAAAACGGTGATCTAATATGGGAAATAGCTCCTACCGGGTTTTTCATTCATGGTTGCGAAACCGCAGAATACCACGACTATAACGGAAAATCCTACTTACTTCAGTTCGGCGATAAAACTGAGTTATATCATAAGAAAAAAGAATTTAGCGATAGGGCAGATCTAGCCAAGACAATCCTTATTGAGAAACCAACTTTCATAGAAACTTGTGAAATAATTGGAGTCACTGCTACTTACGTTGAACAGCAACGGCCGTACAACACATATGGCATTCCGTTTGTTAATTTAATTTCAGTTACGTCTAGTCACCGATTAGAACTTATTAAGGAGATTTTTTCAAAAGCAATGTTAGCTACTGATCAATTTATACAAACTATTGATATTGTTAACGGAGATCTAACTTTACAGAGCTATCCTACAGATTTACATGATTCAATGTTTTATGATCCTGTGACAGAAAACTTATTTCTTGCAGGAACTATAGATTTAACTCATTCAAGAGAAGAGTTTTTTGAATTTTTTAGCGGGCTTACTACAAACGTAGAACAACTTTTAGAATTACCAAATACTGGGTTTCAATCCTATATGATTGATATAATAAACACACAATGTACAATACTTCATTATCCTTAATTAATATTTCGGTTAGCGAAAATAACAATGTTATTTTTTCAACTAATATCCCCTATCCTTTATTAGGATTTGTTCAACGTGTGTTAACAAAGCCTGGCAGAACAATCACAACTAATATTGATGGTGAAATATTTGTTTCTAAAGGTATGTTTATTAGTGAGGATGACTTTCTAGCAAACAATCTATCTACCAATAGTCCCAATCACCGAGTTGCAAATATTGTTAGATTTATTAAGAATGCAAAAAGATTATATACAGAGTTTGTTAGCTACCAAGCGGCATTTGAATTAACACAACAACAGCTTGATGCAGAAAAAGTAGTATTTGAGAGCGCTGAACTTCATCGTCGAATGTTAGAAGCAGAGCGTAGATACGCTGAAATGTTAATTTCGCAAAAAGAACTCACTGAAGAACGAATCCAACTTAAATTAGCAGAAGAATTTAGACAAGATGAAAATAGAATTGCGTTAGTGAGAAGTATATCTTTAGACCCTGATTCTGCTGTAGATGCAATACAATCTGAATTTGGTCAAAACGTTGATATTCGCTCTGCCGTAGCAAGTGCAATGGCTTCAAATCTTTCTGTTTGTAGATTAGTTGCCAATCTAGATTCTAGATACTGGTTAACAAGTTACGAAATAATGTCGGTAATCAGCGAGAGATGCGCAGAAGATAAAGTGCTTGCTCAAATAGTTTGTAACAACCTACCGAAAGATAGTGTAATGAAAAAACTGTTAGTTAATATGGGATGGGCTACGTAAACACTTTAACATTATAAGTGTTTTGAAATTCTAACGCATCATCTATATCATTAACCATTGGCTTGCCTTTAACGTTCAAGCTGGTGTTTAACAGCATGGGACAACCAGTCCGATCATACCATATTTCTAAGAGTTCTCTAAACTTGCTTCCATCTTTTGGCACTGTCTGTACACGACTAGAGCCGTCAGCATGAACGATGGCAGGAAATAAGTTAGGAACCCTACAGCGAGCGACGACTTGCATATACCTACTGTGACTCCAACCGCTAGGCATATCAAAGTAAGTGTCACATAGCTCCTCCAGAATTGCTGGAGCAAATGGTCTAAATTGTTGTCGTTGTTTGATTACATTTACTTTCTCCTTAATGTCTTTGCCACGTGGGTCAGCTAACAAACTTCTATTACCTAATGCACGTGGACCAAACTCTGATTTACCTCTAGCAACACCGCATATCTGGTGTTGTTCTAAATAGGATGCTATTTCGTAGTTGTTTGCATTTCCACGCATCTCGTGTCCAAGAAATGGAGCGAACTCGTAAGGTTGCATTCGCCAATGGGGTTTTAGTGCATACACAGCACCAATAGCACTACCGCTATCACCTGGCGCTGGCATGATCCATGTTTTATCAAAATACTTGCCAGTTAGTTTATTTGCTACACAGTTAAGAGCGCATCCGCCCATAAGCACTAGATTACAACTTGGTACTAACTGTACAGCCTGTTGTAGGACACGTTCAAACACTACTTCATAAACCGCTTGAGTCGCCGCCGCAATGTCAAACAAGTCTTGCTCTGTAGTAAGTTCAGGCGCCCATAACGGGCATCCTCGATGTAAGTTTTCTTTCAAACGGAATATATGGTTCCAGTCATCGTTAGGAAAACTAAAGAAATCCAATAGAACTCTATTAAAATGTTTCTTTGGATCTCCGTATGCGGCCATCCCCATTAGGATATATTCTTCTTCGTTTGGCTTTAGTCCGCATCGTTGGGTCATTGCACT
>Ga0136642_1000213_pt1 | contig 34975 bp, 39 predicted proteins | sample LowCatLa1302831Y_FD_115313 | JGI IMG/M metagenome (GOLD analysis project Ga0136642, IMG submission 115313) | Freshwater microbial communities from Lower Cathedral Lake, Yosemite National Park, California, USA - 13028-31Y | ecosystem: Environmental > Aquatic > Freshwater > Lake ... | reverse complement strand
GTTGGCGCCACCGAGAACGAGAACTTCACGGTATTGGCGTCAAAGGTGAGCACGTCGGCCTCAACTTGGTTGTTTCCGGCGTCGTACAGGAATGCCTGCACGTTGGTGGTGTTCAGGCTGTGTGTGGCACTGAACGTGGTCGTCGTGTTGTCTCCAGTGAACGTGGCGGTCTTGTGGAGAGGGATGTTTCCGTTCTGGTCCTTGAATGTGAACGTGCGGGCTACCGTGGGTCCAGCCGCAGTGAAGTAGGCGATTCCAGTTCCACCATTTGCAGACGGAAGAATTCCAGACACCGCGGCGGTCAGGTCGATCTTTCCCCAAGCCGGAGCAGTGCCAGTGCCCGCCGAGATCAGTGCGCTACCAACAGCCACAGCGGCGAGCCTCGACAGCGCCGAGGCGCCAGAGGCGTAGAGGATGTCTCCAATCGAGTAGCTTGACTGGCCTGTTCCACCGTTTGCGGCCCCAAGCGTTCCTGTCACCGAGTTCGCGTTCGAGAGCGTAATTGCGCCCCAGCTTAGCGTGGTTCCGGACTGGCGAAGAACCTGTCCGTCAGCAGATGCTGAGATGGCCTGGGGTGTCGCAGAGCTTGCCGTCGGATTTCCGATGATTGAGGTCGCTGCAACCCCCTGGATCATTGAATACAGGACCTTATTTGCCCCGATCGCAGACACTCCCGCGCTAGTGAGAGTGATGTCTCCAGAGACCGTCACGAACGTGGGCACGTTCGAAGAGTTGGCCATCAGGATCTGAGCTGGAGTGCCAACGCCTGTGAATGCGTACGCACTGGCTCCACCGTATGCCACGCCATTTGGCGTGATGGTGGTGGCATTGGTACCGCCAGATCCGATCGGAAGTGTTCCGCTCACATGGGCTGTGAGGGAAATCTTTCCCCAGGAAGGAGCGGTTCCGGTGCCGCCAGAGATCAGTGCATTTCCAGTCGCGACAGCGGTAAGCGTAGCCAGCGAATTTGTGCTGTTGGCGTAGTACATGTCGCCAACCACATACGGTGATGAGGTGGCAAAGTGGAACTGAGTGCCAACCAGGACAATTCCGTTTCCGGACGAGTATGTTCCAGCGCCCGAGAACTGAGCGAAAGTCAGGGACGTAGTGTCCATGACGATCGTTGGAGGAGTTGTAAGTGACCAGCCGGTGTTGGCATTCAGAGTGCCAAACTCGATGAACGCGAATGAACCGGTCAGGATCTTCGCAGAGGTATTGAAGTCTGATGCGCGAGTGAGGATGAATGGAGTCCCGGAGTCGCCCGCCTGGGTGACTACGTAGAGCCCATTCTGCTGGCCAGCGACCTGGTTCTTCACCAGGATTCGATTACCAACATTTCCGGACGTCAGACCAGCTGAGTCAACTGTAAGAGCTCCATTGGATGACGCCGTGAGTGTTAGTCCGCCTCCGGAATACGTGCAGGACGGCAGGGCGGCCGTCGTGGCGTAGTTACAGGCAGCCTTGACGCTCAACCCCTGGGCCGTGGCATCAACATACGCCTTTGTAGCTGCATCCTGGGGTTGGGTGGGATCCGCCATCCCAGTGATCTTGAATCCGCCCAAAGCGAGATCAGCACCGGCAGCGCCAAACCCGGATAGCGGGATCGCGGTCTTGGCCACCGCAGACCCAACACCGGCAGCGCCAATCAGGAAGTAGCCAGAGGTGAGTGAGATGTCACCGACTGCCACCGATAGCGCGGTCACGTTGAGCGCGACTGCTCCGGACCCATCGAACGACACGCCGGATGCCGTTGCTTTGCCAGTGATTGAAAACGACCGAGCAGTCGAAAGAACCGTGGCGTTCGCTGCAACCGTTGCTGAGGAAGCAAGGGTTGCCGTTGCAGCGTTCCCTCCAATGTTGAGCGATGCAGCTGTACCGGTGAGTCCGGTGCCAGCTCCAGTGAATGACGACGCCGTCATTGAGCCCGAGAAGTTGCCGGTGGTTCCAAGTAACCCTCCCGTGAGGGTACCGCCAGAGAGCGACAAATAGGTCGCACTCAGGCTTGGGATGTCTCCAGCGACCAGCGCACGCCACGTTGGAGCTCCGGCTCCGGATGTGGGTCCAATAAAGACGAAATTCTGGGACGTTGAAGTGAGTCCGGTGCCGCCGTTTGCGATTGGAAGGGTTCCCGTAACCCCGGCAGTCAGTGATACCTGACCCCAGGTTGGAACTGATCCGTTTGAGATGAGCGCCAGATTCGCAGTCCCAATCCCAAGGAACGACGTGGATCCAGGGGCGGTCTGGTACGGTAACCCGCCAGCAGAACCTCCAGACATGGAGATCGCCAGCGATGCAGTACCGCTCAATGACGCCGTGATAGTGCCCGCTGAAAAGTTTCCCGACGAATCACGCAGCACCGCTGTGGTGGGCGTGTTTGCCGACACCATCTTGTAGATGTACTGGAACCCTGAGGCGTTATTCCATGCCGGAAGGTTTACGGTTGAATCGTAAAGGATCTGGCCAGCTCGGTTTGTCGAAGGGAGTGACGCCGTGGCGACGTTTTGCAGAAGCGCGTTCTGCAGCTCGTTATTCGTCAGGTCGATTGGTACAAAAAATTTCCTAGCCATAGGGAGAGGTGGTTAAACGAGGTACGCTTTTCCGCTGAATCCTGAGTTGAATTTTACGATCATCTCAGATGTAGAGACGTGGATTTCCTCTCCGAAAACCACGTTCCCCATTGAGTCAATAACTGTCGCTGAAGGATTGAATCCAAGGCTGTGAACTATCCGCCACTCTTTGGATGGAGTGCCTTGAATGAAGGTGAATTTTGAATCAGCAATCGCCTGCTGAATCGCCACCCCCATCTCGGAATGAGTTACCGAGTCGGACGATCCAGAAGCCGCAGGTGAAGATTGAGCCCCCTGAGGCTGTTGCTGCGCTTGGGTTGAGCTTGCCCTGACTGATGCGTCGTTCCGGAGCAAAACCTCGCGGACCTGACGCCAGAATTCCGCGAGCGTTGACCTGTCGGTGACCGCTAGGCTTGGCAGGTCTGGCAGCTCCGGAAGATCGCTAAGGGGGTTCCTGGCGACAATCGACGACGTTTTGGACGCAAGGCTCATTTGCGCGTGTAGCTCTTGCTGTTTACTACATCAAAGTCCCAAGTCCTCGTGTGGAGACGAACCTGGACCTGGGCCTCTGAAACGATTTCGTCTCGGATGTAGTGGGTAACCGACCACAATGGGACCAACCCTCGACGGTCGTCGTTTGAGATCGCAGCGGACCCGATCAGGAACTCTGGGGAGTTCTGATTGAGCGATGAGTAGAACGAAACTACAGCAACCTGCCCATCCTCGTGCGTAGATGAAAACTGAAGGTCGTACCCAGTGACCTGCTTCTCATTGAAGGCATCTCCAAAGTGGATCCTTCCACTGGACAGAACACACTTCGGGGTCTCGAGATCGTCGCTGTACGGCCGCATCTGCTGCCTGTACCAGATCGCCTTTTCACCGTCCCAAAGCGCCACCGGCTTATCCGAAAGACCGTACTGCACCAATGTGCCGTCAGTGGTTCCAGCAAGGAACCAGTTGGACGTCTCCTGGGCTAGGCTCTGTGAGAGATCCTTAACCGAAGCTGCAGCTGAGAATGCGAAATCGATCGTCGAGAATGTTTTGTAGATGTGGTCGAAGCAGATTGTGGTCGCCGAGGCTGACGGGCAGGTGATCCAGATTTCCTGTGTTGGGCCATTGTCGCTGGCGTAGATTAGCTCAGTGTCCGCGATGTTTGCCGCGTCATAGAAGAGGTTCGACATGGCGTCCGCGGACTCCACTGGCTGAGGAGTTCGGGTTACCAGGTCGAACATGTAGAATCGATTTCTGCCGGCGTAGAAGTGGGCCGTGCCACCGACTGTCACTAGGGTGTGCCGGAAGAACAGCGACCGCTCATGAGGGACGACGATCCTCGTAAAATTGAACGGGTTTGCTGAAATACCGGTGTAGGCCCCGAGGAAGATGTTCCCATCCTTGTACACCACCATCTGCTCTCGAAGTGATGAAATCTTCAGGATTGGAGCACCCTCGTCCTGCAGGTCGTAGTACCCAGCAGTTCCTCCGATTGCTGATGTTCGAATCAGTGTTCCATCTCCGCCGGTAAGCGCCTGATCCTTGATGATGATAACTCCGGGCCCGATTCCAATTATGGAGGTCTTCAGTGCGCCACCATCAACTCCCGCCCCTACCACCGTCACGACGTCACCAACCGAGAATGACCTGGTGGTTCTCGTAAGGGTGAGCACTCGGGAGTTTGCAACAATGGTGCAGGAAAGCTGCATAGCAAACCTGGCGGGCTGGCTGGTCTCGGACCAAAGGAGTCGGAATTGCCACTCTTCGGTCTGCAGCTCAGTTACTCGGCCGCTGAGGATGGACGCCTTCAGTGGGGCGGTCTTCATGAACGCCTTTGGATTGTCCATCGTAACCGATCCAAACCTCACATACCTGTCCTGATCAGTGATTGCGACCGTTGGGCTCACGACCTGCACGATCTTTCGCACGTCTCCGCTTGCCCACGCAATCAACCCACCAACCATATCGCTGGTAAAAAAGTCTGCGGATGCGTGGATCTCGAATGCTGGACGACTTCCAAGCTGGAAGTCGTCGGTTACCCAAAACGACCGGGCGGCAGTAATTGACCCAGACCCGCCGACTGAGACGTGAGTGGAGTCCGTGAACGAGGTAATTGTCTGGCGGATCCCGTTCGACCACACAATCACCCTTCCGACGTCACCTGAGACAAAAAACGCCGCACTGGAGACTACTGCTCCAGAAATTGAAGTCGCAGAAATTGTGTGGCTTCGGCGAAATCCGTATTGAGAAAGTGTCACCGCTCCGGACGACACGACATCAAGCACGGTGCCAACATCCTCTGCTGCGATCTCCGTGATGTCTCCGCCAACCATCAGCGAATTCGACTCAGTGATGGTGCCGCACGAAAGCACGCCTTGTTCTCGGAGCTCGTAGAGGGGTTGGGTGTCCCAATACTCAGTTCTGAATTCGACCGGCAGATCAACCCCGTTTGAGAAGATCGTTGAGCCATTGTCGTCCGCGGTTTCCCACCGCTTGCCATTCGGAGAAAATCCAGACCCAATAATCTGCCAGCGAGTAGGTGTTGCGAAGTACGGTTGCAGGGAATTCCCGGGGCCATCGTACACTCCATCTGCGTAGTTTCCGGACACGTAGCCGGCCATTACTTGGTTGAACCTGTACAGCGTCGTCTTGGTTCCCGCCACGATGGCGGAATCACCATTGGGGCGGCGGACGTGGTGGATCAGAGTGATCGGCTCAACCGCTGGGCTGGGAAACGGAAACGTCTGGTAGTCGTCAGCTCCAGGTATTGGGTTGAAGTAGCACCAACCCTCTCGGGTGACCTCATCCGATAGGTCGCGACGCCAGTTCACCTTTTGAGTGTACCGGGGAGCACCTGCCTCGGCGGAGGAAACCCGCGTGACAAGTGCGCCTCCATCTTTCGGTGTGACAGTTAACTGCATGGTAACCCGTTTCGGAGGGTATCATCCCGATACTGGGACAGGTTGCAAGAGCGTGTTCAGCCAGTCCCTGTGGAATTGAATCATTCCGCACCAGGAGTCATTGACGCCAATGGATACCGTCCACATGTCCTTTTCGAAGATCGCACCGCATGGGAAAACCACCGTTGGATGCCATGTCGACGAGGTGGTGTTGAAGATAAACCCCTCAGCCTCGGATCCTGCCATGATCGGCCATCTGGTGAACTTTTGCAGCTTCATCTCGGAGTCGAACGCATAAGCTCCAAGGAAGTACTGGCGCTTGTTTTTGGCGCAGATCCGATACGAGTGGCAAAAACTGATCCATAACCCATCCGCCCAAATCGGCGGGGTTCCCCCGTGTGGAACTCCAAAAACCCACTCAGCCATGTGCCGGTGAATGCTTGGATTTCGGCTTCCGTGGTCAAAAACCACCAACGGAGCGATGGAGTAAACAAACCTCAGATTGGTTCCGTCGGAGAACCACGACCAGTTCTTCTCCATGAAGATCCGGTTCACTCCGTAGTCTGTCTGCCTATGGAACACAACCGAGTCCCACGACCCATCTGGCGCCAGCGCACCACACTCAAGATGGCAGATCCACCCGGCGTCCTTTCGGTACTCCGCGGCTGTGTAGGCGATTTGTGGGACGCCAGCATGCATGAACAGTCTGGCGTCCTCGCTGTTGGGGCCAACCATTCCGGAAATCACCCGGTGGTTTGTTGGCTTCTCCAGCTGCTCGTCGAGATCGCAAATAACCACTTCGGACCTGTCACCCGGAATCGCCGCGCTGGCGTCGGCCAACCCATGCCGGCGATACGTCATGCGAATCACACCATCTGGAAACCTCATGATTGATGGGTTGTACGCCCTCATGTCGGGCATTGGGAATCGGTAGCGATTCAGCATCCAGAACTTCGGAGGCATCGGCCGGTTGAGTGCGAGGGCCGCACTTACTGAGCTCGGGAGGGGTATCGACAGCCATTGGCTGAAATTGATCTCAGAGCTTAGATGCATAGCTTGAGTATTTCGTTAAGGACCATGGCCCTCCCTCGATTCGCCCAGAGGTGGAAAAAGGTAGGACGAGAATCAAGCGGGGTGCATGGGTTGGCCACCACGCTCTCTGGGATGGTTCGGACGTTGTGGACAGCCTCGCCGATGTTGACCACCGCCTTAAGGCACTCCTGTTCATGGCAGTGGTATCTGCCGACCTTCGGGATGATCGCGAGCAGTCCGGTAACGAATTGCCGAGTCCACTCACTGTTTTCGTACGCCACGAATCCAGCGCAGATGCCGCACCGATCAAGCGATATGCTGATGTGTGCGCCGTGAGTTTCGAGCTGACGCCCAGACACCGGAACCACGTCGAGATCACACCACACTACTGTCTCGATACCTTGGTTAAGTGCGTCGAGCACCAGCGGATACTTGCGGAAGTTGTAGTCCTCGGCTAGCGAGATTGGGAAGCGCACTGGCCGGTGCTCCCAGCCATTGGCGTCACACCACGCCCGCATCCTTGGGAGCGTAATCTCCGCAAGCCAGTCGTGGTTTTCGTCGTAGCCCTGGATCAGTACCCGCTCAGGCATATCCGTAGCACTCAACCACCCGTGGGGTGGATTTCTCCAGAGTGACTCGGTCGATTGGTTTTCCGTCTACACCCATCAGCGTGAACTGCATCGCATCCTCCGACGCGGTGAAATGCAGGAATCCAGGCTGGCTGTTGTAGAAAAACTGGGATCCAGATGGCAGGCCGCTCACGGCCTTCGCTCGACGCGGGGCACCTCCAAGGCCGCACACAACGTGCATGAGTCCATACGGGTCGAGAACGCGCTCGTAGTTGTGGCCATGGGCACTCACCACTAGGTCGATTCCAAGCGTGTGCAGGTTGAGCGTCCGCATTACCGAGCTGCCAGGGTGGTAGTTCGCGTCCGAGGTGTACTGCGGTCGGTGGTGTACCGCCACGAGCCACTTCTCCTTGGCGGCGCAGACCCGGTGGCGCAACCAGTCCTTCTGCTCGTCCAAGAACAGGTTGGAGTCGGAATCTGAAGATCCGCTGTTCAGTACGAAAAACCGCACATCACCTTTAGCGAACTCGTACCAAAGCTTGTGGTTGGGGCGACCATTCCCGACGAGCCCACAAATGGATGGAACCACGGAGAATAGATTGTCCCCGTAATAAGACTCCAGGTCGTGGTTTCCGAACGCTAGGTACATCCGGCCCTGCTGCAGGAAGTTGTGGTAGTGCTTCTCGAAGAGGTCTCGCAGCAGTGGCATCGCGCCGCCGATCTGACCACCTGTTCCGTAGGCTGCATCACCAAGGTGGACAATGAAGTCGGGGTTGATCGCCTTAACGCCGGTGGCCACGGCGATCGTGTCCTGGATGGTTGTGGTGTCGCCACTGTCACCGAACATCACCCACTCTATCTCTGGCTTCTTTGGGATGGTGCAGCCCGATGTTGTGATGGCTCCCATGACTGGAGACTCGCACGCGGATCCGATCAGTTGAGTGGCCCCAAACACCTCAGAGGCAGGGGAGGCGCAAGGTCTGCAGCTAGCTTCGGCCTCTGCGCGTTTTAGTCGCAGGCGATCCTGCACCTCTGAGTAGAGGCTGGCGATTGCTAGTCTGTAACTGTCGGAGTAGCTCTTGAATGCCACCGCGTTCCCGTTGACGTCCCGGGCGAGCATCATCTTGACGTACAGGAATACCAAATTCTGGAAGGGCCGATCGAACGGAACCTCGTCAGTGTCCTTGTAGTCGAAATCATTGCGGCCGGAGATCGCATCCCAGACGACTTGAATCGAGTACCCGTCGGTGATCATTGGGTACACCCACATGCTCTTGGCTCCATCTCGATAGTCGATGGAGTACCGGAAGAACGAGTTGGTCCTGGAGTCTAAACCAACCACGCCAGCCACAAGGTCAAACCTGTTGGTGAACGGGTACTCGTAGAGGGGCCGCTTGGCGATGCTGTTGCCAGACCTGACGTGGAAGATCTGCTGAAGATTGGCTCCGGCCGGGAGTTCCAGCTTGGAGGCGAATCCGTCTCGCGCAACATCGTCGTGCTCGAAGGTGGAGGTGATGCCGCGGCGGTAATAGTCGATCAGGCGCTGGATGTCGCCGACGGCAACAAGGATCTGTTGGTCGATAAACTCCTGGGCTCCGAGCCTGCGCCGATCGATCAGCAGTAGCTGATCGACGGACTTCTTGAAGTCCTTCCAGGTCATTTCGACGCCTTCTTGGGCTCAGGCAGTGAGGGGACCGGCGGGGTAGCCGGCGCGGGGATGGTCTCTGCGGAGCGTAGGTCCTCAGCCTTAATGTCCTTAGGGGGCTCTGGAGCCTTTGGGGCCGCAGGTTGGGCAGCTCCGTTGTGGAGTGGCCGAAAATCCAATCCCGTCGATGAGTCCAGTGCCTTTTTTTTTGCCAGCTGATCCTCGTACTCAGCCTCAGTGATCTCCTGGCATCCAGCCGCAGTGAGGCGAGCAATCTCAACATCGTCATTCACCTCAGCAACTCCGTACCACACACCCATGTAGTGGTTGATGGGGCGAAACGTGGGAGTTCCAATGCTGGCTACGAGCCGAAAGTATTTGGCCATGTGATACCTTTGAAAAAGGGTGGCAGAAAAGTCAACTTGGATCCTGGGTCCTGATGATGTGGCCCTGCTTCATCTCCTCATGCCGAAGTCGAATCTTCCGCTCGATGGTCATGCCGATCGATATTCCGGTGAGGATCGAAACCAAGATTCCACACCCAATAGCGCCGAGCTTCATCCACAACTCTACGGTGACTAGCCGTGACGCGATAACGGGGCCGGTAGCCGCCGCCACACCAATCGCCCCCTTAACGACTGCGACCGGTATGGAGTCCCGGGGGTGGTCTGGCTGTGACAGCAGGTTTGAAACAAGTTCGCTGGCGTGCTGAATTAGGCTCATACGTTGAGTTTTTGACGTGAGAAATCGACGAACTTCTTGAAGTTTGCGCTTCCAACTTCAGTGGCCTCCTTGAGCTCGGAGTCCAACAGGGCGAGCGCATCCTTCGCTGTGTAGGTCTTTTCCGGTGCTACATCTGCGGTGAGCTTGAGCTTGGCCCTAGCCTCACCGATTCCCTTGATGACGGCGTCCGCGGCCGGCTTGGAGACCAGTCCAATGAAGTGGCCGATCTGTGGAAACGATGAGACCAAGGATCCAAACAGCGATCCAATGATCGGAATCACCACGGGGCAGAAAATCACGATGGCAATTAGACCGCCGAACCCCAACGTGCCGATCGCCCACTCCCAGATTCTGCGCCAGACGTGCTTGGCCTTCTCCTGCTCGTAGAGCTTCCCCATCTCAGCAAGACGATCATTGACCTCCTTCAGCTCCCGCTGAATGGACGCCCGCTCCTCGAACCTTGCCTGCTGGACATCAAACCTGCGGCGCAGGTCGTCTATCGCCACCCTGTTTGAAGCCAGGAGGGAATCCACGTCGATCCGCTGCACTGGCAGCCCAAGGATCTGCTGGTCGCGCTCCAGAAACGCTTTTGCCATGTTTACCGGAGCGTTCGTCGGCGCCCGCTGGAGCGCGTCGAGCGCGGCCGTAGTCATCGACTTTGCCTCCTCAGCCATGTAGGTATCGCTCGCCGCGGCTTTGGATAGGGCTTTCTTTTGAGCCCTCTCAGCAGGGTGGAATAGAACGCATCCAGCAATGGCTGGCACCAGCAGGAGTGGGATGTACTTTTTCATAGCTACCAAAAACCCCCAGGCACAACTCACGCTGCACCTGGGGGCGTCGGGATGGCTGCGGGAGAGAACGCAGCCAAAATTGATCAGCTGAATCGGCTGAACCAGGTCAGGCCGTCAAGGCAGGTGAATTCAGCGGGAATGTTCTGAGACAGGGTGATGTTGGCGTTCACGGATCCGCCATTGATGGTTCCTCCGACTGGGGGGTAAACCTTCAATGCGCCACTCACAGAGACCACACGCATAGTGCTGGCAAGTGCTCCTGTTGGCTGCGGGAGAACGACACCTTTGGTGCCATCTCCGCCGGTAACCTTCGTGATCGGAACCAAGGTGATTGCGGATGCGGTGGCTTGGTTTGTACCGGCCGCAGCCAGTACGACGACGGGGGCAGTCTGGGCGACCCATTGGGTGAGCCCGCCTTCGGCCACAACTTCGTCAGCGAATACGCGACGACCGCCGACTTTGTCTTGAGGTATTTGAGTGGCACCAACTTGGTGGAGAGGGGCTTCGGATTTGGCCATAAATTGGGGAGTTTGTTTTTACTCCCCGGGGTTTTGCGCCCCGGGGCTATTGATTGAATCCTTGGCGATTACACCAGAGTCACGGCGCAGCTAGAGACGCTGACCGTCGGACATGCATCACTGAAGTTCTCGATGAGGCAGTGGCGATTCACATTGCCAACAGCCACCTCGATGGTGCGGGAGTTCAGCTTGTAGTGATTGATGTTGGGATCAATCACGCAGTTATAGATGTCGTCGGCCACGTTGGTCTGGCGGGTGACAGACCGGTTTCCGTGGACATCGATGCTGATGTCCGACCAGTCGATTAACCACATCGACTTGGCTCGGAACTTATTTCCACCGCTCGCACCCAGACTCTGGGCGGCACCGATGCGGTCGTCGAAGAACGTGTCGGTGAAGATCGAGATCGACACGCCCTGATCAGGCAGGTCGTAGGTATCGTACTCGAACACCATCCGATTCGTGACGCTCGCAACCAGCTTCTGGTTGAGCTGCATCATGATTGTGATGTTGGCGCCGTACTTTGCCTTGTAGTACGATACCATCAAATCGCGGATCTTCGCTTTTGTGAAACGATCCGTCATGATGTCGATGGTCTGAATGTCAGAGCCATCGTTGCCGCGCTCGCGCTTCAGGTTGTAGGCCAGAAGCATGATGGTATCGATGTTCAGAGCTCCACCGTTCAGGTCGAGGATCTTGCCGCACTCTCCGAGCTGGGTCCGGATTCCGAGTGTGTTCGACTTGTACTCCAGCACATTGCCGGGGTTGGTGATGTCGGTCACCTGAGGTAGGTTCAGCCAGTTTCCGACGGTCTGCTGGTCACTGATTCGCTGGCCGTAGAAGACGGTGTTGAAATACCACTTCTGGTTCAGCATTTCCTGCTGCCGGCGCTGCTCAGCAATCGGAAGGGTGCGGAACTTCTTGAAGAACTCGCTTGTGAGAGGAGCCTCCAGAGCCTTGACGTATTCGTCGTCGTACTGGTGGGTCCATCGGTAGGTCTGGCGCCAACGCTCGATCAGTCCGAGGTTGTTGATGGCCGGCGGCTGGTAGCACCAGGCTTCCCTGTCGCTGACGCTGTTCGCCAGGATCAGCAAGGTGCCCTTGGTGACCTGAGTGCTGGCAACGCGGGCGTTCTGGAACGGCGCGGACCCGGTGGTGGAGTCAGCAGAGTAGGCAGCCCAACCGGAGGCCGACGCCTCCTGTGACTGAAATTCCGTGGGAGCAACAACTAGGTACGCCGTAGTTGCGTCGCCGAGCTTACCAACCGCGGCAACAACTCGGAACTGCAGCTGCAGACCAGAGTCGATGGCGCCACCGCCAACGAAGGTTTGCCAGGCAGTTCCAACGTGGCGGGCAGTGGTCTCAACGGAGAGATACATCCCAGGCAGGAAGTACCGCTCGATGTTGTTGATCGCGCTACCGAACCCGCCAGTAGAGGCGGTGACCGTGAGATACCACGCGGTGGCAGGCAGGGTGTTCGGGAACGGGGTTGCGGGATCGCTGGGTTGCGTTGCGGAGCCGGCACCAACCAAGAAGTAGTTGATGTTCACAACCGACCGGCGCGGGATAAGTCGGTACGGAGCGATAACGGACTGGCTCGGGCCGGCGGACCCTTCCTTGATTGGGGCATGCCGAGAGAGGATCAGATCCATCAAGGCCCGCTGGGGAACACCAATGAGTCGAGCCTCTTTGGTCTGGGCGATGATACGGTCCATACCGACCTCCTTCATTCCCTGTGCAGCGAAGTCGTCCTTCGTGAAGGGCCGGATGTCGGCTCGGGTGAGTGATGCGCCAGTGCTGCCATCAACGCCGAAGAACAGCGGAGTGCAGTTATTGGCATTAAAACCGGGAAAGGTGGTTTGGACGGACATAGGCTTTTAGTTTTCGCCCACATCCTCCCGCGATAGCTGACGCTCCAAAGAAAACGCCCACAGGAGTGCTCTTTTTCAGAGCGCATCCAGTGGGCGACGTGAATTGCCTGCCTGTGAAACTACGACTTCAGACCAAGAACCTGAATGAGTTCGTTTCCAATATGCTCAATCTCCGCTGGGGCATTGGTGTTTGCGGCACCTGGAGCTGGGGTTGGGTTAACCCTGATGCCAGATGAAGGCTTTGGGTCTTCTGCCTTTTTGCGCTCCTCAGCTTTCGGCTGACGAACAAAACCCAGCTTAGCGACCCGCTCTTCCTCGGCTTTTATCTGGGAATTTGCGCTATCAACGAACCCAGTCTTTATGAGGTTCAGCAGATCATTGGTGCCATAGGTCCAGATCTTGCTCGTATCCTTGCCAGCAACTTTCGCGTTATGGAACTCGGTGAGTGTGACAAACTCTCGACCATCTCGAATACGCTCGTCTCCGCCATGCTTCTTGAAGTGCTCAGCTCGATCTCCAATGAACCCCAGGAGGTTTCTGTGGCGCTCGGAGAGATCTGCGGTGTTGCTCTTGTGGCCGATTACGTCCACGCCATTCACTACGCGAAGCAGGTCCTCGGCGTAACGGGCTGCTGATGCTGCTGCGGTCTCATATATTCCGGCAGCCAATGGGTCGGTTGTCTCGGTAGCCTTCTGGAACGATTCCTGGAAGCTCGAGACAGCCCTCTCAATCACTGGAGCCACACGGGCCTCGTCAGCGGTTCGGCGTGTAGCCTCGAGATCTCCAGCGAGATCTGCCTTCACTTTGGCAGTAACCTCCGCGGTAACCCGATCGCGCTTGAACTTCTGGCGATCAGAATCACTCACCTTCGGGCGCGACTTCTCGATGAACTCCATGAACTCGCGGTCGCTGCGGTCAAACACACGATCTGGGTTCTCCTTTTTCTTTGCCTCAACCCAGGCGTCAACTCCCTTGTAATAAGCAGCCACCTCCTTGGCGTACCCCTTTCGGCTTGGATCAACGGTTTCAGCAAACTGAGCATCCTTGATCTCTTCAACTTGCTCAGGCAACAAGCCGGTGGTGTCGATTTCTTCAGGCTTGGGGTCTGGAAGTTTTGGAGCCACCGGTTGACTTGCCGCCATCCCTCGACGAACACCTTCCTCAACCGCGCTGGTGATGTCCGGCTTCTTAACAACCCGAACCTTCGGAGCTGGAGCGGCCTCTTTGGCGGGTTCTGGGTCCGCCTTTTTCTCCGCCGGCTTTTCCTCTGCAGGGGCAGCTGTGATCTGGGGCGCAGCATTTTCGGCTGTCGCAGCTTCGGTGTTGATGGTGATCGACAGGTCATCCGCGAGTGACGCCAAAAGTGGGTCATCAATCATTCGCGGCGCCTGATCTGCGGGTGCTTCTTTGGGCATGGTTTTTCTCTCCTTGGTATTTACTGCGTGGGAAGTGTCTGGGAAATCACCGCCGGGCTAATGCCCCCTTGGGGCTGCGGCTGCGGTTGAGCCTGGGCGGGTCCAGGTTGAGCCGCCTGGGTGTCCATCACTGGGGTGCCGCCTTGGCCTGGTGGTGGTTCGATTGTTACGTCGATTCCAGCCCCGGACTGTCGAATGATGCTGTTGATAATGTCGGCCAGCCCGTCCTTGGTTAGCATCGCCATGACGGCCGGTTGCATCAGGATTCCAAGCATCTGAGTGAGCGCCTGGGCCGCCTGGATGTTGCTGGATCTCTCGGCTCCGTCTCGGGAGTTGAAGATGTACGCCGCGATCAAGTTTTTCTTCGTGCCTTCGACCGCAAAGTGAGATGCATTCCCAACAGATCCCTGCACTGGGATTTGCTCCTCGGAGGTGATCTTGAACCCGGCCTTTATAGCGGTCTCCTTGCGATAGCGGCTGATCACTGGTAGGTAGATCTCTTCCGTTCCGCACGAGATCAGAGCGTTGTAGTCGTATCGCTTGATTGCCGACCGTCCGCTGTCGATCGCGTCACTGATGAACTGGTAGATGTTCTCCGTGGTGCCGGCGATTATCTGCACCTCAGTGGCAGAGGTTTCTCGAGGGCTCTGCTGGCCTTGCTCTTGAGGGGACAATGCCATCACTCGCTCCGACAACTCGATGGTCTGTCGGATCGCGTTGATGATCATGTTGAGCTCGGTGTTTGGCTCCGATCGGATGATTTTGAACACCTTATCCAAATCGATCCCAAGCTCTCTGAACTTGATGAGGGAAACTTCCAAGATCGTGGTTGATGCGAAGAAGTTGTCCCCCTTCATGGCGGCTCGGAACTGCTCCAACGCCTTTTTAGATTCTGGATTCTCTGTCGGGAATGCATCCAAGTTGATCATCGCGATCCCAAACAGGTCGCGCTTGGCGCACTCCAAGAGCTGGCTGTAGAGGTTGCTTAGCTGATCCTGGAAAGGGAGAAGCTCGTGAGCCATCGACATGTTTACGAGCCGCTGGGAACTTGTGTTGAAAGTGAACACGAATCCCGGGCAGTCCGGCATGATCTCAGCTGCGACAACGTGCTTGTTGTTGGCTACCACCAAATGGATCCAAACCGGAAACGGGTAGCTGCCGATGCCCCACTGGGCTGGAGAGATCTTCAGGTACAGATGAGCCATGAACACTGAGGTGTCCTTGAGCGTCATGGTGTACTTGCCAATCTGGGCCAGGCGATCGTTCGCCATCGCCATATCCTCACTCATTGGGGGAGGTGTGACGGTGGTGTAGTACTGCGAGAAGTAGGACGAGTAGTTGCCAAACCACTGCACCACATCGGGTGAGTAGGTGATGTTGTTTCTGTTGAAGAATTCAGGGTTGTCGAAAACCGTGCTGAATCGAGCTATGTCCCAAAATCCAAACCACTCGCACCCACTGTCGGAGTTGATCGATTGGATCGGGTGAGCGAGGTCGTAGAAAACCCTCGACGGGTGAGGCGAGGTGAGTGGGACCCCCTCTCGGGTGACTCTAGCCTTTGGCCTTACCTGCTGATCGCTGGCCTGAAATTCAGCGGCAATATCCTCAGCATCTGAGTACCACTCAACATCACGCTGCCACCGGCAGGCGGGGAAAACTACACTGTACGGATACAGGAGCATGTCCCGAATCCACTGGACCTGCAGATCTCGATAGCCGAACTGGTCGGCCATGATGTCCATTCTTTGGGATAGCAGGTCCGCCTTCAGCTTCTCCTCTTCAGAGGTGCCTCGGCAGTCGTACTTGAAAAACGGATAAAGGTTGGTGTAGCGGGCCGACTGAGCTGCAACGCGACGGCTGATGATCGAACGAAGTATGTTGATGTTCACCTCGGTGAACTTCGGAAGATCAATTCCAACCGGCTTATGGCTGGCGTCGTATTTAACGTAGGAGTCGGCGCATTTCATGTCTCCCAGCTGCTTGGCACACAACTGCATGTCGATGCGTCGCTGGGCGTAGAGGACCAATGGGATCGTTCTTTGAGTGATCGTCGATGAGTCCCAAGCGAGATCAACGGCTGAGAAGAAGTGGCTGGTCTTCAGAGTCTGCAGGGTGGCCTCCTGCACTCTGGTGTAGATCATGTCCTCGATCTCTGCTCGCTTCTTAATGTCTGCCTCAATTCGCTTCCTTGCGTCGTCACTGATTCCCTCCTTAATCATTGAACTGTCAGCAGTGAATAGCTCGCGCAGTCGCTCGTCGGTGGTTCCAACTGATTTGAGGATTTCGTAGTTGAGTGGCATTTATCCTTTCAGCCCTTGGGCTCTAAACCAGTCCTGTTCTCGCATGTAGAAAAGAAGCGCAGCATGGGACGGAAAAAATCCTCGCCGAATCCACGCCCTGATGTCCTTTGGATGGACCGAGCAAGATGCACCCAACTCCTCAGGAGTTGTGCCGAGAAGTCGGCAGCACTTTCGGAATCTATCCATCCCCCACCCATTCCAGGTACCAAGTTCACTGTACAACCTCGCTGCGCGTATGATCTGTGGGTTCAGGTTTTCGAGCCGGGACTTGGCTTGGAGCTCAAGAACATTGCGGCCGGGTTTTCTCCTGCTCCGGCCGACTTGTCTTCCCCCAATGATTCACCTTCCTCACTTGGGGATTCAGAAGGCTCGGAGGGGTCGCTGGAGTCGCATACCTCGACGTCTTTAACTGAGAGGGATGCCTGCTTGGGCGTGGCCTCGTCTAAGGTGCAGGTCACGTTGAGCTCGATTTCGTCTCCTGGTGTGAGTTTTGCGAGCACCTCCTGGAGCTCGGTGTTTCCCTCAGTCGAAAACACAAGTCGGTTTGGCATCATAGATTGGACGGTTGTCGCCTTGATTGGCGCGTTACATTCGGGATAGGGTATCTCAGCAGGAGAGTCAACGATGCCGTCACTTCCAACTGAACAAGAGATCGAGGCACTGGCAGCCATTGAGGCTGACTTCGAGCCAAACCATAGCCCTCGTAAGCCTGATGAAAAACCGTGGTCTCCGGACCTGAATCCGACACAGAAAAAGATCTTCGATGATCCCGCTCCGTTTATTTTGGCATACGGGGAGAAGGGGTGCCGGACGCTGGATACGTGGATCTGCACTGACCAAGGAGTATCCAGGCTTGGGGATCTTTCTCCGCCGGGAGCAACCTACGGATTCAACCAAATCTCCCAACGGGTTTGGGCTAACCAAAATGAGCTAGCCACTGCTGACGCTTATTGGATTGAGCCTGGAACTGAGGCTGTTCGTGTGGATCTTGAGAATGGATCAGAAATTACCGGTTCCCCGCGCCACCCAATTTGGGCATGCGAATCACGTCTGGACGGGAGTTTCACGTTTCGTTGGGTCAAGTTCGATGAGCTGAATGCATTGATGCATTTGGGTCGAAGATTCTGGACTCCCATAGTCCCCCATCCGTCATGGGATCAGCCGAGTTTGATGGATTTGGATCTGTGCTACTCACTTGGCGCCCTGTGTGGTGATGGTAGTCTGAATTTCGATTCTGGAGACGCGAGGTCCATTGGGTTCACGAACATGGATCCGGAATGCATCCGGCGGGTTGATGCTGGACTTAGGAAAATCAGTTGCTTCCTAAACCAGTCTCCAAGCCAATCAAAGCACTGCCAATACTCCGTCCTTCCCAGAGGTAACATCGCAAAGGTGCTCCAGAACCTCGGGTTGGTTGGATTATCCAATTCGAAGCGAATCCCTGGAAAAGTAGTGGCTTCAGGAAAATTATGCACAACAGCATTCCTTCGTGGATTATTCGACACGGATGGCACTGTCGAAAAATCTGGAACCGTTTCATTTTGCACCACCTCTGAGGGGCTCGGAAGGGATGTTCAAGACATTCTGTTGGTAATGGGAATCTTGTCTTCCAGGAGACCCAAAAAGTCGGCCAGTGGAAATCCGACGTGGACGATTTCAATCATGGGTAAGCACGCCCATGAGTTTGGTAAAGTAGTTGGGTTTGAGATTGCTAGGAAGCTGGATCGTATCCGCGATCCAAAAGTAAGCAGACTGTCTCCAAATGGGTGGAATTCAAATAGGTATGGATACCCAGATCCGATTCGTTCGGTAATGAATGGGATCGCCTTTGCTAGTCGATCTGGAATTAGGAAGAGTCACGATGGGTTGGAGCACAGAAATCGGGAGTGGCACGATAAACACCGGAAAATCCATTCGTTTGGGTCAATACCGCAAAAACCAAAGGTTGAGGAGTTCAAAGCTATTTACGGCCAATGCCAAGAGCTTGACCAATTCCTCGCATCAGAAAACTGGCTAGAGGTCATCAAGACCTCTAGCTCAACCGCATCCCTTGCTGACCTGCGCGTTCCAGGACCGCACAGCTTTATCGCCTCAGGAACTCTTAACCACAACTCAGGAAAGTCCGTTGGCGCCGAGCACAAGATGGTTCGGCACTGCTACGAAAACTGGGATGCGCTCGGGTTGATTATCACTCCTTCGATTCGTACTGGAAAATTTGGCGTCATCCATGACCTAGAGACGCTGGTATTGCCGGCGTGGGAGGAAGGAATTGGCCTGGAGTGGATTCCTTCCAAGCTGGATCCAAACACTAAGGATCGAGTGATGAAGGTGGCGAACCGCCATGGCGGCTGGTCAACTGTTCTTCAGATCGCCATTCCGTACGCCGAAGCAATCGCCAGCCGCATTAAAGGCATCCACCCTTCGTACGCGCTCGCTGACGAGCTCACTGACTGCGAGGGCCGTGAGTATCTACGCTTAGTGTCGGCCCAGCTGAACCGGCGCCGGCACATCCAAGGGCCTCAACAGTACGTTGGAACTTGCAATCCAAAGGGTCCGTCAAACTGGGTTTACAAGGCTTTCTTCGAGGAGCCGGTGAACCATGAGACCGGCGTTCGAGATCCAGCATTCTCGGTCTACCATGTGCCGTTCCGAGAGAACTCCCACCGGCCGGAGATGCGGTCGTACCTGGAGAATCTTGAGCGGGCAGTCCGAGACGATCCGATTGAGCGGGCTCGGTTGATCGAGGGTAAGTGGGTTGAGAGGCCGACTGGTGACGCTCTGTTTCGGGCTAGATTCATCCCGCAACGTCACGTTGTTGGGAATGCCAGGCTCGGCACCGGGCTGAGGCCGAAGCCGGGGCTGCCATGCACGATTGGGTACGACCTTGGCCAGGTGTACTCGACAGCGATCTTTGAGCAGTTGGTTCCAACAAAAGACGGCGCTGTGTGGATGGTGTTCGACGAGGTGTGCCACTTGAACGAGAAAATCCTCTACAAGGTGATGGCCATCGAGATCGTCGAGAAGATCCTGATGTGGAACAAATTTATTGGCCAAAAGATGGCCTGGGAGCACATCGCTGACGACTCAGCGGTTAACCAGTGGCGCCCCGGTTCTGGTGGTTCGTACGATGCCTGGGAGTTTCAGTCTGAGTTCAACCGCGCAATTTTGATCAATAACCTACCTCCAATGACCATGGTTGGTTGCCCGAAGGGGGATGGGTCGGTTGAGACTCGAGTGCGTCTCACTCAGGGATTGCTACAGCAGGACAGGCTCCTAATCTCGGACCAGTGCCACCATGTTAAAGAGATGCTGAACATGCTCGAGGAGGACAAGGCGAAGCCACTGCGGCCGAAGAAAACTGTCGCCGGGCACATCCACGTCTTCGATGGATTGTCCTACCCGATCCTGAAGTACGAGCTCGGCGGCACAGTCTCAGGTGGCCCCGCGGTCTCCGCTGTCCACACCCACTGAATCAGGGAGCAGCCCCCAGAACCGTTCAGCCTCCTGGGAGGAGACCAAGTTGTGGTAGGACCTGAGTAGTACCCCAGGTGAATTCCCGAGGCTGTACGCCACCGCTGGCAGGTCTTTCCGTTTGGCGACCAAGTAGGACGCCGCGGTATGGCGGAGGATGTCTTGGGGCCATTTCCGAAATCCAAGGACGCCACGCAGCTTCCGGATGAACACGCGAGCCCGCCCTGGGGTGAGTGGAAGATCGGCCTTCTGAGATTTCGCGAGCTCCAGCCATTTCACCGCAGCGGGCTCCAACTGCACCACTCTCCGCCGTCGAACCTTCGAGGCAGCCGCGCCGATTTCGACGGTACCGTCCTGGAGTCGAATGCAGTCCCACTGGATAGCCAGCAACTCCTCGGGTCGGATGCCGGCAAACAGGGCGAGCACGAGGTGAACACAGCACTTGGGGTACCTCTCCAGAGTGAATGCGAGGATCCTCTTGGCCTGGGATGAGGACAGCACCGCCGGGGATTTGGTCTCTACATGGACACGCTCTAGTCTGTCTATAGGGTTGTCGGAGATCCACCCTCGACGGGCGGCTAGGGCGAACATTGACGCGAGTCGGCCCGTGTTGGATGACCTGGTGTGTGGCGCCTCGCTCCTGCCGGCAAACCACTGGTCGATCGTTGCCGGAGTAATGCGGTGGATCCCCATCTCTTCCCTCCCGCGGGCGAACAGGTTGAGGTAGTCTTGGAGACCCTCTACATACCGGGGGCGGCGCCGGGCGGCCGTCTTAACAGAGATCGTCTCCTTGATAGCCTCCGCCAGAGTCATAGTGACCCGTGGCGGGCCTTTCTGGGCGTCGAGGTAGGTTCGCCAGACAGTGGAGAGACTGACGCCATGCCGGCCCATTTCCTGAAGGATTGCCGCAACCTCAACACGCTCCGGCGCCGAGAGTCCAACCCAGAGCTCACCGGACAGTCTCTGTTCGATCCCGGCATTCTCGACGGCGAGCTCAGCTTCCCGGCGGGAGCCGCACTGGATGCGCTTCCGCTTGCCACCAACCCTCCCGAGGTCAGCAATCCAGATCTGCTTTCCCCTCTTGGTGGTCTTGTAGGTGTTCACCGGAGGACACTGGTGCCTACTGGTGCCACATTTTCAACGTCAAAAACGACATATTGGCACCACGGTGGCGACATGTTCGTCTTTTGGTATCCTGCAAAACTCCTTGAAACAGAGGCTTTTGACTGGTGGAGCCGACAGGATTCGAACCTGCGACCCCCACAATGCCATTGTGAAGAAAAAGCCCGTATTCATTGGTGAAATGAATTCCAATCCAAGCGTGGCGCCAAAATGGTGCCAGAAAAATCCACACCTGGCGTGTGGTGACGTGAAATGGATCCCCTGAAAAGGGTATGTCAAAAACATCACTGTGCCGACTCTTGAAATTGACACCCTCAACAAGGGGTAACATTCTCACGAAATGCCAGCCGCGTCAGCGCCAGTTGAATCATCGGGAGATGAGCTCCTCACCACCGAGGAGATCGCAAAGAGGCTGAAGTTCAAAGCCAGGCGGGTGAGGGATTACGTCGCCTCTGGAAGAATTCCAGCGATCCGCCTGAACCCCCGGGACCTGAGGTTCCATTGGCCAACCGTCATCAAGCACCTCCATGGCTTGGAACCAAAGTGACATCGACGCCGCACTCGCCAGGAATCCCAGCCTCAGGGCTGCGAATTCGCATCAAGCACAAGGTCCCATCCCTGAACGTGCTGTTCCGGATGGACCCGTGGCGGCGACTGTCCGAGAAGAAGGCGACCGAAGCCGCATTCGAGTCATCATTGAAAGCCGTCGCGTCCGGCTGCTCGACGAGGACAACCTCTGCGGGAAGTACTTCGTTGATTTGCTCCGCTACGCCGGAGTTCTGCCGACAGATGCTCCTGGCGTTGTCGGAATCAAGATCTTCCAAACAAGAGTCAGCAGCAAAGAGGAAGAAGAAACAGTCGTCGAAGTCTTCCCCGCAGGATTGGTTTCGGAAGAAACCTAACGCGGGCGCTGAACCTTCGTCGAAGTAAACTCCTTCAACCGCTCCGCCTGCTGCTTGATCAGTTCTGGAATCGCCAACAAAACCGACTCATTAACAATCTTCTGCTGTGACCAACCCAGCAATCTTTCCGCATCCTCAATGGCTTTTGCGGCCTGTGCATCTGGCCGGTACGTGATTGGGGTTTTCGAGCTCACAGGCTGGAACTTCTAACAAAAACACCCGCCGTAAAGAAAAAAGCAAAAGAGGCAGTTGACAGCAAAAGATGCATTCGCAATAGTCTTTTCAAGAAAAGACACCATGAACCGATACTCATCATGACCACCGAAGCACTGAACGCGGCTTTGTCCGCGATCAAATCAACTGATGCGTTCGCCCAGGCAAGAGCTCGGGCGATTATCTCTGTGTACCATGAGGTGTGGGGTGCTGATCGGTGGAAGGATTTTGAGGTTGTTGCTGTTGAACATGAGTTCTCGTTCCCGCTGATGAATCCCGACACGGAGGGAAAGTCCCAATCATTCGTTGAGGCCGGCAAGATGGATGTCCTGCTGCGTCGCCGATCAACAGGTCGTCTGACTGTCCTAGAGCACAAAACCACCTCGGACGATGTTGGCCCCGAGAGTGACTACTGGCTCCGGCTGAAGATGGATGGCCAGGTTTTGAAGTACGACCTTGGGGCTCGAAGTATGGGAGAGGAAGTGCAGGGGGTTCTGTACGACGTCATGGGAAAGCCAGCCCACCGGCCGTCACAGATCCCCCTGCTAGATGCGGATGGCGTGAAAATTGTGATGGACGCAAACGGTGAGCGGGTCCGCACAAAGGATGGGAAGAAGTGGCGAGAGTCTGCCGACTCCGCGCAGGGCTACGTACTCAAGACGCGCCCGGAAACTCCGGACGAGTTTGAAGCTCGCCTGATTGGAGTCCTGCGTGAGCAGCGCAACGACTACTTCGCGCAAAAGGAGGTTCCTCGTTTGGATTCTGAGATCATCGCTTTCATGGAGGATGAATGGAATCTGTCCCAGCAAATCCTCCACTACCGAAGCAAAAAGCTGTGGCCAAGGAACCCAAACGCCTGCACTGCCTACAACCGGACCTGTGAGTTTTTCGACCTGTGCACCGGCCGGGCTTCCGTCGATGGAATCCGGTATCACAAGGTTCCTAACGTCCACAACGAGTTGAGACTCCAACGGGACGGAGACCGTCAACTGCTGACAAACTCCCGCGTCTCGTGCCTTCGGCAGTGCGCTCGGAAGCACTTCCTCCACTACGAGGAGGGTGTGCGCCGCGTCGATGGCGAAGAGGCTGAAGCCCTTCACCTCGGCACCCTGATTCACCTGGCCCTCGAGGCCTACTTCAACCACATGAAAGAAAACCAAACCATCACCGTATGATCAGTGTTCTCCAACGCATCAAGCAGGGGGAGGCAACCCTTCCGCCCCGCATCACACTCGCCGGCCCTGAGGGAATCGGTAAGTCAACATTCGCGTCCCAGGCTCCAAAGCCGCTCTTCCTGTCAGCCGAGGAGGGCTTGACGGGATTGGAGCATGTCTCTCGCATCTCCCCGACCAGCCTTGTTGATCTGCTTGGTATCCTTGACGGGCTGGAACAGGACATGGGCGGCCACAAGACCTTGGTGATCGACACCGCGGACTGGCTGGAACGACTCGTGTACGCCGGCATGTGCCTCCGTGACAATAAGGCCAACATCGAAGACTACGGCTACGGCAAGGGGTTCACGATCGCTGAATCGGAGTTCAGCGCGATCCTGGGCCGATTGGACCGAATTCGTCAGGCCCACAAGGTGGTGATCATTATCCTGTCCCACGTTCAGATCCGGACGTTCAAGGATCCTTCCGGCGGTGAGTGGGATCGCTACGAGATGAAGGGAAACAAGAAGGTGACCGGCATCCTCCGGGAGTGGGCCGACGCCTGTTTGTTCGCGGTCACTCCAGTGTTTAAGACGAAGGACAAGTCCGAGAAATCCAGCCGGGCCGTCTCTGGTGAACGTGTCATCCACACTGTTTGGTCGCCCGCTTGGGATGCCAAGAATCGCCTCAACCTCCCCCCTGAAATTCCATTCCCAGCTGATCGTTCGTGGGCGGAATTCGCGCAAGCGGTTGAGGAGAATAGCATCAGCTCGATCCGCTCCAAGGTGAACACCGCGTACGCTGCCGCTGCAATCCCTGAGGCGGAAAAGGCTAAGTGGTCGAAATGGATTGCCAACGTGAACTCCGCTCCAATCGAGACCCTTAAAGGCGCTCTCGCAAAACTCGAAACCCTGGCTGCTACCCCGAAATAAGGGTGCCTTTCGCTAAATCCCTATGAGTACTACTCCAAGCGGCAATGTCCGCGCCTTAAATGAAGCCTGCATCGTTGAGTGTATTGTTGTTGATCCGAAAGAATCTGGATGGTTCAACGCTACACCAAACGGTAAGGACTACATCCGAATCCCGCTCCACGTTGTTGGTGAAGATGGGCGGCACACTGGTGAGTTCATCTCGTGGTTTGGGTGGCTGAACACCGATGAGAACGTCGACCGTACCGCGGCCCGATTGAAGGAGGTCTTCGGATTCAATGGCGACTTCGTGTCGCTCAACAATGGCCGCATCTCGCTCGTTGGCCTCCCGTGTCAGATTGAGACCGAGATGGAGACCTACGAGGGCAAGCAGAAGTGCAGGATCAAATGGCTGAACCCTCCTGGTGGGCTCCCGAAAAAGGATCCCATGGAGCCCGCGAAGCTGCAGGGGTTGCTCGCAAAGATCACTGGCCGCGCAAAGGCTATCGCAACCAAGACACCATCATTAACCACTGGTGCTCCAGCGGCCCGTCCCTCCGCGCCCGCACACCCGCCAGCAACATCCCAACCAAGCCTGCCTGGCACTTCGCCGGCAGCTGTTGGTGATGATGGTCCACCACCTGAGGATGACGATGTGCCTTTTTGATCTTCATCCAATACCACAATGAAGCAGATCAATCGAAACTACTGGCGCGACAAGTGCCACGATGCCGCCAAGAAGTGGTGGCATGACGCTCAAGGTGTTCGCCTGGAGCGTAACCGCGGCGAGCTGCTGATGCTCGTCGTCACTGAACTGGCCGAAGCTGTCGAGGGGATGCGTAAGGGCCTCATGGACGACAAGCTCCCCCATCGGAAGATGGAGGAGGTCGAGGTGGCCGACGCCTACATCCGGATCATGGACTTAGCGGGCGGGTTCGATATCGACTTTAAGGATCCCGACATGTTCCGAAATAATCCGTTTCCATGGAAGGGGAACAAGTCGGAATACCTGCTTGAGATTTGCGGATCCCTAGCTCCCGCAGTTGATGAAGGCTACGACGGAAGTGTGGCCCTCTGCGATGCGGTTTTAGACATTGAGACGTACTGCGAGATCAACGGATTGGATCTCTTTGGTGCAATCAAGGAGAAGTTGGCGTTCAACGCCACCCGCGCTGACCACACCTACGAGGCACGCGCTGCCGCTGGAGGGAAGAAGTTCTGAGGATTACCACCTGGCGGGCTGGCTACCTCGGCCCGCCGGTTACCCATCACGCATGAGAATCCGCACCATTAAACCGGAGTTTTGGTCCCACCCAATCATGGCGAGATTGCCGGCTGAGACCCAGCTCCTGGCCTTGGCTCTTCTGAGTAGCGCCGACGACGAGGGCTACTTCCGCGCTGATGAGGCGATCATTCGTGGGTCATGCGCTCCATTTCGCGACAATCTCGCGAGCATCTCGCGAGACCTCGAGAGGTTGTCCGAAGTGGGGTGGATAGAGCTCGGGGAACACCCAAATCAGGGGAAGATTGGCTTGATAGCGAATTGGAAGAAGCATCAGAGGGTTGACCACCCAAGTGCTTCTAAATTAAAGGATTACTTTATTCGCGAGAGTCTCGCGAATACTCGCGAAGGACTCGCGCCTGATCAGGGATCAGGGATCAGGGATCAGGGAAAGGAACAGGGAGGGCTCGAGAGCCCCGCCGCTGAAGCGGCTGAGGGGGTGGTAAGGCTGGATCTTGATGCCTTGAGACTTCGGGTTGGGGCAATGCTCAGAAGGCGTCCGGATACCGCTTGGAGCGAAAAGGAGCTCAAAGCACTCAAGGTGGTCTTTAAGCTCAAAACTCCCGAGGATCAAATCCAAGCCCTCGAGGCTAGGTACCGATCTGGGGATCAGTTCCTTCGTCGGGATGTTCTCACCCTGCTCAACAACTGGAACGGTGAGATCGACCGCGCCATGGGGGTATCAGTGAGTGAATCTGGAGGCTCCGAAGTGCAACTGGGACGGCACGTTCCACGTCACGTTCAGATCCGGGAGCTTGAGGAGGCTATCGAGTCCCACCCAGCTAACCCAGAATCGATCTCGTACTTCCACGGAGAGACCACTCCAGAGCAGATCGCTGACCTACGAGCGAAGCGAGCCCTACTAGCTCAGTTGAAAGGGCAACAGTCATGAGTGTTCCGCCCCGCGCCCGCCGCTACGCCGACGCCCTCCAGGACGACGCCCCGCTCAACGGCAGCCTTCCTCCACACAGCCTTGAGGCGGAGCAGGGGATCCTTGGGTGCATCTTAATCACTCCCGGTGAATCGATCGATCAATGCGTCGAAGCGATGCCTGCTGGCGCCCAAGTGTTCTACGATCTAAGGCACCAGCTCCTCTACGAGCACTTCTTAGCGATGCATGCAGCGATGCTCCCGCTGGACCTCATCACCGTCCAGCAACACCTCAAGGACGCCAACCAGCTCGAAAGCATTGGCGGACTCCCATACCTGAGCAGCTTGATGGACTCCGTGCCAAGCTCGGCGAACCTGATGTACTACGTTGGGATCGCGACCGAGAAGTTCATGGCCCGCGGGATGCTCAGGGCTTGTGGTGAAACTATCGACGCTCTCAAAGGCGACAATGAGAACATCGCCGAGTTGATCGACGAGGCTGAAGTTCGGGTTCTCAAGGTGCGCGAGTTGGTGGGCACCCAGAAGGAGAGAACCCCGAATGAAATGGTCCGCGGCGTCATCGACAACCTGGAGAAGCGAGCGAAGGGAACCGACAAAGGGATTCGTACTGGGATTGTTGGAATCGACAGGCTTACCCGAGGATTCAAGCCGAAGAATCTGATCGTCATCGCGGCACGCCCGTCGGTTGGTAAGACAGCCCTCGCGATGAACATTTGCGACTACATCGTGAGCAACGGGTCTCCGGTTGGGATCTTCTCTCTTGAGATGCCAGACGAAGAGCTCATTGAGCGCCTATGCTCATGCAAGGCTCGTGTTGACACAATGAACCCAGACACCTGGGTTGAGCGCGACTGGAAGGCTTTCACCGCGGCGTCTGTCACGATTGCTAAGTGGCCTCTTTATATCAACGACAAGTCGGGAATCACTGTCGCTGAGATCAAGGCGATTTCCAGAAGGTGGAAGAAGAAGCATGGAATTAAGATCCTCTTCATCGACTACCTGCAGCTCATTGGGTCACGTCGCGGCGTGGATCGACGCGAGGCCGTGGACGAGATTAGCCGAGATCTCAAGTCGCTTGCCAGGGATCTGGAGATTCCCGTGGTTGTGTTGGCTCAGCTGAACCGTGAGCTCGACAAGGACAAGAATCGGAAGCCGAGGCTGTCGGACCTCCGGGAGTCCGGTCAGATCGAGCAGGATGGAGATGCAATCTTCTTCCTCTACAAAGCCAAGGAGCAACCCGAGGACGGCGCGACAACCAACGTCAACGCCTACCTAGCGAAGCAGCGCAACGGACCAGCTGGGGTTGATGTTCGGCTCGTCTTCACGCCGAAGCACACTCATTTCGAAGAAGCATCACGAGTCTATTAACACCTATGGCCAAACACCGCACAGACATCCGATACGTCATTCGAGCCAAGCGAAACCTGGAAGGCAGATGCCACATCTGCGGTTTGTTGTCGTCTGAAGTAAATCCCGAGAACGATGGGGGACACAAATACCAGGACCTATCCGTTGGGTTGCCGTTATGCACTGAGTGCCAACCAGGATCAACAAACGCCGAGAAGGCCCTAAAGGAAGCAGGCATCGGATGAGAAACACCCACACCCACTTCTCGGTTGAGTACACCGGGCTCGGGAAAAAGGACCGCCGCAACGAGGCTAAGAAGGTTCTCCGTGCATACACGATGTGGATCTTTTCAAAGATCGCTGCCGGCGAGCGCGTGACGCTTCAGGGGGTTGGTACGATTCATGGCAAACTCCGGAAAGGACGCACTGGCGTTGGAGTGTTCAAGTCAAATCAGCCAGGCCAATTCGTTCTGAAGTTCAAGCCATCGAAAGAAATGAAACCACACCTAGTCCGACTTGCTTTAGAGAATCCAAACGCATTCAAGTTATGAACCTGAGGAGATATTTCACACCCCCAATGGGGTTGCACACCATCACGCTTGGAAGGTGCATGGACGAGGTTGAGCTCGCAACCATGTTGCTGTCCGTGCTTACCTACAAAGCGAACATCGGCCCAATGACGCTTGCAGTCGACACTGGTGGCCTACACTTCGCGTGCGCTGTTGGGTTAAACAAGCTCTACGACGACGTTATGCCGATCGAGATTCCGCCTGGGATCGACAAGTTCACCTTCTGGGCGGCCGGAAAGTTGGTCGCGCTGTCTCGCATGAGTGGGCACGTCATAAGCGTTGATCTGGATGCCGTGCTCTACCGAAAGCCTTCGCCGCTCATTGATCTCCACGGGCTCCACTATGAGCCAATCAGTTGGGCAACCTACGGATGGAACCCGATGTGGGAAACAGCGGGCCAACTGCTCGGTGCCAACGGGTGGCAGCGCCTGGCCCCAATCAATGTGGCCGTTGCCGCGTTCTACAACGAGGACCTGCGCGATCAGTACACCAATTTGGCGATCAAGCTCATGCAGATCTGCTCGAGGCCGAACGGTGGCATTCCGGACTCCTACAAGGTGTCTGTTGGTGGGTCTGGTTCCGCAACGCCGGTCGCTGAGATGGTTTTCGCTGAGCAGTACCTGCTCGCTGTTGTAGCTCAGTCAATGAACTGCTCAGTCCGGTGCATTGGCGACCTCGACATCGGCAAGGACCACATGGTTCCAAGCAAGAAGGCTTACCATCTGTGGAACTCGAAGCGGTTCTACGCAAAGCACGATCGGGCTCGAGAAATGTACCTCACCAATGTGATGGAGGAAATCTACCAGCTGGTAAGCGGCCAACCTGAAGAATCCACAGTTCAAGGAATCATCCACAAACTTGGGTTGCCAACGATCCGCGTTGTGGATGGCAATGCCCCAGCAGTCCGATGGTCCCGGGCTGGGGAGTGGTTTGGACCAGGAGAGGAGGTTGTTCGTCTGTGAGCAATGCACCAGTACCACCGAAGCCAAAGAAGCGCCGCCGAGGATGCAAGTTCGAAGCCAACGCTCACGGCAAGGTTTGGGTGTTCGCGTGGGATCCTGTCAAAATGATGCTGACCGGGTGGGAGAAGCACACGCGCAAGAAGAAGGAGATCAGCGCCGAGGAGCTCGCTGATGCCGTGGTTGGGCAGTTCAGCTTGTTCGGTAAGCGCCCCGAAGCTGCGCCGGAAAAAACACCCTGAAAAGAGGGTATGAAACGAATCAGAGAGTGGATCGTCGTGATGCGCCTTGAAGGGAAGCAGCCTGGGTTGTGGATGCTCAGGTTCCTTTTAGCCCCGTGGCGATGGAGAGATCGGCGATCCACTCTCACACTGTTACGGAAATGCTACCGATGCCCTGTCTACAACGCCCGCATGCATCAGTGCCGGCCATGGCCTGGCGCCGAGCACGGCTGTGGGTGTCATGTCCCGACTAAGGCGCGTTTTGGTGGCGGGTGCTGGGCGAATGAGGTTGGTGCGCCACTGGAGGGTTGGCGATGAAGCCAACCATCTTAGTGAATCTGTCTGGCGGCCGACTTCTGGAGGTTTGGCGAACAGACGCCAAAGAGAAGCCGAAGAAGCCTCCAGGGCACGACATCCACGGAGCATGCGGCGCCCATGGGTATCTTGGACACGCCGATCTGGCGACGCACATCAAACAATTTCCGAGGGTCACTCGGGTTCGGGTCAGTGGTGGGGGAGAGCAACCATTCGAAATCAATGAGCAAAAAAAGTAAGCAGGAGGTCGTTGACGAAACCGTGATTGAACGAGCGAAGGTGTATGGCGCCGTCGTGACGTCCCACGAGAACATTGGCCTCTCATGGACCGCGCTTATCCAACAGCACTTCGGCATCAAGTTGGACCACCCAATCCCACCAGAGCTTGTCGCTCAGATGATGGTCGCGTTCAAAATGCAGAGGGCCGCAAGGGTGTACCACCCAGACAACTACGTCGATGGTCAGGCGTACATGGGGTTCGCTGAGCACATGCAGGGCAGGCCGGGTGTTCCGTTTGAGGGTGAATCCTCCAGGGAGACACCATCTAGTAAATGATTCTGATAGTTTTTTATGGACAAAACACAACGAAACCCTAAATCTCGGGTAACACGCATGAAGCGCAAAACCCCATCCGAGCTTTCACGCTCACTCACCAACGCTCAAGCTGTTGAGATCAGGAAGCGCAGAAGCAAAGGGGAGCAGCTCCAGGCCCTTGCGGATGCCTTCGGCGTGTCCAAGACAGCTGTCCAGAAGCTGGTCACCGGCCAGACGTACTGCGATGCCGGAGGTCCAATCACCATCGCTCAGGCTTAACTCAAGACCCATCACGAACCAACCCATCACACCATGAATCTCAATCTATCCCCCGAAGACGTCGACAAGATCGTTAAACAGGCAATCCTTAATGCGGGAGTCACCAAGGCAATCACGGATGCAGTTGTCAAGTGCCTCCAGGCATACAACAGCCCAGTCGAAGCGGCCGTTAAGGACTACGTTTCTTCGCTCACCCAGGAAATCATCCGCGAGAACCACTCTGAAGAAGTGAAGGCAGCTGTGGTTGCGGCCGTGGCGGAACGGCTGACTAAGGAGTTCATCGGAAAAGTGACCGATGAGACTTTGGATAAAATGGTTCGCGCCGTTCATTACTAGGTGGCGTAACCAGAAGCCGTTTTTAGGATTCCAAACTAACACATGAAAAACATCGCCATCATATACCACAATGCCGACATGGATGGCCGACTCTCCAACGGGGTGTGCCGATTCTACCTGGAGCATAACTACCCAGAAGCTGCCATTCATTCGTATGGGTGGGACTATGGCCGTCCGCTGCCGGTACTAATCCCGCTTTGTTATGTGCTCGATGAGCGTCCAAGTAAGGTTTACTGGTCCGATTACGACGCCATCTACATCGTCGATCTCTCGGTGGATGAACTGATGGCTCGTCCTGAGCTGCGCTCGAAGGTCGTCTGGATCGACCACCACAAGTCAGCAATCGAGAAGTGGGATGGCATTTACGACGACCACGGAATTCCCAATGTGAGCAAATTTAACGGATTCCGCATCGACGGCGTGGCTGCGTGCCGGCTGTGTTTGCAGTGGTTCACAGTTATACACCTCAACAACACGGAAGGTGGTGATGTTAAATTCACACTGCCGAACAAACAGGACTTCATCGACCGCAAGGTGTTCGAACCTGAGTTGATCCGTCTCGCTGGGGAATACGATTGCTGGGATCACCGAGATCCAGATGCGAAGGCGCTCCAGTTTGGGCTTCGCGCACTGGGTGACCGAGAGATTAGTAAGCTCGTACGTTCTCAGTTCAACGGCGGGTGTGGTGGGGAAATTCTGCTTGAGCAAGCGATCCAGACTGGACGCTCCATCAAGTCCTACTGCGACAAGCAGAACGCCGAGTACGCCGCGGCCCACTGCCACACCATCAAGTTCCATGGGCTCACTATGTGCGCCCTGAACATTGGCCAGCGCGGGAGCAGCGACCTGTTCAACGGAGGCATCAAGCCAGAGCACCAGGCACTGTTCGCGTGGCGCCACACTGGAGATGGAGAGACACCAATCTACGTGAGCCTGTACCACGCGCCGGACCATGAGGGCATCGACCTATCGAAGATAGCCTCGCGGTGGGGTGGCGGCGGGCACAAAGGGGCGTGCGGATTCCGTATCCGACTGCCGGCGCTCGATGGAATCCTTGGCGGGTTCTACAACTCTGAGGTGGATGGCGTGCTTCCAGTTCAAGGAGGTGTGCAGTGAACTTTGGATCCAAACTGTCGGCGTTCGCTGCTATAGCTGGGGCCATTCTTGGTGGTGGACAGTCAACCACGCACATCAGCAGGGAGCCAATCAATCCGTTTAAGCCGCTGGATACCTACACGCCACCGCCGAAGATCAAGATTAAGCGGCCGAAGTATCGGATCAAAGGAGTGCGCCGGAGTCACGCGAGGGCAGTTCGGCAGATGACGCCTGGGTACAAGAAGGGGTGATCTATGAACCTAAAGAACTATACCTCTGGAATCTCAACCGACGTCACAATCTCGAGGATTGAGCGGCTCCTCATGGATGCCGGCGCCACCGGAATTATGAAGCGCACTGCGAACCGAAGTGTGGTTGCCATAGCATTCCAAATCCCTGTCGACAAGGACCGTTTGGTCACTGTTCAACTGCCGGCAAACGCTGAGGCCTGCATGGACGCCTTCTGGAAGGATCATTGCAGTGGGCGGTCGCTGCGGTCCAAGAAGACTCGTGAGGACTTTCGTGACCAGTCTGAGCGCACGGCATGGAAACTCCAGCAAGACTGGGTTGAGGTTCAACTCTCACTGATCCGGCTAAAGCAGCAGGACGTGGTTGCCGCGTTCCTGCCCCACATCGTCACCGACCTTAATGGATCCACGGTGTACGAGAAGATGAAGTCCAACGGATTCAAGGCACTACTTCCCGAGAAGGCGTCATGATGAGCATCATCTCCTCCAACACTGTCACCATTCTTGCCGTTACACTGGCTGTGTTTATTTCCCGTCACGCATGCGGAGTCTTCATCGACGTAAAGGAATCGTTCGATAGATCACCTCTGGATCCTGAGTCTAGGAAGAGCTGGATCAGGCTGCTTAAAATGAGCGACTTCCTTATGCAATCTATCATCATTCTGGCCGCACTCGCGGTGATCTTCAAATCCCACAAATAGACCACTCATGAAAGAGTTTGCATATATCCCACTTGGGGCCGCCGCGTTCGCTATTTTGTTCACGCTCATTTTTGGGTGCTCAAAGCAAGAGACCGCCAAGAGTGAGCACGAGGTAGCGATGGAGGCCAGCGACAAAGCAGACGCAGACCTCCGAGCATCGTTTGGACGAGACGCTGACAAGCTGCTGTTCCGCCAGGGAGTGCAGCATGCCATCGCTAAAGCCGGCGTGAGGGATCTCCTGCACGCTCACATATCCCACGACGTTTACCAACCGGTGGAGAAGTCTTGGGTGGATGGGGCCTACTCTGTGGAGCTCAACAGGATCATCTTCGATTCGGGAGCGGCGTGGAGAGGTGGCGCTCTCAACTGCGAGGACTTTAGTCTTGGAGCGACGTTCGTCGCAAAGGCTGCCCACCTCAGTGCGCCTGGCCGAATCAGAGATGCATCACCAGCATTTGGGTTCCTCTACTACAAGCCTGAGGATCCAGCCGCCAACAAGATGGCCCATGCGATAAATTTCGGGATTCTCTCTGACGGCTCGCTGATCTTCTACGAGCCCCAAAGCAGGCAGCGAGTCAGGCTGTCCGACGCTGAGGTGGCGTCGATCTACTTTTGGGAGCTTTGAATCTTCACCAAAAATTCTTCCCAGAGACGAGCGTGGCTCTTTGGGGTTGATTTCCGGAGCGATACCTCGAATAAAGGGTGGCATGACGAAGGCAGCTCAAGAGAAGTTTGATCTCCGGCGCGGAGACGCATGGGAGGGGATGACGTTCCCGTTTAAGCGGGCTGGGGATCCAAACTTCTGGAACAACCCTATCGTTCGGTCCCAAATTCGAGACCTCAATGGGAATCTGATCTACGAATTCGAGATCACCCCAGTAATCACGGTAGTCAGTGGGGACGGATACCTCTCTGTGGGATTGATCATTCCTGATGGTGACGCCTCAAAGGATTTCCCAGTCGGGAGGTTCGTGGGAGACATCGAGGTCACTACCGACGCCATGCCCACCACTACGCTGGTGGAGTACTCAGGCTCTATCCACCCAGACGTTTCGCACTCATGAGCACCCAAATTATCGAGGTCGTCGACCGCAACTTCGTCAAGGTTCCCATTGAGGTCACAGCCACCGTCGGTGCCCGCGGCCCTCAAGGCGCTCCAGGAGTTGATGGAGCAAAGGGTGATACCGGCCCCCAGGGCCCCCAAGGGGTTCCTGGGGTCACTGGAGCTGCCGGCGCCCAAGGGCCGCAAGGTCCCACGGGGCCAACTGGCGCCACCGGATCCCAGGGGCCAACCGGCCTCGCTGGATCCACTGGGCCGACTGGAGCAACCGGCGCTGCCGGTACGCCTGGAGCAACATGGCGGGACGGAACTGGAGTTCCATCGAACTCGATCGGGATAGACAGTGACTACTACCTCGATCACGCCACTGGAGACGTCTACCAGAGAGCGTCCGGAACATACTCGCTGAAGTGCAACATTAAGGGGCCGACGGGGGCTGCGGGAGCGGCAGGATCCGCTGGCTCTGCAGGCTCCGTGTGGCGAGATGGATTTGGAGTGCCGTCTTCTGGGTTGGGCGCGAATGGGGACTACTACCTGGATGATGCTACGGGCAATGTGTACCAGAAGGCGTCTGGTACCTACTCAGTGGTGGCGAACATCAAGGGTGCGACGGGCGCCACAGGCTCCCAAGGCGCGACTGGCGCTTCCGGTGCTTCCGGCTCGACGGGTGCGACGGGTGCGACGGGTGCGACGGGAGCTACGGGAGCTACGGGAGCTACAGGCCCGGCAGGGCCTGCTCCTTCAGGAACCGGTTTGGTTGAAGTTATTGCTGGTGTCCTTCAAACCCCTTCAACGCTTGCTGCGCGAGTAGCTGCTGATGCTCCGAATCTACGTACTCAACTAGGTCTCGGAGGAGCAGCTGTTTTGCCTGTAGGTACTATTGCAAATACGGTTGCAGCAGGAGACGACACCCGGATTTCAGGCGCAGCTCAAAAGTCGTCTAACCTGTCTGATCTCGCATCTGCGACAACAGCTCGCTCAAACCTTGGACTGGGTGGAGCTGCTGTGCTCCCGGTTGGTACAACGGCTAGCACAGTCGCCGCAGGAGAT
>Ga0136642_1000212_pt1 | contig 34993 bp, 34 predicted proteins | sample LowCatLa1302831Y_FD_115313 | JGI IMG/M metagenome (GOLD analysis project Ga0136642, IMG submission 115313) | Freshwater microbial communities from Lower Cathedral Lake, Yosemite National Park, California, USA - 13028-31Y | ecosystem: Environmental > Aquatic > Freshwater > Lake ... | reverse complement strand
ATAGGAGCCGCTGATTCTGGAGACTAATATGCCGCCGATGACTGCGGTGATGATCCCGCTCATGGGCGGAAAACCGGAGGCCAAAGAGATCCCGAGGCACAGGGGGAGTGCGATGAGAAACACCAAAAAACCGGAGGTGAGATCTGCGCGCCAATGTTGTTTAAGGCCATCAAGGCCTTTAAGAGGGAGAGCGGTTTGCGATGAGGGCATAGAGGTCAACCAATGGTAGGGAAAAAGGTAAAGACGACTCTACAATTAAGCATGAATTGTGCCGATGTTCCGCGCCTTTAAACAATTGATATCGTTCAAAGAAACTAACCCGTGGCGCCTATCTCCCTTAAGGCTGGGGATAATCACCGGCCTAATGGTTTTTATCCACCATATTGTTGAGTTGTGCGTCTTCAAGGCGGATTGGGCAGGTATCAAAGTCGTTGTTTTATGGAGACTTTGCTGATCGGTCGTTACAATGACTCAAATTGAAGGAGTATCTCAACAGTGAAGATCGTTTTTTTCGTTTTCGTCGGACTCTTATTGTCAGGCTGTGGCTTTTTTCAAGAGACCGTCACTCGAGACTTTTCAATCGACAGTCAGGCCATGGCGGAGCAGCGGGCGCGGGTCGATCTTTCTTGCCGAAACCCTAAAGCCGATCGCCCGATTCGACGTGACAGTATGACCAACTGGCAGTATGAGATTTATAGCGAATACAAGGTTTGGGTCGAAGGCTGTAACAAGCAGATCACGTATCTGGTCGTCTGCCGAGAAGACGAGCCGTGCCGCTTTGCCGATCAGATTGACATCGATCCTTGAAGGATTAGCGATGTTGAAGGACAGCGATTTTTCCGAGCCAGGCGGTGCTGTCGGAGGCAAGCCATTGGGCGGCCTTGGGTGAGTGTTTCACGGTGGCATCCAAAAATGCTACGGACGTCGTCGCAATGGCTGTGAGTTGCTGGCCGTAGTGGTGAGGATTAAAGCGGGTTTCTAGGAGCATGGTGCTCCCCGCAGGAGGATGTCTGCCACTGGATGAGCCGCCTCGACGTCCGTGCTGTCCTTTATTCATCGCTTCAACGGCTTCATCAGGGAGCGGGCTTTCCTCGTGCTCTTGAAGATCTGGGTCTTGTTCTGTCAGGCTTTTGCCTGCCAGTTGCTGATGAAGGCCATAATCGAGCATCAGGAGGTATTTTTGCCCGGGGGGTGACTGTTTAAAAATGGCCGTCCGAAGGGAGGGGGAGCTGATCCCATAGGGATCGTGATCCTCGGTGCCGGTGACAATCAACAGGGGCGTATCGATCCGATCGTAACGAGATTCAAGCCCCCCGGCCGCAAGGTCCACGTGGGGACTCAGCAAAATTCCGGCTATCACCGGGGCGATCGGCGCAGGATCTTTCACCCCCGGATGTTGCTCACCGGCGAGGAGGGCGGCGGTTTGCGCGCCAAGATCATAACCCGCCACAATCAACTGCTGATCATCCGCCTTTCTAAAGGCGGGATCGCCCATCTCCCTGAGACGCTGACACTCTTTGAGGACATAATCAACATCAAGGAGCCTTTGCCGGCTCGCTTCTCGACTAAAACGGGGGTGAGCGATCATTCGAAGGTCGTGTTGATCATCGGCATTGAGATGTCGCGTCGCATCCCGATCATGGGTCGCTTGGAGCGTTAAGACCGCGTAACCTGCCGCCACCCAGGCGGATCGCCAGAGATGACCTGCCGCCGCATCCTCTCCAAGTCCTGGAAAATAGAGGATCAAGGGGTAACGGCCTTCTGCGAGGGGAGCCATGTAGCTGACATCCAGTGTCCTACCACTATGCTGCCAAGTCTCCCGCCAAAGAGGGCTCGCTTCAAGCCCTGGAGGTTCATAATGTGGCTTTTCTGAAAACGCGGCCATATCGTCCTGAATATCGGCCGTCTTAGGCAATTGAGGTCCACCGAAGCAACCCTCAAGAAGGAGCATCATGATGCAAAGGAGAAGGATCAACCCGATCGGGGGAGAGGGTGCATCAGATTTTAGAGTGCGCCAAAAAAGGGAGGAATGTCGGGGTGAAAAAATCACCCGCCGATGGCTTGACCTTCCCGATACGGTTGCAGATCTTAAGCCTCGGCTGGGGCGATAACTTTTACCCTTGAGGGGATCAGGGGGCATGATGCTGCTGCACGTGACGCGGGCAAGCATAGAGAGAACTCAGGGCCATCATCGAGGGTGTTGAAGCTCGTTCACTTTCGCATAAAGGCCTTTAAACTCGGTATAGGCCACTTGTCCCTTAAGGCTCGGGAGTAGGGTGAATGACCAGTGGCCATGAGGGTCTTTTACACTCAGATCGGCGTAGTGATGAAACAGGGACTCTGGAAGGGGAATACTGACCGCTTCGAGGAGCCAACAGACATCATCACGACATTTCTTTTGGCTGTTCTGAGCCGTGATTTTCTGTTGCATAATGCCGGCCGGTGCTTCGTATTGCACCACGATGACCTTCCGCGGTTGTTGAACCGCCCGCATGATGGTCACGGCATAAGCGACCTTGCCGGTTGCTTGGTCGATGGAGGCGACGAGATAGGTGGATTCGAAATGGGAAGGTCCTTCGTAAGGCTCTTCATAGCCCTTCTCGGTGGTGATTCTCCGTTGCTGATCCTTATCAGACATCGTGGTGTTGGTTTTAAAATGATCGCTGTCAAGCGACTCCGGCGACACCGCCGATGGCTGGTTGGCGCAAGCTGACAGGAGAAGGCAAGAGGTCAGCGCAAGGCTTTGAAGATTCATAATCAATGTCTTTCTCGGATGATGACGTCTCGCCATTTTATGCACATTTCATTTTCCTGGCCTAGGGCGTTAAGGACTTGTTGAAGTATTCACGCAGCGGACGCTCGAAGGTGAGGGTCCATACGACCTGTTCGGCGGCCGCCTTCGAGCTTGGCACGAGCTCAATATCCTGAGCATTCTTAGGACATTTTTTGCCAGAGAGGGTGGGGCGCTCTGATACGCTATCCTCCTCCAAACTGCAGGCATGTCGATGACCCTTCAGAATTTTTCCTTCGTTGTCAATCAGGCTCGATTCAAGCCCAAAGTCGTTATCATTAGTTAATGCCAGCGTTTTTTCATTGATCAAGGCGAGACCTTCGGCTTTTTCAAGGGTCCAGCCGGCCTGCTCCAAATCGAGGAGCCTTACCGTACTGAGGGGCTGAATCGCTTGGTACGCGCTGACTCTCTCAGGATCGTCGCTGAGCGATTCAAGTCCCTCCATGCCGTGGATGTCTGAAGCACGATTGAGATCGACAAGCATCAACCTGTGGCGATCACGCCCCTCTGCGTCCTTGCCTTCCTCGATGACGACAAAGAGGCCTTGACCGAGGGCAGCCATGTCACCGAGCTTGGCTTCGCCGGGGTTGTCTTTTTTATAATCGGCCGGCGAGAGGGGGTAGGCATACTCTCGCTGGAGCCCTTTCGATGGATCCCATTCAAGCCAGCGGATGAAGGGAGCGTCTTCATCTAGATTGCTCTGTAAAACAGCATTCAGGGTTTTCCGATCAGGATCATAGGCGAGCGCTTCAAAACCGCGGTTGTTTCTCCGATGTGACAGGATCTCGGGAAGCCCCTGGCCTGGCCGGAATAAGTCGAGGACTTGGCCCGTTTGAGGGTTCACCCTGAACAGAGAGGGGCCGTATTCTTCGGCGATCCAGAGATCTTTGCCATCAAAGGTGATGGCTTCTGGATCAGCGCCATCGGGATCACTTTTTAGGCGATGGAGGCGATCATTGAGCGGCACCTCATGGGTGGCACCTAGACTTCCTTCAGGGTGAGGGAGTCCGCTGAGGAGGCGATCTTTGATATGGAGCGGATAAAGATCACTTAGGGTGCCGTCATGCCCGGTGAGGGTCAGGGTCCCCATCAAGGGTGCATAGTCTGGGAGTGGAAACAGCTTGCTATCGACCCCTTGGACTTTTGGACCGTCGGCGTTTGGCCCTCGATCGCTCAAAACCCAAAAAGACAAGGTTCCCGCTGGAGATGGCTTGAGCACCAGGCCGCTGCCCATCGCTCGTGGTAATCCCCGCTGGAAGTGTGCCTGAGTCCTTGAGCTGCTGCTGGTGAGGAGAATCCTAGTCGAAGGATCTTCGAAGGTCAGTGGGATGGCATGAATGACGACCTTGTCACCGAACATCGATGTGGTTTCGTGGGAACCCTCAAGCTTGGCGCGCTCAGACTTAGACCCCTGGCAGGCCGATAGCAAGAAGGCACCTAGAAGGCCGAGTGTGAAGATCAAGAATCGAATAAAAGAGGAGGTCATAGAGCGATAATGAAGAGATGCAACGGTAACAGTCGCCATTGTATCGTGTCCCTGGCATAGGCTCAGGGGGAAGGAGCCACCTTCTCTTGAGCAGGTTCGAAGGCCCGCCAGCCCCCCCCTAAGGCCTTGAACAGCGCAACCAGACTTGTTGAAATTCGTGCCTGGCTCGCAATCAGTGACGTCTGCGCTTGAAACAGGGTCCGCTGACTTTCAAGGACATTCAAAAAAGTGGTCAGCCCTCGCAGGTAGCGTTCTTCTGAGAGCTTGAAGGCTAATTGATTCGCAGTGACGGCGCGATCAAGGGCATCCCGCCGATGTTGCTCCTCCCGATAAGCAACCAGTGCATCCTCGACCTCTTTGAAAGCGGTCAGGATCGTTTCCTGATAGACCAACAAGGCGTCCTCTTGGCTTGCCTGGCTGCGATCAATATTCGCTTGGATGCGTCCCCAGTTGAAAATCGGGGTAGTGACCCCGCCGGCCATCGACCAGGATTTTCCTACCGGTGAATAATCTGAAAGCTTCATATTTTGAAGCCCGAAGAACATCGTGAGGTTCACTTTGGGATAAAGCTGCGCGGTTGCATTGCCGACATCTGCCGTGGCCGCGGCCAACTGACGTTCCGCCTCAAGGATATCGGGCCGCCGTCTCAGGAGCTCCGAGGGCAAGTCGGGGAGGATATCGTTTGGCGTTCTTGGGATGCCGGTTCCTGTGTCGAGGAGGTAGAGGAGACTATCTGGGGTTCGCCCAAGGAGGACAGCAAGGGCATGAACGTCTTGGCGCGCCGCAATAATGAAGGTGGTGAGGTCGGACCTTGTTGTTTCAACCTGGGCCTCCTGCTGCGCGACTTCTTGCATGCTGCCGAGCCCACCGCGGGCCCTAGCTAGGGTGAGGCCTAGGGTGTCCTCTTGGGTTTTGATATTAAATTCGGTGATGTTTCGCCGTTCCTGGTTTGCCCTGAGGTCGATATAAAGTCGGGCAACTTCCCCGGTCAGAGAGACCTTGATGGCCCGGCGTGCATCCTGTTCGGCCTCGACCATGGCATCGCGCGATTCGATGCGCCGGAAAAGCCCGCCGGCGGGATCGATTTCCCATTGGACATCGAAACCGGCCTGAATGAGATCAATCAGCCCATAACCAAAATAGCCGCCGGAAGATGAACCTTGACTGCCACTGCCGGTAATAAAATCATTGCGCCGTTGACTGATATTGGCGCGTTCTCCGACTGAAGGAAGTCCTTCTGCGATGGTCCGCGCCCGATCGGCGCGTGACATGAGGATCTGTTGCGAGGCCTCTTTGACATCGAGATTGAACGCAGCGGCTTCCATGATCAGGCGATGAAGGAGAGGATCATTGAAGATGGTCCACCAGTCATCGGCGGGTGGACGATTGTGATGATCGGTCGCCGCCCCGTATTTACTGGGCGTTTTGATGTCGGGTTGCCGGTAGTCGGGGCCTACCATGCAGCCACTCAGGACCGATCCGAGAACGAGCGCGATCAGCCCGCGCACTCTCATGGGGCAGACAGGGGTTGGCTGATGGTTGAGGTGGATTCACGCCCATCTGGAACCTCGATAAAAATGTCGAGTTGCTGCCCGACGAAGGCCTTGAGCTGGCTCGGATCATATTCATAGAGGACTTGCAGTACCCGCGTATCGACCCGCTCAGTGCTATCGCCGGTGAGTGATCGTTTGGGGACGACGTAAGGCTCGACATAGGCGAGGGTCAGCGGGGTGCTCATGTCACGATTGCCGCGGAGGTAGGCTAAGGCGTCGCCCTTGGGATTAAAACGCCAGACATCGTTTTCATCGATATCGACTCGGACATGCAGCTGATGAAGATTACCCATGACCAGAAGCGGCGATGACCCTTGTCCTTGAGCCACAGGACCGGCTTGCGCAAATTCTCCAGGACGGATATTGACCTGAAGAATCTGGCCATCGGCTGGCGCCCTGACCTTAAGCCGTTCCAAGGTCGTCATCACTTGTGCCAACTGACTTTCGGCCTGTTGAACTTGAGCCTTTTGCGAGAGGATGCGGGCATTATTGATGAGGACATTGTTCCTCCGCTGCTCTAGATCTTCTTGGCTGATTGCCCTTCGATCCTCGACGGATTCAGCGAGCTTTAGGAGGATATCGGCTTGTCGCTGCAGTGCCTCCGCCTCCTTGACACCGGCTCGAGCCCGCTCGAGGTCCGCTTTACGGATGTCCAGGATGGCGAGTATGTCGCGATCATCAATCGTAAATAAGAGATCATTCTTTAGAACCTGATCTCCGACAGTGACATGAAGGGTCTTGATTAAACCAGGGAGGGCTGATCCTATGAGGATGTTGCGGTTCTTGGCCTCGATGATGCCGGACCCTGCGATGAAATGGTTAAAAGGGGAGTCTGAGGGTTGGGCGACGGGAGCCGCCACCTTCACAGGCTGGTTGCCACGCATGACCGTGAGGACACCGAGTCCAAAACCGATGATGGCCAAGAGCGGGAGAAGATAACGGATCAGCATGGGGGCTGTCTCACGGTAGGGATCACTCAATAGGGGGAGGTCGAGGTCGGTTGAAGGGATGGGCTTTTCACAATGTTGCCGTCGTCCATATGCGCGATGGTGTCAGCAAATTCGAAGATACGCTCATCATGCGTCACGATAATCAGCGCCTTGCCGGCATCGAGGGCCACGCCTTTGAGAAGTTCCATGACCCTTTGACCGGTATCATGATCGAGCGCACTGGTCGGCTCGTCACAGACAATGAGTCTTGGATCATGGACCAACGATCGAGCGATGGCGACCCGTTGTTGCTGACCGCCGGATAACTGCGAGGGCATGGAGGTCAGTCGCTGGCCAAGTCCCACCCGATCGAGTATCTCTCGAGCCGCTTGGAGGGCGAGGGGGCGTTTGACCCCATTGATGATCAAGGGGACCGCGGCATTTTCCTGGGCCGTCAGTGAGGGAAGGAGATTGTAGGACTGAAAGACAAAGCCAATGTTTTTTGCGCGAAAAGCTAATTTATCGCGGTCGCTGAGGGATTTAAGATCGACCCCATAGACTTCGCACGTCCCCTCATCCTGATCCAGAATGCCGGCAATCACCGAGATGAGGGTCGTTTTGCCGCAACCAGAAGGACCGACTAACATCATGAGCTGGCCCACCGGGATGTCGAGATGAACCCCGCGCAGCGCCATCACCTCTTGACCACCGGCTTGGTAGCGCTTCGTGAGGTTCCGGCAATGGACCGCCATCATGGGTGTCACACGCATTAAGTCTTGAAAACCATGGCAGGTTCAAGGGTCATGACTTTGCGAATGCTGATGCCGGCGGCTATAAGACAAATCAGCATGACCCCAACGCCACTGAAGACAAGGAGTTGCCAGGGAAACTTGAAGGACAGGATGGTATTGCGCATCGCCCAACCGAACACCGAGGTCAAGCCAACGCCGAGGCCATAACCGATGATGCCGACGATCGAGGCCTGCAGCAGAATCATCATTAAAAGGGTCCCATTGCCCGCCCCCATGGCCTTCAGGACAGCAAATTGGCGAAGATTTTCTAGGGTGAAACTATAGAAGGTTTGGCCTGCGATTGCGGCTCCGACGAGAAAGCCTAAGGCGACCGAGATTCCGAAATTGATCGGAATACCGGTGTTTTTCATGTAGTAGTTGTAGGTTAATTCCTGAAAACCTTTCTGAGTATAGGCGGCAAGACCGGTATGGGATTCAATGTTTCGGGTCAGCTCTTCAAGAGCAACGCTGGGTTTGGCCTTGACCAGAATAAAGGACAAGAGCTTCCTTTCTCTTGGCGCCATGTTCTTAGCCCTGGAATAGGTGGTATAGACGACCGGTTGCGACTGGAAGGTTCGTGTGGTTTTGGCAATGCCCACCACGATAGCGCGATGATCATTCAGTTCGAGTAAGTCGCCGACCTTAAGAGGAGAGAGTGTGCCATCAGGGCCTTTTACCCCGAGCTTCTCGTTGGCGCCATATTGGTCGACAATCACGCTGTCGGCTCTTCGAAGATCCTCAAGACGTCCCTCAATCATCTCAGGCGGCCCGCCAATCAGCGTGGCATCATCAAGGCCTATGACATTGCAAGTCTGGAAATTGCCGTTCGTCAGACGGGCCTTAATCAGCCCCTTATAGAGCGGCATGGCCCAGTCGACGCCACTCACGCCTCGAACGCGATAAAGTTCTGTGTCTTGGAGGGGTTTGACGTCGTCTACAAATTGGACTTTAGGATCCATGACCCAGATATCTGGCAGTCCGACATCACTGATGAAACTGAACGAGCGGGTCATCAGGCCAACAAAAATCGCGGGCTGCTGGGTCATGATGAGCGAGGCAAAGGTCAGTCCCATGATGATGCCAAGATACTTGCTTCTATCACCCATCAGCATGCGGATCGCGATGTAGCTCATAAGAGGCTTCCAGGTGAGGGATCGAGTGCCCGGAGGCCTCCGAGTGAAAAGCGAATAATCATGTCGGCGGTTCGGTCGATCGCTTCGGGACTGCTGATCACCTCTGGGCAGAGCCGCTCGATCATTGGTTTTGAATGACGGAAAACCAGGCACTGGCCAATGATGCAGTGAATGACCCGATCGATATCGGTGTGATCGAGGGTATCACCGACCAGTTGCGGAATCAGCTCACGAAGGATAAGAAACCTCGGTTTCATCACCGTGTCGATAATAAAATGAAGTGCCTCGGTGGGTTCTGCAATTTCCCGGGCCATCAGCCGGGCATGGAACCCCAAGTCTGATTCATCGAGAAGGCGCATCAGAAGATGACGGATAAAAATCTTCAGTCGATCGCTCGCCGGCAGTGATTCATCGCTAAAGGCGGCTTGAGGGTATTTACGGTCGGCTTCGCGAAAGGAATAAGCGAGCACCTCGCGGTACAGCATTTCTTTGCTGGTGAAGTAATAGCGGATGGCCGAGATGTTGGTGCCGGCCCGGGCGCAGATATCCCGTACCGTGGCTTCGCGGAACCCTCGCTCCGCAAACACTACCAGGCCCGCGGCCAGGAGTCGTTCGATGGGTTTGTCGTCCAAAGCGTTCAGAAGATAGGAGTGGGCATAAGAGCATCCTATTCAAACAGGCGTTTGAATGCAAGCTGCACCCCCCATTAAGGTCCATGGAACCCCATCAGAGGGCTGACAGCCAGGATGTAAGCCCTTCAGCCGACCCTTTGTAGTCGATGATGGCATCAGGCCGGATCAGCATCCCTTCATCCTTCTTTAAGGTCAGGAGATGCTGAAGCACACCGGCGTCATCAAGGCCTTTTGAACCGAGTTGGTGCTGTCTGATGGGAAGCCCAAGATGCGTCGTTGGCCAAGCCTTAGGATCTGCCGAAGGACCCAATAACAGCGTGCCATAAAGAGGACCTTCAGATCGGAGGAGATGCGATGCGGGAATGTGAGCGGCGCCGCAAGAGATCTTAAGATCTGGAAATGCCTGACCGAGCCAGACTTCTTTGCCACCCTTGAGGGCCTTATAGACGGCCTCATAACTGACATCGTCTTCAGTCAAAGCATCTGAAATCATTCGTTTTAGGGGGGGGAACTTCAGGAGAAGCGACATGATGTGGCCGCGAACCTTGCGAAGGATAGGTTGTCTTAACATACCTGCCCTGAGCATGCGGCCGCTCATCGTAAGAACATGGCGGGCCACCGGATGGCGTTCCTCCTGATAGCGCTCGATGGTTCTTGGATGTGCCCCATGGCAGACCGTCGCCAGCCTGAAGCCAAGGTTAACCGCGTCTTGGATTCCGGTATTCATCCCCTGACCGCCGGCGGGGCTGTGGACATGAGCTGCGTCACCTGCGATGAGGACCCGCCCATGGATATAGTGGTCGATTTGACGTTCGTTGATTCTGAATTCCGATAGCCAGTGGGTTTCTGAGATCATCCATTCGAGTCTTGTGCGCTCGCTGATGGCTCTTTGGAGTTCAGCGGTGGTAGGGTCCTTTGGTGGATGGTTGTTGTCGATAGAGCCACCATCAACGATGATCCTGAAACGATCTTTGCTGATCGGGAAGATAGCAATGGCTCCTTCCGGAGAGGAGCTCATAAATAGATCGCCTTCGGCTACATCGGTTTCAATCGAAGCCGGTGCAGGGCCCTTGGTGACGGTGATATCCCCAAGGAGCCAGCGACTCTCCATGGATTCTCCTTGAAAGGTGAGGCCGAGGAGATGGCGCGTCGTCGAGCGGCCCCCATCGGCCGCGATCAGGTAACGGGCCCTCAAGGTCTCAGGCTTTCCTCTCTGAGTCATCTCGGCCGTGATACCCTCAGCATCTTGGCTGAAACGCTCTAGTTGAGCGTTTCTCTCCACGGTGATGCCGCCTTTCAAGAGGGCCTCAACCAGGATGGCTTCGATCCTGCTTTGTGGGATGAAAATACCCGGAGGGAGACCATGGCCCTCGGTCAGGAAGGGAAGGGTTGCCTGATGCAGACCCTCATCGAAAAAATGAGCATTCTGCGCTCTAATGCCCTCTACAAGGAAGGTTTCGAAGGGAATCAGGGGATCTAGGGAAAGGAGCGATCGACGCCACAGCACCAGCGCTTTTGAGAGAGGCGTCGCCTGTTCATTGCGGTCAATGATGCGGATCGGGATCCCTTGGCGATGGAGTGATAAAGCGACGGTGAGCCCCACAGGACCGGCACCGACAATCAAAATAGGGGTATTCTTATGCATCTAAATCTCCAGCAATAAACAGATTCCTTGCGGCCAAGAAAGAAGATATAATTTATCATCGAAACGATCCCCTCTCACGGAGGATCACCGTTCGATGTCTGCCCGCATCCTTCGATGACACCCGAAGACGAACCGGTCTCCGCCCAATCTCAACGTAACTTCTTATGACGATGCCGAATAGGCTAGATGCCCTTAAAGACACTGATGTCCTGCCATTGAACGAAGCCGCTGAATTGCTGGGTCTTGAACCTTCGTATTTGGAATACCTTGCCGCCTCTAAAGCATTTGGCCTCAAAAGCAAGGCTATCAAGTGGAAACGTCAGTTCATCGTCAGTGACCTTAGAGATTTTCTCCAAGCCCGGTCAAAGGGTGTCACGGGTGGCTGAGCGCATTCAGCAGGAGCTGATTTCACCAGAAGACGCCGCCCGGATGACCGGGCTCACTCGGTCCGAGCTCGCGCAGTACACGCAACAACGAACGTTTGGCCTTAATAGCATCAATCGTCAGGGCAAAACTTGGTACCGTGCTGACATCCTGCGCCAGTTCCATGCCAACCTTCAGGCAAATCGCGCAGCCGAATCCTTGTTTCGCTGAGGGTTTTAAAGAGGAAGCCGAATTGATTCTAGATCATCGACCCTCAGTGATGCGTGAGGTTTCTGTGCTCAAGGAACTTATCTGGGATCGTCAGAGTCTTGAGTGCATATGGGCGTTGTTTCAAGCGAATCTCCCCACCCCCCCCTCTTTGCCTACTTTTTTTAAGCGACCGTGAAAGTCATTCGTTGTATCGATCAGACTGGGGCGGTGGTGACCGCCGCCATAGAAGCCGATGGCCGGGCCAGAAAGATCGAGGGTGATCTTTACGGTCACTATACGATCACTAAGACGGTCGTTGAGGTTCAAGAGCAGTTGGCACCGATCGTGCCTAAAGCCATCCTCTGTGTGGGTCTTAATTATCGTCGTCATGCCGAGGAGACCGGCGCTGAGTTGCCGCGTTATCCCATCCTGTTCATGAAATCGCCGTCGAGTCTCCAGGATCCACTGAAGCCCATCGTCATCCCGCAATACCTTAAAAGCGATAAAGTGGACTATGAGTGTGAGTTGGCGGTCGTGATCGGCAAGGCGACTAAGAACGTCAGCGAGGACGAAGCCCTCCATCATGTCTTTGGCTATACGGCAGCCAACGATGTCAGTGCCCGCGATTGGCAAAAGCACGCAGGCGGTGGCCAATGGTGTCGCGGTAAGACCTTCGATACGTTTTGCCCTTTAGGGCCTGTCCTTGTGACCCAAGAGGAGATTAAAGATCCACAGAATCTCAGGATCAGGACTCTGATCAATGGTGAAACCTTCCAGGACTCCAACACGAAAGACATGATTTTTAGCGTGGCTCAACTCATTGCTTTTTTGAGTGGGAGTACAACGCTTGAACCGGGTACCGTGATCCTGACGGGAACCCCGGCGGGCGTTGGAATGGCCCGTGTCCCAAAGCGTTGGCTCGTGGAAGGGGATACCGTCTCGATTGATATCGAGGGGATCGGGATGCTCACCAACCCGGTTTTAAATGAAACGCTCTGAATGACCCCCCAAGGCCGCCACAAACGATTAGGAACCCGCGGCTTGAGATTGCGGTATACGCTCTTAATGATCGGGTTCTGCGCGGGAAGTTTAGAATACACGGTCGCCTTAGGGTTTAATCCTTACCCTGATGATCCCTTCAAGACCCATGATGCGGTCTCTGTGACCCCGGGTCGTGCAGTGAGTCAGGCGACACATGACCCCTGCCAATGGCCAGATAATGGGCCAGAAGCCTGGGCGCTGGTCGATGTGATTGAGCATGCCCTCTGTCACAACCCTCAAACCCGGGAAGCTTGGGCAAATGCCCGCCAGCAAGCTTCGCAGCTTGGGGTGGCCGAATCGGCTTATCTTCCTTCCCTTAATTTCTCGCTGCCTGTGTCCCGCAGTCAGAACACCGCGGGGGGCGGTATATCGAGTGGCGTTCCGGTCAATAATGGGGGTGGTGTCCATTCACAATACACCAGGATCGTACCGACCCTAAGCGTCAACTACCTGCTCCTCGATTTCGGTGGACGGGCCGCTCGGGTGGAATCGGCACGTCAGGCGCTAGAGGCGGCTAACTGGACCCATGCCAAGGTCATTCAGGATGTCCTGTTCATGGCCATTCAGTCCTATTACCAGCTCTTTGCGGCGAAGGCTTCAGAGAGTGCTGCTGAACAGACGGAACAGTTCACGCGCAAAGCTTTTGAAGCGACGAAGGCGCGCTACGACATCGGATCAGCAGCCCTGAGCGATAAGCTGCAGGCGCAAACGACCCACGCGCAAGCCAAGGTGAATCTTCGAACAGCCATTGGCAATGCCCGATCTGCCGTGGGTTCCTTGGCGACGGTCATGGGGCTGAAGCCCCATGACCGGATGGTCTTTGAAGAGCCTTTGTTAGTCGGGCCCAACGAAGAGCGAGAAAAAAATGTGGAGGACCTCCTGATCCTGGCTAGGGAGTCTCGACCGGACCTTGCAGCCCTTGAAGCCCAGGTGAAAGGGAGCGAGGCGAACGTCCTTTCCGCCCAGTCGCAAAGCCTTCCAACGCTCTCGATGGTGGGTAACTATGCTTACCTTGATTCAATTGGAACGCGGGCTATTTCAAGTTGGGCCGTCGGCGTTCAGGTCTCTTTCCCCCTCTTTACAGGCTTTAATAACACCTATCAGATCAAGAGTGCGGAAGAACAGGTGGAATCGCAGGCCGCTAACCGGGATCAGTTGGAACAGGCGATTTTCCAAAGTGTCTGGCAGTCCTATTACACCCTCGCAGCGACGCGTGACAATCTCAAAAACACCGAGGACTTGAGGGATAGCGCGCTTAAAGCAGAACAAGCCGCCCTTGGCCGCTATGAAGAGGGTGTCGGTAATATTGCCGAATTGATGAACGCAGAAACGAACCTAGCCAATGCCCGTTACCAGTATGTCCAGGCCCACTACAACTGGCGTATCGGAAAGGCACAGCTGGCCCAGGCCTTAGGCCGATTGGATGTCGATGATGTCGAAGCGGTCGAAGGTGGCCAGCAGAATCGATTAAGTCAGTAAGTCATCAGCAGAAAGCGCACGCAAGACCTCCATGAAACGTCCTAAAAGATTATTGTTGATACTCAGCCTTGTCCTGTTGGCCGTGGCGGTCATCATAGCGTGGCAGCCCTCTGATGCTCGAAAGGCTAAGTCTCGATATACAACGGTTGCGGTTGATCGTGGCGCCATCCGGAAATCCGTCGCTGCCAATGGCACCTTGAACCCCTTGGTTCTCGTGAATGTGGGAACCCAAGTCTCAGGAACCATCCAAAGACTGCAGGTCGACTTCAATGATCGCGTCCAAAAAGGGCAAACCCTCGCGCAACTCGACCCAGCATTGTTTAATGCAGCCTTAGCCCAAAGCCGTGCCAATCTCAAGAGCAATGAGGCGAGTCTCAAGCTTGCCGAAGCCAATGCAGGGCGGACTCATCATCTTTTTGAGCAAGGCTATGTGCCTAGGATTGAGTGGGATCAGGCGATTCAAACGGTCAGCTCAGCGCGGGCCAATATTGAAGCGGCTAAAGCGCTCGTGCTTCGTGATGAAACCAATCTTCGTTACAGCACTATCCTTTCACCGGTCTCCGGTATCGTTATCTCCCGCAATGTGGATATTGGACAGACTGTCGCCGCGAGTTTCCAGACGCCGACCCTTTTTAGCATTGCCGAGAATCTTAAGCGCATGCAGATCGATACCACAGTGGCTGAAGCCGACGTCGGCGGTATCAAGGTGGGCCAGTTGGCCAACTTCAGCGTCGATGCCTTTCCGGGGCGTGATTATGGGGGGCTAGTGCGACAGATTCGCTTAAATTCCCAGGTTCTCCAGAATGTCGTCACCTACAACGTTGTGATCGATGTGGGGAATCCTGATGAATCCCTCCTTCCTGGGATGACCGCGTTTGTGAATATTGGCATTGCTGAACGCCTTGATGTTCTTAGGATTCCCCTGGCGGCGCTGCGCTATAAACCGGTTGAGGAGGAAGCCGCACCCCATCGTTCGCCCCAAACAGAATCCCATAGTCCTGATGCGGATGAGAAAGTCGTCTACCGGCTCCGTGAGGGGATCTTAACGCCCATCACGATTCGGGTAGGTCTTTATGATGGGAAGTATCAAGAGATTGTCTCTGGGAACCTTGATGACGGCGATCAGCTGGTCACGGGGGATCGGAGCAGCCTTGGAGAGGAGGGTAAGACCGGCCCGAATCAGTCCTTTAAGCTTAAAATGTTCTAAGCATGGGCGACATCCTGATTCAGGCGACGTCTCTGACCAAGGACTATGCCCTCGATGAAGGGGAGATTGTTCGTGTCCTTCATGGTCTTGATTTCACGATTGAATCCGGGGAGTTTTTGGCCATCATGGGTCCTTCTGGATCGGGTAAATCCACCTTGATGAATCTTCTCGGATGTCTTGATACCCCAAGCGGTGGGCATTACCTCTTAAAAGGGGAAGATACCGCGGCGATGTCGCCCGACCAATTGGCCTCCCTTCGCAGCAGAAAGATCGGTTTCGTCTTTCAGGGCTTCAATCTGCTCCCTAGAAAAAGTCTTATTGATAACGTCGCGTTACCGCTCGTTTATTCCGGTGTCCCTCGGGTTGATCGTGAGCGCATCGCGCGCGCAATCCTTGAGGAGGTGGGTCTTGGCGACCGGCTTCGCCATCGCCCGGGTCAGCTTTCAGGGGGGCAGCAGCAGCGCGTAGCCATCGCGCGGGCACTCGTGAATAAACCTTCCCTGATTCTTGCCGACGAGCCGACCGGCAATCTTGATACGAAGACCAGCGAAGATATCCTGGCCTTATTCGACAGTCTTCATCAACAGGGACTGACGATCATCTTGGTCACTCATGAACCCGATGTCGCCCGGCATGCTGACAAGATCCTCTATCTCATTGATGGCCGGATTGATCGCTTGGTAGTGAATGCTCATGCAATTCAGTGATACGTTTTTAGAAGCCAGCCAGTCGATGGGGGCCAACCGCCTGCGGACCGGTCTGACCATGCTTGGGATGATCATTGGTGTGGCCTCCGTGGTGTTGATGTTAGCGATTGGGCAGGGCGCTCAAGCTTTGGTTACTGAATCCATTGCTTCGATGGGGAGTAACCTCTTTATTGTTCTCTCTGGGGCCTCTACCGCCGGGGGGGTTCGCATGGGGGGAGGCACCGTACCCACGCTGACTTATAAGGACACGATGGCCATCGGAGAGCTTGAATCGATTGCCGCTGTCGCCCCGATGCTCCCCAATAGTGCGCCGATGGTTTATGGCTCTAATAACTGGACCACCCAAGTGGTGGGCACCACCTCTGAATATTTCGAGGTGCGTGACTGGCAACCCTCCAAAGGGGTGGTGTTCACTCCGACGGATCTTCGGTCAGCGAATCGGGTCGTCCTTTTAGGGCAGACCGTCGTCAATCATCTGTTTGGGGATGAAGATCCTCTGGGTAAGATCCTCCGCATCAAGAACAATCCGTTTACGGTGGTCGGCGTGCTCTCTAGTAAGGGCCAGAGCCTTGATGGCCGTGATCAGGATGATACGGCTTTGATTCCTTTCACCACGGCTCAGCGCAAGGTGTTCGGTAATCAGTTTCCGGGCATGGTCCGCTATGCCATGGCCAAGGCGACCTCCGCCGAAGTGATGACGGCCGCTGAAGCGCAGATGAACGATCTGCTTCGCCAGCGCCATAGGATCCGCAGCGGGATGGACGATGACTTTTCGATTAGAAACCTGACCGCACTGGCCCAAACCGCCCAAGGGGCGACCAAGGCCATGTCAATGATGCTTGGAGCGATTGCGGGGGTTTCTTTGTTGGTGGGTGGTATCGGGATCATGAATATCATGCTGGTCTCGGTGACGGAGCGCACCCGAGAGATTGGCATTCGGATGGCCATCGGTGCCCGTACTTTCGATATTCTCTCTCAGTTTCTGTTGGAAGCCCTCATGATCTCTCTTTCAGGGAGCCTTCTTGGCGTGATCCTCGGGGTCACCATCGCCTGGCTGGTGGCCACCAGCTTTGGCATGAACGTGGTGGTGACCCTCACATCCATCCTCCTCGCCTTTGGGGTGGCTGCTGCAGTTGGAATCTTCTTTGGGTTCTATCCTGCCAAAAAAGCGTCGGCGCTCCGTCCTATCGAAGCCTTGAGGTACCAATGATGAAGGATCTTATGAGATCGAACGGCCGCAGAGCTTTGTTGCACGTGGCGGGTTTCATCGCGCTGGCGGGATGTAGCTTATTGGGTGATCCGTTTGACGCTGAACAGGCGTCAAAGATACGTAACGGGATGAGCCGTGAACAGGTGATCAACATTATGGGATCAGAGCCTTCCACCGTCGAGGGGTCTGATCCTTGGAAATTAGTCTGGATCTTCAGTATCGCCGACCCTATTTCTGTTGGCACGCGCACCGAAAGGGTCAGTTTTACCTTCGATGAAAACAATCGGCTTTATGGGTTACCGAAGACGCGGGATGACATTCCCTGAAGAAGCGTCCGCTAAGGACGCATCATAGCCCTTAAAGCCCACGATTTCTTGAAGCTCTTTGAAGCTGACCCGGCGCTCGACCCTATCGCCCTTTTTAAGCTGTTCGAGTGCTTCTTGCATGGCTCTCACGGCGCTACTTAATAAGGTCAGGGGATAGGCGGCAATGTGATAGCCCAAATCATGAAGTGCATCGGGGGAGAGATAAGGCGTTAAGCCATCCTCGAGCATATTGGCCATGGTCGGCAGCGCGACGGCCCGATTGAATGCTGCCATTTCGTCAATCGATTCTGGGGCTTCTAGAAAAAGGATATCGGCCCCTAGATCCTCAAACATTTTTACCCGTTCGATCGCTTCCTCAAATCCTAAGGTGGCTCTTGCATCGGTTCGAGCGAGGATGAGTATATCGGCACCTTGTTCTTTGGCTCTGATCGCGGCTCTTAAGCGAACCTTGGCGTCATCGCGAGAAACGACGTCCTTCCCTTGAGTATGCCCACAGCGTTTGGGTGCCACTTGATCTTCTATCATGATGGCGGCGAAGCCGGCTTTTGCGAAACCTTCAACGGTTCTTTCTACATTCGCGGCGTTGCCATAGCCGGTATCACCATCACCGATCACGGGGATGGTAACGGCCTCAAGGATCGATCGACCTTGATCGAGGATCTCTCCGTAGGATAAGAGTCCGGTATCAGGACGAGCGAGGCGAGCTGCGGCCACTGAAAAACCGCTCATAAACGTCAAAGGGTAGCCCGCCCTTTGGATGAGACGGGCCGAGAGGCCATCAAAACAGCAGGGCATGATCAAAAGATCAGGCCCTTGAAGGAGATGACGGAGGGTGGCGGCAGTTCTGGTCACGTCACCTAAAAATTGGGATCTTGAATGTCGGCGCTTGGGCTCGCAGAAGGCGCAGGCGGGTTCGATAGTGGGGAGGCCTCCGCCGGTTCAGCAGGGGATGAAGGTTCATTTGGCATGATGAGGCGGACTTCTGGCTCGCCCTCATTGGAGGCCTGACGGGCGCTAGCTTTGCTGCGGTTATTTGCATCCCACCGGGTGGCAGGACCTACGATGATGAGGGCTTTGTAAGCTGTCACCGTGCGCCCTGTTTTTCGGCCTGAGAGCTCACCAATTTGATCAACGGGGCCATAGCCACTTTGGCCAATCAGGTGAAACATTTCTTCAGCACGGTAATCTTCTTCATGGATGCAGCCATGTGATTCGGCGGCCTTACCCATATCGGCGATGGATGAGCGATCGAGCGATGAATGAAGCGCCATACCGCCATGGAAAAAGACAGCCCAGAGCATTGGGGCATCATAGGCATGGGACCAGTGACGAGAGGAAAACGCCTTGGGTGAGAAATACCCATTCGCGGTTTCATGGCCGGCCATCCCAGTCGAGACGAGCCAATAGTAGAGGAGACCGGTTCCTCTTTTATACACTCTGAGCGTTTGCGCGGGCCCCCAAAAGTCATCGTCGACTTCACTGACCACCACGATGAGGTTGTAAGTCTCAAAGTCAGCATCCTCAAGAGGGTTGGGGAGGGTCAGGGCAACCGCTTTATTGGGATCTTTATAAGGCGTAAAGGCTTTGGTAACTCCAAAGGAATAATGGAGGTCGGCGCCTGGGTCATTTTCATAGCGCGGGTTCGGTTGTGTTCTTGGGAAACCCTCCCATGGACCCGCGTCCCCCCCATTCATGGCGCAAACCTGATGGGTCATCAACCCTAACAGCACAAAGGCCACGAAGCGTCTTAAAACAAAATGGATGAATGGCATGATGTCAGGTGTGCGTGTTGTTTTGAATCTAAAAGAACATGATACAGCAGCCCCCGAAGGGTTCAAAGACTCGGCGCCTCGATAGGGCCCGCATCAAAAGGCAGGGTTGAACCATGACTTCAAGGGAAGTGGTTCAAGAAGCGGTCCTCTTTTGTTTCTTTTGAGTGTCCGATAAGAAGGCTTTCGGCCATTTTCAATCATCGATTCGTGGTGTGCCAAGAGACCTTTTAATCAAATCATAATATTCACAAAATCTGTGGATAACTTTGTGGGAAAGTAAATGGGAGCGACCAGTGCCTTGCCTCTCATTGAATTGACCAAATTTTATACAATTCTGTAAGCTATTGATTATTATGACTATATTATAAGTTATTGATCTTGCATGAGAGCATAGAGAAATATTTCAGTCCGATGAATTCTCTGGGGAGAAACCCTGTTTTTGCGATCATTCTTTGCACCAAATGAGGCCACTCTTCCCCTTTTTGGAGCGCCTAAGGGTTTGCTCCTAGATGGTGCCGATCTTCTTGATATGAGGCTCTTTGAGATGAGGTGCGGTGTCGATTCGCTGTTCCGCCGGAAAGCCCCATCCTTCAGGGCAGGCAGATAAGGCGTGGTCGTTGCAACTGATTGAAATAATCTCGGCCCTTAAGGCTCACTGGTTCACCTCAATCAACGGGGGAATCACATAACGGGTCTCTAGACCTGTTCCACACCCTGATATCCCGGGGCGGGCAGGGGGCATCTCCCTAAAGATCAGTTCAATGCTGATCCTGAACCCGCGAACGGGCCTCTTTCCGTCGGCTGAGAGAATCCCGAAGGCTCAATAGGTTGTCACGAACATGGCATTGGAGGGGTCGCTGGGCCCTGAGCCATTGGTTGCGGTGACCGTACACGAATAGGTCACACCACTCCCCAGAGGCTGATTAGCCGTCCCCTTCACCGTTAAAGGCGAGGCGCGACCTTCAACTGTTGTCCCGCGGCCATTCGGCGCAACGCAGGTGGCGTTGTAGCCGGTGATAGCGCTCCAGCCGGGATAGCTTGGGGCCGTAAAAGTCACGACGATGGAGGTGGCACTGCTGGGGGTCGTATCGGTTAAGGTCGGGGGGCTCGGGACTGCTCCGGTAGTGTAGGAGGTGGTGACGTAACGTGCATTGGAGGTATAGCTAAGACCATAAGAGTTTCGAGCCTTCACCGTGCACTCATAGGGTATCCCAGGGGTTAGTCCCGTTAAGGTTAAGGGCGATGCGGTCGTGCCTGACACGGTCAACGTACTCGTGTTCGGGGCAGAACAGCTTGCATAGTAGTTGCTGATTGGACTACTCCCTTGATTGCTCGGTGCTGTAAATGAAATCACAGTCCCATTGACAGTGGGTGAAGCGCTATTGACTTTTGGTGGGGGTGGTACACCCGCCGCTAATGTCATGGTGGACGCGGATACCGGCTTTGAAGCAGCCGCCCCCAAGCCCACGATATTTTGGGCTTGAACATTACACTGGTAGGGCTCTCCCGGAAATTGGACGGTGATGGTGAGCGGTGAGCTCATGGACGATGCCTGAACAGAGGTGCCGAAACCATCGACACAGGTGGCTAGGTATCCCGTGATGGGTTGGCCGCCGGTGTTGCTGGGAGGGCTAAATCTCAGTTCGATCGAACCGCTGCTCACGCCCTTGGCGGTCAGTGCGTCAACCGGACCCGGTAAGGTGGACTGGCTAGTGAGGGGCGGAGGTGGCTGGTAACTTGTCGCTGTGGCGGCGCCAGGCCACCAGGAGCGGCCTAGCAAGGCGTTATCATTGGGGGTCGAGGGCGTCGGGTTATTGTTCTTCGAGTTATAAGCATTCACGGAGGCGTAGGTGTCAACCTCCAAAGCCCATTTCTTCCCATCGCATTGACCACTTATGTCATTTTTATGAGTACAAATCCAATACCAAACCACTCTAGACACATTGTCGCTGCTATAGAAACCGGCGCCGGAGGCAGGCACGGTGGCCCATTGACTGCTTGGGTCCTGATTAAAAGCGTTGATAAAGAATTGTGTCGCAGTCAGTGGCTCACCATTCGCTTGTTTTGGGCCTGGACCATTGAGATCAGCCATTTGTGCGGCTGTCACTTGCTGGGTGCGGGGCGCCTGAGGGTTGGTGAAGGTTTCAACCGCACTGGCTAGATGGCTAGGATTAATGCCTTGAATATTGAAATAATCCAAGGCGGGGGTGGTCACGTTTGCAGCAGGCCAGTTCCAATCTTGGCCAGGACTATTCCACTGGTAGTAATACTGTTGATTGGGATCCTTAATCTGAACGCCCGTGACCCTCTGATACAGCTCGACAAGCTCATTCGGGGTCAGTCCCGTTTGAGTTTGCGGAAGGATGGTTGATCCATAGAGTGGCCCGTAGAGCAGAGTCGCCAGACCGCCGGGGTAGGCATTGGCAGCGAGTCCGTTGCTCCACACCCCAATTTCATCACTGTATAGGTTGCCTGGAAACGCGTTCAGGATGTTGCTTTGCCAAGCACAGTAGGTGGGCGACGTCGCCGTAGTACCATTTTTGCAGAGGGTAGTTTCAGTAACGTTACCCGCTTGTGACTGGGCATTTGTGGGGTTGGGGTTGTCTTCGTAATTGTAATATTCATTAGTCAGGACGAACTGGTAGTACTCGAGCGTCCCCCAATACGATAAAAACTCCTGCAACTGTTGCACTTGGAGTGCAGTGGCCCATTTGGATCCACCATTTGCGGGAATCTGATAATTTTGATTCATAGTTCTCCACGCCGAGGCCTGACCTCCCGCTGTTCCCATAAGCATATTATTAATACTGCTTCCACAGCTGGTGGCAAGACTGCCCCACCCAGGGAGATCAGTCAAAAGAGCCTTGTTGGTGCCGTTGAGTGGTTTTGCCGAAGGTGTGCCATCGGCATTGGGCTCTGCGGCATCGACCAAGCCCTGATATAGATTGTATTGAAACTCCAAGGAGTTGCCACACGCTAAAGCAGGGGCGACCGCTGTCATTAACGTCAATTGAGCAACTTGTTCAGACAAATAGGACAACTGTGAGGAGATACAAGCCAATTGCTGGGACACTGCATTCACGTAAGAGGGTGTGGCCCCCGAACCGGATGCCCCCCCGGTCAATAGCATCCCGGTAACCGCGGCGGCCGCTTGTACTTTGTAGTTGGATCCTGCGAGTACTATCAGTTGTTCGATACTCAGCGACCCATAGTTGACGATATTTGTCGTGGAGGCCGTTCCAGACTTGTTACTGCCGTTGCCAAGTGCTGCTTGACACTGAGGATAGGGTGATGCAGACGTCTGAGAGTTGGTTTGGGTCACCGGGAGTGTCAGCTCGGTGATCAGTAGGTGGTGTTGGAGGAGGGTCACTAAATGTTGAATGAACTGATCATAACCCCCGTATTGATTCATGGCGGTTTGTTCAAGCGACCAATGAACATGATTATTCGTAAATCTTAAGCCATTATCGGGGAAGCCTTTGCCGATCGCGAGGCCAGTTCTAACGGCTTTCATTGCGCTGGCGTATGACCGAGTCTTTGATCGCATTGCAGAGGCGGTAGTGGAGAGTAAATCCAGAAAGACGATCGTATGTTGTCCGGCCGGCAACTTGGTCACTTGCCCCCGCAACGTGCCATCGAAGCTTGGTCCGTTGATCGACTGAGCGCTGGATTCAAGGATGACTCCCCCGGTGGTGGTGAACCGCAGCGGCAAGTGGGCCCTGACGCTGTCCGGGAGCTGCAACACGAGCGCCCCGGCCACATTCGTCAGACCTTTTCCGATGATGGTTCCTTGGGCATTTCTGATCTCGACCATTGCTCCGGACAAGGAGTGATTCGGGCCCACGGAAGCGGACACCTGCAGGTGGACAATGGGCGATTTAACTTCCGGGAGGCGGGTGCCTGTCGCGGCATGACTTAGCCCCACTTGGGCACCCAATCCGGCGATCACTGTGAAGACCAAAAAGGCAGACCGGAGGTTTTTTTGTCGGTTGGTGCTCATTTTTTCCTCATTCGTAGATCAACGTCCTAGGCATATGGAGCTTGACTGATTAGACACCCGTCTTTGCAAGAAGGTGTTTTTTGATAAACCCAGCAGCACTCGATGTGGTCACGGCTTCTGCAGCTAAGGCTTGAAGCTTAGACGCGGGAAGGGAAGTCCCTAGAAGGTTCCGAGCGACCTTTTTAATCCAGGTATTTAACGCCTCGGGATCATTTCTAAGTTCACTCCAGTCGGCATAGCGATACATGGTAGCACCCTGGCTAAAACCTTTCTCGAGGTACCAGTTTTTGGCGTGGGTCGCTAGCGCTTCTTGGCCTTGTTGGGTTGGTTTATAACCATCGAAGACTGCCTTAGGGAGAGTGAGATAATTGACCAGTGCTAAGTCGGTCCAGACCGCCGGTCTGGCTGAGGAGAAGTTGTAAGCCGTTCTGATGATACCAATTCGGGTTCCGGTGGCCTTTTCCACCAGACCAACAAACCCAATCTGCGGCATGGCCTTGAGGGCATACTTGGCCGTTACATTGCTTTTGGTCAGTAGTTTGCCCTGGGCATTGGCTCTAAACTGGCCAATCTGGACGCTATCCCTGAACGATAAGCCGTCAATCTGGTTCTCGGCTTTGGGATCAAGATATAGCTTATTGTTGCCTGGGCCCGGGACATAGTGATCAGTGCCGCCGCCGCCGAGTAAGCTGTCATTTCCTTCGCCACCGATCAGATTGTCAGTTCCAGGCCCTGCGATGAGCACATCATCGCCGCCTTCTCCAAAGAGGGAGTTGCGGCCTTTGCCGCCCAGCACAAGATCCTGGCTACCACCGGCATGGACAATATCATCCCCATCCCCGGCCTGAATGAAATCTTGACCGTCGCCATAGAACAGAAGGTCGTTGGCGGTGGAACCGATATAGCGATGCGCCGAATGTGTCGTCCGCTCATCAACATGGAATCCAACCCCGTAGTGTGCAGGGATTCCCCGGCCACTAGGGAATCCCGTATTCGTTTTATCAGCCAAGTCTGAGGCGCTCACCCACGGTAACAGATTGGACCACGTGGAACTGCTGGCCATGGCATGAGTGGGTGCGGATGAGGTTCTGGCTAATAAAGCGGCAGAACTTGTGGAACTGCAGGCCGAGGCTGACTCGGTGATGTTGAGGGTAATATCGGATTGAGTTGTCGAGGTCAGCTGGGCATTGCCGGGTAGTTGAACGTTGGATCCTGAGACGATCACCGAGGTCGGTGTCCCCGACCCAATCGGGGCTAATTGTGAATCCCACCATTGCAGCAGATTCGCGGTGTTCGCAATCTGGGCGACAGGGTTTTGGAAGTTATTGGTCGTGCCATTCAATAAGGCTGAAATCGTCCCGTACTCACCAGAGAGAACGGTCGTGGCCGTGGCATCCATATAGGCCACGCCGTTGGCATTGATAAGCTGATAAATGTAACAGGCCGCGCCTTGAGTTAAGGTGGTGGTGGTGCCGGTGGTGGTGGTGGTGACCGGGGTGCCTGTTCCTGAGACCGTGGTGGTGGTCGAGGTCGAGGTGGTGGGATAAAAAATACTGGTGATGCTCATGTTTGAGCTGGTGGTGGCGCTACTGGCCGTGGTATTAGAGTAGGTTACCCCGGTAACGTTGGTATAGGACTCGTTAAACGCGGTGGTGTAGGCGCCGGTCAATGAATCAGAGACCCCGGTGCTGGTCCCAGGTACCGGGGCCACGGTGATGGCGGCGGTATCACTGATGGCATAGGTTTGGGTGTTGTTAAACGTCGAACTCTGGCTGCTGGTTGTGCCGTTTTGAATTGTCTGGGTGGTTTGTTGCGTCTGACTCGCGCCCACGACGATGGTTTGCTGGGTGGTGGTATTGGCCGTATTTAAATTGACGGTCGAAACATTCCCATTGGGGATGCTGGGGGCAACATCATTGACCGGGGTCATGGCGACAGCGGTATTGGTGCCGGCCGAGGACGACAAGGTCTGAGTCCCCGCGGTAATAACAAGTAACGGATTACTTGCTGAGACAGTGGTTGAAGGAATGGTCAGTGGCAGACTAACCGTGCCCGCCTGACCGTAGCCGTTCACTCTGCCATCCGATACGTTTGCGTCCGATGACGCCGTTTTGTTAGCACCCTTATCACTAGAGCTGCAACCTGAGGCATTGTCCACATCCCAAGTGACCGTACCGGTCACATTCCATGTGCTGAATATCACGGCATTGTTCAGGTTCATGCCGACCTCATTGGCGCTGCCGCCCCCGTCATACCAGGGGGCCAACATGGTGTACATGACATCGCCGGGGGCATAGGCAATCCCATTAAAACTAATCGGGGTCGTCGGTAGATCAACCTGAGCATAGGTTAAGGACAGCGGGTCTGCCTGGGTCTGCGTGAGAACCGACTGGGTCAGCGCGAACCCATCGGAGAAGGCTGTTGTGCCCCCTGTCGTGGAATTATTGCCAAAGTAGAGGGGGAATCCTTGTTGTTGCGATTGGTTCGTGCCGCTTTGACATTCGCACTCTGCTTTCGATGTATTGTAGACATCTTGAGGGCAGCTATTGAAATAATACCAAGTGAAGTTGTAGTTACCCCAGGAAACGCCGGGTTGGTTCGTGGTTGGATTGGTGGCATTGCCGTAGCCGGGGACATTTAGAAAGCTGGAGGCGAGGATGCCTGCATAGCCATAATTCAAGACGGTATCAATGTTGACAGGGGGCACGGCAGCTTCTGGGCTGGTCACTGTGGTGGCTTGTGATTCAGTGATATTCAAAGAGAGCGTGATCGCTAAGGCGCTCAGATTGAATGGGCAACGGATAATTCTAATGCTCATGGCGGACTGGTTCTCCTTTATTCAGAGTTCCCATAAGGTTTGCGATACATGTGCGCTACTTATTGGGTTTTTTCTCTTAAATTTATAGTGGGGCTTGGGTGCCTTTTTTCAGTAGGAATGGCTGTTCAAATCTCGTTGAATACTCAAAGCGATACGTAGGTTTTTTTCGTCAGTTGTTCTGAGCTCCCGCAACTGGATACTGACTACAGGCGGCCGAGTTACCCATTCCTGCGCCGGTTACGGAATTTAGACTTGCAGGGATGAGTCCTCCCGTTGGCGACTCCCCCATCGCACATAAACAGTTGGCCGTCTTCGCGCCATTTATTTTTTTAGCATTAATTGAGCACTTCATGTTCCAGCATTGGCTAAGCGCTTGTGTGGCTTGATTAGACCACGTTGTTGTATTTATCGTTGTAGCCTGAGGAAGACATATTTGTAATTTTGTCGCCCCTATCTGGAATTGTTTAGCTTCCTGAGGATAGATATATTGAGTGGAATAAAGGCTGTACACCGAGCCCGAAGGCGCTTTACAGCTGTTCCCCATAGTGCCTACATTCAGATATCCGATAGATGTACCACGTAATATAGGACATACTACTAATGTCTCTGGAAATATTTGATTGGTTTCCGTTGACGTAGTCACGGTGATATTGCGTCCAGTCAATGTGCCCGTAGACGACGCACAAAGAGCATATTCTCCTCTGCATGTGGTAATAGTTGGAACAGCAGTGCTAGTAGTGCTTTTGGGGTTAACCAGTTGAGCCTTTGCTTGTTCGGGTAAGCATAACGAATAAATGCTTATGAGAGCTAATAAATAAGAGTACCATGTGTTTATTCGATCGGTTTTCATTTTTTTATTTTTTTATTGGTGTTTTTTACCCTAGCTGCTCATAATATAATTAACCACTTATATTGCAGTTAACCAATCTTCCGCCCTTTTTTTCCTAATAGCTAGACATTTTTAATGAATCAAGTAGTTAGCTTTAAAGAAAAAACGCAAAATGTATATAGAATAGACTCTTAGGGAATATTGTCGCCATTAAAAGACGATGAAAAAAGTGGCATTCAATGCGGAATCTGAAGCTCTTTAAGGTCGAATCATGGCAAGCGACAGCGTTCGTTAATCTTTTGCGGGCAGGCAGGTAGCCTGATAGAGGAAGGCCTAGATCGAATATTTTTTACAATTCGTTGAATTGGCTGAATTGACAAGTGCCTCCATCTAAATCGTTTGACGAAAGTATAGGTGTCAGCACATGGTAGGTTTGAATCGCCCCGGGTTTTGTAGACAGTTACAAGCCTTAAAATGTAAGGCAACCCGGAGGTGTTATGAGCAACAAACGGTACCCTGGAGGAATTCAGGATTGAAGCTGTGAAATAGGTGACTGAGCGTGGCTATCTGACAAGGGACGTCGCTAGTCGCCTTGGGGTTTCGTTCCCGACCTTGTACAAATGGATAAACATGTATCCCGGGCCGGAGCCGGAAAGCATCGAACTCCAAGTCCAGGCGGCGGAGATTCGCCGCCTTCTGGCTGAGCTGAAGCGAGTCAGCGAGAAGCGTGACAATTTAAAAAAACCGCCGCGTACTTTGTTAAGGAGTTCGGGTAAGGTACCCGTTCATCAAGGATCATGTGAGGGTTGTCCCCCGTGCGTGGCTTCGAATCAGCTTCAACAGAACTTTGATGTCGAGAATCTCAATCAAGTCTGGGTGACAGACACCACCCACATCTCAGGGTTGCCAGTAAAGCAGTCACGACTGGAAATCCTTCGTCGTTGCGCACAACCTCGAGATCTGCATGAGTCGTAGGGGCAGTTGCTTCGACAATGCAGTCGCTGAGAGTTTCTTCCAATTGTTAAAGAGGGCAAATTTGGCGCAGGATCTACAAGAATCGTGGTGAAACCCGTCAACATGTCTTCCATTTCATGGAGATGCACGACAACCCGAAAAGGCGTCATGCTTATAGCCATGACGTTTCCCCTGTAGCGCATGAAAGGCGATATTTCGTTAGGCTGGACTGTCTAAGAAACTCGGGGTGATTCAGTTCAGGTAACGGCCATAGCTGAAATGTCAGATCTTATCCTCTGACGCATCCCCATTCACCACCGAGCCCCCTGAAGGTGGGTGGTGAATGCCTAACCGGATCAGGCAGCGCGGCGAGATTAAATGGCGCGACTCGTCATAAAAAAAGCGCCCGAAGGCGCTTTTTTAAGGTCAAGGGTTAAACCCCTTGACGCTGCGGCTTTGAAGGCATCAATCCTTCTGAGCGTTCCTTTCCTGAACTTCTTTGATCACCGCTTCCGCCACGCTCTTCGGGCAGGGGAGGTAATGAGAGAATTCCATGGAGAATTGGCCACGACCAGACGTCATGGTCCGAAGATCCCCAATGTAGCCAAACATTTCAGAGAGGGGGACTTCTGACTTGATGCGGACACCGGTTGCACCGGCTTCTTGGGACTTGATCATCCCGCGGCGACGGTTAAGGTCACCGATCACATCACCAACATGAGCGTCAGGGGTGAACGTGTCGACATTCATGATGGGTTCCATCAGCTGCGGTGCACACTTTGGCACGGTCTGACGGAACGCCGCTTTCGCAGCAATTTCAAAGGCGATTGAGGAGGAATCCACCGCGTGGAAGCCACCATCCGTCAAATTGACCTTGATGTCGACCAATGGGAAGCCCGCCATCGTTCCTTTGTCGAGCATGCTCTTGAAGCCTTTATCAACCGCAGTCCAGAATTCACGAGGAACGTTGCCGCCGGTGACAGATGATTCAAAGCTATAGCCTGTACCCGGATCATTGGGTGAAATGATGTAGTTGATTTTGGCGTACTGTCCTGAGCCGCCTGACTGCTTCTTGTGCGTGTAATCATCTTCTACGGTCCGGGTGATGGTTTCACGGTAGGCCACCTGTGGCTTCCCGACAATCACTTCTACGCCATGGGTCCGCTTGAGGATGTCGACCTTGATGTCGAGGTGGAGTTCGCCCATCCCCTTGAGGATCGTTTCTCCAGAGTCTTCATCGGTCGACACGTGGAAGGAAGGATCTTCTGCCACCATCTTACCGAGGGCAATACCCATCTTTTCGTTGCCGGCCTTGTCCTTTGGTGCAATTGCAACCGAGATGACTGGATCGGGGAACACCATCGGCTCAAGGGTCGCCGGCTTGTTTGGGTCACACAGGGTATGCCCTGTCTGAACGTTCTTCATGCCAAGCACTGCGACGATGTCGCCGGCTTGGCAAAAATCAAGTTCTATCCGGTTGTTCGCATGCATTTCAACAATACGACCGATTCTTTCGGTTTTGCCGGTGGCCGTGTTGAGGACGGTGTCACCCTTTTGAATTTTACCGGAGTAAATGCGCAGGAAGGTCAGGGCGCCAAATCGATCGTCCATGATCTTAAAGGCCAGGGCGCGCAAGGGACGCTCTGGATCAACGATCGCGAAGTTGCCGGTTGCCTCACCTTCAAGGTCGACTTCAGGCTGTGGGTTGACTTCGGTCGGGTTCGGGAGGTAGTCGATCACCGCGTCGAGGACCAGCTGAACCCCTTTGTTTTTGAAAGAGGAGCCACAGTAAGTCGGGAAGAAGTCCATTTTGATGGTGCCTTTCCTGACCAGAAGCTTGATGGTGTCGATATCAGGCTCTTCACCTTCAAGGTATTTCTCCATGACATCGTCATCCTGCTCAACGATCTTTTCGATCATGTCTGCACGGAACTTTTCGACAATATCAACCATATCGGCAGGGACATCGCCGATGGTGTAATTCAAAGGATCGCCAGAATCATCCCAGATCCAGGATTTCCGAGTCAGCAGGTCGACCATGCCCACGAAGGTATCTTCGCGGCCAATCGGCAGGACCATGACCAAAGGATAGGCCGCAAGGACTTCCTGGACCTGCTTGATGACGCGGTAGAAGTCGGCGCCAATTCGGTCGAGTTTATTGATGTAGATGACCCGGGAGACCTTCGATTCATTCGCGTACCGCCAGTTGGTTTCAGACTGGGGTTCGACGCCGCCGGAACCACAGAAGACACCGATGCCGCCATCGAGAACCTTCAGGGAGCGGTAGACTTCGATAGTAAAGTCAACGTGCCCCGGGGTATCGATGATGTTGAAGCGGTAATCATTCCAGAAGCAGGTGGTCGCTGCGGACTGAATTGTGATGCCGCGCTCTTGCTCTTGTTCCATAAAGTCGGTGGTTGCCGCACCATCATGGACTTCACCGATCTTGTGGATCTTGCCGGTGAGCTTCAGGATACGTTCAGTGGTCGTCGTCTTGCCGGCGTCTACGTGGGCGAAGATGCCGATGTTCCGGTAGTGCGATAGATCAGTCATGTCATTGTATTGAAGGGTTGCGGTCAAGATGAAAAGACAGAAGCAGTGCGTTTAAATGGTGAGCGTGCTCCCCTGGAGCCAGCCAGTAGCGCCCATGGTCTGAGTAGGTCAATAAACGTTCACTTCAGTTAACTTCCAATTATACCCTGCAGCCGTTATAGCGGCAACGATTAACCCTCGTCCAAGCCTTGGTGAAGCCATTGATTCTTACCAGGACTTTTTCGATGGATCCGCCCCGAGAGGAAGGACGTCACGGGTATACCGCTCGATCACCACACTAAAAGGATCTCCCGCCTGGTTTTTTAGAACCGCGCTGATTTCAAAAAGGAGAGCGGGCAGGGGATACGTTGGCACATCGAGGTTCCGATCGGGGATCCACAAAGGCCGTAAATGAAGAAGTTGTCGCTGAAATCCTAAAGGCTTGACGACTGTACCAAAGGGCTCTCGGGTGGTCGCTAAAGTGTTCAGCATGGCGGGCGAGAGGGCATCCGCTCGGAACCAGTTATCAGCTATGGAGAGCACGACAGGTCCACAGCGGAGTGCGACGCGCCGATGGTGAATGTCGGTTTCTGGTGTGGCTCGAAGCCATGCTAAGACCTCTTTGGGTGGCGGCTTTAAGGATTTCTCTAGGGGTTCGGCCACGAGGCTTGAAGGGACGCTGATGCCGTGAGACTTACACCAGTCTTGAAGGACCAGGGTCGCACTGTTACGACTTAAAAGTTCAACCTCGAGCCGAAGCATCTCGGTTTCAAGCGCGCGATACTCAGTTTCGGGTAAAAGGCTGTTTGACGCACAGCCCCCCATGAGGCAAAGGGTCCCAAGAGACCATAGCCACAGAAGGAGGTGGCAGCGTCTTTTTCTGAGAGATCCCTCTATTTCCGTTATCCTGTCATTCATCTTTTTGGGAGGGAGTCGATATGCGTGATGTTATTTACTGGCTTTTCGCCATTCTCGGTGTGGTCTTGGCGTTCACGGTTTATTTTGAAAATAGGGCCACAACCTACACAACCTCCGATGGTGCCTGTCAAGCCTTGACCCCTAAGGATGACTGCTATTAAGACCCCACTCGCGTTCACTCTTCATTTAAGGCCACCTCGCGGATGACTTCTTCAAAGATCAAAGATCCTTCATTGATCAACATCATTCTGGTCGGACTGATTGGAAATATCGTTGAATGGTATGACTTTGCTGTTTATGGCTACTTTGCATCCGTCATCGGTCGGCTTTTTTTTCCATCGGAGGATCCCGCCGTTTCACTGATCGCATCTTTTGGTGCGTTTGCGGCCGGATTCCTGATGCGTCCACTTGGCGGGTTAGTGTTTGGCCGGATCGGAGACTTGGTCGGCCGTGAGAAGGCGATGAGCCTCTCAGTGGTCGCTATGGCGGTTCCTACCCTCTTGATGGCCTCCTTGCCGACCTATGATTCGGTGGGCATGGTGGCGCCGATTATCTTGGTGCTGCTGAGGATGATTCAAGGCCTCTCGGTGGGCGGTGAATATAGCAGTTCGCTGATCTTTTTAGTTGAAAGAGCACCCAATAACCGCCGCGCACTAACCGCTGTCTGGGGAAGTTGGGGCGGCGTAGCGGGGATACTTCTCGGGTCTGGGGTCGGTTGGCTCTCGCAATCGCTGTTAAGTGAAGCTGATCTTATGGCCTGGGGTTGGCGAGTTCCTTTTGGCTTCGGCGGGCTGGTTGCTCTCACCGGATGGTGGATCCGGAGGAGCATTCCTTTGGCGCCGCAGAAAGAACGTTCAGAGGCCCCGGTCAAGGAGGTCTTCGGCCGTTATGGGTCGACAGTTTTATCTGTGGCCCTGATGAATATCGGGCCTAATGTCGTCTTTTACACGGCCTTCGTCTATGCCGTCACCTATATCCGGAATATAGATCAATTACCAGAATCGATAGCGCTCGAACTGAACACCTTTGCGATGCTGTTCATGCTGTTCGTGCTGCCCTTTGCCGCGTGGTGTTCGGACAGGTGGGGTCGAAAGAGACTGCTGGTTCCCTTATTTATTCTATTGTTGCTGTTGAGCTATCCCTTGTTCGGGCTCATCCATTCCACTGAATCAGCGGCCATTCTCCAAGGTGAGCTGGCGTTTGCCTTTCTTGTCGCCATGTTGACGGGGTGCACCGTGGCCTTCAACGTAGAACTGATGCCATTGCCCATTCGCTGTACAGGATTGGCGTTTGCTTACAATCTTTCAGCCGGCCTTTTTGGCGGAACCACGCCATTGATTGCCGCTTGGCTGATGAGTGTCAGCAACAATCCGGTGGCGCCGGTCTTCTGGGTGCTCGCAGGGGTGAGCGTCTCTATGGTGACGTTGATTTTCTTTATCAAAGAACCCCCTCTTCTAGCCAATGGGCCGCATTCTTCTGAGCTGCCAGGGGAGAACGACTAAAATGGTCATCACAATGATGCACCATCGGAAGATCTCTGGTGTGATTGGACTTTGACCCAAAGTGCTGAGGGATTGATAGAGCATCAAGAGGGCCACGGCGACTGACAGGGTGACCCAGAGGTAGTTCATATGCGCCTTGTCCACCGCCTTATTGATCGCGTCTTCGAGCGCTCTGATTTTATCTTGGTCATGTTCGGCTGATTTGATTCTAAACAGATCGACTTCATCGGGTTGATAGCGATTCATGGCACGCGTCGGTTGAATGGTTTGTGGTTTTGTATGAACACAAAGACTCGGACTTAGGGAGTTTGGTTCACTCAAGAAGTGCGTATGAAAGTTATCCTCGCCGCTATCAGCCTCATCATTCTCTGGTCTTTAACCCCACTCGCCATTAAATGGAGTGGGGAAGGGCCTGGCTATCTTTTTGGGGTGTTGGCCCGAATGAGCTTAGGACTCCTGGGTGTGGTTCCTGTGCTCTTTATTCGGCAAACACCGTTGGCCCTCGATCCCAATGCCTTACTAAGCTATGTCGCTGGGGCTGTGCAGATCTTTGGCTCCATGTGGCTCACCTACTGGGCCTCACAACATATTGCGTCAGGCTGGATTGCCGTGGTTTTCGGGCTGACCCCCCTTCTAACGGCACCCCTTGCACACAGCTTCCTGGGTGAAGCCAGTTTAACGCCCCTTAAGCTGTTGTCTTATATTCTGGGGCTGTTGGGGCTGGCCCTTATCTTCCAGTCCGCCCTCAACCTCTCGAATGCATCAGCGATGGGCATTGCGGCTGTGTTATTAGCGGCTCTCGGGCAGGCGATCAGTGCGGTCTGGATCAAAGCCATCCATCGCCAACTGGATGGCTTTGTGCAAGTCGCCGGCAGCCTTCTGATTGCCGTTCCCCTCTTCGCCATCACTTGGTTTTTGCTGGATGGCACGATCCCGAGCCATATCGCTCCAAGGAGCCTCTATTCGATCCTTTTCTTAGGGTTGATCGCCACGACCTTTGGTTTTTCACTCTATTTTTATATCTTAAAGCACCTTCAAGTGAGCCGCGTGGCGATGGTCACGCTGGTGACACCAGTGATGTCGCTGGGTGTTGGTCATTTAATGAATCATGAGCCACTGCATGGCTCGGTCCTCGCTGGTACGGGGCTTATTCTTTCAGGACTTATCCTTTTTGAATGGAAGGGGGCCCCAAAAAAAGGTCTTTCTCCAGCCAGATCTCAAGGGCAGGGAAGGCTCAAACGGTGACCCCAGTTTCTGATGAATTTGGTACCATTTAATAAAGCTTGTACCCTTGACTGCGCCTTATTAAACAACATCATGACACTTCCAAAAACAGATCATTCCTACCGGAATCTTTTAACGGCCCTGCTGATCATGATCAGCAGTTATCCGATCATGATCACCGGTGGGATTCTCGGGAGACTTTTTGAGCTTTTACTGACGGTGTCGATTCTGACCACGGCGTCGATTGTGAGCCTCGGCAAGACCCGCCAGGCGACCATTACCATACTGGCCGGGGTCGTGGTGTCTTCTCTGACAGTCTTTGAATATGTGCACCCCATGCAAAAGTGGCTCACTCAGATTCGTTATGCCCTGATTCTTCTCTATTATCTGATGATTTGTTGGAATCTCTCTCTGGATGTCTTCGTCGGCAAAAGGATTTCCAAAACCAACCGGCTCTATGGGGCCATCTGCATTTATCTTCTGGTTGGGTTATCGTTTGGATATCTTTATATCTCACTGAATCTATTAGTGCCTGATTCCTTCGGTTGCCAAACCAGTTTGTGCCATGATGATTTCGAACGTCGCTTTGAAATGGGTCTCCAGCATTACTACAGCTTCACGACGCTGGCAACGGTCGGCTATGGGGATATTTCCCCGATGACGCCGGTGGCGGGTATGCTTTCAAACCTAGAGGCCGTCTTTGGTCAGATGTATGTCGCCATCGTAGTCGCAAGGCTGGTTGGGATCCATTTAATGGATGAGTCTACCCATCAAAAATAATCGGGGGCCGTTTGCAGTGTAAGCCCCCCAGTGCGTCGGCAATCCACCCAAGTTAAGGATTTAGCTCCCGCTTAGCATGGCTTTATGGCCATGAACTTATGCGTTTTTGGTCTTGGGTTTCTTGGTTTTGATCGCCGCTCAAGGTGAAGGTAGGTGCGTTT
>Ga0136642_1000211_pt1 | contig 35102 bp, 45 predicted proteins | sample LowCatLa1302831Y_FD_115313 | JGI IMG/M metagenome (GOLD analysis project Ga0136642, IMG submission 115313) | Freshwater microbial communities from Lower Cathedral Lake, Yosemite National Park, California, USA - 13028-31Y | ecosystem: Environmental > Aquatic > Freshwater > Lake ... | reverse complement strand
TGGGCCTTATTTAGACAAAAGCTTTTTGCCGATTATAAATTTATTTATGGCAAACCTCAGTAGAAATCACATTGAAAAACAAGTTTTCAATATTGGAGATTTATCTCCAATGTGATTTCATTAAGATTGGCATATCTTCAATGAAATCACCATCTACAAATGGATTCGATCTTGAATGTTCAATAAGGGGTAAGAGTGATAAATGAGATATCTCTGGTTTATAAAATACATTATTTACATCATAGATCACTCTCCGATTGAATATAAGTTCTATTAGGTTCTTGGGAAATGTATCATATAATGGAGATCTCAATTTGTGTTTTCCTATTATCTTTAACATCATGCCTAAGTCTTCAAAGTTATATACGACTATTATATAACTCCCATTCTGCAGTACCTTCTCCGGCACAATAGTCTTCAATTCTTCAATAAGGATTCTAGGAATAGATTCATATTCAAAAAGTTCTTCTACTGTTTCTCTTAATGCAGTATACATATACGTCTCCCCTTCTTCTTTCTTTCCACCAATTCCACTTATGAATGGTTTCTTCTTTCGAGGCTGGTACCCGGCTAATATAATTTTTCCATCCGTAAAAACGGAACCTGCCGCCTTATACTTCTCCGGATGAGATACTTCTACATTCACCAGCCGTTCATACGACTCCCCTTTGTCTAGTTTAAAAAGCCGTTTTATCTTTCTTGTTAGACTCATCCTTCATACCTACTGTTTAGATTCATGCAGAAGCTTCCAGGCCCGGGCGAGGCGCGTGAGGCCAATCCCTCCGCCAAACCGAGGAAAGAAATCAAACTTCAGAAACTCCTCCAGCTCCGCCTCCACCCTCTCCTTCCCAAAGAGCTCAAAGAGTTTAGCAGAGTAGCCTCCCTCGCTGATCGAATAGAAAGTCTTACGCATTTGCTCTGTATCGCAGGAACGCTCTGCAGAGCCAATAGTCTCTTGTCCATACATGATCACATCAATCTTGTTGTAGATACCTCCATCTACACATCTCATATTCCAGAAAGGACTGGTACGCTCCGGGAAGTTCTGGAGGCTCACGATCGGGCCCATCTCGCGCCACATACGGGCCTCGTGCTCATCCTCCAGAATGGGGACTCCATCGTAATCAATACATGTCTGATTGTAATCTGTAACAACTGGTTGGGTAAAGCCTAGATGCTTCAGAAGCTCCGCCTCCAGCGCGGCAAGGTCCGACATATCTCCACGGCTCTCAAACTCGAACATCGGAAAGATCTTCTCATGGCGCCCGGGGATCGGGGTCTTCTCATCTCTGTAAGAAGTGCTCACGCAGAACACTCCGGACCAATCCGGGTTCCGGAGAAGCTCATACTCTAGCCACATCTGGCCAGTCTGGGGGAGAGGCCAGACCTCTCCATTGTACTGGAACGTTGCAACCGAATAGGGATTCTCACATGCCGCCAAAATGGACAGCCGGGATTGCGTAGGGACTTCCTTGAATCCTTTCTTCATGAAAAAATCACGAAGGCGGGCAACGAGTTCGTGGTAGGTCTCGGTATCCTTCATGGTTTTTTCTATAGAGTGGCCGCAACAATTATTTTATATTTTTTCCGTAAACCCGCGTTTTACGCGTCTGGTACACAGTGTTGATCGATGATGTCGACAAGTGCAGGGTACCTGTACGACTCTGTACGAGTGATCTTCTGAATAAAAGACATATCCACCAAATCCGGGTGGACATACCAATCCTCGAACTCTCCATAGGTTCCCGTCGCGTGATCTCCGGCATGCACATCGGAGAATACACGGAAGTATCCTCTCTTCTCAAAGATCTCGCGAGAGATTCTCCGGGTATCAAAATGGTTCCCCGTGTAGATATCATGCTCGAACGTAATGGTCGCAAACTTATACGCATCAAAGATCTGTCTATCCATCTTTTCTAGAACATCCAGTGTGGACCGATTCGCAACATCCAGATCTATCTGCAGATAGTCGATGTTCTTCGGAAAGTTCACCTTCTCAAACTCCTCTAACCAGTTGATCTTCGTGGCATCGCAGTTCAAGTGATAGGAACGAGGGCGGACCCGAGGATAGTCGCGCGTATACTCCTCCAGATACTCTACCATGAATCCAGTCCATCCGAGGCCAGCCTCCAGAATATAGGTATTGTTCACTAGAATCGGATGATTCGAACCAATCTCTACAAAGGTACCATGTGTCTTGTCCTTCAGGACCTTTCTCACAAAATAGTCTTGTGCCGCGCCTCCGAAATACTTCTGCATCTAAATGTCTAGGATGGGCCAGTTTAGGCCAGATATCTTATTGGTGAATAACAGGGATGGCTAAAAAGAATACGTATCTTTTATATACACTTCTGTTTTTACTTGTTATTGCCCTAGTATGGATGTCTACACAATCTAGACGTGAATACTTTTCTCAGAAAATTCCTAAAAAGATATGGACGTATTGGGACGACGAAGTAATTAAGAATAAGACGGTACTGTTATGCATTGATTCATGGAAAAAGTATAATCCAGAGTATGAAGTCGTTGTATTAAATCCAAAGAATCTCAAAGACTATCTTGATCTTGATATTGAAAACATGAAGATGAATGATGGTCCCACTCGGGAATCCGACATTATTCGTATCAATATCTTGCAAAAGTACGGAGGCGTATGGGTTGATGCGTCGATATTAATGACAGCGCCCCTTGATTTCACATCAGAAGAGTATGAATATTATGGATATAAGATCGCCGCGTTTGAGAGTAAAAAGGGAGTCCCTGTACTTGAAAACTGGTTCTTTGCAACGGTTCCTGATGGTAAATTCATAACTGCGTGGAGAGATGAGTTCATAAAGGCGAACAACTTCTCAACTGTGGAAGATGCTCTAGAGTCTCTCAAGAAACAGGGAGTGAATTATGACAATATCTCTTTTCCTGTATATCTATTTATGCATATCTGTGCACAGAAGATCTTACAAAAAGAAATGTCTGCAGATCAAATCAAAAAGACATTTTTCTTACGAACGGCTGAGGAGACTGCCTTGAAGTATCTAACTGCGAACGATTGGGATTCTGGCAAAGCTCTTGAGTCTCTCTGCAGAGGAGAGAATGTGATGCCGCTTATTAAATTCCGTGGAGGGGAGCGTGGATATCTTGAAGATCATCCTGATCTGCGCGAGTGCATCTTTAAGAAGTATGTTTAATTTATAAAAAATTTGAAGTATCCTTCACCGAGATAAAAGGTACAATGAATCTCTTTATTCTATCCGCAAACCCTGTGGAGGCTGCGCAGGCCCATGCAGATACTCATGTTGTAAAGATGATTTTAGAGGCATGCCAAATGCTCTATTCTGCTCACTGGACTTCTCTGCATCCTGCACTTCTCGAGAACAAGTCTGCCGTTGGAATTAGTCGCGCACAGAAGCTGCTTGCTGTACCTTCTGTCTTCGAAGATGCCCCGGTTCGTAAGAATACGAGTGAACGAGGATACCGTCCCGTCCACCTTCATCACCCCTGCACTCGTTGGATCCGTGCCTCGAAAGAGAATTATCTATTCGCTTGCCGCCTCGCCCTTGCAATTGGAGAGGAATACAAGTTCCGATACGGAAAGACACATCTGTGCATGGACCACGCCGTCTGGCTCTTGAATCATGTACCGGGGTTGCCCGAGCTGGGCCTAGAGCCGTTTGCAATTGCTATGGATAAAGAGTATAAGATTAGTGATGATGCCATTGAATGTTATCGTCACTATTATAAAACTTCAAAGAAGGAACGGGGGCTTCTTCAATATACAAAGAGGGATCGCCCAAGCTTCCTTACTTCTTCGTGATGATACACGTAAGGCTGAGAGTGCCAACATTTGAAAAATAAGCGATGTGCTCAATCTCATTCAGGGGTAGACCAGGGAACGCTGGCTGCCCGTGCATCAAATGAAAGATTCTCTGATCCGTTCCAATCTCTACATCCATATAGCCGCCATTCGTGGCCAGATGCGCATGGCGCCCAATCAGGGTAGGGACAGATGTATGTACATCCTCAATAATATACATCCCTCCACTCTTCACATACTTCCACATGTTGAACAGATTGATGATCTGGTGAGAGACAATATGGCTCGCATCATCTATAATAAGATCAACCGATCCCTGGGCAATCGAGTACTTGTTCATCATTGGCTCCAGCTGCGTCGTATTTGTCGGATCGCATACCTCTAACTTTACACGATCTGAGTACTGTGTTTCAGGCTTCACCTTTTCTAATGTGATATCTAGACCGAGCAGAAGCTTCGCACCCGTAAAGTACGTATCCCACATCTTTATAGATCCTCCTTCAAGAACACCTACCTCAATCATAGTCTGAAGAGTCTCTCTCTTATCAAAAAGAAATCGCTCATAGATCGGGGTGAAGTTATGAAAATACGCCTTATCCGTATTGGCTGCAAGGCCAAGCTGTGTTAACTCTCCATTTACGTTCATTCTATAGGGGTAGGAGAGCGTGATTCTTTAGACTCTCGGACATATTAATTAAATAACAAATTAATAGTTACAACATATAGAATGGATAAACCCTGGATTATTGTCCAATATGATAACCGCGTAATAGAAGAAAAATACTTAAAATTAATAAATATTAATAAGAAGTATTGTTTAAAGTACGGGTATGATTATATTTTAGAGACAAAAGAATATGATATACCACCATGGTGGGTAAAGGTTAGATTAGTAAAAGATCTTTTAGAAACAAACAAGTATAAGGGTGCTCTATGGTTAGATACAGATGCTGTAATTCATAATCATGATATGCCTTTGGATAGTTTGTTAATAGAAGGAAAATCTATGTATTATAGCCCCGATTGACCAAGATGGGATGGTAAATTAAATGCTGGTGTGTGGTTAATTATAAATGATACTAAAGGTAATGAAATTATAGAAAAATGGATGAATTCTTATTCATCAGGTGATTGGAAAAAAACAGATAATAAATGGTCTTCATTGGGAAGCTGGGCAGGTTCTACTTACGAACAGGGTGCTTTCTTAGAGTTTGTTCAACCCCATTTCAAAGAAAATATACAATTATACCCTTGGAAAGTGTTGCAATCATATGAATTCGATATACATACATTTACTATGCATTTTGCTGGAGAACTATCAGATGAATATTTGCCAACATACCTTAAGAATAAGATTGAAAATTTTTGTACTGGTAATATATATTACGGAAAAGTATTATATGAGATTTTCTTATTGTTGATTATCTGTATTGTTATAATATTCTTTACATACGTAATACATTCTAATTCTTCTTTATATAAACTCTTACAGCCTTTTCAAAAAATTAAACTTTAGACTCTCTGATACACGATAATATTAGACTTCTCTGCCCATGTCATGGGTACACTACTCACTTCGCGTTTCACGAAGCCAGAATTCTCGGCCTCAGGAAACTCGCGAGAACACAATAAAACAGATCCAGGTCGCATTTCCGTCTTTAGTTTTACTAAAAGTGGTACAAGCACGTCATTCCCAATACAGAGATTCGATACAAAGATCCAGCATGCGTTGTTAAAATGGAAACGATCCTCTAAAAAAGAACCAGTATGGAACATGCTATGTTTCTGCACTAGTTTCGTAGGGACACGCGCGAGTGCAGCCCTCGCTTGCTCAACCCTTTCCTCTACAACATCAATTCCAATGCTGCGGAGCTGCGGGTGAAGAATACTCATCCCGATCACAAACTTCCCGAGACCACATCCTAGATCGTAGAAGGTTCTATTCTCTAGAGGAACCTTCTCCAAGGGATTGTACTTCTCAAAGAGTGCCGAACAGATATGAAGACCTCTTTCTGTGATCTCTCCGTACGTTATATGATGTCCCTTATATTTCTCTGAATCCACACTGATTTTCTCACTAAGTCCTTGAAACAGTGTCTCAAATGAGCTTGTCTTGTTGGGGTTGTTTTTCATTGTCTTTCGAAGGTGCACCTTGTTTCTCCGTGTCTTCTTGGGGGGCTGCTGGGTATTCATCTACTATCTCCAATTTTCTATGGTTTTCTTTTCTACGCGAGCCTTTGTACAAAGGCTTTAAAGAAATCAAATGTGCCGTACTTTGATACCATCAACTCGCACCACCCTTCGGGTGCGGTCTCCGCATGCTGGAGCTCGCGCAGGTCGTCTTGAAATCGTAGCAAATCAAAAAAGGCGTGTGCAGACTTGTTTCTCTCCTCACCATCTAACCACTTGAGGCTCAAGGCAACAAACATCCCACGCTCAAGGTTGTTCATCGACGGGAACTTCTTAAAGAAAGGGTCGAAGGGTGAACTCATTCTACCAAAGGAGGCGCAAGGAAAAAACGGGGCAAAGAAGTTCTTTCGTTGAACTAGATGAAGGCATTTTCCTATACGGTTCTTTTTGCTATTCTGTCGCCCGGCCTTCTTTTACTGGTACCTTCTGTATTCAGAGCGGTTCTTAAGAACCCCCTTTCTCTTCTTGCGATTGTCTTGAATATTGCCTTCTTTTACATGGCACTTACACACATAAAATACATTCCTTATCTCAATACGCTGGAGGGATTTCAGGATATCATTGCTCCTCAAGAGGGTTCCACTGGCCCGCCACCTAACTCGGGGCCACCGGTAACCCCCGATGGAAACCCTATACCCGATGCATGCATCAGCTGTGTAAAAAAATCAAATTTATTTCTTCAAATAAGTACGTGTGAAACAGAATGCCAAAAAGAAGGACAAACTTCTGAACAATGTAATACATGTCTTCAAAAAAATTTGCCAGGACTTATAAAAAAGCATTGCACGAATATTTGTCCCGCCTCGATGACAACAGGCACCGTGGTGCCCCCCTAGTTAATCTTATCCTCAATCTCATAGCCATTCACATCATAGATGGCATCACATGCGGTAGACACATGAGTAGAGCGGCCGCATCGTAGGCAGCCTTCAGTATTCCTATGAGGGCATGTCTTCGAGTAATGATTCTTGCAACCACAGATGGTACAGAGATCAATTGATCCGCGAATTTCCTGAAGAATGTGCCCCTTTTGGCAGACATCAAGAGTCTCTTGAACATATGCACCCCCGCGAACCTTATCAAGTCCATACTTTGCCATATACATCTTTACAAACTTGTCCTCATCGAATACGGTCACGTTTGGAATGATCTTCTCCACACATAAAGGCGGGTACTTCTTGGTCCACCCTGTGCCCTTCCCCGCCATATGCTGCTCAATCCTCTTTATCGGATTATTCGACCTACCAATGTAAAATTTGTTTGTGGTAAGTCGGAGAATGTAAACACTTGTATTCATTTTCTTTGTGTGTACTGATACTTTTTTACTTCAATTTTAAGCATCAATCCAGCCATCGATCATTCCCGTCTCTGCATTCCGGGTTGCCACCAGATTCACAAAGGTAGGGCGGCCCTCTGCCCAGCCGCTCACCCTCTCCAACGCCTCGATCACCTTCTCTGTTCCAAAGAACGGATGCGCAGCAACCGGCTCTGTGAACCCGTGGCCCAGAGTGATGCACTCATAGCCATCCACATTCACCACGTGGCCCTTAGGGAGCACAAGATTGTACACCGTAGTGATGAGGCGAGGGGCGTACCACCGCGCAATCGAGGCTGCGAACTGCCAGACTCCGTTCACCATGATTGGATGCCATGGGGTGATGCAGAGACCATCAATCTGCGACATCGGCTGGCTCGTCTTATTACTTCCACAGACCACCACTGCAGTGATCGGAGTAGATCCATCGGGGGTGAAAACCATCTCTCCTGCCACAAGGGTCTGAATCTCCTTGCGAGACCCATCCGCCATCAGTACACGAGAGGTCGGGGCAAAGCATCCACCACTCGCATTGTGGAAGACCGACATGCTCTGCGGAGTCTGCGAGGCTATGTAGCCTCCACCATAGGCTGCGGCCTTCACGGGAGCAGAGGAAGGAACCGGGGGCGGCAGCTCGCCGAACGCCTTCTCTGCAAGGCTCTGGGTCTCTCGGAAGAGGCCACCACCATAGATCTGCAAACCGGGGTCCTTGAAGTTCATGCACTGCTGCAGCTGCTGTGCACGAAGATAGGAGCGCATGTAGTGCTCACCCCACTTTGCAAAGTACTTAGGAGACATTCCAATCTGCCCCTCGCTGGGCTCGTCGGACTTTACATCACGCAGAAGCTGCTTCACCCTCTCATTTGCCGAGTCCTTGAACTGATCATAGAAGGACATGAAGGTGATCTCTGGGTTTGCAGCAGGCTCATGAAGAACCTTCTCAATGGCAGAGACATATGCCGCCCGTGCGAGAACAAAGGGATCTAGGGATGCGCTCGTCGGCACAACCTCCTCACCATTCAGAGACGGCTTTGCGTCCTGTGTCGGCACAATGAAGTCCAGAGGCTGGCCAAACTGGATGGGGCCCGTCTGAATCGTCTCTGTTCCGTACTGGATTGTGGAATTCATTGCGGCTGTGGAGAGCATATTCGCGAGGAAGTTGATGAAGACCGTGCCCACCATTGAGCAGTCCGGAATGAATCCGAAGAGTCCCTTACCCCATCGTGAAATGCCCGCAAGCAGAGCACTGTCCAGCTGGTAGCCGAAGCCGAAGGTGTGGAGTGTCCACGGGTTCTTCATCTCCATCGTTGTGAGCGTGGGGAGAATGCCGCGGGGTGGATTCACATTCGGAAAGCCGTCTGTGAGAAGAAGCCCCACGATATTGTGCCCCGCAAACTCCGGCTTGTTGGCGATCACCGCGGCCTGCCGAATTCCATCGTAGATATTCGTCTGCGAATCGGGCTGCACACTCTCCAGTGCAACATTGATCTTCTTGCGACCCTCCTCCGTCATCGGGGTCGGGACGCAGACAACCCGTGCACTCGTGCTGTATGAGATCACCGAGAGGAGATCCTGTGCGCCGAGGGTGGCTGCAATTGTACGGATCGTGTGCTTCACCAGATCGAGGCGCGTGTATCCGAACGACTCGCCGTCCTCCGTCTTGTCTGCAACCTCACCCATGGAGCCCGAGTTGTCCACGATTGCGATAAAGACAATGGGCTGGCGCTCACCCTCTGCAGGTGCAGAGACCCTGAGGTGGGTTGAACCGCCCTCTACCGTGGCTGTAAGAGTGAGAGGAGCATCCTTGAAGGCCCCAAAGTTGTGCTGCACTGCTGGCATAGACCGCGTAAGAAGGTACTGCTCAATCGTATTCCGCAGCGCGTGATTCGGAATCAGCGCAGTTGAGTGGAGGTGAAGTCCCGTCTTTGGAGAGGTGGCGTTCGCGGTGAACCACTGCGTAATCGCGTCGCGCTCGTACGAGTGGCCATCGGTGGCGATCACGGGGTCACGCATCATCGAGAGAGTGATCGGACAGAGCCAGTCGTTCTGCATTTTATCTATATACCCGTTACCGAACGGTGGCGAATGTCAATTTTTTTCGGGGTAAAATGTAATGGAGTATTACTTTACTCTATGGAAAAACGGAGAACTTACACACATGTATACAGAGCTTGATGTTGCCTTTAAGAAAGCAAAAGAAGGTGGGTATCATCTTATAAGGCTCCGCGTAAGCGATGAAGGAGTTGTTCATTTGTTCACTGTGTATACTCCGACGATTTCAAATTCTTTATAAAAATCTGAACATCATAGTAGAATGAAATTTTATAAAAAGACTTATAAGAACTTTACTCTACCATTTTATATCTTCTCTTTAACACTTGTTCTTCAACTTATTGTTACGTATGTCTTTACAAAAACGAAACGATTCTCTATTCGTGCATTAGTTCGAAATCTAAGTGTTACATTTTCAATCTATTATGCTATGAAAACGAAAAATTATTTCCTATTAGGTATCCCTCTGTTGCTAGAGGCAGTGATAGAATTCTTGAAATTAAATGGATACGACATGGATCCATATGTAGCAACAGAATACCAATATAGTGATTATTGGATTGATCGATCAAGAAGAAATCCTCTAATATCCAATTTTAGTGAAGCAAACTTCGATGGCATTCTTGGGTTCAATACAAGAGACAATTCATCAGAAAATAATAAGAAATTATATGAATGGTCTAAGTATGCTTACCTTTCTTCTATAAATAAACCAAAAGCAGTCTTATATGATCTTAATAAGAATATAGTGCCCGAGCCAAAGATTCTTAAGAAGATGGTAGATGATAAAAAGTTCGAGTTAATTTCAAAGAACTGTGGTATTACACAGGGTATGAGAATTCTTGAAATTGGATTTGGCGACGGTGATTTCATGGATTATATTTACAAAAACTATACTGTTCGCCCAATCGGCGTTTCCATCGCAAATGAACAGGTGAAGTTTGTAAAGGAAAGAGGATTTGAGGCCTATCATATGAATTCTTGGGATATGACACCTGAAGTGTTAGGTACATTTGATATAATTCTGCAATGTGGAAATCTAGAATATATATTACGGTCTGGACAAAATCATGAAGAAGTTTATACAAAATACAGTACTATTATAAATCATCTTCTAAAGCCTAACGGAAAATATTTTATCACATGCTGTCATATAAATGATAAATATGCGGGTAGAACATGGGGGGATTCTTTAGATTATTATTTACATATTTATTATCTGTGGGCGGGAAATGATGGATTTTATCCTATTGGTAAGGATGGATTCTCCAAATATGCAAATAAAGCAGGACTTACTACAATATATCAAGAAGAGCGTACGCACGATTATTTAATAAACATGAATTTTCTATTTTCATATTTTCAGTGCTATGATGGAAGCTGTGTAACTTCCTTCTCGCTTTCTTCATTAGCAGATGCTCTTTTTAAGACAATCGCGGGCCCATATTATATTCATACCTACCTTGCTTACTTATCTACAGAAAGTTATATCTGGAATCCGTTTCTCTGGGAATTTGTACCTCAAGATAGAAATGGAAAATGGACGCCGCCAGTTACATTACAATATATCATGTTTAAGAAAGAAAGCTGAATATCACCAGTTAAACAAGTAGCCTTTATAAAGAAACAGAATGTCTGTGCCCGAGATCACATCCAATGTGGCACCGAGTACAGGGGCTGGAGGATTCCTTTTTGAAAAAGTGATGGAGGGGACTCTGAAACTGCTTGTTTCCGCATTTGAGGCTGAAGGATATTCCGTGAGTATCTATGATGAACAGAAGATCCGTGATCTTTTTAATGAACAGTCCTTGAACGGTGTCGATCATCTCGTTGAAATCAAACATACAGGTGGCCAACACATCCTCTTCTTCATGCAAGAGAAGTGGAAACTCGTTACGAATCAGCGCGAAGTAAGCCAGTTTCTGGATTGCTGTGCGCGGATTAAGTCAAGAATGGTGGGATTTCAGGGAGATATTTACAAATTCTGGATCACACGTACAGTGCCGACGGAAAATGGTGCAAAGAGCCTTGAAGAGGGGGGTGCCTATGTCGTCCAGACCTCGACCTCTATGAACATGCTCGCGGCCTCTGCTGCACTTCTTTTGTGCGAAGTCATCGGGAAACGGGAGCTCGCCATTCCGATGATTCGTTCCGTGCCCTCTTTTCTTCTTCAAGAGATTCCCCAGGAAACAGTCGTGCGGAATCTAGACGTGAAGTTGGTCCCTGCACCCACATTCAAGGCTTCCAAAGTGAAAGTGAATGTGAGGAGAGAGGAAAATTGATTATTTTATAGCGCTATAGTAAGGAAAATGGTTCCCCCTGTTCGCTGGTACCATCTTTTGTCCACATGGATCTTTCTTCTATCTGCGGCCTATCCGATCCACCAGATCTCTACGTATCCTCTGAATCTCTTGGCCCTTGTGGGATGTCTTGAGCCGATTCTGAATCCGTTCCGCGCCAGTGCTGGAAAAAATATATATATTATGGGTCTCCACCTTCTCCCCCTTCTATGGATTCCCTATGATGTTTCTGCGAAGGCGTTTCAGTTTTCTTTCTTTGTTGGTCTTGCCTATCTAATCTTTGTTACTGGAATCGGTGAGAATCCATTCCATATCTATTCTGTTCTTCTGAAGGAGGACCATCCCACGTTCCAGAGTTTCATGTGTGCTCGGTTTGGATTGTGCTAAACTGTAGTGAACTCGAACTCTGCAAGCCCAGTACCTGGCTGATCCGACTCAATCATCGCCACCTGCTCCATGGTGAGTCCAAAGAGCTTGTAGAGGTCTACATCCGTGAATGACTCATCTAAAGGAGGGCAAGGAATGAACGGAAACATCTCATATTGTGTGCGAAACGAAGACCACTTCGTCGAGCAGACAATATACTTCATCAGCTTCGAGGAGAGGTACCTGCAGAGGTTATGGCCCTCTGCCTCGGAGGAAACAGCAATGCTCTGCATATTATCTGTCGTTCCATAGACGCCAGAATCATATACAGGATAGATGTGGCGACCCTCAGCATACGCTACCTTCATCTGCTTCTGGTTTGGGTGCTCCTTCGACGACCACGCGATCTTCGTCGGATCGCCGGTCGAGTGGAGAAGAGGATAGATATAGTCGCCCTGCTTCGTCTCCTTGCACTTCGACTTCGGGATCGACTTTTTCACTGCTGCAAGGGGCATCATCTCCTTCGAGAGAATCTTCGCGTACATGTGCTCAAAGATGCTCTGGCCCTTAGACATGATAAATGGGGTGGAGGGGCTCAAGAATAAGGGGGCCTCCTTCATGTCCTCAGAAATGCAGCGAGTTACCGTGATCGGCTTCTTCTTCTGTACCACATACATGTCAATGCGCGTGCTCGCATTCATAATCCTCTTGGCCTCTCCTTCGGAGTACATCTGGAGAAAGTGAATCTGGTTCTTCAAAAGAAGAGGACGAAGATCCGACTGCGGCGCGCGCCACATCGGCGGGTGAACCATGCAGAGGAATCCATTCATCTTTAGAAGATCGAGGCCGCGCTTCACAAAGACAGGAAAGAGCTGGGTGCGAGAGCCAGCGCCTCCCTTGGTGGTCGCGGGCTTATTGTAGGGCGGATTCCCAAGCACAACATGGAACATCTTAATGCCCCAGAGGGTCTCAGGATTCAAATCCTGGAACGGGCCATGAAAGAGATTAAGCTTATAGGCCCCATGAGGATCGAAGAGCTTCTTGCAGATCTCCACGTTCTTTCCATTGATCTCACACATGAAGAGCTGCTTCTCGAGAATGTGCTTCTTCCTCGCTGCAGCATCTGGGATCGCGGAGGCGAGGCCGACCATGAGCTTGTGGAAGAGAACGACGGGGAAGTTTCCATGGCCGTTTGCAGGATCCAGAAAGGTGATCGAGGGGTCGGTGAAGACTGTGGGATAGGCGTTCTCAAGCTGGTCGACCATGTGGAGAACAAAGGTGGGTGGCGTGAAGACCTCGCCATTCATCTTCTTTTCCACCTCCTTGAGGACAAGGTGCTCACCGATAAAGGCGAGAGCTTCCTGGGGGCTGTCAATACATGATCGCATACGGTCTCGTAGTAGATCATATAACTCGTTCGCTGCAGTCAATTTTGAGTTGTATGTGTTTACCATTGCAAGAATTGCTCCAAATCGATCGGGTGCCATTACACTAAAAGGTTGGGTGAGCGTTTTCAAATTTTTTTGGAGGGTTTACTTCTTCTCAAGGGTCGCGGGTCTAAATCGCAGTATAGGATAGATAGAATGAAATCAGAACTTCATTATACAAATATCATTTATTTAACGTCGCATCATGCTCTGGCTCTATACGCTCTTTACCATCTTCCATCCATTTTTTCTTATAGACTACTTCTAGAAGTTTTTCTGGCAACGCAACTAATCGGTATGCTAGGGATAACTGCCGGATCACATCGCCTTTGGTCTCATAAATCATACGAGGCTGCTTGGCCAGTTCGTCTTGTCTTCATGCTTGCAAATTCAGCAGCACATGAGGGTTCTATTTATCAATGGGCCAGAGATCATAGAATGCATCATAAACATACGGATACTAACCTAGATCCTCATTCTATACAATATGGTTTCTGGTATTCGCATATGGGCTGGCTATTCTACAGAAAAAGTAGTAAACTTCGCGAAGCCTCGCGCTTAATTCTCATGGATGATATTAAAAATGATTCAATTGTTATGTTTCAACACAGATACTATTTTATTCTTTCTCATCTCTTTTGTTTTGTTCTTCCAACACTCTATGGAAAATACATGTGGGATTCGTACTGGATAGGATATTTCTATTTTGGAGTTGTTAGATGGATTATCCTTCTTCATTCAACGTGGTGTGTGAATAGTGTGGCTCATATGTGGGGTACTACACCTTATAATCCCAGACTCTCTTCAAGACAAAATCTGGCAACAAGCATCGTGGCCGTCGGTGAAGGATGGCATAATTATCATCACGTATATCCATATGATTATAGAGCAAGTGAATTTAATTGGAATAGTGAATGGAATCCTACAACATTATTATTGGATGGATTATCTTCTGTTGGACTCGTCTGGAATAAAAAAGTAGGACGATTGCATTAGAGAGTGGTTGCTTTAGACAAACTAGACGCTTTAGTAATTGCTTTATTTGCCGTACGAACCTTACGAGATTTATTCGTGATTCTTTTTCTTTTAGAAAGCATTCCTATTTTTGTAAATACTAAATATGGGGCATTTGTTTTTTCATATCCCAGCACAGAAAAGGGTAGATTATCATCATCTTTAAAAAAAGAAATATCCCACTTTCCCAATGGCGGGTTTTGATTAAGTAGGCCTTGAATTTTTGGAATCACAGATTTAGAACCGTTGCGTAGAAAAATTAGTTTTCCTCCACGTTTAAGAACTCTGTAAGATTCTTGTAAAATATAAAAAAGAGCGTTTTCGCTGTCCCTCCAATCATCATACTCAGACTGATCCCAGGCTAAGACAATTGATACTGGACAAAAAATAGAATACACATACTCTTTTGAATTTGCTTTTATCTTTTCCCACGATGTATCTGGACATTCATATGGATCTACATAGTCGGCACCGGGCCCGAGAGGCCTTCCTCCATCAGTAATATGGAATAATTTTTCATGCTTTTTACAATGGCATGCAACTAAAATATTACTATCTTCTTTCATCTACCATATGAACTTAAATTCATATGGTATGAGAATACATCATATCCAGCCACTCATTTATTGCGTGGCGCAGCGCGGGATTTGCGTAGAGGGTCGCGAATGTGCTCTTAAGATCATGCTCACCCGAGTCGAGAACAAGAAGATCTGGCATCATTCGCGAGAGAACATCATTGAGGTTCACATTCTTCACGAACTCCTCGATAACCTTCTCCTCTGTAGAAGGTTCCCGCCTAACCTCAAGTCCCTTACTCAGAGCCTCCTGATCGCTTGCCCGCAGCTCCGTGCCACCCACAGATGCCAGATTCTTGGCCATTTCGTTAAGACGCCGCTGATCCTCATCCGAGAGGCGGAGGGGTTCCTTTGCAAGGCGCGAGATGGAATAGCCAACATTCTCCATCATCTTCTTCCACTCCTCCGTTAGCTTGTTCAGCAGAGTGTCTTTGTTAATTGTCACAGGGCTCTCCTTGCAGTCGTACAGATCAGGATCATACGGAATCAGCTTTGAGATACAGTAGGCCCTCCTCTCTGCAGAGCTGTGCTGCTCCTTGGTGTCAGCGTACGTGTTCATCACACTCAGGGTGCGCCAGACATTAAAATCCACGACAATGCCGACGCGCTTTCCGCTTGCCTCTGTGTTTGCGCGAAGCATCTGCTGAAAGACCAGATCTGCGCTCTCCATATCGTGTAGAAGGAAGGCCACATCGGCCTCAGGGATTGAGACACCGAGGCTGCCCACATTTCCCGTAAGAAGAAAGAGGCCATCCTTGCCCTCGGCGCGAGCTCGAGCCGCCGCCAGCTTCACCATCTCTGGAATAGTGGAGCTCGTAGGGATCTTGGAGAGATCGAGCGTGGCGAAGTTGCGAAGAACGGAGTTTGTTTGCATCTGCTGTGCAAACGCCGCCTTCACATCGTTCACGAGCTGGCCCACGCCATAGGGAAGAAACACGAGGGCCGTGAGGAAATCGTCCCCAGGGCGGTGTCCATACATCTTCTGGACACGGCGGATTCGCGCAAAGATGGACATATCGCCCGCCTTGTAATGCTTGAGTTTCTCGGAGCCCGTGAGAAGAGCAAGAAAGAGAGAGACTTCCTTCTGATTCTGAAAGGCGGTGCCGTCCTGTGTGAGGGCAAAGAGGCTGCGATTGGAGAATCCGTAGCTGCCATTCGAAGGAAGACTCTTATAGAGGTCCTGCTGCATCGCATTCGTGAGAATCACGAGTTGGGGAAGAGACTGGTAGAAGGCGCTGATCTCAAGATCACTACCTGAGAGGGCCTTGGCCTTTGCGATAGCAAAGGCCCCGTGCTTCTCTTGCATGTGAGAGACCACGTCACGGCTAGGCCAGTTGCGCATGAGGGACGCATCCTCAATGTCCCAGAAGAACTGGCGGTCCAGGGGAATCGCAAGATGATGAGCGGGCTTGTGATACGTGGCGGTGAGAATCACACGGGTCGTCTCGGGACTGAGATGATCCGCGAGCATCTCCTCGGAGAGATCCGTGCAGCCGCCCTCGTGATGCTCGTCGAGAAAGGCGATGTCCCACCGGTACGTTGTCCTCTTCGCCATCTTCATGAACTGCGTCGAAGCAACCACGATCAGAGGACCTTCGGGGATTTCAGTGTCTGCTGTCCATTCCATCACAGCGTACTTCGCAAAGTCTCGGTGGTTCCTATAAACAGAGAGCCACGACGCCGCCGTCTCACTCGGCCTCGGCGTGAGCACGAGGATACGCTCGTAGGCTGGAGAAAGGGCTGCGGCAATGTAGGTCTTTCCACAGCGGGGAAGCGCGCCCAAGAGGAGTGTTGCACCTGATGTTAGCTTCTGCTGCATCTTCTGCTTTATAAGCTGCTGGTGGAAACGGAGCTGGAGGGGCGGACGGTCATCTCCTACGATATAGGCGGCGGCGCTGCGAATATCGGTGAAGATGAGTGGGGCACGGCTCCTCAGAAGACCACAGAGACGATCTAGATCACTGATATCGAGAAGGGTGAGGTCGTCGGCTGTGTCGCGATTGCTGGCGTGAGAACGATCTGCAACAGCGCGGACGGCGATCTTGTCGCGGACCAGAGCACACTTACGTGGCGAGGGAACCTTCCCCTCGTGCGTGAAGGGTGTCTTTCCTGTGAAGAGCACAAGCATGTCGACAATCTCGAGCGTCGCGATATCGTAGATAGTGATCATACCGATCTTGGAAGAGATCACCCAGTAGGTGCCATCCGCATCCAGAAAGGCGCAGTCGATCTTTCCAGACTTGTTGCTCTGATTGATCTTCGCGGTGCAGATCTCCTCGATGCACTGCATTTTCGTCATGGTGCGAAGCTGTCGTGTATTTGGATCAGGTGAAAGAGGCGTAACAGATGCATGGGAATTGAAAGGATCAAGTCCCATATAGATGCAGAGTCGCAGAATGGCCTCTCCAACAAGACCCGTGTTCACGGGGTCAAGGCCATGCAAGAGAATCGAGGCGGAGGCGCCCCCAAGAATACGTGTGGCTAGCTTGTCCATGGTTGTGTTACAATTGCTTTGGCCTAGGCCGTTTCAAATTTTTTAGACATAGATGAGGCCATACCGATACTCTTTTTCATTCGGATATCTCGTGCCACATACGGTGTCAATCCAGTACTCTCCAAAGTTGTAGTTCTGGTGTTTATGATGAAGAAGGTGGTGATTTCCAATTAGAAAAACGCCACGTTCATCGTGCCTCAACATGCCACGAATACTAAGAAAACTCATTATAATGGCGAATTCAGATAGACTATAGGTATAAAAGGCGAATGGAATGAACGTTCCAACTCCCTGGAAAACATTCTCTACCGTACTTCCAACATATGCATCTAAAAAGATTGGCTCTGGATTTGCATGATGTTTTGCATGGTGCTTATAGAGTATATGGTTATGTAGTATGACGTGTGATAGATAAAACCATACGTCATACGATAAAATAGAGAGGGCAACGAGATACATGCTCTACAATATAATGTCTAATAACTCCACTCAACCTTAAAGTTGTTTTTTGTATCAAACCATCTGAGGGCCTCCATAAAGTCATTGTGATCATTCCACGTCCACTCATACTCTGAATTGTCTCCTATATCCTTCAATACGGTCTCCCAGTCGGGGTAGGCATCTAGGAATGTAAATACATCTGTCTCATAAATAATTTCACACTTATTACATCCCTTTATATAGAAATGGAAGTGATGGCCTCTCTGCTTCACCCACTTACGATACTTCTCAGGAACCTCAAAATCACTCGGCAAATAAGGGAGCTCTGAGAAATCCTTCCCATAGACGAATGGCAAGCCAGTGGTCGGACTAATACGAAGGTTGAGCGTAATTGAAAGATCAAAACCCATTATGTCTAGTATGATATAGGGGCACACTGCCCTTTAATTTTACTTCCAAGGAATTTGATTAAGCTTTGCAGATCGCAGTTCATTCAGAAAGACTGCATCTGGAGTCTTGAAATACTGGATGTTTTTCGTGATGTTGCGACTTATAAAGGGAGTGAGAATTACCACGAGTGCCCGGATCCAGAGTGTCGGGTGAAGAATATAGATTCTCTGAAGTGTGGTCGCGTGTTCCTGCGAAAGAGTTCCTACGAGTTTTGTCATGAACTGGAAAGAGCCTTCGTTTCTCGAAGGGGACCCGCTGCAGTCGAAGACCCAGATCCAGTTGCTGCCCCTGGCTTGATCCATGTGCATCTTGAAGTATGCGAACTTGGTGGGAGTATCCACGACCTCATCCGCCTTCCCAGCACCTGTGTACCAGAATTTTGTCCCGTTCGGAGACTCTCCAAATTGGGCGAAACTATGGGCCCCTGGATTCACTGCGCACTGGGGGCAGGACATTACTTGTCTTCCCCATTTTGTTTTCGTGTTTTAAACACATGTTTTTATTCCACTTCTAAAGGGAGGATGAGCACGGTGCTTGAGAAGCACAAAAAATACAAAACCATGTACGGGGAGGCGGAAATGTTCTGGGGCTTTGGAATTGAAGAAGAAACCTATGTCCAGTTCACCAAACCTATTCAGGTGGCCGCCCCCATTTTACGATTATGTCATGCACCCGAACGCTATAGTGTTAACTATTACCTCGGTTACAAAAAGGATCGTGTAGAGGATGCATTCACAGCCACCTTTCCAGATGCATCTGCATGCATTCCTCTTCCTTTTTTTGTGAACTCGCATTCCTTTCAAAAGGTTGATCTGTGCGGCCAGCACATGACTCTTTATACGAAGGGAAAGGAGCCAAATCCCAGATTTTCTGGAAAAACCCTCTTTGCCGAACTCCAGGAGGCCTCCCCTGAGGTCTTTCGCGAGGGATATGAAAATTGGTTCTGTTTTGATGGGGACTCCATCGAGTTTATTACGTTACAGTTCTATAAGAATAGGGTATCGACCTGTATTCAAGAACTCCTCGGCCATAAAAAGGTGTTTCTCGACGGACTCAACCGGTTTGTTGCCGCAAAAAAGCTATGGAGGGATCGAGGAGCGCTGATGTATCCACTTCGTAATCCCGGATTTGCTGTGTTTTCAAGTAATCCTGGAAACATTGCTATGTTTAACAATGGAACATATCATATTAATATAACACTCCCGACCTTTCTTGCACCTCGGCGAGACGAAGAGGAAATTGCTCCGATTCTCTATCCAACTCTCTTTCTTGAAGACCATCGTCGGTATATCCGTCTTATCCAGTGGGTTGAACCTATTCTCATTGCGGTCTATGGATCTCCCGATCCCTTTTCAAAGGGATCTCCAGGATTCGCTAGGGGATCGCAGAGATGTGCAATGTCAAGATACATTGGTATTGGAACCTACGATACAGAGAAAATGCACGAGGGAAAGGTTCTTCAGATTGAGGTTGCAGAGGTCCATGGCACAGATACAGGGTTCTGGTGGTTCTCCACATATCACCAGGGAAGTGCCTATGTGCCGCTGGATAAGATTGGCCTCGACATTAATTACAAAAAGCATTTCAATCATGGCGTGGAGATGCGATTCTTCGACTGGTTTCTCGAGGACAAACTGCCAGAACTTTGTTCGTTCTTAGTCTACCTTGCAGATGCATCGATTAATCTTCCTATTACGAATGCGGCCATTCTAAGCGAAACATGGAATGAAGGTGTTCTTGGGCTATTCAAGAAAGGGGATGCGTGGATACTTCCGCCGACTCTTCTTGCAGCGTATGAACGAATCTTTCATATCCCTCTTCATGGGCAAGAGCTCACCTTCCGTGGCGTCTATTCCATCCTATTGGAGACCTTTAAGAAACGGTATGCAAAAGGGGTCTGCGCGAAATTAATGTTATCATAAAAGAGATGGGGTCTATCAATCAATTTATTGATAGTGTCTATGTGATCAACATGGATAAAGATACAAAAAGACTGACTGAGATTGATGCATCCCTTCGGGCCGTCGGCATTCGCTACGAGAGGTTTCCTGCGATTGATGGGTCTCTTATAAGTACAGAGGCAAATCTTGCACCCATTTGCATGAAGTTCTGTACAAATGGGATGAAGGGATGCGCGCTGTCTCATCACGCGGTCTGGAAGAAGGCCATTGAGAAGGGTGATAAAACGGTAATGGTAATGGAAGACGACGCAATTATTCCAGAGGATATCAATGAGCGAATTGCCGACGTGTTCGCGCGGATACCTTATGATTGGGACATCCTCTATGTGGGCTGCAGATACCTATGCAATGATAGGCAAGATGTAGCGAAAGTGGGGAACTTTTTAGCAGGTACAAGCCCTGAGAAATATGATGGAGAGATCAAGAAGGTGAAGGGGAGTATAGGATCCCATGCGATTATCTACAAGACAGAGTTTCTGAAGAAAATAATCAATGAATTGATCTATACGCACATTGATGGACAACTTGTTCTCTGGGCGAAGGAGTTTGGTGCAAATGCCTATGGACTCTATCCTGATCTTGTGAAAGTGGATGAGTCGAAGGTTGAGAGTAATTTATCTGATTCGTTTCCACCTCTTTTGGTCACGGGACTGAATAAGGTGAATTTAGTGGATGGAATACCTCTTGGTTGGATGTTAAGTGAAAGCTCTTTCAAGATTGCGGGGCTCAATATAAATGTGGTATCGATTGCGTTTATGGCGCTTGTTCTTTTTCTGCCTTGGCGCTTTGTTGGAGCAGTCTTTGGCTGGCTTTTGGTCGAATTTCTCGTGAGTCGTGGAGACTTCAAGGGTGCCGCGAAGTTTCTTCTCTTTGGAGGATTCGCCCTTTTAGTTAGACATTGTGCAAAGAAAGCACTGTAAAATTGAGTTTAGACGGCAGCACTTCACCATCGCCATGGAGCTTTTCAAGCGAGAACATGCAAGTATCCTTGCATATTCTCTCGTGTATGCTTTCTCATCTGCAGGAGAGACCCTTTCTATAAAAGCCCTTAACTATAATCCTGTTCCGGTTACACTCCCCGTGTATACTGCATTCTTGAGTAATCAGCTATGGATCTTTATGATCCCCTTCTATTTATTTATGAAGAAGGATTCGTGCGACAAGTATATTGGCCAGTATGTTGGGATGGGCATTCTTATCTTCCTTATTAGTCTCTTACGCAGCATCGGTGCGAATATCTTGCCAGGAAGTCTGTTCTCCCTTCTGATAAGCACAAGTATTCTATTTACGATGATGCTGCGATGGTTCTGGTTAAAAAAGCGCATTACGCGATGGCATATTGCAGCAGGATTCTGTTGTGTATTGTCTGCGTTATGTATCTGTATCGATACAACGGGGGGTACACTCGAACCTTCCTTTGCTCAGGGTCTGGTGGCTTCCATTGCAGCGGCCTTCGTTGTCGCCGTTGCGGGCGCGTGGCAAGAGAAGCTGCAGAGTACATGGGAGAATGTGAATCTTCGTGTGGTGGAAATGACGATTGCAGCGAGTATCATTGCCTCTGTTCTCTTGGGCTTGGTCGGCATGGGCGTGAAGGAGTTTGGCCAGTGGTCGCCAACCCTTGTATCGGCTACACAGACGAGAGCCTCCCTTATCCTTGTCGTTGGATGCAGCATCACATTGCCTATTCTGAAGCTTCTTGTTCGAAATACGAAATATTCCATTATCCAGGTCTCCAGTTCATTCTTCTTTGAATTTGTACAAGTATCTTCTGCTCTCCTAGGCTCAGTGTCGAATATCCTTCTCTTTAGTGAGCCATGGGCCTTAGGGTATATTGGGGCAATTGTCTTTCTGGCCCTCGCCTTTGCCTTCTACATCGTTGGGAATATCAAAGTTAAAAAAGGTACTGTGGCCCTTGAGCCGAAACTAGTAGAAGTAAGCAATCCTATACAACTGCGCGTCGAGCAAGAAGGTATCAGGGTCACAGTGAGTGTGTGGAAGTAGAGGGCCTAGCGTAACGTCGTGACTCGTCCCCAAGTTATTGGTTCGATTCCAATTATGGAGATTTTTTTATGGCGATACTTCATCATAAAAAAATCTTTTTGTCTTTTGTTCTTTTTTCTTTTATGCGGAGTCGTACCCACGTTCCTCTGCATACCGCCAGATGAGCGCAGAGGCCTGCATCGATCGCTCAAAGTGCACATGGCTAACGCTATCCTCTTTTGCACGGAGCGGGGCGGCGGCCACCACCTCAATGCTCTGTCCCTCCTCAAGCATCTCAAAGGTCCTGCGCATCGTCCAAAGGGCGAGGGCAGCCTCATCAAACTCTGGGATGTTATCCTCTTCCTCTTCCTCTTCCTCGTCCTCCTCCTCTTCCTCCTCAAAGTCGATCATCTCATCCTCTGCGAGGATCTTCTCCTTTGAGCACGTCTCGCCGCGGCACATGGGGCATGTACTACTCTTCAGCAGCCAGCGGCCCACGCAGCCGAGGTGGAACTGGTGGGAGCAGCCAAGAGTAACCTGGCCAGTGGAGGCCACGATCTCGTCGCAGCAGATAGAGCACTCCATTTTGTTTTTTGTTAGAAAAGGATACTGTCCTATCCAGGGGCATATTGTTCAATTTTTTTTGAACAATTAATGGTGGTGCATCCGCCCCTTGATCCTCTGCCACCCCTTCGTATCATCGTCCATGTAGGGCTCACAGTGGGCAGGATAGTAGATACCTGTTGGGAGCATCGTTGAGTAGGCGGGACTCACCTTGCACTCATTGAGTGCCCGAATATACTCCTTGCGGCGCTCTGCGTTCTGGGTACCAGGGTATCGGCGCTGCGCGAGCGACTCAAAGGAAGCCAGTGCATCAACAGCGGGAGCAATGCGATAAGAAGGCATCCTAGATTGTCTACATGCCTCGTTGGATAAAGGGGGGTTCAAATTTACCGGTGATACTCAAAAATAAAGAAGCTCAAAGAGCTTCTTTATTGCAGAGTTTATCACCGGTTAGGTCGTGGGACTTCTATTTTAAGGAAGCCAATGCTTCCTTAAAATAGAGTCACGACGTTACGGCAGTGACTTACGAACCTGGTGGAGGAGCGCGCCCATTCGGTTTCGCCCACACCCATTAGGCCCTGTCCCCCAATAGGAATCAGAGAGAGACTTCTCGCGCAGCTGGGCAGTCCCCGTGCCCTTCAGAAGAGTCGCGAGCGGCGGATTCTGAGAGAACTTTGCTTGGAGACACTCGAGCATCACAGTGTCGCGTACCTCGTTCCAGTTTACCCTGAAATGGTCCGTCTTCGTGCGGCCGAGGCGCTTTGCAGAGAGCGGTGTCTTGGCTCTGCGGATCTTCTCTTGAAGAGCAGGATCCGTTGGAAACTTCTGGGCCTGGAAACAATGCTCGACTGTTGGCCATGTGGCGCCATAGAGTGTGAACGGGGCTTCGTGGAAGTTGCTAAACTCGCTGTATACCTCCGTCTTTGAGTTGAACTCAATGCACTCCATCTTCAATACTAAAAATAAGGGGTGTTGAAAGTTCAAATTTAAACGGGCGCGTCTTTCACCTTGATGCGCGGCTTTATTTTGGGCTTTGGCTCAGCGACTTTCTTTTTCTTTGCCTCCTTTGCGGCTTCTTTTGCAGCCTTGGCAGCCTCCTTCTCTGCAAGGGCGGAGGCCTTTGCAGCTTCCTTCTTTGCCTCACGCGCCTTCTTTGTCTTTTTGCACCAGACGAAGAACTCCTGTGTCCCATACGCGGGCATCGGCGGAATAGCCTCTTCCTTTTCGCTTTCTGACGAGGAAGGCACTTCAGGAGGGGGCGGCGCTCCCTCTCCCTCAATCATTTTCTGCCCAAACTCCTCTTCCCACTGAGGGACAGGAATACCCTTGGCTGCATAGAAGTCGCGCATGATCTGCACTGCCTCTTGAGCCTCCGAGAGATCGGGTCTGCGCACACGGATCTTGCGCTTCTCAATCTTTTCATCTTCAAGAGGGATCCTCCAGATGATTCCGTTCCCACAATCGTAGTCAAAGTGGGTTGCCATCTTGGATACTAAAAATAATGTTTTTTTGTTTTTCAAATTTACTGCTCACTGAAGAACGGGGCCCACAAGGCTGTGCTCAAAGGCGGTGTACTGCTTGTAGACCTCCCACATCTCCTTCTCCTCCTCCAGGTTCTTACGATCGAAGGCCAGATCCTTCACGGCGCCCCGCTCCTTTACCTCCACCTTGTCGATCATGTCGCGAAGGGCGGTGATCTCTGTATCGAGCTTCTTGAGCTCCGCCTCCAGCAGCGTCACCACCTTCTTGGGCTGCGGGCCCCACTTGTAGGGCTTCTTCTCTTGTAGCGCTACCTTCTCGGCGATGGCAACTTGCTTCTCCGCGGAGGCTTTAAGAGAGGCGCGCAGATCCTTGAGGCTCACCTTGAGAACCTTGTAGGCCTCTTCGTTCGTAAGAAGCTCTTGTGCCATTCTCTCAACACGTACGGACTTCTCTGGAACCTGCGTCTTTGCACTTGGCAGTGGTGCAGAGGCGAGCGGCGGGAAAGGCTCAATGTTAATCGTGTTGAGATACGAGCGCATCTCTGCCCACGACACCGTAGTTCCCTCTGTGCCTTGAGGGGCGTGGAACATGCCTTGCCATGTCTCGGCGACAGGTGGGAGATCCCTGTGGAGGGGCCGCTCCTCCTCTTCATGCTCCTCGTCATCGGACATGTTGTCCTCTTGAGGAGGGGCCTCGTACGGGGGAGATGGACTCTCCTCATAGTCGTCATCTTCCTCATAGTAGCCCTCCTCCTCCTCCTGCTCGTAGACAGTCTCCGTGCCCGCGTCCTCGTACTCGTCAAAGCGTTGCGGCATTTTGTCTTTTGAGAGGCAAGTATACCGATTTCTTAGGGTGGGTGCGAGTTCAAATTTTTTAGCGGTAAAAAATATGGTAATGACGGTGAGCGGTGTTGGCTTGGATTTCGATTTTTACTCGACATAATCCGAGAGAAGAGTCTTGAGGTCGTGCACCTCCTTTGCCGTGGCGGGGCCACCATTCCAGTCGTCATCGGGAGACGGGGTGCCAGAAACCCATGGGTGATCCAGCATGGCCGCTGCGATCTCCTTTGGGATCATATCGAAGAAGAACATCGACGACTCATTCTTCGCGTACATGTTCACTGAGGTGATGAAGTTGAGGAACTGGAGAAGGGTGTGCGGGTGATACATGTCAAAGGTGGCGGGCATAGGCGGGGTATGGAAGTACCAGTCCTTCTCCTCATCACCCGTGGTCTCCTCCTCACGATCTGTGGTCTCACAACCACACGTCTCCTGCCAACAAGGAGCGCAGAGGTTGCCGACGCGAAGACCGTCGACCTCCTCGTCGCATGCGGTACAGAAGAGGATATGATGAGCATCTGCGGGGTGGATAAGAGACGGCATACTGTCGACGCTCATCGCCCTCGCCTTCTTTGATGGGGACGGACGTGCCACCTCATCATCCACGAACACAAGGCGCTCACCCTCTGTCTCAAGAGGAGGCATATCTCCATAGCTCCTCTTAAGAGGTGGTGGCTCCGTGAAAGGGAGGCCGCGGCGCGGAGGCGTTACAGAGGGCCACGGCTCAAGAATCTCCTGCAGCACCTCCCATTCTCCCCTCTCAATGCGCCGAATGTACTTCGTGCCCGCGCGCCTTAGAAAGAAGCGGGTGTCTGCATGCGCGGAGGCCAGCTCGATCTCCTTGATGGCTGGATCTGAGGTGAGCGCAGAGAGGGCCGAAGACCAGGTCGTTGCAGAGATACCGGACCACATGGCGTGAGACGAGAGGGACTGTGCCATTATAACGTTAAAAAAGATAAGGCTAAGGAGGCTTCAAATTTACAAGCAGTAAAAGACGTAGCTAGCCTCGTAGGGGTCGGGGTCTTCAGACTCGGTAATCGCGGCTTTCTTGGTGCCGCGGCGGTGCGCTTGCATCTTCTTATGCTGGATAGCCCTGTAGGCTTGGTAGATGCGGCGGGCTACGTGGCTTGTGTGGATATGGCAGGCGAGCGACTTTGTCCTCTTTGCTGCTAGGGCCGCGGAGATGTCGAGGTTGTCCACGTCCAGGGTGGGGCGGGGGTCCATCTTGGCGTTATTGCAAGAAGGCGATACTGCAAGTGGGTCGCCGCTGGCTTCAATTTTACACTGAAAAATTTGTGGGTTGTTTGGGTTTGGTCGTTTTTGTGGGTTTTTGGGGTTTAGAGTGCTGTCCGCTGCGCTTAACGTTGGCTTTAACGGCGGGCTGAGGCCAGCAGAGCGCCGAAGTCGCGTCCCGCGGCCATCACGGGCGTGTGCGGGCGAGAGTTGAAGCGCACCTGGTTGCGCGGGCGAGCGAGGTGCGCCCACTCTGCAAGCCAGCCCGTCTCGCCCGGGTGCGCGCGGTCGCACTTGTGCGGCGTCTCGAACTTGCCCGTCTTCGGGTTGCGGTACTCGTGGCCCCAGCACTCTGAGACGACCTTGGCGCCAAAGACGGCGGTCGAGCCAGGTGGGCAGTAGAGCCACTTGCACGGCTCCGCGAGCTTCTGCACCTGCGCAGACGCGGCGGCCGCGGCGGCCATCTTGCGGGCGTCGTGGGCGCGCATGCCTTGCTGGCGGGCGAGCTGAGAGGCCTCCGCGGCAGCGCGGTCCGAGAGCGCCTTAGCCTTGCGCGCCGCGTACTCGCGCATGCGCTGCTCTGAGGCATCCACGCGCATGTCCTCAAGACGAGAGCCCAGGGCGGCCGCGTCTGCGGCCGCCGAGAGGGCGTCGTAGAGGATGTCGCCCCAAAGCTCGCCGTTGGACTCGGCCGCAAAGAGGCGAACCTGCTCGGGATCATCCTTGAAGAGGCAGACAGTGTCCTGGGGAGGCGCGCGGCGCATGGCCGCGAGAGCGGGCGTGGGCGAGTCCGTCACGATCCAAGAGCCGTGGTGGCAGCGCCAGACACTGTCGTTGTCCATGGCAAAGCCCCCGCAGCATCCGCAGTGCACGTCCTCGCTCGACAGAACGTAGAAACGCTCGGCGAAAGAGGCCATTTCGACAAAACAAGTGATAGTATCAGTTGTTTTGAGGATACTGTACCTCCAGCCAGCCCGTCTTTCAATTTTATTGAAAAATTGAATGGGTCGATAAAATTCCAGAGGGGGGTATACGGAAGGGCTCTTTTTGGCCTCTTAGTTCAATTTTTTAATAAAATTGAAGGGTATGGCCTACTAGTAACTGGTGTCGAGCAGTGGTAGCCACTGTCGACCATAGGCCTAGGGCCTATATGCGGCGCCATCCCTTTCGTCGAGGGCCAACGCGCCCCACTACACCTTGGCAGGTATACTAGCCCCTATTTTTTGGTCAGTCAACTGGACGTTTTTTACGTCATTGGCCTATAGGCGGGGCAGAGGGGGGCTATAGGCACAAGAGGAATATCGTGAAAAAAATTGAAGGCGGTATGGCCAGATAGCCCAGTATCCTTTTGAAATACTACTGTCTTTCAAAAGTTCTAAGATGTCTGCCTCTCTCACCTCCGTGAAGACGCTCGCCGCCTCTCTCGCCTTCTGGGAGAAGATGGAACTCATCGCCTACGTCTCCAAGACGGCGGGCAATGAGGGCTCCTCTTCTACCGCCGTGCCCGACTCTCCCGTCCGCCCTAAGAAGGCGGCCGCGGAGGCTCCGCCCGCGCCCAAGAAGGCCAAGAAGGTCAAGGACCCCAACGCGCCCAAGAAGGAGCCCTCCGAGTGGCTCCTCTTTGGCGAGAAGGTCCGCGCAGCCATCCGCCCCTCTCTTCCTGAGGGCGCCAAGATCCCGGGACCCGTCTGGATGCAGACGGCCTCGGCGCTCAAGGAGAAGGGCCTCATGCCCTCCGCCACGAACGAGCAGATCTTGGCCGCCTACCAGGAGCGCCTCGCGCACCCGCCCGCTCCTAAGGAGAAGGCGGTTGCAGAGCCCTCGCCTACTAAGGGCGAGGTCGAGTCCGAGGTCGAGAGCACCGCTTCTTCGCAGAAGAAGCGCGGGCGCAAGGCCAAGAAGGACATGACGCCCGAGGAGCTCGCTGCGCACAACGCCCGCGTGGCGGCTAAGAAGGCGGCTAAGGTGCCCGCCCCTTCGAACGCCGCGGCGGCTGCGGCGGTCCCTCTCCCTGCAGAGGTGGGCGAGGAGCTCCTCGACTTCGAGCCCTTCGACTTCAAGGTGAAGGCCGTGAAGGAGCCGCTGCACCTTCTGCGCAATAAGCGCGGCGATGTTCTCTCAGAGGACATGGAGTGGTACGGCCACCAGAACGCCGACGGCTCCATCGACACCGCCGCCAAGCAGCCAGAGGATCTCGACCTCTAAAGAGACAACCAAATACAAAGACAAAACAAACCCCAAACAAACCCCAAAACAAAAGAAAAAATATTTTCCATGTCATCTCAATTTTTTACTGGCCTAAAATTGCCCACACGCCTTAAACTAATGAGGTGTCGCCACTGCTGGCTCCCCGCGAGTAAAGGACTCCTCTGTAGAGGTTGCCATCGGGAAAGCGCCGATGTTCAGTTCCAAGAGGTTCTCGAGGCATTATGTTGCAAAGAGGATGTGGACCCAAGGGACTGGGCGACCCTCTCGACCTCTCGTCAAGGCGCCCTTCTTACCTTCGCCTACGCGTCCGCGCACCCTTCTCGCTACCACTTTCCCCGCGGGTGTGCCGCGTGGCCCTCCTTCCTTCTGCGGGTAAAGGACCACCAGCCAGGAGACCTCTGCTGCAGAGGGTTCCGTGTGATGGTTCGCAGGGGGCTCTACAAGGAGCGAATCGTCCCAGAAAGTTGTGCTGGGTGCGCGCTCGCCCTCTACCTCTCAAGTCCAGAGATCTACCTCGCCCCCTTACTGGATATCTTCATCTACAGGGATGGGTTATCGGGCTATTTCTTCAAGAAGAATGGGAAGCCTGGGCAACAGAAAGAAGAGATGCTCTCCTTTGTACACGAGATCCTCTGGCTGCCCAAGGATGCCCTCTTTTTCGAGGAGGTCGATGCGGATGCGAAGAGGCGGGCGATCCTCCTAACTCTCAGAGACTCTGTGCATCACGGAGAAAGCCTCCTCAAGGAGCTGGTCCTTCGTCCAGAGAACTACTCTCTTCTCCTTGCGAACCCACCCGTCGTACAGGAGTGCTATCTCGATCTTGTCTTTGAAGACCCTGAAGAGAGATGGGCCTTTTGCAGTAAGGTACGGGAGAAGTTTGTGAAGAGAGTTGAGATGCGGTGTCGTGTGATTAAAGAGGAGCTCATGGAAAAAACGTGGGCTCCTGGCCGCGTAATTCCTTGGTGCTTCAGCGTGGATGAGAAGGAGTCTGTGGTAGCTTTCAAGTCCCAACCATTCCAATAAAGCTGCTCACATCCCTATTGCACGGAAGCTGTCGGATCTCGTTGAGGCTAAACCAGCCAATGTCCTCGACCTCTGCGGTATCATTCACAGAAAGAATCGGCTCCTGCTCCATCTCGTAAATAAAGTACTGGCCGATGGGGAGCTTCTTCTCACCCATGTACTTCGTCTCACTGTGGATGAATACGCCCGTCTCCTCGCTCAGCTCACGGAGGGCGCACTGGTGTGCGGACTCTGATGGCTTCATATGGCCCTTTGGAAAGGACCACTTACCTGCCCGCCTCCCAAGAACAAGAAGGATCTTCTCCCCGTTCAAGCATATACAACCATAGACCTTCATCTCTCGCGGACGATACGAACTCCATGCAGAAGAGAACGACCTCTTTTGCTGCCACGTGGTCATTGTAAAGTGTACGGTTTTAAGGGCGCGGCCCCAATCAATTTTAACGGCGCTGAAAATTTGAAACGAGCCCACCCTAAAGGACTGCAACCGAATGGATACGCCACTCGACTTTACTTTACGCGATCTCTTCTTAGTTGTAGGCTATGCAACGCAATGGCTTCCTCGGCATACGAAGGAGGGGGTCTTCCAATGGCTCTGCTATAAGATGGAGCGCCGAGTATCCGTTGAGGCCCTCCGCATGGCTATGCAAGAGGCTGGATTCACAAAGGATGAGAGTTGTGTTCACTGCAATGATACCGTAAAAGGATGGGACTTCGACGACGGTGAGGAGCCTATTTGCGGTCCCTGTGCGGAAGACCTAAACTGAGCCTACTATCAAAGGCAATGTGGGTAGCAGCTCATCTCACGGGAGGACTCGGAAACCGCCTTTTTCAGCACGCCGCGGCTGCGGGTCTTGCAGAGAAGTGGGGCCGAGAGCTTGTCTTCTTTCTTCCCCGCTGCGGTCCCACGAACCACGGGGCTTTCGATACAATCTTCCGTCTTTTTCCGCACGTATCCGTGGTCGAGACCGCGACCGAATGGACTTCCCTTGCAGAGGAAAAAGATAAGCTCTTTCGGTACTGTCCCTTTCCAGATATCTCTCCTCCTACTAACTGCGTGATCCAGGGATATCGCCAATCAGAAAAGTACTTTTCTTCTGCAGGAATTCGTCTGGCCTTTGAGAACGTGCTCGATGTGGAGGCCTTGCGGCTGGAAGAGCCAGAGAAACAGTGGTTCGTTCACGTGCGCCTTGGAGACTATAAGATTCTGCCGCACCACCAAGAGGAGCTTAGTGGCTATTATCTGCAGTGCTTACGCGAGGTTCCTCCAGGGCACACAGTTACGCTGTATAGTGATGAGCCAGAGCTCTGTGAGTCCGGCTTTCGAGAGGCCGCCCGCACCTATGGAATCACCTTTCGGGTCTCAAAGGAAAAGGACGAGCTCGTATCGCTTTACATGATGTCCCAATGCAGGGGCGGAACGATCGCGGCCAATAGCACCTTTAGCTGGTGGGCGTCGTACCTGGCTTACCAGGGCGGCTGCAGACGATCGTTTTTCCCGTCTAACTGGGGACAGGGCTTGCCGCCTCCCGTTGATCTGCTCCCTCGCTGGGCCTCGGTCGTGCCTCTTTAGGACGCGAAAAATTTGAAACGGCCGCGCCTAAAGGGTCAGTGTACCACCCCAGCAATTTCCTATGGATCCTCTGTGGCCCGGCTTTGCCTATAAGCCGCACCAGATCTCGGGTGTAAAATGGCTTTTAGAACGCGAGAAGGACGAGGCGTGTTGCGGCGGCTTGCTGTGCGACGAGATGGGGCTTGGCAAGACGATCCAGATGATCGCTCTTATCAAGTTTTCGACTGCTAAGAATACCCTCATCCTGCTTCCACTCTCTGTGATTGATCAGTGGATCTCGACGGCCCAGAAGGCGGGTATCACCTGCTGGACGGTTCAGAATGAGGTGTGGCATCCGATCGGCAACAAGATTAACATCAAGAAGCCGAACCTCTACCTTTGTAACTACGAGCGGGCCATTCGGACCCCGAGTCTCATGGCCGGCCACTGGGACCGTCTTGTATGCGACGAGTCCCACCGCCTCGCCAATAAGTCTGGCAGCAGCTGGAAGCTCGTCTCTGCACTCGACGTGAAGGCGCAGTGGTTTCTCACGGGCACTCCCATCGTGAACAGCGTGAGCGACCTGAAGGCTCTCTTTGCACTTCTCGAAGCCGATATCGACTATGAGAAGTACATTCTCTGCCGCACAATGGACGAGCTCCGCAGCTCGATTCCGGACGCGCCGAAGAAGCCCTTCCATATTAAGCATGTTCTCGACTTCGATACGGATGAGGAGGCGGACTTCTATCGTGGAATCCAGGGCATCACCGTCCGCCGCTGGAAGGAGCACGAGGGGGATCGTGGGAGCCAGTTCATCCGCTTCCAGACAATTATGCGCCTTCGCCAGCTGAGCCTTCACCCGCAGGTCTACATTGAGGGGCGTAAGAGGGCCTATGGTAAGTATAAGAGGGAAGACTGGATCGACGGGAGCACGAAGTTCCGCGCGATCCGTGATCTGATTGATGACGATAAGGGTGAGGTGAAGCGCTGGATTATCTTCTGCCATTTCCACGATGAGATGAATCTTCTCAAGGAGTACCTTGCTGGTTCTGAGAAGATCGGTCTGATCCAGTGCTACAGTGGCAAGTGCAGCCACGCTGAGCGTGCCGAGATCCTGAAGAAGACGCATGTGGAGGGAGAGAAACAGCAGGTTCTCCTCATCCAGCTGCAGAGTGGCGGTGTCGGCCTCAACCTCCAGCACTTCGAGAGGATTATCTTTAGCGGGCCCTGGTGGACTTCGGCCCTCATGGAGCAGGCAGTGGGTCGCGCCGTGCGCATTGGCCAGACGAAGCGGGTCGTTGTGCACCACCTCTTGTTGAAGGAGGAGCAGGGCCTCAATATTGATACACTGATGAACGAGAAGGCGAAGGAGAAGGGTGCTCTCTGTCGCGAGGTTTTGTCCGCAGCAGATCACCGGATCTGAAAACTCAATCCCCTAATAGAATGTCTAGTCGCCCCTCTTTTTCAGTACCGTTAGGAACCGTTGCTACAAATAGCATTATTGCGGTTGTTGGCGCCGTACTTGCCACCACGGTTGCCGCCTTCGTATGGTCGCAGAGTGATACCACCCCAATCATGTCAGAGGGGTTCGGAGGTCCTGCAGCTCCGGATTATCTTCGCACGACCTCTGAACTCGCCGAGCTGATCGCCTTTTTTACGGATCGGGAGGATACAACGGAGGAGGGCCCGGATGACTTGCGCGAGATGACTCTTCTCTGCAGCAAGCTCTCAGCCTTCAAGAAGGATATCGTGGGTGTTGCTCGTGTTGTCAATGCCACTGCCTCTTTACCCTATGCAACGGCGCACGATATCGAGCCGGTTGCAGAAACTACGGCCCGTTGCCTCTCAAAGACAATTCCAGAGCGCGACCTCAACCTGATTATCGACAAGTGGGGGTCTCGTGGAGAAATTCTCTTACGTCGTCTCTGCACGGAGTACGAAATCAGCCCTAACGATAATACGCGGTTACTAGGGCTGTTTCAGAAGTCAATTAACGATCTTGCAAGCCTCGTAAAGGGACAGTGCTTCGCCTCTCCTATGGAGGAGCAGGGCCGGGCTCTTGGTGGATATGAAAGCCCTGCATTAAAGGATCTTGCAACATACAAAGGCTATTTTTAAAATCTAAAGATAATATATAAAATGGACAGTGTTCTTATGGCCCTCTATGTCGCGGTTCTTTTCTTTGTCCTTGCCCCGGGCGTTCTGGTAACCCTGCCGCGCGGTGGCAGCAGGAATACGGTTTTGGCCACACACGCGCTTGTTGCTGCGGTTGTTTTCTACTTCACGCATCAGATGGCCTTCAAGTTCCTCCGCCAGTTCGAGGGCTTCCAGGATAATGCCATGAATGCTCAGCTGAAGCGCGAGGGCTTTCAGCAGGCGAAGAGGACGAACACGCCTGCCTACTAAATAACAGTGATCAAACTATCTTTTTTCGATTCGAAGATCGAGGCGAAAAAAGGTTTTATTGAGGCGCAGATGTCTACCATATGACTACCGGTGATACTCAGAAATAAAGAAGCTCAAAGAGCTTCTTTATTGCAGAGTTTATCACCAGTTAGGTCCTGGGACTTCTATAATAACGAAGCCAAGGCTTCGTTAGAATAGAGTCACGACGTTAAGGAAGTTAAGGCCGTATAAGGGCCGCAAGGAACATCAGCCCGATGATCTGCCAGAAGCTCTTGGCCGGCTTCGCAATCGTGAAGAGCTCGACCATCACGTTGTTCCATAACAGCTTTCCGAAGAACCCGAGGATGATCATTACGATAACAAAAGCAAAGAGCGAGGAGAGGAACTCGACATAGGCATCACGCTTTCTCTCCGAATCCACACCGTTCGTCATTCCCTCGATCGCAGCAGCGGCAGCCTTTTGGAACATTCTATATGGGCTTGGTATTTTTACTCCTTCTCATACAAAAGTGATTCACGCACCTTCGCCTCGCGGTGGTCCGTGATATACTTAATCGCATCAGCTGCGGCCTGTTCAGACTTGAGGTGCTGTGTGAGGAGAGCCGAAAGGGTCTTCGGATTTAGAGTGGCCTTCGATGAGGAACGGCGATACAGAATACGGCCCCCGCTCTCCTTGAGATCGAGTGCGCCGATGTTATGCTTCTTCATAATCCGGAGGATCATCTCATCGAGCGCCTTCATCCGCTTCGTCTTTTCACGCACCTGCTCTTTCAGAGCCGTGGTTTCCTTATTCAGCTCACGCCACGTCTTGATGATCTGGGAGAGGTTCTGGAGCTCCTGCTGCTCGGACACTGTCGTGGAAACCTCGATCGTCCTCTGTGCTGGTGTAGAACTATCTGAAACCACCGAGTTTGCATTCTGTACTGATACTTGACGGGAGACCTCCATATTATAGGTACATAGTTATGAGCCTTTAGGCAAAGGATGTACGCGTGCTGATCGTCCAATGAGTCGGCACATCTTGAAAATATAGACAGCATGCTCGGTAAAGGAGTGAGAGATAGAGTATCGCATTTTCTACCTCCTGTTCCGTTTTTACTTGATCCAATGCTTCATCTCGGGATACTTGCCTCGAAGATAGATGATCCAACTGGTCGCAGACTCTAAGCTGAGGCAGCGCTCACCATTTCCTTTTTGGCCGTTCTCATCCACCCACATAATCCTATAGAGCTGCATGCGGCTTTTACGCTAGGTTTCAAAGTCAAATTTATGTAGGAATGTCCTTTTACCCAAGTATGTTCGATGAAATCAAAGATGAAATTGATTTATATGAAAAGGAGCCGAGAAAGTATTTGAGTATATGGAGACATCGGTACGAACCGCTCGTGTTTGATATCCTGAAGAGCAGGTATGGATCTC
>Ga0136642_1000210_pt1 | contig 35279 bp, 22 predicted proteins | sample LowCatLa1302831Y_FD_115313 | JGI IMG/M metagenome (GOLD analysis project Ga0136642, IMG submission 115313) | Freshwater microbial communities from Lower Cathedral Lake, Yosemite National Park, California, USA - 13028-31Y | ecosystem: Environmental > Aquatic > Freshwater > Lake ... | reverse complement strand
TTGGCCCAGATGTTGTTGTAGTCGACGACGGCGTTCGTCTGTTCAGTCGGCGCCGCAGCGGTGATTGCGGTATTTACGACAGCAAGGCCGGGTGCACCGTTCGGTTTTTGCGAAGTATCGAGGCGGCCGCCTGCATCCTCGAGCACTTGGCGGTAGAGATCGGCGTTCTCAGGAACGAAAGTTTTCGTCTGGGGAAAGCGCTTGAAGGTAAAAACCCTGGCAGTGCCCACGTTGAGCATCGTCCGCCAGCCTCGGGTAATGCTCCCAACGACCTCGAGTTCAACCCCGGAGGTTTTGGCGGACTGATAGTCTTGGCCGAAGATGTCAGGGGTGCCGCGATTGTTGCGCCCGTCGGTGCTAGGGTCCGTGGCGGCGTTACGCGAGAGCAGTCCGTTTACTGAACTGGTCACGAGCGAATTCACGCGCTGGTGGTCCTCTTGGTTGAAGAAGTAATTGGTGTTGATGGTGAGACGGCGGCTGAAAAAATTAAATCGAAGCCCGGCGTCGTAGCCGTAGCCCGTCTGGGCGACGGCGAGGTTATTATCGAGAGTGAAGGCATTTGTCGGCGGTGGGATGTAGGCCGTGGAGAAGTTGGCGACGGCTGAGACATTCTGCAGCGTGTGCCAAACCAAACCGTAGCTGCCGGTCAAGCCGTGGCCCTCGTTTTTGGGCGGGCTGTAGTCATTACGAAAGCGGTCGCCGGCGTAGATGGGATTGCCAATCTGGACGCCATTGTTGGTGACGACGCCCGGCCCATTGATGCGTGGGCGGGTGGCGGCGGGAATTGGGATCGTAGAAGTGGGGACCCCGGTGGTCGCGTTGCGCGGGATGTAGGAGAGCTTAACCCAGTCGGCGGGCGCCTCGGCCTTGTAGAGCAGATCGCCGCCAGTCCATGTGGAGGGCAGGTCGCCGAATTCGGGGCGCTGGCGCAGTTGCGTGCTGTAAACATCGAAACGCGGCACGGCTAGGGCCACAAGTTTGCCGCCAAAATACTTGGCGCTCACGGCCAAGACCGCGTTTTGGAACTTTTCGTCTTGGTCATTCCAATCGCTGTAGACCCAGCGCGGGGTGATTTTTTCGTCGGAAGTGGTGTAGCTGTTGTTGTCGCTGGCGAAGACATTCCGAATGAGCGTCGTCGGCATGTCTTTCTCGCTGTAGGGACGGAACGGATTGCTCCAGTATTGGCGGATATTCACCTCATCGGCGGTGTTCTGCCACATGCGCGAGTCGGGCAGCGTGGCCATACTGTAGCGGCGTGTGCGATTCTCGGTGGTGCGAACGCTAGCCGACAGATTCAGGGTGGCGGTATAGTCACCCCACTTGCCAGCATTGTGGCGGTAGCCGATGTTACCACGGACGCCCTTGTTGATGAAATTACGGTAGATGAACTCGTAGGGCATGTCGTTGTAAGGCTCCAGGAAGTGCGGATTGGCCACGCCGTTGGGAAGAAGCTGGTTGATATCGATGCGCACCTCGCGGGAGTTGGCGCCCGCGGTGCCGTTGCGGATGCTGCGGTTTTTCACCGCGTTCACATCCCCGCCGACCTCAAAGAACCAACTTTCTCCAATTTGGTGCGAGACGGCGAGGTTCACGTCCTTGGTCTCTTGGATGAGAATCGAGGCATCGGGCGCCTGGGTGAATCGCTTGCTGGGAAGACGGAACTTGGAGTTCGCAATGGCACGGTTAAAGCGGTCGTTGGGAAGGTTGGGCTGATAGAGCAGATTGGCCTCGTTGTTAATGGTGGTAGATGTGGGCGCGCCAGACCCGGTGGCTCCGTTGCCCGCGGGAAGCGCGGAAGCACCAGCTGGCGTGAGCGAGCGAATGTAGAGTGAGCCATTTGCCAGAATAGGCGTATTGGCAGTGGCATCACCGCGGCGGGTAAAGCCGGTGTTCTGGTAGTTCTGAATAGCGTTCTGACCGGAGAACGGATCCCAGACGTAGAACTGCCCGCTGTAGCGGTCGACGCCCTGGCCTTCGCCTTGGAACGTGAGAACCTGGCCGAGTGCGTTGGGCGTGCCCGGCGCCGTCTGCGTGCCGTAGATCGCATTGGTGATGGGGCCGCGGAAAACGGTCACGCCGTCCCAGCCCGTTACGCCGTCAAAAATGGAAACCGCGGGAATATTGCGTTCGGTGCGATCGTAGGCGCCCTCAATACGGATCTCCGTTTTCGGCCGAAAAAGATAAGAGCCGGTGGCGGTGCCGCCCTTGGTCTTCTCAAATTCGTTGAGACGCCAGCCATTACGATCGAACCACACGGCATTGCCGCGCACGGCAAGTTTATCGTTGAGCGGGCGGTTTACATCGAGCGTGGTGCGCTTGTAGCCCCACGATCCGACGGTCCCCGCAATGGTTTCAAAGGGACGGTCGTAGCGGGCCCGCTTGGTCTGGGCGCCTAGGCCGCCGCCAAGCGCGTTGCCGCCGCCGATGTTAAAGAGCGCGGCATTTGGTCCGCGGCCGAAATCGTAGCGCTCGAGAGAGTAGCTATCAAGCGTGCCAGACGTCAGGTAGTTGTTGCGCTGCTGGCCGGAGTTGTTGTTAACGCCGCGGATGTTGAACTGCATGGGCTGCTGAAACGCATCCTGGCTGTTGCCCTCAGGAGGAGTGCCAGATCCGTTGGGCGCCCAAGCGGCGGCGTCTTGAACGTTCGTAATACCCAAGGCTTCGATGAACTCACGGGTCATTACAGAGTAGGCGGCCGGCACATCCTGCATTTCAAGCGCGAGGCGGGTGGCGGTGCCGGCATTGGAAGCGGCGAAACCGTCATCCTTGTCCGTGTTGACGTTGAACGGCGACAGCACAATCGCCCCGGGGGATACCGTTGTCGCAGTCTCGGCGAGTCGGGGATTAGATAAAGGCGCGACTTGGGCGTTTAGTTGGGCGAGTGCTGGCAAAAACATCCCGGCAATAGCGAGTGCGCCTAAGGTCCAGCGTGGCGAGTGTGAACAAGTCACAAGAAAACGGGGTGACTTCATTGGGGTAGGGGAGTTTCCTAACGGGGGTAAGTAAGGCTGCTATAATTGATCGCTGTAGCAGCGGGTGTATCAAGCCCGGCTTTAGTTTACGTAAACAAGTTTTTCTAGAATTGGTCGCTATGTGGTCACGCTGGCGCGGGTTAACAAACTGGCGGCATTAGCGCTCGCTCGTTCTTCGCTCTCCCGGCACAGCCCGTAAGGTGCGACCTTCGTTCCAATCGCCTATGACGAGCTCAACTTTAGGGTGTTCGGGCGCGGAAAAATCACGCAGGAGCAAGCGGCCAATCAACATTTCCGCGGCCGTCGCGCCCATACGTCCATAGTCTTGGCAGACGCCCGCGTAGCGCGCGAGCTGAGGATTCTTGTCGAGCAAGGCGAGCCCAACATCACGCGGCACCGTCAAGCGCCGGCGCTTAAGCCAAGTTTCGACGCCGGCGATATATTCTTCCGACTGATGCAGCACAACGACGTCGGGCCGATGAATTTCAAACCAATAGCCGAACCCGGGTTCGTCCCAAGTATCTGAACGTAAAATCGGAAGGTGGGACTGACAGAAGAGACGCTCCTGGGCGCTGAGGTAACTGGCCGAGTAAGCGTAGTCGGTGCGCCGATCGCCGTGTACAAGCATGGCCAAGCCAGGGCGCTTATAACCGCGCCGCAACAACTCGTTAAATAGCTGACGCGCGTCTGCCTCAAAATGGCTCCTCACCCGGTGGAGTTTACTTGGGATACTGGCGGCGAAAGTAATAATGGCGAATTTTAGGAGCTCGGCCGGGATTTCTTCCTCGGGATCCATACTGCCCAGACAAAAAAGGCCTTGGATGCCTCGGGCATCGATAATGCTTCGAAAACGCGCCAGGGTCATCCCGGGTCGCTTCATCCATAAATACGCCATTTCGTAACCGTGGTTGTGCGCGCATTCTGCGGCGCTCTGGAGGACTGTCTTCAGGTGCGGTCGCGTGCGCCACGGCTCCTCTTCGGGGTAAAGTGAAAATGCGCCCAACGTGGCACGATATCGCTGAGAAACGGACCGGCGGACTTCGTTCATCAACTCCGCGAGCCGCGCATTAGGCACGTAACCCGACTCCTTCGCGAGTCTCTGGACGAGAGTCCTCATCTGCGCAGACACGCGTGGGCTGTTCTTCAGCGCGAGGGATACGGCGGTTGCAGAAATACCAAGTTTACGGGCGAGGGTACGGACACTCATCAAGGAGGGGGTCTATATAAATTGTGCTCTGAGTTTGCGGCTGGCAACGCCGCATCTCACGCGTTGCCCGGAAAGGTCTTAAGATCCCGGATGCGCAGGCGTGTTTTTTAAAGGTTTCAGTGGGTTGGCCACCAGTGCATGCCAAACAAACTACAGATCGATTCCTTCAACCCGCGGGCGGTGGGCGTGGTTGCACATTCAATGATATGGGTTTCAATTTGAGCGAGACGGCATTTGTTTAGCGCGCACAAGTGAAGAAAGCTTTGTTAACCACGCAGGTGGCGTCGTACCATGTGCCACAATGTTTCCGGGGCCTCCAGCTGGGCAAGCTGCCAGGGCTTGGCCTTCACGTGATCAGTCCACTTGCCCTGAAGTTTTAGGACGGGCACGGAGCGCGTGGCGCTATCTGAATCGGCGAGTTTGTCCGGCGGGTCAAAAAGGGTGATGAAGTTATCGAGCAGTAACCCAGCTGCGGCTTGGAATGCGATCGGCTCGCGGCTCCGTAAGATCAGGCCGCAGAAGTGTTAATTGACTTTTAACCCATGAGCTTGGCCATGTCCACCAAAGCGATCGGTTGTTTCATACTAATAGGTTTAGCGATCGAGGAGGATAATGCGCGTAACGGGTTCGGCGGTTTGAACGAGCGGCGGCAAGGACCGGCCCCACTGGTAAGCGAGAACTTCGATTTTCACAGGAAAGGGGCTGCGTGGCGGAACGTCAGTAAGGTACAGGGTATGGCCGCGAACCTCGGCGGGGCCGCGAATCACGCAATAGTCTATGGGCAGATTCTCGTCCGAAATTGCGGTTAATTCAATCGCGGGAGTTCCGGCTTTGATAGGGTTGACCTCGGGGAAGGTAATCGTCTGGGGACGACCTGCCGTAGCGTACAGCGGGAATTTGATTTGGGCGGGCTGCTCGGCGTAGCGGTAGAAGGCGTCGCCGGGGTGATAGGCCATGAGCATAATATTATCGGCGCGCGCGGTGATACCGAAATGCCCGAAGCGTAAGCGGAACCGGTTATCGCCGATTTGTTCGCCGCCGCCCGCCCAGCCGCCGATCAAGCGGAAACGAACGGGGCCTTCTGCGTGGCCGAGTGGTTGACCGGCCTCGGCGACGCCGGTTGGTGCGCGTTCTAAAAAATTGCCGGCGACGCGCACGGTGAGGCCATCGTCGCTGGGATTGAACTTCAAGGTTTGAAGCCACGCGCCTTTGAGGAGCTGGCCGCCCTCGACAAACGTCACCATTTGCTCGCGCTTCCCTTTTCGGTCGCGTCCGAAATTTTCAGTCGCACGCGCGAGCCTTTCGTTTATGTGCCAAAACGCGAGCGACGTATCACCCGTGTACTTGGAGTAGGGCGCGGGTGGATGCTCACTCGGCGCGACAAAGATATGATCCGTGAGCCAACCCGAGCGCAGGTCGAGGGTGCGAAGGACGATGGGCTGGCCTCGCGCGATTTCATTAGGGATGCGGTGCTGCGCCGCAGTACTAATAAAAAGTGCGACGTGCTGAGCTAGTTCGTCATACCACCCAAAGTGTCCGGCCCCCGGCTCGACGAGTTCACTCATGAGGCCGCGCTTGGTCTTGGCGCGCAAATCGAGCAGCGTACCGCGGAGCCACCGCCAGTGATGCTCCAGCGAATTTTCCGGATCGCCGTAGGATTCATACTGTCCTGAAATTGCGAGGATCGGAACGCCGTCCACCGACGCTTTCGGATCAAAGGCCGGTGGGTGTTGCGCCGCGCTTTTGATGGATACAACCCCGAAGACGCGGCTCGGATTCCAGTAAGCAAGCATCCAAGCGAAAATGCCGGATCCAGAATGCCCGATGGGCAGTAGCGGGGCCGCCGCGATTTCCGTGTAGCCGCATTCATGGGCGAGATCGTCGAGGATTTTCTGAAGCATACCCGCGGCGTCGCTATTTTTGTAGTCGAACTCGCCGTCGAACGCCGGGCACACGATGACTAGCGCGAGGTTTTCTTCGGCCGCCATCGCGCGTATAATGGGACCTTCGAGGATATTATTTTCGAGGATAACTTGCTGGGCGAGGACGAGGCCTTTGACGTACTGACAGTTAGGCGGGATCCATAGCCATGCGCGCTGGTTGGGTTTCGAGCCCGCAGATACCGCAAACTGCCACTCAGCCCCATGCGCCGTAGCCATCGCAGCTACAAGCACCAGCCCAAGAAATACGATGATCGAGGCCATGCGCGCGATGCGTTGAGCAATCATAAGTTGAGAGGTTATGCCTGCAATCACGCAAATTAAACGACTACCTTACGGGGGCATCTAGGATTTCACCGATCAGGATGATTTGGCCGGCGGAGAACGTGTTGGCGGCGTATTTTTTCGGGTGGCAGCGAAAAATCCTGATCGTTGTTTTTTTTGGCATAAATCGTTTCCTTAGGCGCGCTTTTGTCGAGCAGCTTCTATGTAACCCGCGCAAGCATAGCCGCGTCCGTTACGAATTGGAAACCGCTGGTCGCGAGTCGCCGAGACCCGAGCAGCCGCCACACGGCTCCCCTGGCTGCGCGGTCGACCGAGCCGTAATCCTCCGTGCCGAGCGATACAGTGACCAGTTCGGCGGGGTGAGGCTGCCACCAAGAGCGGGCTTCAGCCCGTGCACGTTGCGGGGGATTAAAGTTAATTGGGATCACCTGAATATCCATCGCCTGTGCAAGCGATGCCGCACCCATCAAGCCGACCCAGAATCGCAGTGAGTTCATGGTTCAGTTTTGATGCGCAGAGGCTCGAGACTCGGGACCATAAAATGGAAAATTGTCCAAGCCACTAGGTATGACGATCCCGCGATGAAAAATAGCACCGTGAAACTTCCCTTAGTCGCAAGCAGGTAGCCAGTGAGTAACGTCATCATTGACGTGCCAATTTGCCCGGCCGCACCGCCCAAGCCCGCGACGGTGCCAACCCCTTGCTTCGGGAAAAGATCTGCGACGGTGGTAAAAAGATTCGAAGTCAGGCCTTGATGTGCGGCGTGGGCTAGGCCAACCAGGCCAATCACAAGCCACAGATTGTGCGTCTGCGTCACAAAGATAACCGGTACGGTGCAGGCACAACAGATGAGCATGGCTATTTTGCGCGCGCGCGTGATCGACCAGCCACGTTTGATCCAGTGCGTCGAAAGCCAGCCGCCACCTATGCTGCCGAAGTCGGCGATGACGTAGATAGCTATTAAAGGCAGGCCAAACTGCTGAACACTCAATTTGAAATTCTGACTGAGGAAAAGTGGGAACAGCGCGCCATACCAAAACCAGATTGAGTCGGTCAGAAATTTGAAAGCGAGATACGCCCACGTGGCGCGCTCGCGGAGGACCGTACTCCACTTTACTTTTCCCGCCGGCTCGATCGGGTCGCTTAGGATGTAGCTGCGCTCCGTCTCGCCCACCTCACCGCTCTGCTGAGGCGTGCGGTAATAGCGCAGCCAGAAAATCAACCAAATAAATCCGGTGGAACCGGTGATGAGAAAGGTCGCGCGCCAGCCAAAGGTAAAAAATAGCCACGGCACTAGCATAGGCACCATCATCGCACCAAGGTTGGATCCAGCTTTATAGAAACCGGTAGCAAGCGCGCGCTCGCGCCGCGGAAACCATTCGGCAATCGCTTTCATGCCTCCGGGGAGATTCGCGGGCTCGGCGAGGCCTAGAGCGAAGCGCACAAGTTTGAAGCCAAGCAGAGAGCCCATGCCCGCGTGGAGCACTGCCGCCACACTCCAGACAGCTACGGCGATCGCGAAGCCGAGTCTGGTGCCAATCAGATCAAAGACCCGACCCGCAATCAGAAACCCTAGGCCGTAGGCGATCTGAAACCAAAACACGATGTCGGTGAATTGGGTGGGGGTCCAATGGAAGATCTTGATAAGCTCGGGGCCCATCACGCCAAACACCTGCCGGTCCATGTAGTTGTTCGCGACAGCGAAGAACACGAGCGCACACACGACCCAGCGGAAATGCGCGACCCGAAACGGCGGGGCGTCCCGACTGGGGGTGGAAGCAGCCACCTTCGTTGCCGGATGTGCGGAAGGAGCGAACACAGGCTATTTCAAACTAAACAGGGGCGCGCGCTCGCCGCATGGCTGGTGCGCACGGCTATCTGCGCGAGCGTGTCATCCACGATCTGAAGTGACGGCTCTGCGACGCGGAAACGCATAGCAGCGGTCAGCAGCACCAGGGAAACAAAGGCGCGAGGGCAGGGTTTCATTTTTCGGAGGTAGCGGGCGGGGGAGGCGTGGCGAGTTGCTCGATCCATTGGCGAATCAGCTCCACGCCTTCGTCATCCCGTTGTTGGCTGCCGAGCAGCGGCATGCGGCCGCCGTCCTTCATGCTGAGCCGGTGAAAGATTTCCGAGTGCGCGGGATCGCCAGGCACGACGAGCTTCGAGTCCGGACCAAGCAGCGGCACGAGCGGTTGGCCATTGACCAGACCGGTCTTCTTAAGCGTTAGCGATTCCATCAATTGAAACGCGGCGCGCCCACCAACCCCTTCGGGGCGGTGACAATGCGCGCAGTTTACGCCAAGATAGGCCCGCGCCCGCGCTTCGAGTGGCGCCATGCAATCAAGTGGGTCTACGCCACGCGGAAGATTTTTGGGCGCCGCTATTGACGCGCTGCTAAGTAATCCCATGCGAGCCAGCGTCTGAACTTGGTTGGCCACTGGGCCGCCATCAAGCGTACTGTAGTCGGCATCACGGTTGAGCTGCGCGGTTGAGAGGCCAAGCGTGAAATTGGTCTGCGCGGTATGGCAGATTTTGCATTCGCCGCGACTCGAATATTGCCAGCGTTGATCGATTAAACCGGGCAGATCGCGCGTCTCGCCCGCTTCCGGTACAAGTTCAGCATCGGTCTGCTCGGCATTCCAGGCGTAGGTAAAAAACTGCCAGATGCCGTTTTCGCGGTGCATCACCTGGGTCTCCACTCGCTTCGAGCCGGTGGGCAGTGATAGCGCTAGCGTGCGCACGACAGCGCTCCCATCTGGGAGTTGCCAATTCTTGTTTTCCGAAAACGCGATCTTCTGATTCGCGGGCAGTGCGAGAAATCGGCGCGTGCTCGCTCCGTCCGACCACATGGACGCGTTAATTTCGTAGGGTACCACGCTGAAGGCGGGCGTAAGATCTTGGGTGGAGGTAAACAGTCCCGTCTCGCTCAGTCGCGGCGGTAACTTGGCCGTTTTCGTTCGCGTTGGCGCGGCGATAAGTCGGTTAATCTGCCCGTCGAGCCGTACCAGCAAGAGTTCATGCTCGGGATCCTCGCCGAAACCGATCGGGCGGCCGCCGCTGTCGGCGATCCGCCGGAAATTCTTAGGCGCTCCGCCCTCCCACTGGAACGCCCACATGGAACCTGTCACGTAGTCGCCAAATACGTAATGGCCCGCCAGTGCGGGCAGATTTTTTCCGCGGTAAACGAGGCCACCGATCACGGAGCGCGCCTCGGAGTGGGGCAGTTCGATAACTGGAAGGGTCGCGTGTGGATTCGGGCCGCCCAGCGCGAGGGTGCGTTTGAAGGGATGGCTGCCTTCGAAAACGCTCCAGCCGTAGTTGTGGCCTTTGCGAATCAAATGGACGCTCTCCCAACTATCATCGCCGTTATCGCCAAGCCATAATTCGCCGGTAGGGGCGAAACTCATGCGCCAAGGATTGCGTAGGCCGTAAGCCCAGTATTCTGGAAGCACGTTGGGCAGACCCACAAAGGGATTGTCAGCCGGGACGGCATAATTCTTACCCGTGGCCGCATGCTCGATGTCTAAACGCAGGATACCGCCCGTAACAATGTCGACTCGTTGGCCGACGTTTCGTGGGTCGCCGGGCTGGCCGCCATCACCTGAAGATACGTAGAGAAATCCGTCGGGTCCGAACTTCACGTCGCCGCCGTTGTGGCCGTCGCTTGGCCAATGCATCAGCACTTGTTCGCTTTTTGGATCGACGTGCGGCGGATCGAATGACGATACCGTGAAGCGGGCGAGCACGTCCTCAGCAGGTTTCGGCTGAACCCGGTTGTAGAGCACATAAACGTAGGGCACCTCGGGAAACCGCGGGTGAAAGGCGAGGCCGTAGGTTTGCGTGGAGTTTTTAAAACGCGCCGGTAAGTTGAGCATCACGTCGACTTTGCGCACGTCGGGACGATTAGGAAACGTCGATATTGGACCATCGGATTCGATGACGAGCAGGCGCTCAGGTTCGGCACGGCTTTTGACCGGCACCGTCATGATGGTGACGGGGCGCTGGAGTTTGATCCCAGGAAACACGCACTCAGTCGCCATCGGCAACGCGCCGCCGCCGGTGCCGGCCAGACGCGAGCCATCCCACGGCGCTAGGCGGTCAAAAGTCGCGGAAGTTTTTCCAGGTGCGGCTTGATCCCGCAAAGCAAACGTGAGGTCGCTATAGCTTGAACCATCGGCCCCGCCGGTAACGACGAGCTGATCATTGACGACTGCGGCCGCCCCCCAAGCGAGCGGACGCGGCAGCGCTGGACCCATGCGCCAAGCGTGGGTGGTGGGATTGAAAATGCGGGTCTCGCTTTGGTCCGTAATATCCCGCCCACCCATGATCCAGATTTCACCGCGCCACGCGGCGACTTGAGCGGAGCGTGGCTGGGTTTGGCCTGGAATTATTTCCCAGCGCGAGGTGACCGGATCAAATACGGTAAGACCGGTTGAGGGCACGCAGACATAAAGCTTTCCACCGAGCGAAGCCCCCGCGAGCGCCCACATGCGGGGCAACGCATCGGGTTCGCGGCGCCATAGTTTCTCCCGGTAGCCGAGACTATAGACGCGCCCTCGATCGGTGCGACCCACAGAGCCCATCACATACAGGCGATCGCCTGCAACAAGCGCCAGAGGAGCCGAGAACGGCTCGGGCAACTCGGGACCGAGTGTAAGTACCCGACTAGAAGAATTGAAAATTTCCACTAACTTGGAAGGGCGGCGCTGGCCGTCGGGATCGAGCGTGTCACCGCCCACGATCCAGATCTGCCCAGACCACTGAACCGTACTGCAATAGATCCGCGGGTGCGCAAACTGTGCGACTGCTCGCCACGTCCAATTCGTCGGATCTAGTTGGAGCACTTCGTCGAACGCGTGGAAGCGAGGCGGAGAACCAAACTCCCCGGTGGAGCCGCCGGCAACGTAGAGCTGGCCGTCGAGAGTAGCCGCGGAAATGTCATGGTTACTCGCGGGCATGTGCGCGACGGTTTGCCACAGGCTTGCCGCCGGCGGGTCAGCGCGTAGCGGCGTGATTAGGACTGCGCTAAGCGACAGCGAGGTGAGGACCGTGCGCAATTTCATAGTACGAGGGCGGACGCAGCCCCGCGGTGTTGCCAGCGATAGGCGGCATATGAATTTCGCCAGAAAAACTTCTCCGCGGCGAGGCGGCTTTTGGTTGAAAAATAATCCGACACCAGGCCATACACATTAGCGTAGGGTGCGAACTTATCGCTCACCGGCCAGTTGCTGCCGAAGATCACTCGGTCCGGGCCGAAAAGCTCATAAATTACATCAAGGCCAGGTCGATAATACCCCGCTTCGTTGACCATCTGGCCGTTTAACAGGCGGATGACTTCCGAGATTTTCACGAAGACATTGGGCAGCGCCGCGATCGGCGTCCACGCGGTGCGAAACGCGGCAGGACCGCCGTCAAACTCCTTAAATGGCAGGTGATTAATTACAAGCCGCAGCTCCGGCGTTAACGCCGCGAGTCGTACGATGTGGGGCAGCATGGACGCATTGCCCATCAGATCAAGCGCGAGGCTGCGATCGGAAAGCCGGCGAAGATCGTCTATTAATGGTCCCGGGGCGACGTCTTTAATCGCGGCGCCATGAAGGCGGATACCGCGGAAGATCGGATCAGAGGCGAAACGACGCAGGTGGCCGGCTAATTCCGGTTTGCCTGGTTCAAGGTGACCGACGAAGCCGACGATCGCAGGATGATCTTTCGCTAGGTCGAGAACCCACTGATTATCCTCAAGGAGTGGACTGCACTCGACGACGACGGTGCCGACGACGTTGAACGGGGCGACGAGCGCACTGAAACGTTCCGGCAAATGCGGGTTGTAAAGCAATGGGTCGTTTTTCGCTGGCCACGGCACGCCTTGCGAGCGCATGGGATCGTAAAGGTGAATGTGAGAATCAATCGCGGGAATGGGCCCAATCAAGTCACTCGCGGCGGAGCGTTGCGCAAACAGCGAGGTGGCCGCGGCAGCGGAGAGCAGGAAATCGCGTCGCGTCACTGTGAAGAGTGGGTTTCCCGGCGCTCGCCAGTTTTGAAATCAAGCACGAGGTGATGTCCGGCGTGCGCGATTTCGTAGCGACTGGAGCCGTAAGGTAAAACGCAGTAGGGATTGTCGAACCGCCCGTAATCGGCAAGCGGTTCGTCGCGGCCGTTGACCCGCAACGGGCCATCCCAGCCGAAGGAAATCACGCCGATACCCGGCGCGCCATAGGTGATGGAGAGACCGTCAACCTTGATCGTTGCCTTGGCAATTTGCTCCATCCACGAGGCAAAAGTACCGTCGATCGCTTCCCGGCCAAGCTGGCAAAGCCAGATGTTTTGCCGGCCTTCGGCGACGAGGCCCTCGCCCCCGAGAACCTCCTTCTGTGACCATGTGGTCGAAGCCTTCGACCACAGCGCCAGATAGGCGTGATCTTTGCGAGCGAAGGTCCAATTTTTTTTCTGTACGACCTCGTCAAACCCCGTGCGGTGAAAGACGGCGAGCGTGCGCGCAACCAGCGTATCTTCGCTGGGACTGGGGGAGGGCATTGCATTGCCGGAGGCGTCAGCCGGAAAAATTGTTTTCGGACCGGGTGGTTGGTCGGACGGCACGTTGTAGATTGCAACAAGAACGTTTTTGTACTGGCCGTTGCGGGGGAAGCGGCCCTGCCAGTATTTGTGCGTGGGGCCGGGGTTGAAGGTGAAGACGGGCGTGTCGGGTCCGACGGTCGCCTGCCAGATATGCTGCTGATAACCGGGCGCGCCTTTACGATAATCCTGCGCGGTCGAGAGCTGGTAGTCGGGAGTGCGGTAGGTGATTTTGTCGACGCGCTGTAAACTCGTGCGATCAAGATCAGGCAGGGATTTACCCTGCGCCGCGAGTTCACGGTAGGTGGCGAGCACCGCGTCACCGTAGGGCTTGATGACGACGCCGTAGCGGTGAAGCGTATCGCGCCAAAGATCGGTCACCCGGTAGCCGGCCTCGATATTTTCGATTGTCCGGAATTTGCCGCCTTCGTTGAGCAGCCAAAAATGATTAGGGTTACTGTAGCTTAAGCCGAATTTGGCGGCGTCTTCAATGAGCAGGCTTTGGCGTTCGCGGTTGACGAGTTCAGCCGGTAAATCATCGCCGATCGCCTCGACGGTGCGCGCGACGCGGTAGCGTTTGCTGGTGGCTAGAGCGAGGGCGGCGTCCCCGCCGCCAGGTGCTCCCAGGCCCCACGCAAGATATTGGAGAGATGACGTGCCTTCCCCGCGGCCGCCGCCCAGCACGGTGCCCGTGTAGGTGCGTCCGTGGGCGGTGCCGTAGCTGCCGCGGAAAGAATCCACGGCCATGTCAAAAAACATGACATCCAGGAGCATGGCAGCGCGATCGGAGATTTCCTTGTCCGCGGCGAGTTCAGCCAGATTCAGCAGCGCGCCCATCGTCACAGGGTAGTAACTATTGGAGTCCCACTCGGCGAAACCGGTCTTTGCCTTGATATCGATCCAGCGGAGAATTCGGGCGCGGGCGGCTTCGCGGTGCCAGGCCCCTGATTTACCGTTATTAGAAAAGATCTCGCTGGGGAAAAATTGCCCCGCGAGGTACTCAGCGGTATGGTAGCCGATCTGGTGGTTCTCGCTCCACATCGAGAGTAAGTCGATGCCGGGCTCGTCGACCCAATATTTAAACCCGAGCAAGGTTGCGCGGATGTCCTTACGCAGCGTAGCGGTGAGCCCCGGGCCATCATAGCTGTAGAGTCGCAGTAGCACAACAGCGTCGAAGTCGGCAGTGTCATCGCGCTTATTAATCTTAGCGAGGGATCGCCGGATGACGGCCTCTTCGAGTACGCCTTGGTTGAGGGCAAGCCGGGCTATCTGCACATCGAGACTGCTGCGAGTGGAAGCGGCCACCGAAGAGACGAGTGCGGCTTGGCGCGAATCGTAATCGCTGCGCGGCTCGAATGCGAAATTATCGATCCGTCCCGGGGCTGCGCTTTGATATGAGGCGGTGGCGAGTAGGGCAACGCCGTAACAAAAGCAGTAATAGACGAAGGGCATGTGGAGTTGCAAGAAGAAGGGAGTTTTTCGGGGTTAAATTTGTGCCGCGCGTCACGCCTGGGGATTAGAATTTAGATGATTAAAGATACGCACTGAACGTCAAACAAGAGAACTGCAAGTTGACGTAAAGCAGCCTTTAAAGGCTGCTATCAGCAGGGTCGGCTGCCAATTGTATCTTCATCTACCCACTGAAAGCACCAAAGAGAAAAAATTCGATGGCTTGTCGTTCCGACCACATATTTTGCATGACAATTAGAAGCATGCGGAATCAACACTCATATTGATTAGACGTATTCAATAATTTGCTGAAGAGAGCCGATCTCGCCGCGATCCGGTCGATCGGTCGGAAGATATATCCATTCGGGCAGAATTCATCAATCTAGTTTTAACGGAGGAGGTTGGGATTGCCATCCGCGGGTCGGTTGGGGCGTCGTACCCCGTCCTGGTTGCAAGCAGCTTAGTTCCGGAATATATCAACAATGCGCAAATCACATTTGCCGGAATTCAGGACGTTTGGGGGGAGTTAGACCGTGGGATAGGCGGGCAAGATGCGGCGCCGCGTTGCAGACCACTCGCTGCAATGAATTTAACCGTAAAGGGATTCGGAAACCATTTCACCTCGACAATAACCCGAAAAAGCCGGTGCGGCGTCTCAAACTAATGCAAGCTTGAGCGGCGGTTGAAAGTTTGGTTTCCGACAGTCCGAAATCTCGGAGCTTAATCGGGCGTTCGAGTTTAATTGATGGGATAGTCTTTCCAGACCCACTCCAACGCATCGGCGAGTGTTTGTTGGCGGGCGGCACCCATGCTGTGCCCGACGTTTAAGGCGAAGACGTATTGATAGCGATAGCCTTTGGCCGCGAGCACAGTGGCCATCCGGTGATTGGCTTCGATCCAGTCGTGCATCTCGTCGCGCATCACGTTCGGATTGTAGAGATCACGGTCGCCCACGCCCATCCACAGCCGAATCGGCTTGGGTGGGCTCTGCGAAATAAGTTTCGCGTGAAATTCCCAGGCTCCGCCGGGCGTTGCGGGATCAAAGGGCCACTGCTGGTTCACATACGTGCCGGATGTCGTAATGACGCGGCGATAAAGGTCCGGGTGATACCACGCCATGATCAACGCAGCGGAGCCACCGGAGCTATTGCCCATGGTGGCACGCGCCTCGGGATCTTTCGTCAGCGTCACTTGATAAGCTTTCTCCACCGCAGGCAGCACCTCGGCTTCGATAAACTCGGCAAACTTGCCCGACATCGTGTCGTATTCCCGTCCCCGCTCGCTGCCTTGAGCGTCGCCACCGCCGTTGGCGATCATGATGGCGATTTGCAGAGGCACGCGTTTTTGCGCGATGAGGTTGTCGAGCACATGGGCGAGATTCAGATCGAACTTGCCCAACTGCGGGCCGTCGTGGGTTACAATGAAAGGCGCTGTCGTGCCCGGCACATATTGCGCCGGGATGTAGACGGTGATGGCGCGCTGGTAGTCGATCGGATGCGTCGCGACGATGAGCGTCTTGGGATTCTTCGGATCGACGGTGCCGAAAACGTCGCGGGCAATCCCGGGGTTAAAGAATTTGCTATCCTTGGAGTTCATCGTGAATTGCTGCACCTTGCCCGAGGGAACTCCTTCCGCGGGCTTCAACTCCGGCGCGGGCGCGTAGTCTGGGCCGATCACGAAATTGCCGACTGCGTCCACCGGCGGATTCTTGCCCACTTGCCCGTCGAGCCGTGTGAACTTAGGCGCACCGGGCGCATCGGGTGAGCGCGTCGGTGGCTGCGGCCGGGGCGGTGCCTTGGCCGGTGGCGGCGTGGATTGAGCGGGTGGGGGTGCTTCAGCACCCCAGGTAATGCCGCAGAGCGCTGCGGTCACACTGCAGATCAGGAGGGCACGCCGATGCGACGGGATAGATTTCATTGGGGTCTTGGGGACAACACTACGACGGTTATGAAAGCGCAAAAGCCGTCGATGCGTCAACGCTTTGACACATGCGCACAGCCTCGTCCTTGAACGCGGCGTCATACTGCCGGGGCGTTGCCCCGCTTTCCTGCTTTTTTGTCATGGTTGACCGCTATCCAAGCATTGTAATCGCGGTTGAAGTTTGAGGTTTTTCTTTAGAAGGCTTCTTTAGCTAGAGTAATCTTTAAGTCAGTTTCGCCAAAAAAATTCACCTCTAGCATCAGGGATAAGCAGTGATATATCTGCAGGTGAAATTCTTGTGCGCGGTATGTTTCGGCAGTGGGGACGCGCAGGCAGATATCGCAGAGAGGCGCCAATGTGCCGCCGCTTGCTCCCGTTAATCCAAGGATGCGCAGGCCGCGGACGCGCGCGACCCTAGCAGCTGCGCAGACGTTACGTGCACTACCTGAAGTGCTAATGCCGATGAAGACGTCGCCTGGGCGGCCAAGCCCATGTGTGAGTTGGGCGAACGCTAGGTCGCCGTCGACGTCATTGGCAAATGCCGTGGTCAACGCCGCGAAGTTAGTAAGCGGGATCGCGGGGATCGCGCCTTGCAGTGAATCAGCAATCTCTGGAGGTAAGCCGGTACGGGCTGCTGATGGAAGGGGGCGTTTGCTTTTAAAGCCCTTCAATAATTCTCCGGCCCAATGGTCTGCGTCTGCCGCGCTGCCGCCATTGCCGCAGAGGAGCAGTTTGCCGCCGTTGGCGATGGCGTCGCGTAACATGCGGAAGCTGGCGTCAATTTGATCGCGCAGAGGGCCAAGCTCAGAGGCACGTTCAAAAAGATGGTCGAGGTGATTGTTTTTCATGCTCTTTTTTTTGTGGTTCAGTTTATTGCGCACGCAGCATAACCGAGAACACTCCTGTAGACGACTCAGGTGTATATGCAGATCGGAAATTGACTATTGGGCGGTCGGAAATAGAAGAGTGGATGTGGGGGTTGTCCTTGCTCCGGCTTTAAAAAAAGCAAAGACCCTAAGCCATTCCTTTTAAACCCCATGCCTGAGCCCACCCCCAGGTCGCCAGCGTCAATGCTTGTCCGGCAGGATTCCGATTCGATTTTGGCCCGCCTGTTGGCGCAAGTAGCCGACGCACCTCCAGCGGCTATTAGTTTTGAGGACCTCACCGGTGTATCGCTCGATATTCCTGAACTGAATCTACCCTATCACTTCCGTATTCATACGTGCCAATTTTGCATGTTGGCTAAAGCGAACCCCAATTCACATCAGCACTGCGTGCGTAATAAGATGGCCGTCAATCGCGTCGCGATCCGCCGCAAACAAGGATTTGTCGGGCAATGCCACCTCGGACTCACCGACCTAGTACGGCCGCTCATTTTTCAGGACACGGTGCTTGGGGTTTTCTTCTTCGGTTCATTTGTGCTGGCAGGCACGGAGGACTTAGGTCGCCGTCGCATCCAGACGTTCTGTAGGCGGCATGGTTTTGATCAGGCGATCTATCTTGCCTCGTTCGAAAGCGCCCCACGCCTTGGACCAGAGCAACTAGACGGCTTGTGGCGCCGGCTGGACCTCATAGCCGATCTGGCCAAATGCATCGTCGAGAGCATTGGTATTCCCGTCGGTCGTTATCGCACGAGGGCGGGCGCGCAATTTTCAACTTGGAACGGCGCAATGTCTTCATTGGTCCGCAATGTGATCGCACATATTAACCGTAACTACGCCGAAGAGCTGCGAGTTTCCGATTTGGCTACCTTTCACAAGTGTAATGCCGATTATCTGAGCCGTACCTTCAAACGTACGGTAGGTTTTGGCTTGGTAGAGTATCTGCACCGAATCCGTGTCGACCATGCTCGGCGCCTACTGCAAACAGAGCGCTTCACAGTCGGAGAGATCGGCTATATGGTCGGCTTTCAAGATCAGAGTCACTTCGGCAAGGTCTTCCGAAAATTTGTGAGTGTCACTCCGCAGGCCTTTCGCGCCGCCGTGCAGACCCGCGATCCATTACCGAAGGGGTTTTCGGCCTTCGAATACAGCAATGTTCGGTCCTTTAATCCGAAGTTCTCAGAAGGCTTAGTAGACCCCAAGCGATTCGTGATGTAATGGGGTTCAGCTTATTCATTCAGCCAGAAAATTAGTCTGTTTTTGACGAAGCTCTCACCGGATTCCGCCTAACGCGCAGGCAGGCAGATGTGCGATAGTGAACTCGTAACTAATTTCCCCTCACCATGACCACCCCAACTGTAAAGTCGCGGCCGGGCTTAAGCCTCGCCGCTTGTGTATTAGCCGCTATGACTTGTGCTTCGCTTCTGGCCCAAACTGCGCCCGAACCATCCCAAGACAAAACTAGCGCGGAGGAGGCTATTCGTCTTAACCCTTACTCGGTGCAGAGCAAAAAGGACTACGGATATCGCGCCGCAAATTCAACTACCGCCACCGGTTCTGGCCAGCCCGTGATTAACACACCGCTGAGTATCTCGATTTTGACTGAAGATTTTCTCAAAGATAAAAACCTTACAGAACTCCGCGACGCGCTGCGTTTTGTCACAGGTATTTCAACTGACTATCAACAGGTATTCGGCCGCGGTTTTAGTTCCATTATCAAAAATGACGGATCTGAACTCAACGGAGGCGGAACTGGAGACTTCATGACGTATAATGCTGAGCGCATAGAAGTGGTGAAAGGGCCCGTGTCGGTCCTTCAGGGCCGAGCAAGCGCCGGAGGCGTGGTGAACGTAATTTCACGCCGCCCTAAATTCTATCAAGCCACCAATCTGGACATCGGCTACGGTTCCTTTGATCGCCACTATGCACAGTTCCGCTCAACTGGCCCGCTGGTCGATCAGAAACTCGCCTACATTTTCAGCTACACCAAACTCGATCGCAACGGTTGGGTGGATTTGAACTCCATAAAGGATGATGTGATACAATTTGGTCTAGAGTATCGGCCCACTGACAGGCTCACTATTAACTTCAATTTTGAACAGGTGCAACGGAAGGGTTATCCTGAACAGCATCTCACTTTTACTAACCCAGACTTTCTCGCTAAACAACAGGAAGCCGAAAAACTTTATGACGCTAAAGGCCTAGCCCGTCCTGCATTATATCCTCAAGAAGGGGAAACCACCGCAATTTGGCTCGCTCGTCTTAATTACCCGGCGGATACACCTACAGAGGTAATTAATGTAAATGAAATTATGTATCCTCATGGGTATCGCGCCAACATCCTAGGTTCTCAAGCTTACGAAAATCGCGATCGTAACGCCTTTTTTGGCGAGGCTAAATATCGTATTACTGACCATCTCGATTGGCGTAGTTTTTATTACGGTTACCGCGAAAAATTCGAATATGCACGTCAGTCCACTTTTCGCCCGATTGCCGGCATAGGCGGTCTTAAAATATCCGACCCAGCTCAGCTAGGCGAGAGCAACAGCTTTTACTACGACACCATTCACGAGTTGGTCGGCAAGTTAAGTTTCTTTGGTATTAGCCACCGCGCTCTGGCAGGTTTCGAATATCGCGACACCCGGACCCGTAACCTAGCCATTAATGGCACTCGTGTTATTTATGACCCAAGATCCGGCATTGATCAGAAAATTGTAACCAACGTTCTAGCGGCTAATCCCAATGGCTTTAATCGAGCGACACTCTACACCATTACTAAGGAAAAAGGCTACTACGTCGTAGATCAGATGAGTGCATTTGATGAAAAACTCCACGTCTTCGTAGGTGGACGACAAAGCACATCTAAGCAGGGTACACTTGAACCCACGAAATTTACTCCGCAATACGGTGTGCTTTCCCGCATCCCTGGCGTTGATGGCGTATCGGTTTTTGGTAGCTACGGAGAAAGTTTTCGGCCCAACTATATTGCAGATGGTAGAGGACGGTTGGTGGAGCCAACTTTGGAAAATAACACCGAGTTTGGTGTAAAAATTGATATGCTTGATAGTAAAATATCGGGTTCGGCATCTGTTTATAACATTGAGCAAAAAAACGTAGCGTTGCGCGACTTTGCGACTGAAGCCGCCACCGGAATAACGCCTATTTACAATGTCGCCGGTAAGGCAAAGTCCGCTGGTTCTGAGTTCGATCTCATCTACACTCCGATGAGAAACTATCAGATTGTTTTAGGTTACTCACGTATATGGGAGGCGAAAACAATAGTGGCGCAAGATGTCCGCCAACAAAACGTCAGACTCAACGGAGCTCCGGACTACACGGCCACTCTCTGGAATAAATATACCTTCGTTTCTGGACCGCTCAAGGGAGCCTACTTAGGCTTCGGCGGACGCCACGTGGGATCGGTCCACGTTCATCCCAGCTGGGCTGCGCCGGTTTACGCTAACAACGTACGCACCTATGATTTGCTCGTAGGATATCCTGTGAACTTTGGAAAAGTCAGCGCAGATATCTCTCTTAAAGTGGATAATCTCACTGACAAATTCTTCTTCGATCAGTCGTTCCGTCCTGCAACAGGTCGGACGTTCTACCTCAGCAACCGATTGAAATTTTAACTATAAAAGGGCGGCGTTAACTCGCCGCCCTTTTTTGTTTTTCACGAAGATGCTTCGTTGGAGCCGATTTATTACCCTTTTTACGGGTATTATTGCTCATCCGTACTGCGCGAGCGCTGCTGAGTCGGTGGATTTTAACCGCGATGTGCGACCCATCCTTTCTGAAAACTGCTTTGCCTGCCACGGGGCCGATAAAAATAATCTAAAGGGAAAGCGGCGCCTCGACTCGTTTGAGAAAGCTACAGCGGAGCAAAACGAGATTCGCGCCATAATCCCTGGTGACCCCGATAATTCTGACTTATGGGTCCGTGTCATTAGCAGCGACGAAGAGGAGCAGATGCCCCCACTAGATTCCCATAAAAAATTAAGTATATTTCAAAAAGAAACGCTAAAACGGTGGATAGCCGAGGGCGCGCACTATCAACCGCACTGGGCTTACTTGGCACCGTCACATCAGGCGCTGCCAGCCGTGACGAATGTGAACTGGGCCCGTAATGGTCTTGATCGTTTTGTTATGGCCCACTTAGAAAAGCAGAAGCTTATTCCTGCACCCGAGGCGGACCGACAAACGCTAATTCGCCGAGTATCGCTTGATCTGACCGGCCTACCTCCGACACCGATGGAAATCAGTTCATTCCTCTCGGACAAATCTTCTGATGCTTATGAGCGTGTGGTAGACCGTCTACTGCGCTCACCCCACTATGGTGAGCGCATGGCGGTGGACTGGCTAGATGCGGCGCGTTATGCCGACACCAACGGCTATCAGGTTGATCGTGACCGAGAGATCTGGGCGTGGCGCGACTGGGTGATCCGTGCGTTTAATGAAAATAAGCGCTTCGACCAATTTACTATCGAGCAGCTGGCTGGAGATTTACTTCCTCAGCCGACTTTAGATCAAAGGGTCGCGACTGGCTTCAATCGTAATCACATGATCAACGAGGAGGGCGGAATTATCCCTGAAGAGTTTCTGGCAGAATATGCATCGGATCGCGTAGAGACCACCGCCGCGATTTGGCTGGGGCAGACGTTTAATTGCACTCGGTGTCACGACCACAAATTTGACCCATTCACTCAAAAAGATTACTACAGCCTGAAGGCATTTTTTCACAACGTGCCTGAGCTCGGAAAATCAATCCGGCAAAATGATTTTCGGTTTAATAGTCCGCCCTATATTGCCCTGCCTTCCGCAGAAATAGACGCCAGACTCTCTTCCTTGCGCTATCAACAGAAGACAAAGAAATCACAGCTAGCGCAGCTCAGAAGCACTAATGACGTAGAATTTAGCAAGTGGCGGGAACGGGTTGGGAAAAACAGGGTGGAGTGGATCCGACTAAAGCCCATTTCGGCATACGCTGAAGATCAGAAACCGAAAATCGAAGTCTCCACCCAAAGCGTAATTTTCGAGTATCTGAACAACACGCGAATGGACACAACCGTGCGCACACGTGCCCTCCGTGGAAAGATCACCGCCTTGCGAATTACGTGCGAGGCAACCGACATAGCCGGCACGTTTAACCTAACGGAAATGGGTCTAATGTTAAAACAGGGTGCAGCGGAGCCCATTGATTTACACATGCGCCCTGCGGACGAGGGCGAATCCCTAGATCGTGAAGCGGCGGAGCTCGTCTACGACGGTAGTCGGGAAACGCGGGTGCCTTTGAGGGTCACTCCCGAAAATTCCAGTTCAATAGTCTTTGAATTTAAGGAACCCTTAGATCTCAACGCTGAATCGGACGAGTTGATCTTTGTGGTAGGCTCCTATGGAGCCTCCAGCCCGACTCGTTGGCGTTTTGAAGCAACCGCGTCCGCAGCTGAGCTTATGGTTCCGTTGTCTTTGGTGCGCGCTGCGGCAAATTCGCAGGAAACGGGTGCTAGTGAATCTTTAAACGCGCGTTTCGCTCTCCAACAGCCTGCTGGTCTAGCTCTCGAAGATGAACTGACGAGATTGCACCGCAAAATTGTCGCCACGGAGCGTGACTATTCGACGACGATGGTGATGGAAGAAATTGGAAAACCACGAGATACGTTCATTTTAATTCGCGGTGCATATGACAAGCCAGGCGAGAAAGTCACTGCTAACACTCCCGCGGTACTGCCGCCGCTCTCGGCCGATCTGCCGCGCAACCGACTCGGATTAGCCCGCTGGCTGGTTGACCCAGCAAATCCGCTAACCGCGCGGGTTACAGTGAATCGCTACTGGCAGTCCGTGTTTGGCGTGGGGCTGGTCAAGACCAGCGAAGACTTCGGTTCCCAAGGCGAGCCGCCCTTGAATCCCGACTTACTTGACTGGTTGGCGACCGAGTTCATCCGTTCCGGCTGGGACGTAAAAGCCATGATGCGGCTGCTAGTTACTAGCGCGGCGTATCGGCAGGTATCGCGAATTACGGCCGAGCTGATAGAACGCGATCCAGAGAACCGGTTACTGGCACGCGGTCCTCGTTTTCGCCTCACCGGCGAGTTTATACGGGACCAGGCTCTCGCCTTCAGTGGCCTCCTGGTGCCTAAGGTGGGGGGGCCTTCGGTCCGTCCCTATCACCCGCTTGGGCTCTACGAGGGCGTGGCTCCCACCAGCGAAGACACCGTTAAGACATACGTTCAGGGCCGGGGTGAAGACCTGTACCGGAGGAGTCTTTACACTTATTGGAAGCGCTCGGTGCCGCACCCTGCGATGCTGGCCTTCGACGTGCCGTTCCGGGAGGTATGCACGGTGAAGCGGTCTCGGACTAATACCCCGGCCCAAGCGCTCAACTTGATGAACGACCCTACATTTGTGGAGGCAGCGCGTTTCCTCGCTCAGCGGATGCTACGTGAGGGCGGGGCCTCGGCAGACGATAGGCTTGTCTTTGCCCACCGGTTGGTGCTTTCACGCGAGCCAGACGAGGCGCGGCTCGCGGTGCTCCGTAGAGCATTGTCACGAGCGCAGAATGACTTCGCCAACGACCCAGTCGCCGCAGCCGCTTTCATACATTTCGGCGATACACCCTCAGATCCCGACCTTCCTGCCGTTGAACTGGCTTCATACACCGCTCTCGCCAGCACGCTGCTGTGCATGGACGAGACCGTCACCAAGCAATAGCCCATGAATCCCCTGATCCAACGTCTCCATCATTTGACCCGCCGGCAGTTTGTGAGCCGAGCAGGCACGGGTGTTGGCGCGGCAGCATTGGCGTCGCTACTCAATCCCCGCCTGTTTGCCGCGTCTGTCCCCGGTGGTCTTCCGCACTTTGCGCCGAAAGCTAAGCGCGTGATCTGGCTCACGCAGTCCGGGGCGCCCTCGCAACTGGACCTCTTCGACTACAAGCCTCAGCTTGCCTCGTGGTTTGACAAAGACCTGCCGGATTCTGTGCGCGATGGCCAGCGGCTTACCGGTATGACCTCAAACCAGTCACGGTTTCCCATCGCACCGAGCATCTTTAAGTTTGCGCAGCACGGCCAGAGTCGAATGTGGATTAGCGAGTTGCTACCGCACACAGCGAAGATTGCGGATGAGCTTTGCGTAGTGCGCTCCATGCACACTGAGGCGATCAATCACGATCCCGGTATGACGCTTCTGCAAACGGGCTTTCAAATCGGTGGACGGCCTTCCTTTGGTTCCTGGGTCGCTTACGGGCTGGGTACGGAAAACGCCAATCTGCCAGCCTTCGTCGCCATGGTCTCGCTCCCCACGGGCAAAGTGAATTCGCAGCCTTTGCACGAGCGCATGTGGGGCGCGGGATTCCTGCCCGCAAAATATCAGGGTGTGCGCTTCACCCCGACAAAAGACCCAATGCTCTATCTCTCCAATCCACCTGGTATCACGACCGACCGCCGGCGGGCCATGTTGGATGACCTCGCGGCACTCAACCACCAGACACTCGCCGATTACCAAGACCCGGAAACCCAGGCTCGGATCGACCAGTTTGAAATGGCCTTCAAGATGCAGGCGAGTGTACCTGAACTAGCCGACCTCTCCAAGGAATCCCCGGCGACTTTCGAGCGCTACGGCCCCGAGTCCCGCAAGCCGGGCAGTTACGCAGCCAACTGCATTCTCGCCCGCCGGCTGGCCGAACGAGGCGTGCGCTTTATTCAACTTTACCACCGCGGCTGGGACCAACATGGCAACCTCCCTCGCGATATCCGTAGCCAGTGCTACGACACCGACCAACCCACCGCCGCCCTCATCGCTGATCTACGTGAACGCGGTCTGCTCGACGACACGCTCGTAATTTGGGGCGGCGAGTTTGGCCGCACCGTATACTCCCAAGGTACTCTGACCGCCGACAACTACGGACGCGACCACCACCCCCGTGCATTCACTGTTTGGATGGCCGGAGCCGGCGTGAAACACGGCCACGTTCATGGAGAGACGGATGATTTTAGCTACAATATCACCCGCGACCCCGTGCACATCCATGATCTCAACGCCACCGCTCTTCACCTCCTCGGCATTGATCACACCCGCCTCACCTATCGACACCAAGGCCGTGATTATCGCCTAACGGACGTGCACGGTGAAGTCGTGAACAAAATCTTGATTTAACCCCACCCCAAAAAAATGCGTCTCCTTCCTTTTCTTCTCGCGGCCCTGATTCTCGCGGCTCCTGCGGTCGGGGCGAATAGCTCTGGCGATATCGCTATCCGGTCGCTTGAACCCACGGTGCTGTTTCCTAAAAAAGAGCCCCTCGCACAGATTGCGCGCCTAATGATGGACAACCGTATTAACAGCATTATATCCGTCGAGGTCACGGTCACCGTGGCCGGCGGCCCTCCAGGCGCCGGCCAGCCTCTAACGCTAGTGCCGAACCAGAGCACCTATGACGTGCTCATTCCCGACATTGCCGCACCCGCCGAAGTTCGAATCGAAGTACGGGCCGCCGGCACGGTGTTAGCCACTCATGTCCAGACATGGCAGCCGCAACGCAAGTGGCGGATCTTCATCGTAAAGTCCTCCCACGAAGACATCGGTTATGAGAATTTCATTTTCAAGAAGCAGCACGACATCGCGAACTTCGTTGACCTTGGGCGCGAGCTCAGTTCCCCGAAATCCGTTGCAGGGAACATTGGGGCCACCGTGCAAAAGCGCATGGCTTTCCACTATACAATGGAGACGATTCTTTTTCAGAGAAACTACATTGAGGAGCGCGGTGAGAGGGCATGGCGCGAAGTGGTTGAGCATGACATAAAGCCCGGACACATCAGCCTTATGGGGGCGCCCAGCGGCGTGCATAGCCATTGGATGGATTACGAGGAGCTGGCCCGGATGGCCTATCCGGCGCGCCGCGAAACAAAAGACCGTTTCGGTCTCGACCTGAAAACATTCATGATTGTGGACAATCCGAGCCTATCATGGTCAGGCGCGCAGACGCTAGCGAATGCCGGCTTCAAGTATGTCGCGCGCTGGGGTCAAAGCTGGCGCACCGGCAACAAAAACGACTATGAGACGACCAAGGTTCCGGCACTATTCTGGTGGGTCGGGCCTGATGGCGTGAGCAAAGTACTCTACAGTTGGCGATCCCACTATGCAATGGGACTTTGGTGGGGGCAGACCGGGACGTACCGTGAGGAGATTGAGCTCGCCTCCGGGCAGGTATCAAAGTTCCTCCGGCTCGTTGAAGGCGGCCTGCTCGGGCCCTATCCCTACGATGCCGTCGTAACACCTGAATATGTGGATCACGACACGCCTCGCTTCGATACGCGCGTCCTGCCGATTTGGGCCGAGCGGTATGCGTTTCCTCAGATACAGGTGGCGAGTCCCGAGGACTTTTTCACTTACGTTGAGGGAAAATATGCCGGCCAGATACCTACGCTAAGCGGCGACCTAAACAACTACTCGGCCGACTACTCAAGTATCGATCCCGAGTCGCAGGGTTGGAAACGGGAGGCCGCACGGCTGCTTCCATCTACTGAGGGCCTAGCTGCTATCGTAGGCTCCTGGGAACCGGCTGCGCTGCTGAGTCCCTCAGTAGTGGAACGTGCCTACACGCGAATGTTCGACTACGATGAGCACTGCTGGCCGACGCTGCCTCAAGTCTCCGATGCGCAGTTGTTCAATGCGAATTGGGTGAAGAAGCACGAAGCCCGGCGGGTGCTCGATATCGCCCGAATCCTTAATGAGCAAATGCACGTGGCTTTCGCGCGTCAGCTCACAACGGGGGACGGTGAACAAATCGCGGTATTCAATTCCCTCGCACACCCTCGGAGCGAACTAGCCCGATTGAAAGGCGCAGCGCGCGCGGTAGTGGACGTTTCTACCGGCCAAAGAGTAATTTGCGACTTGCTGGAGGATGGAAACTCTTCGTTTGTAGCCAGCGACGTCCCAGCGTTGGGCTACCGCATCTTTCAAGTTGAGCGAGGCGTTTCCGCTTCGGCCTCTAGTCTGCTCGCGGCCGACGCTACGACGCTTACGAGTCCGCATTATAAAATTACTTTTGACCCGTCGACTGGCGCGATTAGCAGCATCTTGGACCGCGAGCTAAATCGCGAATTGATCGACGCCACGGCGCCCCAGCAGGCCAATCAACTTGTTTACGTTGTCGCTAAAGAGCGCGAATCAAAAGAACTCACCCACCACTTGGTGAAAGGACCTAAGCGTCATGAAACCAAGGTCGGTCCGGGGCAGGCGAGTTACACGGTCTGGATCGATGATCCTTCCACCGGTGCGGCCATCCAGCAAACGGTTACGGTCTATTCGACGCTTAAGCGAATCGATATTGTAAACCACCTTGATCACGCCAGCGCACTCTACGTCGGCTACCAAGATCGTTACCGTAATAACATATTCTATGCTTTCCCGTTTAAAGTGGAGGGTGGACAATTTCGGGTCGAGTATCCGGGTGGGGTAGTGCGTCCATTCAAAGACCAATTACGTTGGGGTTCCCACGACTATCTCCACGCCAATCGTTGGGTCGATGTGAGCAATGCTGAGTTCGGTGTCACGGTCGCTCCGTGGAACACCGCCAACTTTCATTTTGGCGAAATCCGCTACAACCAATTTTCCAACGACTATGAGCCGAAGAATTCCTGGCTGTACAGTTATGCATGGTCTGATCGCATGTCTGGGCTGATCACGTTGAACGCCGATGATTGCAACGCCACGTTCGGCTACTCGATCACCTCGCATCGCGGTAATTGGAATTCTGGCGCGACTACACATTTCGGCTGGAGTGTGGCGAGCCCACTTGAAGTTATCCCGCTGGCTACGCATCAGAAAGGTGGTTGGACGGCCCCCAGCCAAAGCTTCCTCTCCCTAGATCAACCCAACATACAGCTCACTGTGCTAAAGGCCGGCGCGCAGCCTGCCGGTGGTTGGATCGTGCGGCTCGTCGAAACAGAAGGACGCGCCACTGAAACCACGCTTGATGTCCGTGCGCTCGGCGTCGACGCGGCCCGCGAGACTTCGTTGGTCGAGGACGATCTCGGCCCCGTCGTCGTCAACCAAGGCAAGCTCACCGTGAAATTGCGGCCATTCGGATTTTTGACGCTACGCCTATTGCGTGGCGTAGCTACCGCATCCGTGGCGCAGGTCACGGCAACCGTCGCGAGTGACAGTGAAGTGAACCTGTCTTGGACAGCCATCGCCGGCGCCACCTACAATATTTATCGTTCCGATGATCCCGCTGCACCCGCAACCGATTACACTTTAATCGCGCGCGCGATCGGAGGAGGATTTAACGACCATGGTTTGAATGCCCGCACGTCTTACTTTTATCGTGTAGCAGCACTTAGCGACGGCAACCGACAAGGTCCTTTCTCCCCGGTCGCCGTGGTGCAAACGAGCGCGCTAAATCGCACCGCGCCCCGACCGGTTGAGGAACTTGGAGTTGTGCGTCATTCATCGAGCTCGCTCTTCGTTTACTGGCGGCGCAACGCCGAGCCCGATGTGGCAAAATACTACGTCTACCGCAGTCAACGTCCGGGATTTGATCCAAAGGACCTGGAGCCTGTCGCCGCGCTAAGCCTTGACCCGGATAATTTCCTCCAAGTTTACGCCGACAAACAGGTGAAGCCCGGGCAAACTTACTTTTATCAAATTCTCTCCGAAGACTGGGCCGGCAACCGTCAGACCCACTCCCCCGAGATCGCCGTCACCGCGCCCAAATCCTGATCACATGATTCTCAGCTCATTCGACCAAAAATCTTTTGATGTCGTTGTCTGCGGGGCAGGGAGCGCGGGCATCGCCGCCGCCCATTCCGCAGCGAAAGTCGGCGTGAAGGTGCTGTTGCTTGAACGACACGGCTTTGCCGGGGGCATTGTAACGGCAGCGATGATCCACACACTCGATGCGATCAAGAGTTGCGTCGATAACGGCGTGGAGGTTGTAGGTGGTTTTGCCGCCGAACTAATCAAAGAGACCTTGGCGATCGGCGGCGGCGCCACACAGGATAATCCTGGTGAAGCGCTCACGCTTCATCCAGAGATGTACAAAGTGGCCATTGATCGCCTGCTCGCGCGGGCTGGAGTCACAGTACTCTACCACGCTAACGTTTGCGGGGTGCAAAAAGCTGGAAGCCGCGTTACTGTTGTTGAAGTCGCCCTACGCGATGGTCGCGCGCTAATCTCTGCAGGAGCGGTGGTCGACGGCACCGGCGACGCCGAAATCGCGCACCACGCCGGCGCTCGGTGGAATCTTGACCGCGATTTGCAGGCGATGACGTATCATTTCCGCCTCGGAAATCTGGCCGGCAATCGCACGTGGTCTGAGTGGGAAGAAGTTATGGGCGACGCAATGAAGGCCGCACACACAGCCGGAGAAATTAAAGTCTTCGGTGGCCCTTGGGTAATACGGCTCGCTGACGGTGAGATATCCATCAACTCAACGCGTGTGTACGGTAATCCCGTTGACCCCCTCGAACTCTCTCTCGCCGAGACCGAAGGCCGTTCCCAAATGCTGGATATTTGGAACATTTTGCGTCGGCGCGTGCCGGAATTAAAAGATAGTTATATTCTCGCTGGAGCGTCACAATTGCATATCCGCGAAAGCCGTAAATTAAAGGGTGTCTATACACTTACCGAGGAAGATATTCGCACCGGTGTGATTTTCCCTGACGCCGTTGCGGTTGGTGCGTGGCCGATCGATATTCATCCAACTAACGGGTTTGTCGGCGTGCACCCGCACAAGGATCACGCTCCTGTACCCTACGAGATTCCCTTCCGCTGCCTAGTGCCCGAATCGGTCGACGGCCTGCTAGTCGCCGGTAAACCTATCTCGACCACACACCGCGCTCACGGTTCAACGCGCGTGCCGGGCACTTCACTCGCCACTGGACAGGCTGCCGGCGTCGCAGCTGCACTGGCTGTACAATCCGGCAAGATTCCACGCGCAGTCAGCGTAGAGACACTGCGTGAGACTTTGATTCGGCAGGGCGCGATGGTTTCAGCACCGGCTAAAGCATGAAGCTTGAAACGATTATGTCTGATCCCCCTCATTCTGCGTACCGCAGTGTCCGCTGGTGGGTCGTCGGCCTAATTTTTTTTGCAACGGTCATCAACTACGTTGACCGACAGACCCTCTCGATCCTTGGCACGACCCTGCGCACCGAGTTGAATCTCAGCGATCATGACTATGCCAATAGCGTGTCCGCGTTCCTGGTCTCTTACGCGGTGATGTATTCTGTCTCGGGCCGTATTATTGATCGAATCGGCGTTAAATTTGGTGCTGCGGCCTGCGTCGTCTGGTGGTCCTTCGCGGCGGCTCTAACCGGACTGGCTCGCGGCCCCTTCAGCCTTGCAGCGTTTCGATTTGTACTCGGAATCGGTGAACCAGGAATTTTTCCCGCCGGCATGAAGGCCTGCGGAGAATGGTTTCCACGGCGGTTGCGCGGCACAGCCATCGGTATTTTTTCTTCCGGATCTTGCATTGGGGCGATCATCGCAGCTCCGCTGGTCGTTTGGATGACCATGCATTGGGGTTGGCGAATAGCCTTCGTAATTCCTGGCTCAGTTGGCATATTGGTATGGTTGCCACTTTGGTTGGCCGTTTATCGTAAACCAAGGGAGACGTTGATAGCTCCCGCTGATGCCGCCGAATTGGATGCCGATGCCAACATAGGTGAACGTCGTTCGTGGGGAAGCCTTCTGCGTGAGCGTAAAGTTTGGGCTCTCGTCTTAGGCAGAGTGGGTGCGGACCCCGTTTGGTACCTATATCTTTTCTGGCTGCCGGATTATCTTCAACGCGCGAGGCATCTTAGTCTTGCGGAGATCGGGCTCTACGCGTGGATTCCATTTTTGTTTGCTGATCTGGGCGCAGTTTTCGGTGGTATGCTTTCGGATCGGTTGATCCAACGCGGCTGGTCCGCTCCTCGCGCTCGTTTTGCAGTTCTTTGCAGTATCGCAGCGCTAGCCCCACTCGGTGCGGCCGTGGGCTTCATTGAGTCGACGGTGCTGTCGATGGCCGTGATCTGTGTGATCGCATTTCTCTGCCAGGCTTGGTCGATAAATATGGCGACACTAGTACCCGATCTCACTTCGCGAAACGAGACCGCTAGTGTAATGGGGTTGCTAGGCACCTCGGGCAGCTTGGGCGGCATCGTGTTTGCTCAGGTGCTGGGTGTGTCGATCGGAATCTTTGGCTATTCCTCCGCCTTCGTGATGGCAGCCGTATTGCACCCGCTATCGTTGCTGATGCTATTCGTGCTGCTGCGTCCGAACTTGAAAAAATGAATCGTAGCCTACTGCTGCTGAGTGTTATTATGCTCTACCTTCTTGTTCTAGGTAAAGGAGATGAAGCTCCTTCACAATTCCTTGAGGCCGCGACCGGTGTGAACCTCTCCGCCTCTTGGGCGCGTTTCCTCGATGGCCGCGAAGTGGTACTGTTGCGCGACTTGGCAAAGGGTGAATCAGCGTTTCGAGGACCCGAGGGGATTCCCGCCACGGACGTGGTGGCCTGATTCAATCTCCAAGCACTAATTATACCACTTACCTTAGCCCTCGCTTAGCACATGAATATTACCCGCAGTCTTACGGCCGACCTTGTTATTGTCGGAGGAGGAACAGCCGGTCTCTCGGCTGCTCTCGCAGCTAGCCGCCTAAAACTTAACATACTCTTAATCGAGCAGCATGGATTCTGTGGCGGTCTAACTGTGTATTCTATGGTACACGTTCTGGACGGCGTGCTTGCACAAAGCGACTTTACGAAGCTTGCGGTTGGCGGCGTAGCGGTGGACTTGCTCAATAGAATTCAAGCGTTTGGCGGCATGGGTCCCCTAGACAATCCGCCTGAGACTCCTGTCTTCGACCCCGAAGCTTTCAAAGTAATCGCCGATGAAATGCTTCAGGAGGCAGGCGTGAAATGTCTGTACCATACTCGTGTGATCGAAGCCGAGGCAAACAACGGGCGCGTAAATGCGGTAATCCTACATAGCAAAGCAGGCTTCTGGAGAGTGGAAGCACCGCTCTTCATTGACGCCTCAGGGGATGGCGATCTTTGCGCACTGGCTGGTGCAGGCCACGAAGTTTCGCGATCCATGCAGCCCATGACGCTGCATTTCCAGCTGGCAAATCTGCAGGGTAAACTCGCCTGGAAAGAGCTTGAGAGGGAATGTCACGACGTCCTCGCCGCCGCCTTTGCATCCGGTGAAGGTCCACGCTTCGGCGGCCCTTGGGTGCTGCGCCTCCGTGACACTGTAATTTCGATGAATTGCACTAGGCTATACGGAAACGCGCTGAACCCTGAGGATCTCACTACCGCCGAAATTGCCGGTCGCAAAAATGCTTGGTGGATCTTTCGAAAACTTAAGTCCTCATTACCGGAATTTGCCGACGCGCGTTTTGTACAGAGCGGACCCTCGATTGGATGTCGCGAAACGCGCCGTATCTTAGGGGACTACCAGCTGACTGAACATGATGTCACGAATCGCACGCCGTTCACCGACACCATCGGACTCGGCGCTTGGCCGATGGACGTTCATCCTTCTGATGGGCGCGTTGGTTTCCATCCACACAAAGAGAACCCGACGACGCCCTATCCGTATCCTCTGCGTGCGCTGCTGCCGAAGGCGCTCGAAAACGTGATGGCTGTTGGTCGCTGCGCTTCGACCACGCCCAAGGCTCACGGCTCATCGCGTGTCAACGGCACCTCGATGATGATGGGCGAAGCCGCGGGCGTACTTTGCGCGCTTGCGCGGAAAACCGGCGATACGCTCCGCAACGTGCCGGTCTCTCGTCTGCAGGAGGTCTTGGTTTCCAGTGGCGCCGTCCTCGACCCAACTTGTCTCCCGGACCGACCGGCCGCATGGCAGATTGGCACCCTCGGCCATGAAGTCGGCCCGCCGGTTTTCTTCGGCGGCCTGCAATAGCACCCACCTTCGCTCTCCTCAGCTTTGGGCTAAATTCCGCCGAAAAACCGAAGGCGATACTCCGACCCGTTGTCTAAATAGGCGCGAAAAATAGTAGATGTCGGAGAAGCCGGCGGTGTGCGCGATGCTTCCGACGCTCGCGGGCGTAAGCGCCAGCAGTTCGCGCGCGTGATCAATTCGCGCCGCGATGAGAAATTGTTGGGGTCTCACGCCTGCAACAGCTTCGAAGACCCTCGAAAAGTGGCTCACACTAAAGCCATGCTGTTTCGCCAAGGCGGCGACGGAACTGAACTGAGAAGGCGCTGCACGCATGGCAGTCATGATCCCCTGGATTCTTTCGGCGTGTTCCGGTCGAACTCCCGCAAGCGATCCCGGTTGCTTTAGGGCCTCACGCACGAGTTCGGCCAGCAACGCCGCAAAAAGTCGCTCGGCGCTCGCCCGTCCATCCGGTTCGTCCCTCAGTGCAAGAATCCGTTGCATGGTGCCTTCGGTGAAAGTCACGTGCCGCCCATGCATTCTTTCGACCGGAGGGATTAGGCGCCGGCCCGCTGACCGGCCTTGGCTATCGAGTAGATCAAAATGGAAAAAATTTACCCCGAGTGGATGAGCCGGATCGTGGGTCGTCACGTATCGCCGACCTGGTCGCATCCAGACACAAGAGCCGGCGGAGAGCGGAATGGTTTCCCCACCCAACTCCATTTTGCCCTGTCCGGACCAAACAAACCAAAGATCGAAATCTTTTAGCGTGCGCCACCAGTCCGTCCCAGAACTCCATGCCGGGGCGAAACGGACCCGGCCGCAGAGTTCTCCTAGGCGCAGTGTCCAAGCGCGCCCGCCATCTTCAAAAATAGCCGACATGTGCAAAAGTATGGGCGAGGGCTCCATTCCATGACGAGGCTTTTGGCGGTAGGATGGAGAAATACTGATCTGTGCAATCGTGCATGATTAGTCACTCGCTCCGCCATGAATACCCTCACCCAACAATCAAATCCTTTGCGAATCGTCGTCGTCGGCTGTGGCGGATTTGCTCGAAATTACCTACCTGTTTACCGCAGTATACCCAACTCCAGCATCGTGGCATGCATTGACGCCGATCTTACGGCCGCTCAGGCGCTGGCCACCACTCTCGGAGCTGAGATGGCCTCGACCGATCTCGCAGTGGCCGTTCGGGCCGAGGCGGACTACGCCGTAGTCAGCACCCCGAATTTCCTTCATGTCGAGCAAGCCACCGCTTTGTTGCAGAGCGGCAAGCACGTGCTCTTGCAAAAACCGATGGCCCGCTGGCTCGGCGAGTCGCAGGCTCTCTTTGCCGCTCAGCGCGCGTCGGGCCGCACGATGGGGCTCTACATGTCGATGCTCGACTTTGGACTGTGGTGGGAGCTCAAGCAGGCGTTTGCCGCCGACTCTCCGCTTGGCAGCATTGCGCAGGTCAGCATGAGACTCGGCCATACTGGCGGTCTCTTGTGGAGCAAACAACCTAACCAATTGTGGCGGTTCTCCCGGGAAAAGACTGGTGGCGGCGCGTTCATCATGCTCGGCGTCCACTACATTCACTTTTTGCGCTGGCTACTCGGGCTGCGCATTACCCGGGTGCTCGCGCAGACCGCGAACCTTCATTGCGGGCGGGTCGAAGGCGAGGATATCTGCCAGTTCCAAGGAGAGCTGAGTAACGGCGGCTTTGTGCAACTCAGCGTCGCGTGGAACTCGCAGGGTGAACATCTCGCGCTCTACGGCACCGAGGGTTCGCTTGTCTACCTCGATAACGAATTACTTCGCGTGCACGGAGCCGCGGCTTGGAAGACATCTTATTTTAACTACGAGAAACTCGGCACTTGGCAGACGTTTGCCGGGATCGTTCCGCCGAAGCTCGACGATTCCTCCAATCCCTACAATCAGCACCGCGCATTCGCCGAAGCGATACGCCTCGGCACTGCACCCTCAGTGGAGGCCGTCGAAGGCCTATGGGATATGCAAGTTGCGGACGCGGTTTATCGCAGTGCGACCAGCGGTCGCTGGGAGGAGATTTCCTATGTCTGAACCACGCACCATCGTTATCACCGGAGGCACCAAGGGTCTGGGTAGTGCCGCTGCCAAGGCGTTTCTCGCCCATGGCGACCGCGTCTGGATTCTCTCGCGCAACAAACCTA